>Ga0247776_10000038_pt1 | contig 41783 bp, 48 predicted proteins | sample UWRJL199509C5_FD_179912 | JGI IMG/M metagenome (GOLD analysis project Ga0247776, IMG submission 179912) | Plant litter microbial communities from Arlington Agricultural Research Station in Wisconsin, United States - UWRJ-L199-509C-5 | ecosystem: Environmental > Terrestrial > Plant litter >...
GGGGTATTCTAATCTCTCTGGGGTAAGCGAAAAGCTTTACAACCTATTGAAAACAAACGTCACTAGTACCATGTAATCTGCGGAAACTGTGTGTTATTTGTACGGCTTCAATACGCTAGGTATACGCCAGCCATAAAAAAACTTTAGTACTGGGGGCCTAAAATCCACACTTTCCTTACTTTCTAAATTTCAGAATACCTTGCGAAGTTGGCCTATAGAACACGGAAAATTAATAATTGGTTCTTCTTCTGGAGTATTGAATTTCCCACATATGCTGCGAAGTTGACTTATAAAGAAGTGAAATTAATAAAAATGGGGTGTTTTTGGGGCCATACGGGTCGGTATTTATTACGGGGCAGGGAACAGTAATTGGCGCATATGTTGCGAAGTTGGCCTATAGGGAATGGAAAAAGCCGAGCCGGCCCCTCCGCGGGGTTTTTATCCGGGTAAAATATGATTCTATCCGGGTAATAATCGCTGGAGGCCAGGTATCGCTAACTTGTTGATTCTAAAGAATAATGATCTTCGCCTTCTCTACAGCCAAAAAAGAAAAGGCGAACAAAAATATCGTTTCCTTGCCACCTAGAGCGCGCGCCATGCGTTCAATAATTCCGACATCCCTACATAGCCTGAAAAATAACGATTGCTCACGGCTCGCTGTAGGCTCAATACGGGCATACGGTATTTTTTACGTTTTAACGATTTTCCCGTATCATTATATGCGACGAATTATGATTCCGCGGACGGTCCCATGCGGTGTTAAATCCCGCATCACAAATAAGTATTGACATTCCGCCCGAATGGGTTTAAACTGGTCTTTCAGTCGGTGGTTTGGGACTGAGTGGTTAGGGCCACGGCCCTTGTTTGACAACTGAATAGCTCGGGCAGGCTTGAACCTGATACGCAACTCGCAACATAGCTCAGCGTAGCGCAGGCATAGAGCATCCAAAAACGAAAGGAGACTCCAATCGTAGAACATGAATACTGGAGATTACATAGGCGTGACGAACTGATAACCGTAGCGTCCAATGTAGCAGCCAATTATGACTGAACTACAAATACTATTTAGGAGAAATAATGACACCTTCAGAGATCGAAAATGTGCCAAACACGGCACCTGTTATTGATACCGCCACCGGAGTAGAGACCGTAGAATTTACGGTCCAAACACAGTTATTCGATTTGGACACTGTGGACTATGTAACGGTAGAACGCAAGGCAAAGTATCCCGCCATCGTAAGTGATGCGGACTTCGTTGCTCGCGTTCCTGATCTTACGTTGAGGCTTGAACTGTACAAAATCGCATTTGAGATTGTACAACGTCGTGAGATTAAGAAAAGCACTGACCTTGATCCGCATTCTTGGATCGTTAAGGGTACAGATAAGAACTTCGCAGGAACAGCGGCTCCGGACAAAGCATTCAACCAGACTGTTAACGGATTGATGCAGCCGTCATTGCGGGATGATATGACAGCAGAGGAAAAGGCGGCGTTACGCGCTAGTGTTATTGATGACATCAAAAACTCACCGCGCGTTATCGCCAAGCTAAAGGCGCAATTGTTAGCAAAGTAACAATACAGGTTAAGGCGTTCCTGATAAAAACGCCAAACATTAATAGTCGAGAGACTTTAAATCCTGAAAGGTTACACAATGGCTAAGACAGTAAAGAATGAATCACACTACGTTGTGACAATGACGCCCGATACATATTATCGGCTCCACAGTTTCGCTCAAAAGCATCTTAAAGAGATGTCGGACGAACTGATTAAGACCTCGAACAAGGGCATCACGGGATGGTCTTTCGAGCATGATCTTAAAGCATGGAAGCAGGCAGTCGAAGGAATGGCTTGCCTTGAATCGTTCGACTATAAGACAGTCGAAAAGATTGTGGAAACGCCCGACGCAGATGAGGTAACAAAATAATGTTTTCCATTTTGCGCCGTCAAAAGGTTGCGCGATTGAAGCTGTTAGTGCTGGCTATGTTGGACGCCGAATGCAATAGCAGCCGCGATCCTTACGCGCAGTTATACGCGATGCTCCACATTGTAAGGGATTCCCGGCTTATGGGAATGCTGAGCGACACTGAACGCGTCTTAGCGACAATGCTAGTGTACGGCTTAGATAAGGATGCCCCTGATATTAGGGGCGTCTCTTATGTTGCGGAGGTTTATCATGCCTAGATGTGAGGACTTCCCTTGTTGTGGGCATGAGCCTAACGACTGTCCAGACAGACATGGACGTTTCCGTTGTGTTGACTGCGGTAGAATGTTACGCAAGGGCGCTAGTAGTTCGCTGTGTTCCACATGCCTAGCGCGTATGTCTAGATCATATTGGGATCCCGATAGGGAGCTAGAATCTTACTAAATGTCAAGTACCGATTTTCGATAGTACTCGGGAATCGGTACTTTTCTTCGATTATGATTTTCGCTTTTGTACTAGTCAGTACCCTATAGTACCGCGGCGTGTGCAATGATTGCGTAAGATTTAACAATCGGTCATTATTACTGTGCAATGATTGCTCATAATTTTACAATTATAGTAATTCTTACCGATTGTTAAATTTGATTCAATTAGTACTGGTACCACTCCCCGATCCGGTACTAGTACTAAAAAATTCATCTCCGCCGCAGGCGGACTTACATCTCATACAAATTTTAAAAAAATCCGCTATTATTTTTCCGCAACTCGGGCTTCGCCCCTCTGCAATAAAAATTCAAGAATCATAACCTACCTATTAAAACCTTTAACACCCCCTTTAGAATTTTTTGAAAATTTTTCTGGCTCCGTTTGCCTTTTTATGGTACACTTGTCCTTAAAGCACAGCGCCCGTAGTGTAACTATTCGTGTTATTAACACCACGGGATTACTAGGATTCAATGTTCTTATCTCAGCAAGAAGCTCAGGATCGTATAGACCATTCGCCATTAAAGGCGTTAGTCTCTGCACTACGGGCCGAGAATTCTTCTACTCAGGAATCTAACAATGCTCCTCAGACCACAGATGGCGGACCCAATAGAGATACCGGCACAGCGGGCCGAGAATCAAGAGCCGGAACGGGTTCTGAATTCACCGTCCCCGATGCAACCGGAAATTCTACAGCAGCCGATTCCACCATCCGGCTCCACAACAACAAAGTCGGCAACATCAGTCTTAGAGGGCTTGGGCTTGTTACGTCCGAAAAGCGCGGCCCCGCCAACAACACCGGAGATATTAGAACGAAATGATCTAACTGTTGCGGCAACGCTTGAGCAGTTGGGGGATCTTATTAAGACTTCGCAATCTGAGTCTATTAGGATTCAAGCTATCAAGATGCTTATGGAAATGCATCAGCTATTGAAGCCGCAGATTGCAAATGGGGGCCTGATTGTCTCGATTAACATTCTTGACTCTGAGGCCCCTAAGGGGTTGAACCCGATCTTAATACCCCGGCCCGAAGCTAGTATTCTAGATATGTCCATACTTCCGCAGAATATTGAAACTCATGCTGTATAGAAAGAACCTACTCTTATGTCCTCTGTGCTAACAAATCCCAATCTTGAGAACGTCCCGAACCCGACACCTGGAATCCCCGATGCTGTTGAAATAGCAAATGCAGTATCAACATTAGCAGCCGGCGGAAATCTCTTTTGCATGTATTATCGTCATGGAGTGAATCCGGGCTTAACAAAGATCTTTTATTATTCCGGGAACTTTCAAGAAGCAAAGAAGCGAGCTGAATCCCACTGTGGTATTATGGGATACAAATTCATATGGCTCCGGCCCTTTGTTGTGGATCTTGATGCTGAAGAGGCAACACAGTTGAGTAGAGGTTAATATGACCCTCATTACATTGATTCTGACATTCGTTGTAGTCGGAGTTGTCATGTGGGCTATCAATGCCTATATTCCAATGGAGCCGAACATTAAGAGATTGCTTAACATAGCAGTCGTAATTATTTTAGTTTTGTGGCTTCTCAGTGTGTTTGGAATCATTGGGGCGCTCGATGTACCAATCAGGAGAGTTCAATAAAATGTCACAGCCAGCACATCAAGAACGTGTAATTCAAGAGCACAAGACTTTAGTCGAAATGCTCGACAAGTTAAAGACCTTTATCAACGAGGCGCCGGAATTTAAGGATTTGCCCGTTGAAGAACAGTGTCTACTTCTTGAACAGCGGGATGCAATGGCGCAATATGCAATGATTCTCACGCGCCGGATTTCTATATTCCCGCCTGAACCAAAAATCATCGTAACACCACTGGGCGAAAATCCAGTCCACGCAACACCTGCTACTTTACCCCCTTCTACTAAAGACGCGCCCGCTGTTAAACAGACGGAAGCTACCAAAAAATAGTAGTCTGGGGCCTCAGTGCCAACACTTGAATTTCAGGCGATTGTTAATTCACTACAATCAGCAATCTTCACGCCCGGGAATTTAGTAACCGTCAGTGCTATGACTACGGTGGCTAATGTCCCGGTGCTGGATTTAACAGTTAATCAAATTGACACTGACAGCTTTACCCTTGACGAAACGACCACCCCGCCGACTTTAAGAATTACTGCCCATCCAGAACAATCCCCTTGGCATAGTCCCATTGATGCAGCAGGATTCTATGTATTTGATATTCAGTACATTCAATTCTCGGACGGAACAATACAAACCACAGCTTTTAATTCCGGGGCCGTAGGACAAACGCCTTGGCTCAGTGACATAGACGCTGATAGTCATAATCTTGACAATGTATTAAATTTACGATTCACTGATCTTACCAGCCAAGCAACAGCCTTTCCCGGAATATCATTTGTCCAAACTCCTTGGCTCCAAGATATTAATGCCAACGGATTTAAGCTTAGTGGGTTCAGTTATGTTGTTGGTGGCGGTGTAGAAATCAGGCCCGCAGTAGCACAATTCCCACTTACTATTCGCAATTCTGCTAATACGGCTTGGGATTGGTATGTCGCCCCCGATGGGAATATGACCACGGATACGGGCCGGACAATAACAAAACTCGGGGCTATCGGGTTTGCAGACTTAACAACTCAGACTACAGCATACAAAGGCATTGCTGCTACTCAGACCCCGTGGCTCCAGAGCATAGACGGAGCGGGCCGGTCTTTATCGAATGTGGCCACTCTAAATGTTAATGGGCTTATTGTTTCAGCCGCCCATGACATTCGTCCATTAGCCGCTACAAATCCTTGGTTAGTTTATAATTCAGGCGGAGTCATAGATTGGGGCATTGATGTTAATGGGCATCTTGCAAGTGATACCAACCGTTCATTAGCTCGAATTGGTGCAATTTCATTTAGTCCTACGGGCGCAGGAACATTAACTTTCAAAGATGGTACAGTCCAGACTACAGCGTTCGCAGCAGGATCAGGAGCACAGACTCCTTGGCAGACTAACATTGATGGTGGGGCGCACACACTTACTAATGTCAGCAGTATTAATGCTGGTGGAATTGTAGCGGGTGGAGGTGGGCTTGCTACAGCGGCAGGGGGTTTATTAATCCTCCCCAAAGCTGGAGACAATGCAGTTATTATTTACAACGCCGGAGCAACGGCTGCGGATTGGGCGATCACTCCAGATGGATCGTTGGTCACTAACACCGGGCGCGGAATCTATAACATCTCCACTTTAAGATTCTCGGATTCCACAAATCAAATCACTGCATTCCCCGGTATCCCTGCAACACAAACTCCGTGGCTTCAGAATATTGATGGTGCAAGAAAAACACTAAGCCAGGTTGGGCAAATTATTATTTGGCCCGTTGCGGGTGTGCAACGCTTCGGCATTACAAATGATGCAGGATCTGGATGGGATTGGCTTGTTGATTCTACTGGAAATTTAAGTTCCGCTACTTTCAAAAGCATTCTTACGCTTGGTTCTATTGGTTTTGCAGATACCACAGTTCAGACTACAGCCTATTTAGGTGTAGCCGCAACACAAACTCCTTGGAAGCAAAATATTAACGGCGCAGGATTTAGTTTAACTTCTGCTGGTGCTGCTGTAGATGTTGCCTGTCTTGTTGTGCATGGAATTGCAGCCACTAATAGATTACTGATATTTGATACTAGTGGCGGCCTTGAGTGGTTCATTGATCCTAATGGACACTTGAATAGCAATACTACCCGCAGCATCACCACAGGTGGGTATATCAATGGTGGTGCATTAATCATACGGCCCGTTGGTGTATCTCCGGTTCAGATTGTTAATCAAGCAAATACTGGTAATGACTGGGAAATTGATGGTATAGGTAATTTAACGAGTCCCACCCACCGTGAAATAAAGAACGCGCTGCATCTTATTATGGGGGATGGTACTAATTTCTCAGCAGTATTAAGTCAACAGGTGGGCTTGATTCTCGGACACCTTAAACCTATTGATTGGGCAAGCGGGCCGGATTACTATGGCACCATTGATGTAAGATTGGCCCGAGCTTCAGCGGGCGTGCTCAGTGTATTAAATCCATCAACAGCCGCGTATGCTGACTTTAATTGTCATGCCTTAACCGCCTCAAATGTTATTCGAGCGGCGGCCATAATTGTAGGCCCGAGCGGGGATGTCAGATCTGATACATTTAGTATTACCGGTTTTGGGACTGGGATTACTGGGACATTCACAACGGCGGGCGGCCAAACGGTTACAGTTCGGGGCGGCATTATTCTTAGTATTGTTTAACATGCTTTTATGATTACTACTTCAGAACACAAACTAACTCAGGCAGAACAAGAATACTTCAAGGCTAATCAGGACAAACTTCAGAAACTTGAAGTCAACTATTATGCTTTGGTCGGCAAGGCTAAAGAGATGCACGATGAGCTTTTGGTCACTAAGAATGCCGTCGATCAACAATTAACCGTAATCGTTAAGAACGCCGGGCTGACAGCGGGCCGCATAAGGATAGCTCCCGACAGTTCTTGTCTGATCATTGAACAAGAAAGCGAGAACCAAATACAATGAGCACAATCCCTCTCCCCCATGCAGCCATAGTCCAGTCAATTCAGTCCGTGCAGCCATTTGCACCGGGCGACATTTTAATGATCCAATCGGCTACGACTCAGGCTAACATTCCAGTGCTGGTGCTCGGAATTAATAAACTCGACCCGACACAGTTTATTCTGGATACCAGTACGGACCCGGATACTGTTAAGATCAATACTGGCGTCATCGTTGCTGATCCGGCTTGGACTTCATGGACTCCGGTAATTACATCGTCTCCTGCTGGAGCAACGACCAATGTTCTTCTCGTGGCTCGGAAATTAACAAAAGGCAAAACTGTTAGTTGGGAAATCGGGTGGCGGGGGACCATTGTTGCAGCCTCATCTCAAATCTTATTTACGGGACTTCCTGTTCCGGCCAATACTAATGTTCGTCATGCGGCTGCAATTTCAATGAACGATGGAAATGGCGTACACATATCGGCATCAGCTTACATTGATGGAAATGGGGCTGTGAATGCAAATGGTCTTGCGGGTGCCCTTCCTGTTAATCCGGCACTAATATCAATCTACCTTTCTGGAACATACGAGATTCTGTAATCGGAGACATCATCATGCCCATACCCGTTGGAAGTACAGCATTTCCGCCGCCCTTGCCGGTGAGTCCTAATAAAGTCTCCACGGTATTAATGTCAGCGCCCGTTGATCCCGGTGACATTCTTGTTGTGCAATCAGCAACGATGCAGGCTAATACTCCGGTGTTGGCACTACGGGTTGCAAAACTAGACTCGGCGCAATTCATTGTTGACATGGGAGTGGACCCGCCGACAATTAAGAGTATTGCGCCCGGTGTTACGGCAGCTTGGGCAACATTTACGCCAACTATTAGTTCAAGTACTGCTGGAGTTACATTTACCCCTAGTTCATTAAATGCTAAATATACCCAATCGGGCAAGATTGTGATGTTCTCAATTGATTGGCGTGGAACTCTCAGTATTGCAGCTAATGATATCGCATTCACGCCGCCAGTTCTATTAAAAGATCAAGGCGGTATTTTTGGGATGGCGTTGTCTGTATTTGCTAATGTTGGTGGAACGCCACTAGCTGTTAGTAGTCAATATATTTCAGCTGCTGCTCAAGCAAGTCAAAGATTATTTGCTCAACTTGTAGGTCAGCCATTTCCTGCTGGTCCGACAGTAGCATTAAAAATATCTGGAGCTGTTGAAGCGTTTTAGTGGACTACAATTTCAAATTCGCCAATCCACCGCAGCGGGAGTGCTTTTATAGCACGGCCCGGAATATAGTATTTTCTGGTGGATTCAACAACGGCAAGACATTCATTGCTATTGTTCGTAACCTGGTACTCCATGCAGAGTTTCCGAATTATAGATCTCTCATGGCACGCCAGACGTTTACTGCATTGAATAAAACAACGATGCAGACGTTCTTTCAAATTGTGCCGCCCGAGATGATCTTATCTCACAATGAACAGAAAGGGCACACAGTCTGGAAAAATGGCGGAATTACATTTTGGCTGCATCTTGACAAAGCGGATCAGAATACGTTACGCGGCTTTGAAATTAATAATTGTACGGTTGACCAAGCGGAAGAAATCGAGGAAGGGACGTTCGACATTCTCGACTCGCGTGTTGGGCGATGGTCGGGTGTTGAAGTTCCCCAAAGGTTACTAAATGCCTTTCCTGAATGGCCTGTCTCTAGATTCACTGGTAGACCATTGGCCCCTAGTTATATGTTATTGTTGTCAAATCCAGATTTACCCCACCATTTCATCTATCGTAAGGCACACCCTGATAGTGAAGAACGATTGCAAGGGTGGCACTGGATTCATGGACAATGGGACCCGCAATTAGGAAGTAGCGAAACATATCTAAAGCTCATAAAGGAAAAAGACCCGGAATGGATATCTCGTTACATTCGTGGTGAGTGGGGATATAGTGATGCAGCAATCCATACAATGCACCGGGAATCGTTGTTAGAGCCAACAGCAGAACTGTTATCGAAGATAAAAAGTAAGGGCAGTCTGCATCGTATTCTGGATCATGGAGATTCCGCTCCAACTTGTTGTTTATGGATGGCTGTTCTGGATGGCAATATCATATTTTACCGCGAATATTATGTACCGGGCCGCCCGATCAGTTATCACAGGAAAGAGATCACAGCATTAAGTGAAGGAGAGGAGTATTCAGCTTCTTATGCCGACCCTTCGATCTTTAAGAAAGCCAGCCAAAAAGACGGTGGGTTCTGGAGTGTTGCGGAAGAATATCAGGACGACGCAATCAATGCCCCCGAGCTTTATTTCCTACCAGCGGATAACAATGAGTTCGCAACTAGGAACCGTATTAACGAAGGGCTGCTCATCTCTGAAAGAAACGCTCATCCGGTTACGGGAATCCGACCGGCTCCTGGTATTTACTTCGTTAAGAAAACGCCTGATTATCCCAATGGCTGCTCTCATGCTTATCAGCAACTTCAGGCACAACGAAAACTCTTACTTAGCACAGTCAACGGGAAGAACTTCTACGCAGATGACCGCGACAAGAATGTAGTTGACCACGCGTATGATTGCACGAGATATGGTATTGCCATGCACGGATCGAATAGGCCCGTCGAGAAGAAGCGGCCCCCGGTTCGTAGTTTCGCTCGATTTAATCAATTTCTAGCATTACAGATGTCGAGAGGTCCACAAGTTGGCTGAGAATATTTGGGATCAAAAATTAACGGTGGGCGAGGACGGGAAGCGGATCTGGGAACATGAGTTCGAGATTCCTAAGATTAACCGTTACTTTGAGGGCAAGCAATGGAAGAATCCTCAGACGCCAGCACCCGTCGAACATCCATATACTCTGAACTTAGTACAATCCACGATTCGTATTAAGCTCGCATCATTGTGCTTTCACAATCCTAAATTTATCCTGACCCCTGAACCGGGAATGGCAAATTGGAATCTTGACAGTGCTGTAAAGATGGCACAGCTTAAGCAAGACGCACTTAATAGCCAAGTGGGAATTAAGAGATTACGTTTTGCAAAACAGATCAAACGGTGCTGTCAAGACAGTTTTTTCCAGTTCGGAATTATGGAAGTCGGGCACGCAGCGGATTATCGAAATCCTCTTGCTCTGGCGCCATACGGGACCGAACCTAGTGCTTATGGGGAACCAGCTGAGGGCAAGATCATTGAGCCCGAGGAATTAACAGTAACGGAATCCCTGTATTTCAAGCGTGTCAATCCTACCAGATTCATAACCTGTGTAACTGATGAACAGGACCTTGAGGATATTGAATGGTACGGGTATTGTGATTACTATTACACAACACAGCTTGAGAAGGTGGACGGGATTGACAAAGCTAAGATCCGCGAGGATTCATACTCCGGGTCAGTTTCAGGAAGCAGAGCTATTAGTACCGTAGAATTGACAGACCAGCTACGGGCCATGCTTCGTGAAGGGCAGATAACTAAGGTTTACCATGTGTTCGATAATGTTGCGAAACAACGACGGCTCCTCAACTCTTGTGGAGATGAATTGTGGGCAGAGCCATTTGAACGAGGATTGCTGGACCTTAGATGGATGTTTCGACAAGAAGGGTTTTATCCTATACCACCAGTTTACTCTTGGCTTTCTCCTCAGGATGAAATTAATGAATCTCGCCAGCAGATGCGGTCATACCGGCGCCGATTTACCAATAAGTACCAAGTATTGAAAAACAAAGTTGACACGGAAGAAATCGACAAATTTACGGCAGGTGGCGAAGGAACTGTTGTCGTTGTCAAGGAAATTGATGCCCTTCGTGGAATCACAAATCCGAACCAAACACAGCAAACTACAGAAGACTTCGTGGTCAGTAAAGATGATTTCAACCAGATGTCTGGAACTTCGGCTGAAGCAAGAGGTGTCGCAGATCAACAAACGGCAACGCAAAGCAAAATCATAGCTATGCGGGCCAACATTATTGAATCCAGTGAATTATTGGATTTCGGGAACTTCGTTGCGGACTGTGGGCGGTATGCTTTGCTTACTATGCAAGAGAAGTTCGAGGCTCCTATTTGGGTGAAATTAACGCAGGACCCACAGGTGCAATCTCAGGTATCACCGCCTGTGCCAGAAGAACAAGTTATGGCCGCGGAATATCAACAAGTCTATGCGGCGCAATTGATGGACGGGCACGATTTCAGTATTCGGCTGGATGTAACAGATGCCACGCCCGCAGCATTACAGCAAGATCAACAAGCCTTCCAGCTTTTCAATTCTCTGCTTATACAGTTTCCTCATCTTGCAATGGATGGCGACTTAGTAAGAGAGACAGCATTTAAGAGTGGCTACAGGAATGAGAAAGTTATTCAAAAGATGCAGTCAGCTATTTTAGCGCAGCAACAAGTTCAACAATTGCTGGAAGAACAGAAAAAGGCGGAAGGTGGAGGCCAAGCCGGTGGAAACACACAACCTCGTCAAAAACAACAAAATACGTCTAGTGGTGAAAATCCCGCAAACGCAGCAAGAGCACTTGCAGGACAGTTGGCTACTCCCGGCGACCAGCAGATTACCAATCAACTTACTAACCAAGTACAATGAGGCTATTGACCGGCGCAACGAATTAATAAGGACGGGGAGTTACAAAGACGTGAAATATGTTAAACCCCGGCCCGGTTTTCAAGGCTGGCGTGGTAAGCCATTACAGGCGGAGCGGCCCGAAACAAGATTGTTGAGTGAATGAAATGCCACTGAAATCAGGATCGAGCAAAAAGGTGATTGGCGAGAATATCGCTACGGAACGAGACTCAGGAAAGAGGCTAGCTCAGGCTGTAGCTATTGCCATGAGTAAAGCTAAAGCTACGAAAAAGAAAGGTTCTTAATATGTCTGACCAAACTGCTATTACAAATTTAGATGATGCTATTTCTCGGGCGGCCGGGAATATGGATTCGGAGGCAGGAGAAGCGCCTGTCACTGACGGCGGGAGTCAAGTTGATAAAAGTCAATCTGCGGCTCCCGCTGAAAATAAAGAATCCACGCCGCCTCCCGCGCCCGTAGTTGATCCCGTCGAGGCTTTCTTAAAGTCCAAGGGTATTGACAAAGAGGCATTTGATAACGCTGTCAATCTCTATCAGGCCGTAAATGATGAAAAGCGGGCCGGTGGAGTTATCAAATATCTACAAGAGAACTGGGAAGCACATCAGGGTCGAAAAGCTGCGGAACCCACAGTTGTTGATCTCGTCAAGGCTGAATTGGGGCCTGAGTTCTCAGATTTCGCGGAGAAGATTGCGCCCGCAATTGAGCGGATCGTAGATAAGAAAATGCGGCCCGTACAGGCGAGGTTCGCACAGACAGACCAAGCCGCAGCAACGCAATCGAATTTACAAATCACACAAGAATTTGCAAAGGAATTCATTGGTGAGGACAACTTACCAGATCACATTGCAGATGAAATGACCCGACTTGTTGCTATTCTGCCCCCTAGTGGAAAGATCCCAGTTAAGGATTACATTAGATCTATCGGGCAGATGGCATTACAAAATCTCAATATTGCTCCTAAATCAAAACCTTCTTCTACTCCAAGGCCAGCAGCGCCACCTTCTCCTATTAGCCGTTTGGCTAAATCAGCAGCAAAACCAAGTGAAGGTGTATCTGCTGCACCAAAAGACATTTCCCTTGATGAAGCCATTAAAATGGCTGATGCTAACATTGCGGGAAAAAGTTAATTTTAGATAAAGAGAGGGCCTAAATTATGGCTATGGTATTTGGGGACGTAGGGGCACCGAGTCAGATTACTGTCTACTTGGACTCCTTGTTTTCTCAGTCTCTTAGTTTGTATCGCAAAAAACTAACGGACAACATCGGCGCGATGAATGCTATTCTGTACGAGATATTGCATTCGGACGCATATGAATCGGGCGACGGTGGAACTGACATTCGTGAACCTATTATGTACCAGTTGGCTCCGGCTGACTCGTATGATGGGTACGACGAATTGTCAACTCTGCCCGTCGATGGAATCACTCAGGCTGTATTTGAGTGGCGTCAGAAGGCATCGCCCATTGTATATGCAATGAGTGATGTGTTGAAGAATTCTGGACAAGGTCGTCTTATTAACTTTGTCAAGTCCAAGATTCAGCAGACGGAACTCGGCTTGCAAGAATCTTGGGCGCAGGATTTCATGCATGGCAACCAACCAAATGGGGGCCTGCTTTCTGATCCTCGGCAGTCTGGTGTCAACGGGTCTTTGTCAATCAACCCGATTAGCCAGATCATCAGCTATAATACCACGACTCTTTCTGTGGGAAACATCGCTGAGAATCTCTACCCGTGGTGGAAGAACCAGTCATTCACAAGCACGGCTACTACATATTCGAATTACATTTATGAAATCACGAATATGTATAACACCTGCTCTTTGGGAACGGGCGGGCCTCCAACAGTACTTCTGGCGGATCAAGTAAGCTACCAGAATTACATTCACGCGTATTTCTCGCAGTACAAGGCCAATCCCGATGCGCTTGATTTTTCATATCCTTTCGAGGGTAAGAAATTCATGAAAGCAAAGATCATCATGGATGACAAAGTCCCTGATGTCTTCTCGGGCAAGGCACCTGTAACCATCGGTGGTATCGGCCAGCCGTCTTCGTTAACTTGGGGATCTATCTATGCTGCAAATACCAAGTTCATGAAGATTCGTTATATGACGGGCCGTGACTTCGAGATGCTAACTGATGAGCAAGGCAAAACATTCGCCAAGCCTATCAATGGTGACAGCCGTATTGGTCATCTGGCATGGATGGGTCAAGTCACAACTAACAATCGCCGCAAACATGGTGTTCTGGGCAAGATCCCACGCACCTTCGCTAGCTAAGAATTCAGGAAAGATAAGGAGACTAATCAATCATGAATTTCAAACGCGTTGGCGATAAGGCTGAGAAAATCTTCATTCCGGTGAAGAGCGATGAACCGACCGCAACTATGAAGTTGGGCACGCCTGTTGTGTTCAGCTTTGATGGCACTGACGACGGCGTGGCTGTTGTTCTGCCAAGCACAGCAGTTGCGGCAATGCAAGCAGCGGCGGCAGTTGGTATTTTGACGCAGGATCTTACTCCCGGTGTAACAGGACAGTGCCAAGTTTATGGGCTGTGCTTGAGCACCAGAATCGTGCGTGTCACTCGGGCGTTGACTACTGATCCGTGGCCATCTGCTGCGGCGGTAACTACCAAGGGGCTGCAATTAACGATGGACGTGGCTAATAATGCGTTCATTGTTGGTGCGGCTGCAACGACCAAGGTTAGCGTATTGCTAGCACAAAGCATCCCGGCTTATGTTGGCGGGCCTGCTGCGGTTGGTGATACTAGCTTAGTCCTCTATCAACAAGTGAAGTCATTTGTTAGAATGATGGGCTAATAAGTTCTTCGATTGAGTCGTAGGGCTTTTTTGTCATTTTCTCCCTATGATTCTTGGAGAAGGGGGCCGGTTTTCTTTCCTGAGTTGGCCGGCCCTTTTATTAAATTGACTTTCTACTAAAGGAGACTTGCTTATGACTTTGCTTGAACTGCGTAATAAATTGATTATTCTGCCACCAGAACAACTAGGTGCAGAGCTACAAATGACACTGTATGGCTGGAGTCATGATAGATCAGATATCATGCAAAAGATATTTGTTGTAGATGATATCAGTGTTTCTACTGACAACAAGGTGGCTGTATTTGTTGGAAGTGAAGAAGTGTCGTCTACGGCAATCTAGACTTTCGGAGGAAATGTGAATCGCGGGGAGTTAAGATCAATAATCAAAGCTACCTTGGCTCTCAAGGGCATCGAAACCGGCTATTATCAAAACTCCGAAATTGATAATCATATCCAAGATGCGTATGATTACACGATCGCAAATTCCCTGTGTCACATTAAGTTCTCCCCAAATATCAATTGGCTCAGCTACGAAAACTACTATGATTTTAAGAGTCTCGGGATTCAAGACTATATCGGAACAGTTGGAATCTTCAACAACAACGATAACCTTTGGCTTAGAGATAACGTGCCCGCAAGACTATTTGACGGACTTAGAATCGACTGGGAACTCTGGATCGGGAATCCTCAGTTTTGGTCGCCTCATAGTCTTAGACATATCGCAATTGCACCGAGATTTAATGTCGCGGTTGGAACCCTTAGGTGTCTCTACTACGCAGAAGCCCCGGCGCTCAATAGTGATTCGGACGGGTTCGTAATTGCACCAGATCAACAGGACTTGCTTGAGTGGCGGGCCTTGGGAACATTACTTGAAGAAGCCGAGGAATCGCAGAAAGCCTTGACTTACATGAACGATTTCGAGGACAAGTTTGTATTGTTCCAAGATCGTTGCCGGGCATTTGCACGTAGTGACGCTATTAAGAGAGTAGGAGAATCAATACCGCGATGATGAATATTGATTCCGCTGATCTAGAGTTGCTGGTCAATCAAGGGGAGAAGAGCATCTCTGATGAGATCAACTTCTTGAAAGACAGGTACTCGATTCCAGCAGAGGTGGGTAAAGCTGAGTACTTGTTGCCGGACTATGTGAATAGCATTACGCGCGTAACGTGGCTGGGATATAAGCTTGACCCAATGCCCAAACGGTACCAGAGTGAGATTTTTCAGGATTCCAAGCAATACGGGAGGCCATACTGGTATATCTATGATACCCTTGGCATTAGGAAGATTTCCCTTTTCCCTATTCCTAACCAATCATTACCTGTTGTCCCTGATCCTTGGGGCGGGCTTGGTATTGCTCGTGGTGCTATCTGTGAATTTTGGAGGATTAGTGATAATGTTAACTTTACGCTCCCTCATTACAGCAGGCGCCAACTTCTTAGGTATTACCTTGCGCAGAAAACGTATCAACGTGAGGGGCGTGGAAATAAGATGTCCCTTTGGAAATATTACTCTGCACGGTGGGCTATCGAGAAAGCGAGATTTTCAGATTTTCTAGATTCAGTAAACACGAGGCCGCGCGGAATCGTTGTTCCCCAAGGAAGCTATGGGCGGACACTTCCACATGATCCAATGTTACCAATTGACAGGTTTGGAACAAGTGAGTGATATGTTATCACCTGAAGAAGAACGATATTACCGGAACACTATTAATGATTTCGGCTTGGGACACCCTAAGTATTCGCACACCTATTTTATCATTGCGGCGGGCGGTGAGTATATTTTGGGCTTACCTTTTACCCCTGTTGGTTACGTTACTGTTCGTATTAACAATGTTGTTCTTTCTCCGTCTAATTATTCTATTACTGGGAGCAATCTTCAAATCACTCCTGCACTTGTTAACGGAGATGTAGTTATTGTTGTTGGGGAAACAGCTTAGTTGCGATGCCACAAACAATCCTAGTTAATGATTTCTCGGCCGGGTGGATTCCCAGCGATGATCCAATTACGGGCCGGAAGAATGGGTTCTCGGATATTCAGAATCTGGAGCTGGAACAGAATGGTGCGGTACGGCTAACGGGCGGGAGTTTAAGACTTGCTCCAGCTTATCAAGACACAGTCCGTGATTTGTACGTGACATACATGAATATGCTCCGTACTGATTATGCCGGGGACAAGGCTGGGAATATTTATAGAAACCGGGCCGTAATAGCTACAGGCGGTAGCGTTGATGCGTCGAACAAGTTTGCGAGAACGTGCTTCGCTGATGCTTTTGACTTTACTCTTATTTGCTCTGGTGCTGTTCGCATTAAAGACAATGGGACGAGTACTGTTCCACTTGGACTTACTACCCCTAGTGGTCCCGTTGTTGGTACCTTCGAGATATTAAGCACGCAACATTTAGAAAATCAGCAATGGCAGATTGTGGGCGGAGTAACATATTCAGGCCCGGTCGCTAATTACCTGAATCCAACAATCAACAATACTACTGTTACCTATGAATCTACTGGGGACATGAGTGCTGTGTTGGGGTTCATTCCTGATTACTCTAATTTCTTTGACACGCTTCCTCCGGTGCCCATTACAGGTGTCGGGCCGACAGATAGTGATATTTACTATTTCACGTTTGCGCGCCAAGTAGGATCTCTGCTGGATATCTCTAGGATCACTATTGAATTCTTACTTGACCAGCCAAATGGAACGGGAAGTGTTTCTAATTTCTATCGCTACGTCTATGACAGGGCGCTGCCAGATACCAATATTGCCACGTTTAATGTAACGACTGGATCATTGAATATTCCGCGGGGATCTTTTGAGAAATTCGGGGCGTCTACTAAGAACTGGTCCACGGTTTATGGATTTCGCACGACTATTACTACGACTGCAAATGTGCAGTTCACGATGCAATGGTCAACAACGGTTGGATTTCAGGGTGGCGATGTTCCACTGAGATACGGCTACGATGATTATCAATGGGTCCAGATCTATGTTTCTAAGAATGGCTCATATGTTGGTAAATCAATGCCGAGCGCGCCTCTTGCGCCTTACAGTCATACAAACCTTGCTAATGGCTTGGCTCGTCTTACTCCTAATCTTGGCGGTATTACTGCTGATGTTAACGAGATTTGGGTATTCCGTAGGGGCGGTGGTTTGGATCAATATTATAGGGTAATGGTTATTAAACCTCCCGTAACACAGGTGAACGGGTATCCTGATTTAGTTACTGATGAAGAAGCTCTCTTTGAAAACATTATTCTTAACACGGATCTCGTATCTGTGGCTACTCTTACTGAGGACATTTTATCAATTGTTGGCCCGATGGAAGGTCGATGGTTTTATTTTACGAATAATTTTATCTATCCGTCTGAGATCAATAATCCGGATCTCGTCGATATTGGAAAGGCAATAAGAATTAATGGCTCTAACAGTGAGCTATTCCTGTGGGCGGCCAAAGTAGCAGTAGCCACAATTATGGTTGCTACCACGAAGGATATTTATGTTCTTTCAGGCACTTTTCAGACTTACCCTGACTTTTCTATTGATATTTACTATCGCCCGCTTGGTATCAAGCATCCTCCTGTTATACGTCAGGTGGCTATCTACAACGGAATTTGCTATAGCCTTGCCAGCGATGGTTGGAGAATGTATGATTCTAGTGGCGGCGATGTTAACTTAGTTATACCGAATACTGATATTTTGTACTCGGGCATAACTAGTTCTAACTCATCGTTTATTCCGGGCCAAGCACCGGGAACTTACTTCTATCCTTGCGCTATTGATGGTGAGAAATTCTACGCCATTGTGTTTGAGAGGGTCGAGGTTTATCATATTGCCCGGAAATATTGGGCTACGCTACATTATGAAGGCTTCACGTCTGCATCTGTGCTAGCTAGTATTCCGGGCGGGGGCATGACTGCTGTATTGAATGTCGATAAGATTCAGCGGGATTTCGACAGGCGCAGTAATTTATTACTTAACAACACAGACAAACAGAGCTTTTTCTATATTACCCCAGCATTCGATAATGGGCAGCCCGCGAACAATAAGGATCCACTTACATTCAAATGGCACGGGAATCTTGGTGTAGCCGGAGATGTTGTTACTTTTGGAGTCATAACTGAGGGTGGGTTCTCTACTCCAATTGGCACTGTTAGTTTCACGGGCACGACACCCGCGCTGCATATCCTTAATGCCAACATCATACCGTCGAGCCGATTTTACCGATTCACAGTTAATGGCGTGGCGGCTAACTTTGTACAGGAGTGGATGTCTCTTGATTACGAGGCGCATCCTGCACAGCTCACACATTTAATAATTCGGCCCAGTAACTTCGGGATCTCTAGTGAGAAGCGTGTTCGAGCATGGCCGTTTATAATTGATGCGCTGGGCAACAGTGTTACTTTCACGCCCAATGTCGATAACGTGCCCATTACACCGGATACGTTTAACCATAACTACAAAAAGACCTATGTTTACAAATTTATTGAAGACGCCTTTGGTACTGATTACGGCGGGGTATTTCATGGGGGTCCTTTTGAATACTGGGGGGAAGATGCTAGTGAAATCAATGGTGTTAGCAGCTTGGCGGGTCCACCAACAATAGTTGAGACACTTCCACAAGGTGTGAGATTTGATCAAGTCGGGCCGGAAGAGTTAGCTCGATATGGTAAAATCATGCAGTTTGATTTAAGACTACTTTCTCGGGGCACACCATTGCCTTGGAAGCTGTATTTTAACGACAACACGATGGCTACAGGTGAGCTAGAATGTCGTGTCAATGAACAGTGGTCTTATAATATTTCTATGCCCAAAGGTGTGTCGGGTCATATTGTGCGAATTGAACTCGGGCCTGCGAATTATGATTTCCACAGATACTATATCCGTATCCTTTGTGCCCGTAGTGGCGGAGATACACAGAACGAATGGATAGCACTAGGGGGCAAGAAACGATAACCTATGCCAACTAATGAACTCAGACAAGATCAACATGATGCGCTCATTACTCGGGACTTTGTCTTAAAGGGGCGCCGTGTACGGGAAGCTGCTGATGCAGAATTGCCCGGAGATTATATTACCAAACGTCAACTTGATGCTCTTATTGATAAACTTACTGCTTTGCAGGGGACTGTTGTAGCTCTCCAATTGCAATTGAATATTGTTAGGAAGAGGGCATCATAATGGCGAGTTTTGCTAATGGGCTTACCAGTTATTTACAGAAAATTCCGGGGCTTAATTTCAATCCAGAGACTCAACCTACAGGTGGTGGTTCTGTGTGGGCGGACCTACTTAAGAATCTAGGTCAAATAACAATACCTGATCTTAATGGGCCGCAAGATCCTATAAAGATTCCAGGTGATCCGGGGCCGGGGACTACTGTACCTACGGGTGGTACTGTCCCAATTAGCTCATTGCCGGGGGTTAACATTAATCAGGGCGTTAACCAAAAGACGGACCCTGCGATGTTCTCTTTGTTGATGGCGTTAGCGGGCGGTGCTGGTTATTTTGGTACACCTAGTAGTTCTACTACGAACACTACGGGCGCCACCAATACAAATACCACCGGAACAACGAATCAGAATACTACTGGCACGACAACTCAGAGTGGTGTCAATACTACTACGCCGAACCTCTCGACAGGGCAGCAAGGTTTAATAGATTCGCTGACTCGACAGTATGGGAGCATTACTAGTGGAATCCCGGCTGCAATGCAAGGTATCAAGAATACCGGGATGCAGACGATTAATAGGGGCGCTCAGGCAGCACAAAGAGGACTTAGTGAGAATCTTGCTGCTCGTGGTCTTGCTAATTCTCCTGCGTCTGGTGTGGCAATAGGAAATCAGGACAATCAACGATTCGCTAGCCAGAACCAGTTCCTGCAATCATTACCGCTGACGCAACAACAGATGACCTTGAATGCTATGGGTCAAGCTGGTAACTTCGCACTTGGTATCCCGCACGGTCAAACAACGACGCAGACTGGGACTACGGACACGAATCAACAGACTACGGGAACCACTAATCAGAGCACAATTGGCTCGACCACTGGAACATCGAGTACTGAAGAACAAAAAGGTGGTGGACTTCAAGGATTGCTGGGTGGTCTAGCTACTATTCTTAGTGAAGAGATGTATGGGAAATATCGTCAACCTGTCACATATAACATTAATAACAATCCTAGTGTGAATGCGCCGTCACAATCTACAACTGCTGCGGGCGGTGCAGGTGGAAGTGGCGGAAGTGGTGGAAGTAGCGATGGTGGTAGTTGGCTGGATACATTAAAGGAGATAGCTAAGAAGATTGGGGGAGGAATTAAAATCCCGGGTTTTAATGAGGGGGTTGAACCCCCGCAGTCAACAGAGCCAGTAACAACGCCCCCAATTATAGCACCGCCAGCAAATATTGATTTTGAGCGGCAGCATCCGACACCCACGGCACCAACTCCGCCGAAAGAGCAAGTTGAGTCGAATATTGAATACGGGCCCGTAGTTGTTCCGCCCATAATACCAATACCAACAAGCCCAGAACCACAACCACCTGTAGAGAATATACCAACTCAGAATACTCAAGAAATTCCGCCACAGCAGACTCAAGTAGATTCACAAATTTATTATCCAAGCCCGCCGTGGAATGGGCCACAAGGAGATCCGGGACCATTTCCTGAACCTCAACAACCTACGTGGCCTACTAGTGAGGAAGACACATCAGCGCCGGGCCGTGTTGTTTATGATCCGACGACAGGTGAGGTTCATGAGGATTCTGGTCAACCGGGGCCGAATATTGATTACGGAAGTTTACCACCTGCGACGCCCGGTGAAATCAATTGGGAACAGTTTGATCCAAATTATCAAGATCCGTTCTATCAACCTGAACTGACTCCACCTAATTTTGGTGGCGGTAGTATGGAAGCACCCGCTGAACAACAGCCGTGGAATCCTTTCGAGAATTTACAAGGAGATCCGGGAAACTGGGGCCAGCAAATTAATGATCCTTGGGCCGCACCCACACAGGAATTTGGTGTTAGCTCGGATATTTGGTATGGGGACTCTGGTGGTGGCGGCGGGGAGACTGGATATGGCCAGAGCTTTGTTTCTGACTATGATCGTAGCACGTTCCCCGGTATGAGTGACGGTGAAATCTTGAGCATGAAGATGTCTGCTCCGTGGGCATTTCAGGATTGGCGAGGATAAATAATCATGGGAATGGAAGCCGTTGAAACAATATTGAAGGCCATTCAAGGTGCCAAGGGCCGTAGGGCTGAGGGTGAAGAAGCTGCGGCTCGTTTAGAGTTTCAGCGTGAACAACTAAAACAGCAGAAAGATCAAAATGCTGCTGAATTAGCTTTTCGTGAAAAACAACATGCTTTGGCCGTTGCTATTGGGGAAGCCCAAATCGCTGCTGAGAAACAACGCATGGCGGGCGAGGAACAGAAAGTTCTTGCCGGTATTCAAAAGGGTGATCCTGCGCCCAGTGGATATAAGGTTCAAGCCCAGCAACGAATTGTCAATGCACCCCCCGTCGAGCAACAACAAACGGCGCCAAGTAATACGGCTATTGGATCATCAGCACCTAACTTTCCACAATACTCCGGCCCGGGACAACAGCTGCGTCCTCAGGATCGTCGAAGTGTAACAACTCCGAGTGGACAAGAATCGGTGATGCTGACACCGCAGGACTATGCCACACAGCAAGGAACATTAAGTTTGATGAATCAAAAACCTGGCTTGGATTACAAAGCTGGACTTGATGCTCAGACTGCGAAGACGGCCCACGATTATGAAGTTGACGACGCAACACAGGCGTACAATCGTAGTATTGCCAAGGGTAGTGTTGACTTCATGTATCTTAAACGAATCCACGAACTTGATAATGCGGCTGCACTGGAGCGGGCCAAGATTGAAGCAGCGAATCGTTGGTCTATTGCACAATTTAATAAACAAGGTGGCACAGAGTTTGACCCAATTCCAATTGCCAAGAAACTCTTAAATGGGACGCACACCTTGGAGGAGCTTGCTGCACTTGGGCTGAAACAAGATGAGCGCAAGTTTGTAGAGAAAATAGTTGACGATATGGGCGGCGTAATTCCTAAGACCAAGCAAGTTGAAGGACTGCGGACTTATGGTAGTTTCATCCCTGTACTCAAGAATTATGAAGCATTGTACGAAAGAACACTTGAGTCAAGTAATAAACCCGCGGCCGTAGTCAACAACATGCTACGGAATTCTGCGGAAACTAAGGCTTTGGCTGAAGCTGTAAACGGAGCAAAGGTTAGTCTTGCGGCCGTATTAGCTGGGCAAGGTCGTCAAGTTTCCGGTTCTGAAGCTGATGCGGCTGTTAATCAGTACACGCCTAGTTTGGGCTTGTTTGGTGGTAGTGGCGATCCTAAGACTGTCATTAAATTTAGGTTGGACAATCTCAAGGCATCTGCAAAACAATATCTTGAGGGCCTTACTCCGGGGATGCCCGATTGGCAACGTCGAGATATTATGCGAGGCCAAGGCATACCTGAGCAATATTTGTTTACGCGGGAAGATGTTGACAAGTATGATCCTGGGGCCTACGCAAAACAGAAATTTGGTAATACGGGCGCGGGAACTACACCAACGGGGCCTGCTATTCCGGCTCCAAGTATTATTGAACCTCCAACACCGGGAATTAGAAATCTACAACCTCCACCACTATTGACTCCGCCGCCGGGTACTACACCCCCGACCGGAAATCAACAAACTGCACCGATACCATTTAAGCCTGAAGTAAAGATTCCTCGTAATTTAAGGAGACCCTAATGCCTCAAGGAATGAAACTTACTCCTGAAGAAGAATTAGCACTTCAACTTTATCAATCACAGAAACCAACGCAGGCTAATAGTCCTAATAACGGGACTGGTAATTACAATGTTGACTTCGTAAAGGCACTTGGGGATGTTGGGAAATTCGGGATTGGTAATATTGGTGGTTTTGAAAAGAACTACCGTGACTCCAACCCGGCCGTAGACTATAAAACTCCGCCGCGTAGTCCTGTGATGCCCATTGTTTACGAGGGCTACAATAAGCCAAGTGAGGGTGGTACGGCCCCTAAATTAAGCGACGCCGAAGTTCAGAATATTGCTGGGATGACAGAAGCGGAGGCAGCACCAGCGCCCGAAACTCCTATTCCTGCGAATCCTGAGGAAGCCAAATTAGTAAAAACGCAGCCGATTGCCCCTTACCAAATCCCTGACTATGGTGATTTCCGCAAGACTATTGATACGCTACGTCGTGGGGAGATGCCTGAATCTTATATTCAGAACAAACTCCAGCAAGAACAACGTGAAGCTACGTGGGAGGATATTTCAGAGAAGTACAAATTGAACTTAACTGATCCTAAGACGTGGACAACAATAACACAGCGTGGAGATACATCAAAACCTCCTCCGTCTGGGGATACATTTCAGCTACTTTTCAAGAGTCCAGAATTTAATGCTGAGCCGATCCTAATGCAGCAGAAAGTTGCTGCTCAGTTAGATCCTGTGATTGGCCGATATTCTCCAGCGGAGTATTTTGAATTTCGTGCAAATTCTCCTTATCCGTTGCCTGAGTCCATGCGGCCCGAGCCACCTAGTAAAGTTGACTATGCTATGGATTTTGCCCGGCCAATAATTGATGGTGCAATCATGGCATCAAAGTTGGGTGGATCTACTTGGCAGGGAATGACAGCTAGGACCATGTTATCGTTTATCATGGACAATGCAATTCAGTCTCAACTACATGATGAGCCAACTTCTGTTGCAGCGGAATTAGCAGGATTCGAGCCACATAGTTTCAAGGCCCGTGTCTTCAATACTCTTCAGATGCTTGGTTTGAACAAAGTAGGGGACAAGGCATTTGATAAACTAGGTATCGGTAAGTTCATGCTAGATGCTGCTGAGACTGCATTTGCCGTGCCCGCAGTTATTAAAAATTGGAAGAATCCTAGTACGGGAAATAAGGTTCTCGATGATCTTGGTGCGACGTACAGTATGTATAAGCAGAAGACCTTCGGAGATCGACCTATATCTAGAGTAATTGAAGACCTGTGGGCCACTACAAGAAAAGCCAACATGCAAGATGAGGCTGCTCGTAGAACCTACCAAAAGGGTATCGGCTGGGCAGAGAAAGCTAGTGGAATTAAGAATCCGACGACAGCTGATCTGGCGTTGAGTTTACAGCGGCGCCTAGATTCTGGGTTGGCTCAAGTTAATGCTACGGCTGACAAGGAAGCTGAAACTTGGATAGCTCATGCTCAATTGAACCCGGCCCCATCTTATGGATTTGAGCCGCCACAGTTGGCTAAAGTTGATCCCAAGTCAACATTAACAGCTACAACTAGTCAAGGAGTCAAGACACTCTATCCTCGAACAGTTTATGGTCCGATCCACGCTGATAATTCTGCAGCCGCTGCAAATGAGTATTTGATGGCGCAGCAAAAACTGTACCCTGATATGGTTGCGCCGGCTGATGAATTGACTCGAATAGCATTAGCCAATCAAATCATGCGTATTACTACGGCACAAGTGGATGAGGTTGTTGGTAGTCCTACTTTTGGTCAAGTGATCTCAACACAGCCGTTCAACTCTGAAGAAGTGTGGGGAGTTCTAAAAGGGCTTGGTGACGGTGGTTATGGAGATTTAGTAACTAAGTCCACAGCAACGAAATCCCAAAAGTTGTTTCAACAATTGTATGCTACTTTCAGGGATGACGCTGACAGAAGTATTGCAAATCCCTTAAATTTCAAGAACGGCTCACAATCAGCTAGCGATTCATTTCGTAAGGCTGTTGGAACATTAGATTTGAAGTATTCTACTTTTGGCACAGAGGCTGAGAACAATGCTCTTTGGCAATTGGTTGAGAATAAGAATACTCCAACTCCACAGGTAGAGACAATCCTTAAAGACAAGAAGCTACTGGAGCGTGTAATCAAGGTTAACCAATTCACTACTCCTACAGGCACTAAGATTAAGTCTAAGGATATGCTTGGGGATTTGCAAGGTTACGTGATTAAGCAAATCATGGAGGCCGCAAAGATACCTGATCCGGGTAATAGAAACGTCTTCAAGCTAGATCCTGAGAAGTTGGCGATCCCGTTTCAACAATTAGAAACTTCGGGGATTGGTGCGGTGCTGTTCCCTAATAAAGCAGCCAAAACAAAGATGATGGACTTTCTTAATGGGGCGGCCTTCACACAACAGAAGCCGTACTCTCAGTCTATCATTCCTGCATTATGGATGGCTCGCAATAGCATTCCCGTGATTAGTGGAACACTGTTAGCAGCAGGTGGGGCTGGTTATCATTTTGCTGGGTCTTATGGAGTTGGAGCCGGTGCTATTGGGGTGGGACTTGGTGGGATTGCACTATCTAAAGCGTTCACTAATGAACAATTAGCCAAAAGCTTATACAACTTGTCACAGGGGATGCCGCTTGGTATCTCGCAGGATGCATTTAATAAATTGTTCGTGGGGGCACTTCAAGGATTTACGATTTACTTAGTTCATGAGGATGGCTCGCAGATACCTGGGACTTTCGATGGTAAGGAATTTGTCCCAATGGATAAGTACCTGAAAGATCAACACAAGTAAAACTAGGGGCCGTAGAGTTTAATATTCCGCGGCCCGTAGCTCTGCTACTTCTTATTCCCCAATTATCATCTTGTTACGTCCAACTTCGGTGAGATAATAATAAGTATCTGTGCCGTTGACGGCCGTTTTTATCATATCTCCCCCTTCTGCCACTGAGATGAAACTATCGAGAGTCTCGCCCGTGAAATGTAGCCAGTGATCTCTTAATAGTTTCTTTCTACTTACCTTGTACCCTGCTTTAATGGCTTCCTCAGTTATTAAAGCGTCGAGCACTCTCCTTCCACATTCCGCAATATCACTAGTCCCACCTGCTGTTGTGAACATGACATAGTTGGGCAGCAATTTTAATGTTTCTGCAATTGCTTCTTCTATGTGATTAGCACTTACCTCAAGTGTTAAATCGTTGGCCGCTAGAATGAGGGATAGTTTTAAAATCCCTGTGTGAATACGTCCGAGCACGCCAATAGTATCTTTCTTCTTTACCAGTGAGTTCTTAAATGGAATGTACCAAGAATCATACATATCTCGGGCAGCTTGTGTTATCGTGAACACGCCCTTGAGATTTGATATCATCTTGAGTTTACCAAGTAAGGCTGCGTATGCTTCTTTAGTATCTGGTAATGAGAATAGACTATTTGCAGGCCGAGTTTCGTTTGGTGTAATTACAAATGTGCGGGCCAGTAATCCACCTTGCGTTGCACGATTGTCGTAGACTTCTTTAAGCAGAGCTTCATTACTAGCTGCAAAGAAATTAAAGACAATGTGTTCTAATACTATCTTCCCGCCTACGAGTCCCTTATCATATTTCTCCTTGTATTCATAAATGTCCGTGATAATTCCCACGGCTGCTGGATCATTAACTAGCGCGGCTGTTAATTCCGGTGCAAAGAATATTGCGGCCCCGCCTTTCATTAGCTTTTGTGTAGTCGGATCAGTTTCTACTCTGGAGAGATCAACAAGAATTGCTTGGATTGAAGATCGTCCAGAAATGACTTTGATATTTTTAAGGTCACTGATAAGTTTAGTTGCGAAATCAACAGGTCGTCCTTTACGTTGGCCGGAGTCTGCCAAGAATAAGACGTAGATATTCGGAAAGAGTTTAGAATCTCCTTGTTGAAGCCAACATGAATCTCTGAGTGCAGCGGCAATTGAGACGTATCCACTCCACTTCCAGAATGATGTTGGTGATTCATAAGGTTTGGAATATTCAAGCAAGGTTTCGATGAAGGTATTGGACACATGAAGTTCCTGAGATTAATCATTTGATTCTGGTTGATTTGCTTGACGCTCCCATTGTTGACGGCGTTGTTCTTCATATGCAGCGAGTACCGCGCCGCCAAACATGATTGCCCCCGCATTCTCCCAAAGCCCTTCTTCTGGTTCTCGAATGATTCCTGTTTGAAGAATCTTTATGGCATCCATCGCATGTGCTATTAGGTGCTCCAGTCCTGCAATCACCCAAGCCTTAGTTAGCGCGGATTCATAATTCATGGCGCCTGCATTCCAAGCTGAAGGCCCATGCTTGATTTGGCCAAGTTCAAACCGTTCAGCCATTGCATTGAGGGCTGCTTTAGGGATTAGCGAGTATTGTGGTTTCTTGGTCCGTGTTACGTTGCCTGGGAATTTGAGCATGGGTTCGTTAGTGAGTCCTGCTCTGACATCTCCTCGTAAGATTCTGTCATGCATATCAAATGTTGCTTTTTGTTGTGCAGCTCTCTCCATTTCCCGCCCGCACGTCTCCTTGTGAACTATGTAATCTGAGTAATCTTGAAACATCTCTTGACAACTCCCACAAATGTAGAAGTGTCCTTTGCCTTGTATGTATGTTTTCTGTGCCATCTTTGTACCTTTCTATACCTTAACTTCCTGCATATCATACCAATTCTCACCTATTGATGCTTCGGCCGGAATGGTGAGAACTATATCTCGTTTCAATGATCCATTTCTAAAGTCGATGGGAGTTTCGACAGCTTTTTTATGTTTATGGATGTAATCATATTCCTGTCCCCTTGGTACCTCAACCATGATACCGTCGTGTGCTTCCGCCAAGAGCCGTGCATACCGAGCAGCGTTAAGTACTTCTGGAAGGCAAAATTTGGTTTGGTCCCCGACAATGCTTTGAGGTAAATAAGATATCGCTTCGTTCTGTATATTTTTATCTTGTGTTCTTCCAAAGAAATCTCTCCTGCGCCCGTTTGGTGCTATGAGCATCCTGTTAGTTTTAATTTCTGTTATTACGTCACGATGGAAAACTCCCACAATTTCTGGTTGGAATCCATGAATCTTAGCGAGCACTTTCTTGCAGAAGTTAATGTCATATCCGGTCATTGCATAGAGTCTTTCTGGACCCATATTTCTCTCGGCGGCATGGCGGACAGTCTTTGCTAAATGGTATCGTTCAACACCATCTACGAGTACTCTTTTCTTTATTTCTTCAGGAGGACAGTCAAAGACCCAAGAGCCTGTAAGTTTGTGTATACCAATACCATTGTCAAAATACCTAAGTATATCGAAATTATTAGCGAGCACAGTATCAACCCGCGCCTCAGCGGAGGCCAAGTCGATTTCGACGAATACGTATCCATAACTTGGTACAAACATGAGCCGAATGTCCTGACCATAAGTGATACCGTCAACGACATAACCGTGCTTGCCAATAGTCTGGAGAGAATGTCCCAATGATTTGAGTTCATATTTTCCTTTTTTGTTGATTATGAGTAATTGATCTGAAGTCTCGCCCCCTGAAGTGCGGCCATTTTTAGTACCTGTGAGATTGAACTCCCCGCGGAATCTCTTATCTGGGAAGAGTTCTAGATTGACGATTTCTAATACCTTGTGGTGTTTACGACACGCCTTGATTGTTTGGAGTACGTCGATACCAATTTCACGCCCGCAGTTCTTGGGCACCCCATGAAGGATCATTAAATCAAGGGATTCCTCATCTGCACCCATTACGCCCCGTTGATGGCGATTATAGCCTAATTCTTCAAACACAAGATTCTTCATTTGTGTAGAACTGAGGGGATTTAGAAGTGGCTTATTTACTAATTGCTTCAGCTTTTCTTTGTAGATGTTGTAAAGAGTAGTGTACTTAGCCCAGACCTTGAGGCTCTGTTGTTCGTCAATCCTAATGCCATTACACTCCATCGTTTTGTATATGGGCATGAGTTGAATGAGCTTATCGTAGATGTGTTTGACACCACCTTCGTTAAGTTCTTCTTGTTGCTTTGTGTATATCTGATGGGTAGCAAGAGAATCCTTAGCACAATAAAGATAGAGCCGTTCTCGATTGTGGAGATTAGGGTTGAACTCCTTTCCTTCATCTTTGAAATACGGCAAATCTGTGTAAATACTAGTTAAGAAGCCGAGGTTTTTAGGGTATTCTGGATAGATACACCCGGCCGCTAACATGGTATCGCCAGAAATGTTGTTAATGAGGAATTTGAAACGATCTAGAATCTTAGTGTCGTACTTGATATTCTGATTGACCTTTGGTAAAAGTGATGCAAGCATCTTTGCTACATAACTAAGCATCAAGGCCCGTTGATCGCGTGGGATTGAATGATCTAGGATTGGTACGGTTACTGATTCAAAGCCATCGAAGCAAAAGCTAATACATGTGGGAATCTGTGCCCATGTTTCGATGTCGAATACTACGAACTGTGCAGTCTCGAAATGGCGATTGAAATAGTTGCGGAGTGAATCTGCTGTGCGTGCTACCCATATTTTGTACAGATTATCAGGTATCGGCCCGCCTCCGCTGTTCTTAGCTACTTTGCCGAAATCTAGAACAGAGAGATTTTTAAGAGATTGATCTTGATTGATGTACGGGTAGGGACCAAGAATGGGGAGAACTTTGTAAACTGGAGAAACATTAAGTTCGATCGGCTTGTCGGGGCGGGTGTCTCGGGAAATGTTACTTGGCAGAACTGAGCCGCGGAACTTTCTAATACCTTTGAGATTTGTGAGTGCTTGGAAACTCAGCTCACCCATAGGTATTAAAAGTGGCACGTCTAGTTGGCGAATCTCATTCTCGATTAGCTTTGTTGTCCACTCGGCAACTAGCTGGAGATTGGCTTTGTCTTTATGGTAATCATGACCTGAGTTGATTGCTTGTTCTTTGAATAGGCTTGTCAGATAGAAGTTATCAATATGAAGCCCGTTGTGCGTCATCATGTCGATAAGAGTATTGCGTGTGAGTCCGCTTAATGCGTAGCCCGTAGCAAGATCCTCTTTTAATGGAATATCGCCAATGATGATTGCGGTTGGGCTGGCTGATCCATGACCCATGATTGCCATTAGAGAATACTCTCCAAATCTGGCGTGGACATTTTAAGCCCAATTCGTATTCCCACTTCGATCATTGTTATTGAAAGTGCAGGCAAGATTAGACTTACTGGCATGAGGTGGGACATGACGATAGCTTCTATCATAATGGGGTCATTTTTGATTATCTTAACAATGTCATTATGCTCGGCTAGACATAGTTGGAGTGCTTCACAATAACAATCTTCGCCATGCCCGAGTGATGGCTGGTGAAAGACTTCGATTATTGCTTCTTCAAGGGTTTTCATTTTAATGAATCTCTCAATTCCTGAGTTAGATTTTCCTGCTGTTGAAATAAATACTGTTGAACTACTGATTTTGCTTTTGCTTCTGTACTACACCGTGCAATTCTCTTGAGTTTCTTTGTTTCTTTGTCCCAGAACTGTACTACCCAGTCACATCGTTTTTTGTCGTATGTGTAATGTTTAGGTCTTCGGGTGAATGACATATTCTCTTTCTCTCTAGTTCTTATTTCCATCCACTTTTTGAACTAGAATAATTGGGCAGCCGACTGGTCAGAGGAAACCCAATGATGTTACGGGATTATGGGCTTGTCGCTCTCTTCGTCTTCGTCCTCATCATACTCGTCATTTAAATCATCATCGTCCTCGTCGAGATCAAGAAATTCCGGGTCTAGTTCTTCGGAATCTTCTGGTGTGACATTCTCGATTGCTTCTAGTTCTTTCTTCTCTTCTTCAGCCATCTTTTTGGCCTCCTCTTGGTTTATCTGATTTTCTGCTTCTTGTGACATACTAATACTCCTTTTCCTGAGTTCTAGAAAATAAGAAAATGGCGTCGGTGGGTCATATCCCAATTAACAACAGATTTACCAGTAAGGGATAGAATTGAATCTATTTGCTGGGTGATGTTGTTCTCGTTTTCTTTCATATCCGATATTTTATTCGCGCCATGAGTTTAACTACTGACTACTTCGCCCAGCCACCTTCAGCTTTACCGAGCGGCAGGAAGTTGGTCACTTTATTAATGTAAAGCCCGCCCACCTGCTCGATATCAACAACGAGCGTCAACGATTTACCAATAAGGAGGTCAAGATCATAATCCCCCTCTGGTATTTCGTCGAGTTTAACATTGTCGATGGCCGCACGAAGACGGACGATTTCAAAGCTGGGGAACATCATCTGAGAGCCGAGCAACGATGCGTTCTTCATTGCATCATTAAACACGACTTCAAATTCCTTACCAGCATACTTTCCATCGCCCACCGAGAACACCATGCGGTGATTATGAGATTTCTCAGACTGAGATTTCTTCGACGTCACTTTGGTAATTACTACTGGATATGAGCCTGCTGGCGCTGTAATTGCCGCCAGCTTGTCTGCGAGTGTTGTTTGAATAATCACTTGGATTTATTCTTCTTTCTGCCTCATTGATTTTACTACTTCCTAAGAACGAGGCCCATTCTTAGAGAAACTTGTTTTCGTTCGCTTCAATAACATCTATGGAGCGACAATTTAAGAGATATGTCATAGCTTCAGTGTAACCACAGCTACAACCAACGCCATGTGATTTTATTGCTGGACAATCTTTAATATGACTGATTGTGGCAATGAGCTTGAGTGCATCTTCTATTTTTTGACGCATTCTTATTTTCCTATCGGTACCGAATTGACGGGACTTCAGGCGGACCCATATCGTCATGTTCTAATTCCTCATCTGGTGGTGCTAATCCCACAAGGTTAAAATATGGCGCGAATCGTTCAAAGCCGTGCTCGTGTAACCAAATCGGATATGTTGGATTAGGTTCTGATTTTAGCTTGACGATCCATAAGTCGTTGCGGACTTGTATGATCGCGGAAACATCGTTTGGGTCCACGAATGCCCGGCCGCACTTTACTAAAATCGGGCGCGTGTCTTGGGGTCCCGGTTTGATTACTTTAGGCTTGGTTTTCTTGGTGGCGTTAAGCATGTTATTTGACTCCTTTTGCCAAGTTAGCTTTATTAACTTTTTCAATTTGTTCCATGATTTGTGGAAAGAGCATGGTGTCTGTGATATCCACTTCTCCTTCTGGAAGTTCGGGAAATGTTGTTCCTTCATTCTCCCCCCTGAAGCGGACCTTATAACGAATCTTGTCTTGCCCGAGCATGACTTTCTTGAAGCTGAACGTGTGATTGAAGTAGATCAAGATGTCACTGGCAATCTTATCTCGAAGATGTACACGTTCCCCATCTTTAATAGATTCCGCGAACTGGTCAACGTCCCCGTTTGGTTTTTTAGGTTTCTTCCAGATTGGTACGACGTGTGCAGATATGATTACGTGACATGGGAGGGCGCGAAGGAAAGCCATAACTTGCGAAGTTGCTGTTGCCTCGTACTTATAGTCTTCCGGCCCGGCCAGTGCTAGTTTTTCGGCATAGTTACCGCGCAGGACTTTATTGTTCTTGTCCATTTCATGTGTGATCCGAACACCATCGAAGATGAAATTACGAGTGAGGCCCGTGAAAGAACAGAATGCAATAGTCTTGTATTCGAGCTGTCCTTTTGCTGCCTGTTGAATGAACATCTTTAGTTGATTTGTGATTTTCTCAACTGTGGTTTTAGCTTCGTCGGGAGGATAGTAGTCAAAGAATATATCCTTAGTGCTAACATGCTTGCTACCTGCAATACCATCAACCCGACCATCAAGGTCAAATATGTAAATTGGTTTTGGGAAGCTAGCAATAGCCGTCTTCTTTCCTGATTTAGTAGGCCCCATGAAAAGGCCCATAAACTTAGTTTCATTTTGTTTAACGTCTGAGAGTGCTGGCATTTGTTATTTTTCCGTCTCCTGAGTTGGAAATATTCGTGATGGGAGCAAGAATCTAAAATGCTCCTGATTCTTATCTAGCGGCCCGTGATGCGGACATATGAGTGTACACTCGACGGGGAATTGGTGTTTGAATGTTTCTGAGTTAGCTGACATTCGTACAAAGAAGCGGGTCTTGAGTTTCTTGTTTATTGTTTGTTTGAGATGTTGCCACCATGTTGCTGGGGCGTAAATAACATGCGTGAATTCTTCTGTTCTGTAGCTTTGTACTATTTCTCCTTTGAGGAACGCATTCTGCCAATAGAGAACACGGTTCATTGATATGTAGTCGAATTGTTGAATGATTTCCGTGTTACTTAGCAGCCCATTAATATAATCGGGCCCGAGTTCTTGCTTTGCGTGGATTTTGAATTTCTCCAAGACCACGTATTCAATCATGGGCATCTTCCAAGGTTCGTTAGCCATTAACAAATTCCTCCGGTAGAAAGAGTGAAAACGAGAATGGTCCAACATCACCACAATAATCATATTCTTTAATCCAATTAGTTACTTCAATTGGAAGTGGAAATATGAAATGTGTAGATGTCTTGGGATCTGTTAATGATGCCTGCCTGTAATTAACTATTACTGGTAAAGCTGATTTCACTTTGCGTGTTATTGCCAGAGCTACTGGACATTCAGAACAATGTTGAGCCCGACCATGTCGAATGTCATGTTCTGTTACTTCGATGTCAACGAGAATTTCAGCCATTAGTTTGACTCCTCTCCTTTTGGAATTGGCATTTCTACTAATTTGAGGCCCGAGACTTTCTTGAGCTTCTTCTTTCGGACTATTGATTTGGCCCATTCGATGACTTTGATTGGCCCCGCCTCCAAGAAAGATATGCGGTTATGAGCCGTATAAAGAAGCCCGAGACACCAATGCATACCAAATAATACATCATCAACCACCCTGTCTTTCGCATTAGGATCGCTGGATTGGATTTTAGAAGCATCCAAGGTGAGGTGTGCAATGTCATTTAACATTCCTCCTATTGCTGCTGCTGTGTTGTCGTCCATTTAGTCATCTCCTATGGGGTTTGTTAAATCCGCGCCCGGAAAGAGTGAGTCGAGGATGTTCTTAGTTTTGGGTGTGTGCATCCGCTGGATTTCATGTTCCAGAGTTTCGGAGCATTTCTGCGGGCATCTTGGTTTGGCACGTCGTAAGTCTTCGTTGGTTAATACGAACGTGTATTCCATACAATTGGGGCAGAGTGTCCGTTTACCCACAATGAGTTCCTGAGAGATTAAATACATGCAATCAGGATCAGAGCACTTCCATTGAATCACGCCCGTCTTCGTCTTACCGTGACGAATGAACGAGTGAATGTGTTTCATGACTGTGCGAACTGCGATCTTTTGTGGATCTATGAGTTTACTAGGATTAATTTTTGCTGGCATCGTTATTAGTCTCCTCTATATATGGAACCCATGCGGGTAGGTCATGACAAAAATGAAATACTGCTTTGTCCCATGTGTTTGTTGCCCCGCAGTTTGGGCATCTTTCATGCGCTTGTAGTTTCAATTGGAATCTCCTTTCCTTCCTTTTCTTCTTTCTTCCACGGTGTCCATGCGGGCTTGATACGATAAAGTTGTAATTTCTCTTGTGAGGCTGCCTTACTTGGTGCGTTGCATATTTGGGCAAATTCACAGATTCCCGAGCCGTATTTCTGGTCGCCGCACATTGCCCAATTGTGGGAATCATCATTGTTCCACTTCTCATATTGGAGGAAGTCAGCAACCTTGTCGAATATTCTAACTAATCTTTCTCCCCACAGTTCAATCTCATCGTAGTTGAATGATATGAGGTCACGTTTATAGGTTGTCTCTGTATATCCTTTTGTGAGCCGTACATAGTTGACCACGAACGTAGTTATCGGCCCGAGTAGTGGCCCGAGTTCACGATTCATGGCGTAAATGTAAGTTTTGAATTGAATCTCACGATTGAAGATATAGGATTCACGAAGTTGGAATTTGTGATCCATGATAACTGTGAGACCTTGTAGTGTTCCGATTACATCAGTTCTGCCACATATGATATACTGGCGGGTAGCTGACTCGAACAATGGTATTGAAAATCCAACTTCGACAGCATCTTTGTTAAGTGGGATGATGTCATTGGATTTGTATTTAGCATTGTGTCCCATTACTCCGGTGAGCACAGTTAAGCGATCGGCGTCATTAGGAAGCATGAGCACTTCTTCATTTGTCTCAGCCATGTTCACGGCCATGTGATTAGCCGTCTTGAAATCATAATTCTCGGCCCGTAGTTCGTAGAACTTCTGTAGGCGTGTGTGCCCATAGGTTCCCATATTCATTGGGCGTTTGGAGTCTTCGGATTTGTTAGTTATGCGTTGGTTGTATTCGTAGTACCATTGCATAGGACATTTGAGGAATGTTTTGATTTGGCTAGCATCTAACTCTAAACGTAGTTTGTCCATTTAGTCCTCCACCGCTTGCCTAATGAATCGACAAACTTGTTGAATTGCGGCCCCTGTTTCCATTTCATCAAGGCTTGTGTTAACATACTTTCCTGTGTCCGGGTCTTGCCAGCGGATATAGATTCCACCGGAGTTTGTTTCAAGGCGTTTTAATACTTCTTCGAGGCGCATCCTGAGTTGCTTAGTTTGAGTGTTGGGGTCAGCCATTTTAAAGACCCTCCTTATCTTCTGTGCCTTTGAGTCTTGCTTCCCTGAGCTGTTGAAGTTTGTCGATTAACATATCCCGAAATACATCTTGAATGGGCTGCTGGACTAAGAAAAGGTGAAACACGATAGCTCCACCATCTAACAGACATGAGCCAACATAATTAAGTGTCGATCCATTTGCGTTGTCGGGTATAAATTCGTCGCCCGTAGGCACAAGCATGAATTGTTGTTTCTTGGTCGGTACTCCTTTATCGTGTCGAATCCACATTGTTGGGCGATTGTGTTGTTCACGAAACATTAAAATCTCGCCCCCTTGTGGAACTTCGATAGTCTGGATTCGCTTTGTTTCGAGTGGGTATTTGTATATTACGTGTGTCATTTTTGTTCTTTCTAGAGTTCCTGATTCTCTGATTTGAGTGATTCGAGATACAATGATTTAGCTATTTCTGCACGCAGCGCAATTCGTTCTGCGACGTTAATCATTAAATTGAAGGCCGTGAGATGCTGTGTGTGGATTGCTGAATCTGGTGAATCATCTGGTATAGAATCAAGCCATTCACGATATGCGCTGAGATCTTCTTTTTCTGATTCTCGCATATGTGGACCCATGAGTGAACCTTTGGTCATGGTTTTCATGAGTTCAACTGCGAGATCTTCAATGTTGATATTTTCTGGTGTTTTCATTTTAATATTCTTTTCTCTCTTTCTTTCTTGGTCTGATTTTGGGTTTCTGAATTTTACATTTTTGAATGCGGGAATCGAGGTAGTATCTGCTATTGACCCATTTAAGAGTAATTTCAAATATTTCTCTAAGCCGTGCTTCTGTCATATCTCGATCTTCTGGTGATGCCACTATTCTAATGTCAAAGTGCATGAATTATGTGCCTCCATAGGCGCGCGAGAAATGTTACGAAGTTGCCCCTATAATGAAAGGTTGATTGGTGATTCCCGGCCCGTAGCGGCAGTCGGACGCGATAGCTGGGAATTAAGGCTGGGCCGTGATTAATGAATTTTCGCATTAATGATTCCCCACGCCAAATATAGTCATGAATCCCCATACTGCCGCGGTTATGAATAGCACTTGCCATACGAATTTCTTACTCAGGAGCCATAGAAAAACTATGGCCCCCAAGAACATGATTACTCCGTCGCCGTTCATTTTAGAACCACGCTTTCTTAATGATGTATGCTACACCGATAATGATGAGTGTGATGGAAAGATAGAGCGATGGGAATAACATATTAGTCGGCTCCTTCAGAAGATGGGGATTCTAAGAGTTTCGTATACTTGACGGCTGGCCGTGTCATTAAATCTCGGAGCTGCCTTGCAAGGTGTCGAATTTCATTCTTGCAGTATTCAAAGGTACGGTAAGATTCATGATAAAAGAATCCTGTTGGCATGTTGTATTTGATACTCATGGCAAGCATACCGGGAACTAGGTCGCCAGCATGAGCGCAGTCAAATCCATATGTCCAGACTTTATAGTTTTCGAGCGCGCTGTGAGACATTGGAAACTCACCGTAGTCTGAGAATGTTAATCCTCCGTGAACTACGATGTCGAGTTCCATTTCGTAGATGTTATTGTATGATTTGTCCCGTAATGGGTGATTCGGCATGATACCGACGTAGCCGCACCATGCTCCGATTTTATTACGGACTGCAATACATGGGAATCCGTAAGCAATAAATTCGGCGCGGTCAGGTTCATTGTCCCACGGTCCTTCTGGCCAATCAGTACGATCTACGTGCCAGAGATCAATGACGTCAAGATTGAGCTTTGAGGCTTCGTCATAAATGATTGGTTCTCTTATGTCGATGCCGGGGTCGAATACCTCCGGCGTGAGTACTAGTTGATTGTGATTGAGTCGATTTTCTAGTGTAGTCACGATCAATGAATTACAGCCCGGACATCTAGTTGCTTTGGTATTGATATTTGAGGCTTCTCCACATTCTTTGCAAGTCCAGAATACGTAGCCCGGTATTTTATTTAAGTTTGTCATTTGTTGTTTTCTCTTTTTCAGCTTTTGCAGTCTTTTTAATGCGCTTCTCTTTGATAGTAGCTTCTTATTCTTGGGCATTCTTCCTCCCTGAGTTACAATCGACTTGAAACTACCTTCATCATAAATTCCCGCCACGTTGCCGGATCAGATTCTACGTGCCAATCATTGTCGATCGTTTGATGAATGATGTCACGCTTGGTTTCTACAAGATCATAGAAGAATTCATCTATTGTTCCGCGGGCCACAAGATACTCGACATTGGTGATTTTGTTTTCATTGTCCGGCCAGCGATCACCGAGCCATGATTTCATACGTTCCCGCATCATTGGAATGTCAGGATTGTAGAATCGTTTCTCGAACTGATCTTCGTAGGCTGATGACCACTGACGTTCAAGGATTAGGACGTTTTCTACATACCAGAAATCCATACCTACGCCGCCCGCCAACATGTTGATTGCACATACACGTTCCGGCGAAGTCATGAAATCCCGCATTATGCGATCTTTCTCTTTTTTAGAATCGAGGCCCGTGAGTGTTTGAATCGGAGAGCCGAATGCTAATTCAAGAGAATCCTTAACTACATGATGATGAATCCCTATGGCGTACTTGGTGTAATCCGGGGCTGAATCAATAGATTCTTCGATCATCTGTGCTGCAAATTTAGTCTTTGCGAGGCCGCAGATTTGACGGAGGATAGCAATTTCACCGATGCTGGTACCACGGGTAAAATTAGACTTTATCATGTCTTCTTCTATCTTATCGAGCGTTTGGTTGTAGAGCTTCTTTAATGTATCGTCCTCAATAGCAACTAGCGTGAAATTACGATTTAGGATCGGTAGTTCAGAGTAGACATCCTTATATTCGCGCCGTAAAACGTAGGGTTCAACGAAGTTACGAAATGTTTCGAGTCGATGTGGGTGGATTCTTGAGAATTTGCCAGTGTTATGATCTTGGATTAACCAATCCTTGCGGAATCTGTGGAGACTTGGAACCTTGTCCGGGGCTAGAATATGAAGTGGGACGTAGTATTCTTCGGCGTTGTTAACGATTGCCGTGCCGGACATCATTACGATTCCACATTGTGACCGTTCGAGCACTGGGGCTTGGGAAGTCATAGAAACGTATGCTTCACAAACTGGGCATTTCGATGCTTTACGAATAGTCTTAATTGTGTTGCGGTCATCTACTTGGACGATAACTTTCTCAGTCCATGTGATTTTAGTGCTCTTAGCATTGCCAGATAAGACTAGATCAGTGATAACTTTTTGATCTTTCTGGTATTGCATGAATGTATCAGTCGTGCCACCATGATCCGGGTGAGCTTTAAGAGCTGCGAGTTTCATAGCTCTGAGAACATCATCCCCGGTGGCCGCATCAGAGAGTCCGTATTTTTCATAAAGTACCTCAGATTCATGAGTCCACGGGCAGGTGAAAGTGTACTCTTGTTCCGTTTCATGCTGCGAGATGTTATTGAGGAATTGTAGCAGGCCGCGAGTTCTTGCTGTGTCAGTATTTTTAAAACTGTGGGCCTCGTCAACGCAGACAACCTTGAGTTGTAGTTCTAAGAGTTTTTCAACCATGCTGTCGCCATTAGGTTCAAAGATTCTACAATCACAAGGATCTTTGGCTTTGCCAACTTTCATACCGCATCGTCCAGAACAATCTTCGTGCCGTTCAGCTACGTGCCCGCATGATTTGCAACGCCCTTTACGACCGATGAGATCCATTGAAATGATGTACATATCAATTCCATCGGGGATGAATCCGTCTTGGGATTGAATGATGAAGCAACTAAGATTGGACTTGGAATACCATTTTTTGATTTCCCGTGCCCATTGAAAGATGTTAGCGGGCTTGAGAACGATAAGCATGGGGAAACGATCATCACCGTTCTTTTTAGCTGAGGCTGCTGCTAGTAGGAATTGATTTGTCTTACCGAGCCGCATTTGATCCCCGAGGAAAGCATTAAATCCGATGGGATTCATGGGATGGCCATTGTATAGAAAATCGACGCCTATGGCTTGATAATCGCGTGCGTGCATCGAATTATCAACTGAGTCGAGAACAAGAGGTTTCTTGATATATGGTCGTTGGGACATTTAGTTTACGTCCTCCGCATGTTTATTGTGAAACGATAAAGGCGTGGCCCGTACCATTTCCATCGCGTCCTGTTTTGTAGGAAATGGTCCGAACAGTGGATTACCGTAAACATCACAAACCATCCATTTACCGGGATACTGTTCTTTGTATTTGACTGGGATTAGTAATTTATCTTGAGACATGATTTTTAAGCTGTCGCTCTCTTTCTTGGATTGTTAATTAGCTGCGTTTCTTAGATAGGAATTTCATTGCTTCTTCACGGGCTTCATTTTCATCTAGCCCGAGTTTCATGTAGGTTCCCATAACCTTAAAGAGTGTTTTTTCTTCTGGAGTCATGAGTTTGGTGTCACGTGAAAGCTTAACTGTCTCACGTTGTGATTTCTCGGCTCTTTTGATTGCTTTTTTCTCTGCTTTTGCTTCTTCAGTAGCACGGGACGAGAGAACCTGTTGTTTATCACGCGCCTTGATTCGAATGGTTTCCTTGTTCTTGCCGAGTATTGTATGAAGTGCCCCTGCCGCGGCCTCAAGTTTAACGAGTAGCAAGTAAATGTCGTCATGATTCAACTTGTGATTGTATACGATATTGTGCATCTCACGAATAGCAACGTCACGATTTGTCTGTTCCGTGAGAATAGGATTTACTTCCATGAATAAGCGGATGCGATTAAGATGCTCGAAATGTTTACGTGAGATGGTAACTTGTGTTTTATCTTCGAGTAGGTTTTCACGCTGGGCATAAACAAGGGCGCATGATGCGTGCATTGGCTCGGAATCATTACGCACGCAGATATTGATATCTTCGGGGGATAACAGCTTGGCACATTGTGTGCATTGGCGGTGATTATCGCAGACGGGAAATTCATGAACACAGGGCGTTGCACAATACGTGCAGGCATGTTCGGGGCCATTATTAAGACCCTCGAATATTTCAGATGGACGCCGGAATGTTGATACGACCGCGGCGTCGGTGAGAGGAATTTCTTGTTCTGTGGGCGTCATTATTCTACTCCTCCCATGCGATGGCTGGGATATAGTGAGGATACGATTCTTGATGTTCCGAATCGTGGTTTCACGGCATATGAGAACATCTGCTCGCCGTCGTGAAACATGTTTTCATGTTGCTCGTACATTCTAGCTGCGATCCCGTCAGCTTCAAAGCGAAACATAGTTTCTGCGACATCGGTGATTTCCGGCCCGTGTGCCGTGAGCTTGGTTTCGACTACTTTCCAGAGATTTATTGATTTGGTCATTTTATTTCCTGTAATCACTTATCCTTACGTCTACTTTCTTGTTAATGGTGCCCGCAGCGAAACTAGGCGGTAATTTATCGAACATTAAAACGTATTCCTCGAATGATACTACCTTTTCGGTGAGAATAACGTATCCTGATCCACCTTGTTCCGCTAATTTAATAAACTTCAGCGCGCTATCTTTGCGGCCCGTCTTAAATACTTCGACGGGTGCCCCAATATGATTTGGCGAAGATACTATATAGATTCTATGGTGTCCTTTCCTTTTTGGTATTCTAGGTTTTAGTAGCATATTGTTTGACCGAATTTAAGAATTTAGGGGATTTAATACGCTATTCTGTTGACCCTGCCATGAGTGGCGGAGGCTGGGCGTAGGCTCCCCGTATGATCTTACCACAGTACCCGCATGGTGTCAACTAAATAAGTGGCTTAGAATCAAGGGTTTAGGGGGATTTTGGTACTTTTAGGGGTGATTAGTACTTTTTTACTGGAAGCACGACCCCGGACAGTGCAATTTTTGCACTTGTAAGTTGTTGAAAAGAAAGGAGTTAATTTAGGCTGGTACTTTGCTATTGTTTTCTTTTTTTTATTATTTTTTTTTTTATTAAATCTTTTAGAATCACGACTTTGGGGATGTGTAAAAATTACACTTTTGCTTGTGTGTGGGGGGGGGGGGGTGTTTAAATCCTTCTGGGTTAAGCGAAATGCTTTACAACCAATAGAAAAAAACCTACAAGTTTA
>Ga0247776_10000040_pt1 | contig 40105 bp, 40 predicted proteins | sample UWRJL199509C5_FD_179912 | JGI IMG/M metagenome (GOLD analysis project Ga0247776, IMG submission 179912) | Plant litter microbial communities from Arlington Agricultural Research Station in Wisconsin, United States - UWRJ-L199-509C-5 | ecosystem: Environmental > Terrestrial > Plant litter >...
CGCGCGCCTGGCACGTCGCAGCGCGCCTCTTGCTTCGGCGCCCTCGCCTCCGGCCGTCGCTGTGCAAGGACCGCGCAGAACGGATGCGAGCCCGCAGGACTGACCGTGCTGCGCTGCTGGGTCCTTGTGGCACTCCCATCGTGCTGGTGCCGCCGGGGAAGGGGTTTGCGCTCGGCATCGCGACGTTCGCGGGATTGACGAACGCAATGCACAGCGTGAACGTCCGCAGTGCGCACACGCGAAGCGACGCGACTGAAGCCCGCACGATTGAAGCCGCACGATTGGATTCGTACGATGGAAGCTGCCTGACTGAAGCTGCACGATCGAAAACAAGGGGAGAGGGAAGCATGGCTCGACGCTACGCGGTAGCGATTTCGTTGGTGCTGGCCGGATGCGCCAGCGGTCCGCACGTGCAACGCGCTCCGCTCGCATTGCCGCTGGCCGAAAGCATGACGGTGGAAGTACGTTTGACGCAGCACGAGATCTTCGTGTCGCGCGATGTTTCGAATGCGGGATCGGCTGCCGGTGTGCAGATGGCCTCGTCTCCCAGCGTCGCCGCCGGCGGTTTCCGAGCCGGCGCAGCGGCCGGACTGATCGGCGCCCTGGTCGATGCGGCAGTCAACGCACATCGCAGCAGCGTGGCCGAAGCAGCGGCCAAGCCGCTGCACGAGCATATGAGCGGAATCGATGTGGACGCGCTCGTCTACCGAAGCGTGGACGCGTTGAGCACGACGTCGTTCGCGCGTTCGCTGCGGGTGGAGCATCTGGGCAAGGCCGAGGCGGACGATGAAAAGGACGGGCGGCTCGAGCCTGGCAGTCCTGTGCTCGTCCTGGCACCGGCCTACTCGGTCAGCTACGACGGCAAGGCCTTCACGTATGTGCTGGCGGCAAAGGTGGTCGACCGAGCGCGTGGCGCGGGCGGAAAGCTGACGACATCCACGCGTTATCAGCAGGTGTTCGAATACGTCGCCGGCGAAGGCGATCTCGCCGGGGGCATGCTGCCGGCGCAGCTGTCCGCCGACCAATGGAAAGCGCTGCTAGAGCAGGCATCGAGCGAGACGGTCGCGATGCTCAACTACGATATCGGTGCACGGCCCGGTGACGGCCTGCCGCAACGGGACTACGGGCGCATGCGCGTGCTGCTCGATCAGGACAAAGGTGGCCGTGCGTGGTGCGCACGAATTTCGCGCTGCTCAGCGTCGCCTCGGCGAGCCTGAAGCCGCACGCGAATTCCTGACACCGTATTGCGTCGTCGGCGATCCAGCGGAGGTCCGCATGGGCAACAACGGTTCGGCATCGTCTCCGCAGCGTGCGCCGTCGGCCAGCGCCGGCGAACCTAGCCGTCGCTGCGGTCCCTGGATCGCATCGTCGAACGCAAGCTAGTCATCGGGTACGCGCAGGCGCCAGCGATCAGGCGCACTGCGTTGCCGCCGATCTCGCCGTACGTCCTGCACGGCACGATCGCCGCTTTCCTGCCGTTGGCCGCGTTCAATCTGGCGCTCGGCCTGATCCTGAGCGTCGGCACGACGCGCGAGACGAGCGATCCGACCCGTGTCGATCCGCGTTCGCGCTGGCCGTTGATGCGGCTGATCGCGCTATGCGTACTCGCTGTGCCGTTTGCGCTGGTCGCTGCGTTCATCGCCATTCCGATCGCCGCGCCGGCGATCCTGCTCGGCGTATCGGACGGGATCGATGGGTTCGCTGTGCTCGCACACGGCAACCTGCTGGTGCCGGTCGGAATCATGGCGTTGCTGGCGGCCTTGCAGACGCAAGTGCTGTTCGAGCAGCGTACGACGCAGGCGCAACCGGCGTCGCATCGCGCGCGGCGCCGCTCGTCGGCGACCCGATACAGGATCGCCGACGCTCGCTGGCCGCCTGCGCGGCGCAGGTGACGCTGGTCGGGACCTACGTGTTCGTCTGCTTCATCCTGCTCGAATTCCACGGCTGGGGGCTGCCGCTGTTTCCGCTGCTGTATACGGCGTTGCTGGTGTTCTACGACGTGCGTCCGGACATCGCGCAGCGGATTTTTTCGGAGCTGTGGCGCAGGACATAGGGCAGCTCCGATCTCGCGGACACCCAGCTTGCCGCGAGGCGGGCAGGGCGGCGCAAGCGTTGCATGCGCTCAGAGGAACATGCCGCCGGATGCTTCGATGCGCTGTGCGTTGATCCAGCCATTTTCCGGCGCCAGCAGCGAGGCGATGACGCCGCCGATGTCGTCCGGCCGGCCGGCGCGGCCGAGCGCAGTCTGCGAGGCGACGAAGCGATTGATCTCGGCGTTGTCGCGCACCGCGCCGCCGCTGAAGTCGGTCTCGATCGCGCCCGGCGCGATCACATTGACCGCGATGCCGCGCCCGCCGAGTTCCTTCGCCAGGTAGCGCGTCAGCACCTCGATGCCGCCCTTCATCGTTGCATACGCCGAGCTCCCGGGCAGCGCGAAGCGGGCGAGGCCGCTCGAGACATTGAGAATACGACCGCCGTCGGCGATCAGCGGCAGCAGTTTCTGGGTCAGGAAATACGGCCCTTTCAAATGCACGTTCATCACTTCGTCGAACTGCGCTTCGGTGGTGTCGGCAAAGTTCGCATGCAGGCCGATGCCGGCATTGTTGACGAGGTAGTCGAACCGCTCGCGCTGCCAGCCTTGTCCCAGCGCGGCGCGCAGGTCGGCGGCGAATGCGTCGAAGCTTGCGGCGACGCCGACGTCCAGTGCGAGCGCGAGCGCGCGCCGGCCGCGTTTGTGGATTTCGGCGACGACGGCGTCGGCTTCCTCGCGATGGCTGCGATAGGTCAGCACGACATCGACGCCGCGGTCGGCGAGCTTCAGCGCCGCATTGCGGCCCAGGCCGCGGCTGCCACCGGTAATCACGGCGATCGGGGGTTGCGTGGTCATGGATGGATCCTTGGTGGGTAACGGTGCGAGGCAGTCTATTGAGCGGCCGGCCCGCGATAAATCCTCTGGATTTGATTGAAGTGTTCGGAGAAATGGAACAATAGGTGCCTGCTCCCAGTCGGACAACACGCATGAACACCTTGGAAGCCATGCAGACCTTCGTCCGCGTGGCGGAACTCGCCAGCTTCACCAAGGCAGCCGACAGTCTCGGCATGCCCAAGGCCAGCATGTCGACCGCGGTATCGCGGCTCGAAGCCCAACTCGGCACGCAGCTTCTGCATCGCACGACGCGCAAGGTGCAGATGACCCAGGACGGTCTCGCGTTCTACGAGCGCAGCAAGGATCTGCTCGCCGACATTGACGAACTGCAGGCGATGTTCCAGGGCGGCGCGCAGGCACTGCGCGGGCGACTGCGCGTCGACATGCCGGGGAGCCTGGCGAAGCGCTTCGTGATTCCGCGCCTGCCTGAGTTCCTGCGCGAGCATCCGCAGCTGGAGATCGAGATCGGCAGCACCGATCGTATCGTCGATCTGGTGCGCGAGGGCTTCGACTGCGTGCTGCGCGTGGGCGCGCTGGCCGATTCGAGCCTGATCGCGCGGCCGCTCGGGCGCCTGTCGATCCTCAATTGCGCGAGTCCCGCCTATATCGAGAGATACGGCACGCCGCATACGCTCGACGATCTCGCGACGCACCGGCTGGTGCACTACGTGCGCACGCTCGGCGCACGGCCCGACGGCTTCGAATATCGCGACGGCAGCGTCTATCGCACACTGGCGATGCCAGGCACCATTACCGTCAACAGCGTCGAAGGCTACCAGGCCAGCTGCCTTGCCGGTCTAGGCATCATCCAGGCGCCGGCGATCGGTACGCGGCCTCTGATCGAGCAGGGCCTGCTGCTCGAAGTGCTGCCGCAGTACCAGGCCGAGCCGATGCCGGTTTCGTTGGTGTATGCGCAACGCCGCAATCTGCCGCGCCGCGTGCAGGCGTTCATGGCGTGGGTGGCGCAGACCCTCACGCCGCACTTGGACCGATGACGGAGCTATAAGACCCAGTTCGCGCGCAGAGTCCGGCGGAGCGCTCGATTCGGCTGCGCGCTTGCGGCCGCTGCGCGGTTTCGCCCGTCACTGACGTGTAGCAGCGAGCAGCGGTTTTGGGTCAGCGGAGTCTCGTGCCGTCCGATTGATCGCATCTTCGTCGCAGCGATTCGGACAGCAGGTTTTCGTGGCGTCGAGGCCGACGCAGAGCAAGCCGTGGATACCCTGCACGTCGAGCCTGGCCACGCGCCTCAATCGCGAAAATTGTCGAACTGCAGCGGCACCTCGAACTCGGCTTTGCGCAGCAGCGCGATCGCCTGCTGCAGGTCGTCGCGCTTCTTGCCGGTCACGCGCAATTTCCCGCCGTTGATCTGCGCTTCGACCTTGATCTTCGCCGCCTTGATCGCCGCGACGATCTTCTTCGCGACCGCCTGTTCGATACCTTGCCTGACGGTGATCTTCTGCCGCGCGGCTGCAAGATTGACCTCGGGTTCGGCGGCATCGAGGCTGCGACCGTCGATGCCGCGCGCGGCGAGGCGGCTGCGCAGGATTTCGTACATCTGCTTCAGCTGGAACTGGCTCGACGCCAACTGGGTGATGATCGAATCGTCGAGTTCGAAGCGGGCATCGCTGCCCTTGAAGTCGAAGCGGTTGGCGAGCTCGCGATTGGCCTGGTCGACCGCGTTGGTGAGTTCGTGCTTGTCGACTTCGGAAACCACGTCGAACGAGGGCATGCGCAGGGTCGCTTCGGAGAAGGGTGCTGCAGTTTAGCGACGATGGCGTTTGCGTGGACAGGATGGGAAAATCGGCGCCGGTGCTGCATGCTAGCCGGATGCCCGCCGCTCCCGAAAATCTTCCCCGACCCGCGCAGGCTCATGCGGTGTCGGCCACGCGTGTGCTTGACGTGCGCGACCTCGGCAAGCGCTATGGCAGTACGATCGCGGTCGACGGCGTCTCGTTCGACGTGCATCGCAACGAAATCGTCGGCCTGCTCGGCCCGAACGGCGCCGGCAAGACGACCACGATCAACATGATCCTCGGCGTGCTCGAACCGAGCAGCGGCTCGATCCGCATCGAAGGTGTGGAACTTGCGCGCGAGCGCGAGCGTGCGCTCGCGTGTACGAACTTCGGCGCCGTCTACGCGCCGCTGCCGGGCAACCTGACCGTGTATCAAAACCTGCGCTGCTTCGGCATGATCTACGACGTGCCGCAGCTCGCCGCGCGCATAGACAGCCTGCTCGACCAGTTTCAGCTGCAGCGCTTTCGCGACACCAAATGCGGCCTGCTGTCGTCGGGCGAACAGACCCGCGTCAGCCTCGCCAAGGCCGTGCTGAACCAGCCGCGCCTGCTGCTGCTCGACGAGCCGACCGCATCGCTGGATCCGGCCACGGCGCAGGACATCCGCGGCCTGATCCGCGCGCTGGCTGCCGACGGTGATGCCGGCATCCTGTGGACGTCGCACAACATGTACGAAGTCGAAGAGGTTTGCCATCGCGTGCTGTTTCTTTCACGCGGCCGCATTCTGCTCGAAGGCGATCCGAAGACGCTGCCGCACGAGCACGGTGCCGAATCGCTCGAGGCCTTGTTCATCCAGCTCGCGCGCGAACCGCTCACGGCGAGGGAGCAGCACCGATGAACCTGCGTCGCGTCGGCGCAATCGTGCTGCGCCAGTATTATCTGATGCGCGGCAGCCCGACGCGGCTGGTGCCGCTGTTCGCCTGGGTCGCGATCGACATCGTGCTGTGGGGGTTTCTCGCGCGCTATCTTTCCGGCATCGCGCCGCAGGGGCCGAACTTCACCCTGACCCTGCTCGGCGCGGTGCTGCTGTGGGACTTTTTCACGCGCATCATGCACGGCGTGACGACCGCTTTTCTCGAAGACGTGTGGTCGCGCAACTTCCTCAACCTGTTCGCGACGCCGCTGGCGGTGTCCGAATACGTCAGCGGCCTGGTGCTGACCAGCATCGTGACCAGCCTGATCGGCCTCGCCGTGATGCTGCTGCTGGCGACCTCGCTGTTCGGCTTTTCTTTTTTTGCCTACGGCGCGATGTTCGCGCCGTTCGTCATCGTGCTGTTCCTGTTCGGCATCGCGCTCGGCATCGTCGCGAGCGCGCTGGTGCTGCGCCTGGGGCCGGCGTCGGAATGGCTGATCTGGCCGATCCCGGCGCTGCTGTCGCCGTTCGCGGCGGTGTTCTATCCGCTCTCGGTGTTGCCCGGATGGATGCGCTGGATCGCCTATGTGCTGCCGCCCTCGTACGTGTTCGAAGGCATGCGCGCCCTGGTGGCCGGCCAGCCGTTCAATGCGACTGCGCTGGTCTGGGGGGCCGCGCTCGCGACGCTGCAGATCGCGATCGCCTACGGGCTGTTCGTTCGCATCTATCGCAGCACGGTGCGCAGTGGATTGCTGGCGCGTTACAGCGCCGAGAGCGTGGCGTAGCGAACGTGGTGTGACGACGCTCGCTCAGGTCCAGCGCCGCAACTGCGATGGCGACACGCCCACGCGACCGCACGAACGCGATGCGACACCGTCGGACAAGGCAGCGCGCACCAGCGGCGCGACGCTCGCCAGCGCGCGTGCGGCAATGCGCGACTGCAGGCGTCGACCGAGGCCGAACTGCAAGTGTTCCTGCGCCCATGCCGGCAGCAAGGCCGCGCCGGCGCCGAGAAACACATCGCGCGAGGGTCCGGCGATCGGCACCGGCAGGCGCACGCGTGCGAGCACGCCGAGGACGATGCGCGAGCGCTCGCTGAATTCGAGTTCGCCGCGCACACGCTCGAAATACGCTGCAACGGCGCCCTCCGATGCCGGCACGTCGCGCGCGCCGAGCGCTTCGGCGACCCGGCGCACTTCGTCGTAGTAGCGGTCGGCGGCGCCGGCAGGCAACGGCAAATGGCCGTAGCGGCGGAATCCTTCCAGGAATCCATAGGCCTCGGTGACGTGCACCCAGGTCAGCAGTTGAGGATCGTCAGCGGAGTACGCGCGGCCGTCCTCGGCGTAGCCGCGGACGTGCTGATGAATGGCACGCACTTTCGCGATCAGCGCCTGCGCTGGTGCGCGCGGCGCGTACGTCGTACCGGCAACGAAGGCGGTGGTGCGGCGCAGACGGCCGACCAGGTCTGCGCGAAAATTCGAATGATCCCAGACGCCGGCCAGTGCGAGCGGGTGCAAGGTCTGCAGCATCAGGGCGCACAGGCCGCCGGAAAGCATGCCGGAGAAATCCGCATGCACTTTCCAGGTGACGCTGTCGGCACCGAACAGGCCGGCGTCGCCGAGCGGCTGATCGTAGTCGAGGCCATGCGCCGGATCGCGCGGAAACGCGCCGAGCACCCAGCGACGAATCTGCAGGCGCGCCGGAGCGGTCAGGGCGTCGATCGGACTCGGCATGGCGATGTGGCAGCGGGCGGAAAACCGCCATTCTGCACGCCCAGCCTGCGCCGCGTCACTGCAGCAGGTTGGTCAATGCATCCGGATGCAGGCTCCAGCCGAGCAGGCCGGCCAGTCCCATCAGGATGCCGAACACGGTCGGCACCAGCGCGATCCAGTACAGCCAGCGCTTGCGCGTCAGCGCGGTCACCGCCAGCAGCGAGATCGAGATGTCGAGCAGCGCATCGGAAAGATCGAACTGATCGTCGTGGCGATTGAGTTCGTCATAGTCCTTCTGCGCCTGTTCGGCTTTCTGCTGCGCTTCGTGTTTCTTGCCGTCTTCGCGTTTGGCCAGATCCGCGTAGCGAGCGATCGCCTCGGTCTGCGCGGGGTTCGCTGCGGCGCCCGCACCCAAGGTCAGGCTGTCGACCGTGGCCTGCGCGACCTCCTCGCGCAGGTTGCGCGCCTGGTAGAACGCCCACTGGTCGATCTTGTCGGCTTGCGCCTGCTGCATCGCCTGCACGATGTTGTCGTCCTTGACCTTGCAGATGCCCATGAAGGTGGCCAGCACGGCGACGGTGACGGCAACCATCGCATTCAAGCGATCGTTCGGGCCATCGCTGCTCGTATTGGCTTTCTCGTGAAGTTCCAGTGCATCGACGTCCATCGGTGTCGTTCCCCATTCGCCCACGGCGGCGTGCCGTCGTCGATGATGTAGCATCGTTTGCTTACGACGAGCTTTCGCCGCGGGAGCGGGCAGTACTTCATGCGCAGAGCGTTCTACGGCGGACCGCTACTTGGAAGTGTCCTCGGCCTGTTGCTGCTGCGTCCGGCGGCGGCCCTGGAAAGCCGCACCGTGCAGCTCGACGATATCGACTATCGCGTCGTCGACATCGACCTCGCGCGTGAAACACTGGAGGCGCGCTGGCGCGACGCCGACGGCGCGGCCTTCGCCAGCATCGATGCACTCAAGCACTGGGGCGAGCAGCACGGCCGCACGTTGCGCTTCGCCGCCAACGCCGGCATCTACGACCGCCAGTTCCAGCCGCTCGGCCTCTACATCGAGGACGGCGCCACCTTGCGGCCGTTGAACACCGCCAGAGGCAGCGCGCGCAGCGGCAATTTCTCGATGCAGCCGAACGGCGTGTTCTACGTCGACCGGCGCGGCCGCGCCGGCGTGACGACCACGCAGGCATGGCACGATCATGCGGTCGATGCGCGTCTGGCGACGCAATCGGGCCCGATGCTGGTGATCGACGGCGAGATCAATGCGGCATTCGTCGAGGAGTCCGAAAGCCTGAAATGGCGCAGCGGCGTCTGCGCAAAGACACCGCAACACGTGGACGTCGTGGTCAGCCTGGCACCGGTCACGTTCCATGCGTTCGCGCGCGTATTCCGCGACGAACTGGGTTGCCGCGACGCGCTCTACCTCGACGGCACCTTGTCGCAGGTCTACACGGACGCGAACGGCTACGCGGGCGCGCCGGCGATGATGGTCAAGCCGTACGCGGGAATGCTGGCAGTGTTCGGCGATCGCTGAGGAGGAGATCGCCCGGCGTATCGAGCCGGCGGCAGGAGAAAAGAATGCCGCGTTCGACAGACGCCACTCGAACGCGGCCGGATCGTTCCGTCTTACTTGCCCTTGGCTGCCTTCTTCGCGTTCTTCTCGGCCTTCTTTTCCTTCATCGTCTTTTCGGGCTTCTTCTTGTCGCTCTTCTTCTGGTTGAGACCCTTGCTCATGGTGTCCTCCGAGTTGGATGAAAGCGCCGGCGATCACGCGCCCGAAACCCTCGGGGCGGACCTGGCAGCCGGGCAAATCCTAATCGTTTCCGCGAAATCCTGGAATATCCGCAAGAGTCGGCGACCGATGCGGCCGCGGACTACTGCGCCGCGCTGACGGGCGCGCTGTCGTTGCCGCTCCACAGCGCGTGCCAGCCAGCGCTGCCGAGGCGGCGCAGCGTTTCGATATTGCGCCGGTAGATCGCATCGGCATCGCCGATCGCGGCGACCCCCTGCTCGATGCTCGCCTCGCGCAGCAGCTGCAGGATCGGATAGGGCGAGCGGTTGGTGCAGTTCTCGATCGCATCGATTTGCGCATCGGCGAACTGGTAGCGCGGATGAAAGCTGGCGATCTGCAGCTCGCCGTCGAGATCGAGTTCGTCCAGCACGGCGTCGGCGATGTCGAGGAAGTCGTTGTAGTCGAGGAAGTCGCCGAGCACGTACGGATGGACCAGCAAGGTCGTTTCGATCGCCGTTGCATCGGTATCGATCAGGCGCTGCGCTTCGTCGTGCAGATCGGCGGCCAGCGTTTCGACGTCGCGCGCGTGGCTGACGCGGACATGCACACGACCCGACGCCACCGGCACGCGCGCGAACGGGCATAGGTTGAGACCGATCACCGCGCGTTCGATCCAGCGACGGGTCGCCGCCATCACGACGGCGTCGTCGACAGGATCGTCGACGGCGCTGCTGATGCAGTCGTTCATTCCGGGTCCTCGACGGTAAAACCCTTTGCGCGCAAGTCGGAAAGCCAGCCGTTGTCGCGGGTCAGTTCGCTCATCGGGGCGATCGCAAAGGTGCTGGTATTGCGCGCGAGTGCCGCCGCGGCGGCCTTGCCCCATTCCGCGGCGACTTGCGTTCGCGCCGATTCGACGCGCCCGCGCAGGCCCGGCGAACTCGCCACTGCGGTGATGCACGCTTCGGTCTGGTCGACGTAGGGCAGGTTGCGCAAGCCTTCGAGGTCGCCGCTGGCCCAGGCGTTGGCGCGCTGCTTCATCGTCTGCAGATCGGTTTCGAGGCGATCCATCGTCGCGCGCAGGCAGGCGACGTCGGCGTCGCGCGGCGTGTTCTTGAAATCCCGGATCAGCTGGCGCGGCTCGTCGATCTCGATACCGACCTTGATCTCTGTGAGCTTGACCTTGTCCTGCTTGGCGAGGCTTTCGACCAGCGACTGCGCATCGTTCTTCAAGGTCAGGCCGGTCTTGGCGAGCGCCTTGCTGTACAGCTCGCGCGCCGCGAACATCGGCCGCTGCGACTCGACACCTTTGTCGTTGCCGATGTAGCGTTCCTTCAAGACACGCCAGCGTGCATACAGATCCGCCGGCAGCACGTCCTCGAGCTTGGCGCGATCAGGATTGTTGCGTACGCCGATCAGCGACGGCAGCAAGGTCAGCCGATGGAAGAAGCCGATCTCGATGTTCGGCCGCGGCGTCGTCAGCACTTCCTGCGATTGCGCGATCAGTTCCTCCGCCTGCGCCGAGCGCCAGGTCATGCCGCGCGGCAGTGGCGACCAGGTGCCGAGAATCCACAGCACGTGATCGTCTTTCGAGACTTTCCACAATCCCGGCCCGGGCTGTTCGCCGGTGACCAGGACCGTGTCCAGCGTGGGCGCAACGGTGGGGGCTGCTGCCGCGGGCGCCGGCGTTTGCGCGCCGGCGCTGCCGGCGTTCAGGGCGGCAAGGACAACCAGCAGCACCGGAAAGCGTCGAATCGGGAAATCCATGGCGAGGGTCTCAGCGAATGCCGCGGCGAGCCTAAGCGATCGTGCGTGAATCATTGTCGTATCAAACGCTATCGGGCGTCATTGCCGCCCAGGCGGGAAGCGCCGTACAACCGCGAAGCTGGTCATCCATTTTCGGCGTTTGCGCCAGTACTAAACCGAGCCAATGGATCCCCGCGTACGCGGGAACGACGACAGTGGAGCGGGCGTCTCAAATCCGCGCGACGCGCACATTGCGCCCCTTGATCTTGCCGGCACGCAAACGCGCCAGTGCCTTGTCGGCATCGTCGCGGCGGATCGCCACGTACGAGCGCGTCGCGAACACGTCGATCTTGCCGACCGCGTCGGCCGGCAGCCCGGCATCGCCGGTGAGCGCGCCGAGGATATCGCCCGGCCGCATCTTGTCGGTGCGGCCGGCGTCCAGGCGCAAGGTCGCATTCGGTGCCTGCAGACTCGCCTTGCCGCTGCCGGGCTTGGGCTGCGCCCAGCGCAGCGAGCTTCCATTGCGCTGCTCGATGTCGAGCGCGCGCGGCATTTCGCGCGGCGTCACCAGGTTCAGCGCGAGTCCGCCACGGCCGGCGCGTGCGGTGCGGCCGATGCGGTGCTGGTAGATGTCCAGATCCGGCGGCAGCTCGTAGTTGATCACCGCGCCGAGTTCCTTGATGTCGAGGCCGCGCGCGGCGACGTCGCTCGCGACCAGCACGCTGCAGCTGCCGTTGGCGAAGCGCACCAGCACTTCGTCGCGGTCGCGCTGTTCGATGTCGCCGTGCAGCGCGAGCGCGGCGATGCCGGCCTTGGCCAGCGCATCGACGACTTCGCCGGTGTCGCGCCGCGTGTTGCAGAACACGACGCTCGAGGCAGGGCGGTATTCCTGCAGCAGGGCGATCAGCGCAGCCGGCTTGCGCGCGAGTTCGACCTCGAAGAACACCTGCTCGACCGCCGGCTGCTCGGCGGCAGCGCCGACGGTGACTTCGAGCGGATCGCGCAGCACGCTGCGTCCGATCGCGCGAATTTCCTCCGGATAGGTCGCCGAGAACAGCAGGCTCTGCCGTTTCGGCGGCGTCTTGCCGACGATTTCGCGGATCGGCTCCTCGAACCCCATGTCGAGCATGCGGTCCGCTTCGTCGAGCACCAGGGTGCGCACCGCGGCCAGGCTCAGTGCGTTCTTGCGCAGCATTTCCTGCACGCGCCCCGGCGTACCGACGACCACGTGCGAATCCTTGCGCAGCGAGGCGAGCTGCGGCCCGAGCGCGACGCCGCCGGTCAGGATCAGCACCTTGAGGTTGGCGATCGCGCTGGCCAGGCGGCGGATTTCCTTGGCGACCTGATCGGCCAGCTCGCGCGTTGGACAGAGCACCAATGCCTGCACGCGCAGCACCGACGGATCGATCCGCTGCAGCAGTCCGAGCCCGAACGCGACGGTCTTGCCGCTGCCGGTCGGCGCCTGCGCGATGAGGTCGCGTCCTTCCAGCAAGGCCGGCAGGCTTTGCGCCTGCACCGGGGTCATCTCGGTGTAGGCGAGGGCGTCGAGGGCCTGCAGCAGCGCAGGAGCCAGGGAGAGGGTCGAGAAGGTAGGCATCCGCGCATGATCGCAGGTCGTCGGCGGATGCACACGCCGGCGCGTGGGACCGCCCGTCATGGCGTACCGGTGCGAGCTGTGATGCGTGCGTCTAAGACGCCGCCACGGCAGCATCGCGGGCGCACACGACCTGGTTGCGTCCGTTGCGCTTGGCGCTGTACAGCGCCTCGTCGGCGCGCGCGTAGGCCTGATCGAAGCTGGCGCCGCGCGGACTCCAGCTGACGCCGAAGCTGGCGCTGACGCAGTGCTGCGGGACGGCCTCGAACGGACGCTCGGCAACGGCGCGGCGCATGCTTTCGGCGACCGCGGCCGCTTCATCGAGTCCGGCGTCCGGCAGCACGACGGTGAATTCCTCGCCGCCGACGCGCCCGAGTTCACCGCCGCTGCGCAGCGCGCCGCGCAGACGCCGCACCAGTTCGATCAGCACCGCATCGCCGGCCGGATGGCCGTAGCCGTCGTTGATCTGCTTGAAGTGGTCGATGTCCAGCACGACCAGCGCCAGCGCGGTGTGCTCAAGATGCTGGGCCGCCAGTTCGATCACCGCGGCGCGATTGAGCTCGCCGGTCAGCGGGTCGTGCCGGGCCTTGTAGTCGAGCTGCTCGGCCAATGTCGACAGGCGCGCATTGAGCTCGTTGAGCTCGCGTTCCTGGCGGTCGCCGTGGCGGATCAGGCGGCGCGTCTCGCGCATCAGGCGCTGGTAGCGCACGATCAATTCGCCGAGCGCGGCGCGGTAGGCGTCGCCGCTGGCGTCGGCACGCGCGTGTACGCCGAGTGCGGTCGCCAGCGCGGCTTCTTCTGCCTGGAAGAGATCGAAGTCCGCCATCGGCGCGGCAATCAGCCGTCGACGGCGATGTCGTGGAAATCGAGCGCGGAGAATTCGTCGTGCAGCTCGGCGCCGAATTCCTGGATGGTGTCGTCGTCGACGTCGTGACGCCAGTTCAGCACGATCTTTGCGCCGCCCTCGGCCGCTTCGTTCAACGCATCGAACAGGCCGAACAGCATCTTCGTGCTGGAGCTGTTGAAGTAGGTCAGGGCGATGTCGACGACGACGCTCTGCCCGGCGGCCAGCGTCGCCAGCCAGGCGCGCGTGCGCGTGATGATGTCGCCGTAGAACGCGGCGGCATTTTCCGGGTAGGACTCGCCCTTGAGGGACAGCGTGCGTGCGCTGAAGCGGAAATCCACCTCGGGCGAGCTGCTGCTGGCGGCAATGAACAGGTCGTCGCTGGTTTCGGTGCTCATCGGATCAGATGGTCGCTTTGACGTAGAACGTGACGGTGTCCGGCGTCGCGCCGGGGACGAATTCGAACTCGAGCGGCCCGCTGGCATCGCGTGCCACGGTAAGGAAACCGAGTCCGGCACCCTTGCTGCCCTCGGGGGACTCGGCGCGCAGCATGTCGCGATACGCGCGCTTGATGTCGTCGAGGGTCATCGTGCGCAGCGGCTCCAGTTTCTCGCGCAGCGCATCGACGTTGTCCGCAGCGACCGGATTGGCGCACATCAGGTAATAGCGATCGTTCTCCATGCCGATGCACACCGAACCCTGGCGCAGCTGGCTTTCGCGCTGCTCCGCGGCGGTCAGCGCGCGCGCCGAATAGTGCGTGATGTTCTGCGCCATTTCCACAAAGCAAGAAAATATCTTGCGCCGCGTCGAGGCGACCGGCTCGGCCTGCTCCAGATGCAGCCGCACCGCCTCGGCCATCGCCGAGACGATGTTCTGCGAGAAATAGCCGAAGTAGTAGAAGACCACGTGGCGCTTGGCCACGATGGCGCTGAAGTCCTGGTATTCGGCGTAGTTCATTGCACGGTCGTCGGCGGGGCGCGGAAACAGAAGAGGGTCAGGTCGTCGCGGCGGCTGTGCCCGGCCTGGTAGTCGGCATGCGTATCGAGCAGCGCGGCGGCGAAATCGTGCATCGGCAGGCTGCGCGCCCGCAGCATCGCTTCGCGCACGCGCCGCTTGCCAAACGCGATGTGCTTGGCGCCGCCGATCTGGTCGACCATGCCGTCGGTGGTCGCGCACACGATCGTACCGGCTGCGAGCGCCACGCAGCGGTTGCTCCAGGTGTGTTCCATCGGCGTATCGACGTAGCCGAGACCCAGGCGATCGCCTTCGAGGGTCTGCACCTCGGCGGCGCCGGGTGCGAGCACGTGCAGCGACGTGCGTGCGCTGGCGAAGGTCAGCGTGGACGCCTCGCGGTCGAACCACAGCGCGAGCGCGTCGAGGCCGTCGTCCGATCCCTCGAAGCCGTCGCGCGCCTCGGTTTGCGCGAGCGAGATCTTCACGCTGCGGTTGAGTTCGGCGAACAGCAGGGCAGGGTCGCGCGGTCCGATGCGCTCGAGCGTGCGCGCCAGCCAGGACGAGGAGATCAAGGTCATGAATGCGCCGGGCACGCCATGGCCGGTGCAGTCGGCCAGGGCGAGGAACCAGCCGTCGGGGTAGCTCGCGAAGTGATAGAAGTCGCCGCCGATCACGTCGCGCGGCTGCCAGGCGAGACCGGCGTCGGCGAGCGTGGCGAACAACGCATCGTGCGAGGGCCGCAGCATCGCGCGCTGGATCACGCTGGCGTAGTCGATGCTCTGCATGATCTGGCGATTCTTTTCGGCCTGCTGGTTCGCCACCAGCCGCATCAGGTCGAGACCGGAGCCGACGCCGATGAAACGCCCGTCCTGCACGATCAGAAACCCGTCGGTGAGCGCCTTGCCGCCTGATTCGACGATCGCGAACGAAATCTGCTCGACCGTCGCGGTCGCATCGACGATCAACGGTTCGCGATCCATGAAGGCGACGCAGCTCTTGCGCTCGTAGACTTCCTTGTGGAAAGGCTTGGCCAGCTCCGACAGGAACACATGGCGCTTGATCATGCCGATCGGACGTTGCCCGGCCACGACCGGCAGGTTGGCGAGGTCGGGATGGCGGCCGAACAGGTCCAGCACCATCGCATTGGTGTCCTCGGACTTGACCGACGGCGACGGCGTGCACAGGTCCGCCGCGCACGGCTGCGGCAGATGGTGGTCGTGCTGCGGCATCGGTCTGATTTCGGAAGCCATGTCGCGCCGGCACCGGCTGAGCCAAACGCCCAATGTGCGACGCGTCGGTGACGTAAATATGACAAACGTGACGGAGTTCGCTGGAGCGGGCCTTTCTTCGAGGCTCGCCAGCGCGCCCGGCGCAGGCTAGGCTGCCGGCTTTTGCCGAAGGCCGTCGCATGCCGCAGGGGTTGCGCATTCCGTTCGCCGTCGTGCTGATCTGCGTCAGCACGCTGCTGCATGTGACGCCGCTGTTCGCGCTGGCGCTGCTCAAGGCGCTCGTGGCGGTGCCGTCGCTGCGGCGCGCGTGCAGCCGTTGGCTGGCATCGATCGCCGAAAGCTGGATCGGCGCCAACAGCTGGATGATCGACCGCTTCACGCGCACGCGCTTCGTCGTCGACCTCGATCCGAACGTGACCCTGCGCCACGACGGGCACTACCTGGTGCTGGCTAACCACCAGAGCTGGGTCGATATCCCCGTCCTGCAGAAGCTGTTCAACCGGCGCATTCCGCTGCTGCGCTTCTTCCTGAAGAGCCAGCTGTTCTGGATTCCGGTGATGGGCCTTGCCTGGTGGGCGCTCGATTTCCCGTTCATGCGGCGCTACTCCCGCGAGACGATCGCGCGCAGGCCCGAGCTCGCCGGTCGCGACATCGAGGCCACGCGGCGCGCCTGCGCGAAGTTCCGCACGATTCCGGTCGCGGTGATGAACTTCGTCGAGGGCACGCGCTACACCGATGCCAAGCACGCGGCGCAGCAGTCGCCGTATCGCTTCCTGCTGCGTCCGAAGGCCGGCGGCGTCGCCTTCGTGCTCGATGCGATGGGCGATGCGCTGCACGCGATCCTCGACGTGACCCTGGTGTATCCGAACGGGCGGCCGAGTTTCGGCGATCTGTTTGCCGACCGCGTCGGCGAAGTGCGGATCGTCGTGCGCGAGCGTGCGATCCCGGCGGAATTCGCCGGTGGCGACTACCAGAACGACGCCGCTTTTCGCGAGCGATTCCAGCGATGGATGAATACGATCTGGCAGGACAAGGACGCTACGATCGCAAGCCTGCGCAACGCCGGCAGTCGCTGATGCGCATCGCCTCGATGGCCAACTATGGCGGGCTTCTGCTGGCGACCGCGTTGGCGGGCGTTGCGCTGGCCGGCGCCGATGCGTTTGCGCAGGCGCTGTCGCCCGGCAATGCGCGCAACGACTACGCAAAGCCCGAAAACTGGCTGTGCCGTCCTGGCCGCGACGATGCCTGCGCGGTCGACTTGAACTCGACCATCGTCGCCGCGGACGGAACCCTCATGCCGGCGGCCTTTCATGCCGATGCGAATGCGCCGATCGATTGCTTCTACCTGTACCCGACCGTCTCGCGCGATCAGACCCCGAACAGCGACATGCTGGCAGGCGAGGAGGAACGCGGCGTCGTGCGCCAGCAGTTCGCACGCTTCGCCTCGGTGTGCCGGCCCTTTGCGCCGCTGTACCGGCAGATGACCGTGATGCAGCTGCGCAAGGCGATCGCGGGTGAGGGCGCCGGCGACCAGGCGCTGGCCTATCGCGATGTCGTCGATGCCTGGACCTACTACCTGCAGCACGACAACCACGGCCGCGGCTTCGTGCTGATCGGACACAGCCAGGGCGCCGGCAATCTGCAGAAGCTGCTGCAGGAACGGATCGACGGCAAGCCGCTGCGCAAGCAGCTGGTCTCGGCGATCCTCGCCGGCACCGACGTCGACGTGCCGAAGGGCCGCGATGTCGGCGCCACCTTCAAGACGATCGCGCTGTGCCGTTCGCCTGCGCAGACCGGCTGCGTGATCAGCTACGACGCGTTCCGCGCGACCCGTCCACCGCGCGAAGACTCGATCCTGGAGCTGCCGTCCGATCCGGGCGTCGAACACGCCTGCACCAATCCGGCGGACCTCTCCGGCGGCGAGGGCTTTTTGAAAGCGTACCTGGCCGCGCATTCGCGCGGTTTCGGCGACAGCGCACCGGCGCCGGCGTGGGTGCGCAACGGTCCGGATATCGCGACGCCGTTCGTGCAGGTGCCGGGCCTGCTCTCGGCGCGCTGCGCCGACAGCGCGGTCGGCGCATACCTCGCGGTCACGCTGCATGGCAGCCCGCTCGACCTGCGCGCCGACGACATCAGCGGCGATGTCGTCACGCACGGTCAGGTGCGCGAGCGCTGGGGCCTGCATTCGATCGATATCGACCTGGCGATCGGAAATCTGATCGACATCGTATCGGCGCAGCGCGCCGCCTGGCTGCGCGCGCACCCGTCGCATTGAGGCCTGCTGCTACAGCGCGTTGCCGCACGCCTGCGCCGAGGCCCAGGCCCACTGGAAGTTGTAGCCGCCGAGCCAGCCGGTGACGTCGACGACTTCGCCGATGAAATACAGGCCCGCCACGCGCCGCGACTGCATCGTCGACGACGACAGCTCATCCGTATCGACACCGCCGAGCGTGACCTCGGCCGTGCGGTAGCCTTCGGTGCCGCTGGCGACCAGCGGCCAGTCCTTCAACTGCGCGGCGATCTCGCGCAGTTCCGCTTCGCGGTATTGGCGCATCGGCCTGCTGACGAATGCGTATTCGCACAGGCGCTGCGCAAAGCGCTTGGGCAACGCGTCGGCGAGGACGCTGCGGAATTCGGCGGCGGGACGCTCGCCTTGCTGTTCGCGCAGCCAGGCGAAGGCATCGGTATCGGGCAACAGATCGAGGCGCAGCTCGTCGCCCGGATTCCAGTACGAGGAAATCTGCAGGATCGCCGGTCCACTGATGCCGCGATGCGTGATCAGCATCGCATTGCGGAACGCGCCGCCGTTGCAGCGCGCTTCGACCGGCACGGCGACGCCGGCGAGGTCGGCGAGGCGTTCCTGGTGCTTGCCGCTCAAGGTCAGCGGCACCAGGCCCGCGCGCGTCGGCAGCACGCGATGGCCGAACTGGCGCGCTAGCTCGTAGCCGAAGCCGCTCGCGCCCATGCTCGGAATCGACAAGCCGCCGCTGGCGACGACGAGGGCGTTCGCCGCGATGCGGCCAAGCGAGGTGTCGATCAGGAAATCCTCGTCCGCCTTGCGCACGCGTTCGACCGTGCACTGTGTTTCCACGCGCACGCTGGCGGCGGCGCATTCGTCGAGCAGCATGCGCACGATCTGCTTGGAGGAGTCGTCGCAGAACAGCTGGCCGCGTTCCTTCTCGTGATAGGCGATGCGATGGCGCTCGACCAGGGCAACGAAGTCCGCCGGCGTGTAGCGCGCCAGCGCCGACTTGCAGAAATGCGGATTGGCCGAAAGGAAATTCTGTGCCGTGGTGCCGAGGTTGGTGAAGTTGCAGCGTCCGCCGCCGGACATCAGGATCTTCTTGCCGACGCGGTTGGCGTGTTCGACGACCCGCACGCGGCGACCGCGCTGGGCGGCGACGGCCGCGCACATCAATCCGGCGGCGCCGCCGCCGACGATCAGCACATCGACGCTCTCGACGCCGCCGTCCGCCACGCGCTCAACGCCCTTGCGCGGCCGGCGCCATGCGCAGCAGCGGATCGACCGTGACGCTGCTCTGGTCGTTGAACAGCTGCACCTGGCCGTCCTGGATATTGCATTGCAGGCGCATGCCGCGCTCGGCGAATTCGGCGAGCGCTTGAACCGCCGGCGAGGGAATATCGATCACGCTGAGATTCTTCGCGCGCAGCAGGCCGCTCTCGTTCTTCTCCCACCAGATTTCCGCGCCGCGTCCGCCGTAGCTGATCACCACGACCTGGCGCGCGCGGCCGCAGGCCTTGCGCACACGCTGCTCGTCCGGCTGGCCGAGATCGATCCACTGCTGGATTTCTCCGGTTCGATCGCGCTGCCACAGATCGGGCTCGTCCTCGCTGCTGAGGCCTTTGCCGAATTCGAGGCGTTCGTCCGCGTACAGCGCGAACGCGAGCAGACGCACCATCATGCGCTCGTCGGTTTCGGACGGATGGCGCGCCAGCGTCAACGCGTGGGTCGCGTAATAGTGGCGGTCCATGTCGCTGATCTGCAGCTCGACTTTGTAGATGGTCGCGTTGAGCGCCATGCGGATTTTCCGGGGATCAGTCGGCCATTGTAGGCGCTGGCGGCGTGCCGCGGTTGCGCATCGGCTCAAGAGGTCGACGCGAGCACCGTCAGTGGAATCGCGCGGGCGGACTTGCTGAACCAGGCTTCGCGTTCATCGATGCAGGCCGCACTGCCCATCGCAAAGCTGCGGCACAGCTGCGGGCGCGATGCGTAGATCGTGCAGCGCATGCTGTCGCGGTCGACCGCGACGCACCAGCCGTCCTCGCGCTGCGCCATGTGTTCGAGACCGTAGTCGTCGTGCTCGGTCAGCCAGGCCGGGACGACATCGCCCGGCATCAGCAGCACGGTCAAGCGGCAGCAGACCGCTTCGCAGTCGCTGCACTGCACCGATGCGTCGATGTCTTCGCGGTCGGAGTCGAAGGGGTCGTTCATGCGCGCACAGTATCGCCGACTCGCGGCAGTGGCACATCATCCGGCACACTTCACCGCCCATCCCGACGAGCGAACCCTTTGGCGATCCGCCTGCCGCCACGCAATGGCGTTTGCGCGAGCACCCTGCAACTGCCGCCCGGTGCCTGGCCCACGGTACTGGCGTGTCTGTGCGCGCATTTTCCGGCCATCGGCCGCGAGGCATGGGAAGACCGCATCGCGCGCGGGCGGGTCACCGACGACGATACGACGGCGATCACTGCGGCGACCGCGTACCGCGAAGGCATGCGCGTTCACTACTACCGCGAGGTGGCGGCCGAGGCGCGCATTCCGTTTGCCGAAACGATCCTGCACGCCGATACCGATCTCGTCGTCGCCGACAAACCGCATTTCCTGCCGGTTACGCCAGCCGGCGGCTCCGTCGAGGAAACGTTGCTGGCGCGCTTGATCCGGCGCACGGGCCATGCCGATCTCGTGCCGCTGCATCGCATCGACCGCGGCACGGCCGGGATCGTGCTGTTTTCGGCGAACCCGGCGACGCGCTCGCGCTATCAGGCGCTGTTTCGCGAACGCGCGATCGTCAAGCGCTACGAGGCGATCGCGCCCGCGTTGCCGCAAGTCGCGTTTCCGCTGTTGCGGCGAACCCGCATCGAACGCGGCGAGCCGTTCTTCCGCATGTGCGAAGTCGCTGGCGCAGCGAATGCACAGACGCGCATCGACGTGGTCGAGCGCGGCCGTGCATCGTGGCGTTATGCCTTGTTTCCGCGCGACGGGCGCAAGCATCAGCTGCGCGTGCAGATGGCCGGCCTCCGCGCGGCGATCGTCAACGACGATGCATATCCGACGCTGGCGCAGCGCCGTGCGGATGACTACGCACGGCCGCTGCAGTTGCTTGCGCACAGCCTCGCGTTCGACGATCCCATCGACGGCGCGCCGCGCTATTTCGAGAGTCGCTTCGCGCTTGCGCTCTGACGCCCGCGTGCTCCGGCGATAGCGTCGGCGCCGACCGGCGCGTGATGCCCGAATCGCATCCGGCGCCTAGCGCGCATCCAGCCGCTGCCCGCCGACATGAACGCTGCGCGCGAGTGCGCCGCCGATCCAGTAGCACAGGTCGACCGGACGCTGCGCATCCCAGACGACGAAGTCCGCGCGCAGGCCGGCGCGCAAGCAGCCGCGATCGTCCAGTCCGAGCGCGCGGGCCGCGTGCACGGTGGCGCCGCGCACGGCTTCTTGCGGCGTCAGGCGCAGCTCGATGCACGCCATGTTAAGGGCGAGCCGCAGCGACAGCAGCGGCGAGGTGCCGGGGTTGAGGTCGCTGGCGACGGCCATCGCGACGCGGTGCTCGCGAAACGCGGCGATCGGCGGCGTCTTCGTTTCGCGCAATGCGTAGAACGCGCCGGGCAGCAGCACCGCGACGGTGCCGGCGGCCGCCATTGCGCGCACGCCGGCCTCGTTGGTGTGCTCGAGGTGCTCGGCCGACCGTGCGCCGAACTCGGCGGCGAGTGCGGCGCCGCCGAGATCGCTGAGCTGGTCGGCATGCAGCTTGACCGGCAGGCCGAGCGCGCGCGCCTGCTCGAACACGCGCCGCGTCTGCGCCGGCGAGAACGCGATGCGCTCGCAGAACGCATCGACCATGTCGGCGAGGCCTTCGCGCGCGGCGGCCGGAAGGATGCGCGTGCAGATTTCGTCGACATAGGCGTCGGCACGATCGGTGAATTCCGGCGGCAGCGCGTGCGCGGCGAGCAGGGTCGTGCTGACGCCGATGCCGAGTTGTGCACCGATGCGCCGCGCGACGCGCAGCATCTTCAGTTCGTTGTCGAGGTCGAGACCGTAGCCGGACTTGATCTCGATCGTCGTCACGCCGTCGCGCAGCAGCGCTCTCGCACGTGGCAGCGAGGCGGCGAACAAGACGTCTTCGTCCGCTTCGCGCGTCGCGCGCACGCTCGACAGGATGCCGCCGCCGCTGCGCGCGATCTCTTCGTAGCTGACGCCGTTCAAACGCTGCTCGAACTCCGTGGCGCGGTCGCCGCCGAATACGAGGTGCGTGTGGCAATCGATCAGGCCCGGCGTGACGAGTGCGCCGCCAGCCGATTCGATGCGCGCGGCAAGCTGCTCGGGGGCGTCGGGGAGGTCCGCCTGTGCGCCCACGTAGGTGAGCAGGCCATTGTTCCAGCCCAGCGCGCCGCGCTCGATCAAGCCATAACCGCCGTCGTCATCGCCGAGCGTTGCCAGCCGGCAGTCGAGCAACAATCCGTCCCAGCGCGCGCTCATCGACGCGGCCGGCCGGCGGGAGTGGCGGTCGAGCCGGTATGACTCGCGTCGAGATCGACGTTGTACAGGGGAGGGCGCATGCGCGAATTGTCGTCGCTGCGCGCGCGAATCGCCAGCCGAAAAAAAGGGGGCCGCGCGAGGCGGCCCCCGTCAAAATGTGCAGCGACTCAGGGCGTCGTTTCGAAACCGTTGGTGAAAATCACCTCGGTCGATGCCGAACACGAGCTGACGCTGACGTCGTCGACATACCAACCTTCGTGACTGGTCGAATTGTCGGTGCCGAGACGGAAGCGGAACTGCACGTTCTGGCCAGCGTAGCTGGTGACGTCGACGCGCACCGGTCCATCTTCGTACGGTCGTGCCGTGTTGGTGCACCAGGCCGACAGCGTGGCCAGCGGATTGTCGTACTGGCTGCTGATTACGCCGTCGTAGCTGCCGCCGGAGATGATCGCCGAGTTCGGCACTTGCGTGAACGTCGTGCCGTCGGTCGAGGCCTCCACGATGCCGCCATCGAAGCAGCCGCTGCTGCTCGCTTCGATCTCGCGCCAATTCTGGAACTGCAATGTCAGCGGATTCTGCCCGGTCGGCAGCGCGATCACCGGCGACAGCAGACGCTGATCCGAAATGCTATCAATGTCGTCGGCGTACCAGGCATGCGTGCCCGAGTACGGGCGTGCCGTGCTGATGGTCCAGTTGCTCGCGCCGCTGCCGCCGTCGGTGCTCCAGCCGTTGCCGCCGTTCTCGATGTCGTCGCTGAACACCGTCGTCGGCTGCGTCGGCGCTTCGCAATCGCCCGGCGCGGTCAGCGTGCGGAACTGGAAGGTCGCCGAGACCGCGGCCGTGCCGCAGGCATTGCCGGCAGTGACGCGCCAGTAGTACGTGGTCGACGATGTCAGCGGCGGCGCGACGACGATCGACGTGGCGTCGCGCACGCTCTGGCTGAACACGATAGCGCCGAACGCGGCGTCGGTCGCGATTTCGACCAGATAATCGGTTGGACCGCTGCTGCCGGCGACGCTCCAGCTCAGCGTCGGCGCAGTCGGGATCGCGCTGGCGCCATCGGCCGGCGAGGTCAGCGTCGCCGCGGCGGGGGCGGCGCCGTTGAGCGTGAAAGGCACCGTTTTCGATACGCTGTCGGCGCCGCTGGTACCAGTGACCGTCAGCTGATAGCTGCCGGGCGTCGCGCCGGCCAGGGCGCCGATCACCAGCGATGCGTCAGCGGGCGGCGTCACGCTGGCCGGCGCGAACGTCGCCGTGCTGCCGGCCGGCTCGCCGCTCGCACTCAGTGCGACGGCGTCGCTGAATCCAGGATCAGCGCTCACGCTGACCGCGATCGTCGCGCTCGTAGCGCTCGCGCAGACCGCGACGCTCACCGGATCGACCGCGAGCTGGAACGGCGACATGCCGAGGCCGTCGATGAAATCGGGCGCGCCACCGAGTGGATCGAGATAGTCCTTCAGGCGCGTCGTCGGCGTGCCGAGTCCGTCCCACGCGAGCGCGAGCTGGCCATAGAAATCCGACAGATTTTCGCCGGTGGCGCCGCACGCGGACGGACCGCCGCTGAGGACGCCGACCAGGCGCTTGTCGGCGGTGTACAGCGGTGAACCCGACGAACCCGGCTCGGTGACGCCCGGCGGCACCGTTGCCGGCTGCGGCGACGGGATATTCGGCAGGATCGGCGGGTTCGGGTCCCAGTAGGCGTGCCAGTGCGTATTGACGCCGTTCGTGATGCCGCCGACTTCGAGGTCGCGCGCGACGAAGGTGATGCGCTTTTCATCGACGGCGGGATGGTGGATCGACGCGCACAGTCCATCGGTCGACGCCGGATCGGAGTCGCTCTGCGAACAGGCCGCCGCGATCGTGCGGCGATCCCAGCCTTCCCAGTACAAGTTGAAATCCGGGTTGGCCGGATCGTCGAGTTCGACCAGGGTGTTGTCCGAGCACTTGGTGTTGTTGCTGCTGTTGCAGCCGGAGTCGAAGGGACTCGGCGTGTTCGCCAGATACGTGGCACCCGAATTGGTCATGTTCGGATCGGGCGGATTGCTCTGTCCGCTCGCGGCCGAGCCCGGCGTGCGGCAGGTCGGCCACTCGTAGTTCCAGTACACGACCACGCTCGGCGAGCTCGCAGCGGTCAGTTCGCAGTGGCTCGCCGTGATGAACAGCATGCGGCGGTCGTTGGCGGTGTTGTTGATCAGCGAGCCGGTGCAATCGTCCGAACCGCCCAGCGTGATGGCGCCGACGGCGCGCCGCGGATCGTTCCACGGATCGCTTTCGTCGAGGCAGGCGACGTCCATGTTGCAGGTGCCGGAATTGATCTGCTCCGGCGAGCAGACGGTCTTGCCGCCCTTGGACTGTCCGAGATCGGGCTGCTGATAGCCTTTGGTCGCACGGCCGAGTCCACGATAGCCCTGATTGATGCGGCCGAGCACGAGCTCGACCTGATTGCGGTGCGCGCTGGCGACGTCGAGTTCGATGACCACGTCGTCGGCGGCGATCACCGGCGTCCACAACTGGCCATGCGGATTCTTCTTGTTGGCATCGTATGGGCCGGCGACCTGGCGATGCTGTGCGTCGTAGACGTACAGGTGGGCGCTGGTCGGCAAGTGGAACTGCGTGAAACCGAAATTCAGCGACGCCGCACCCGCGGCCTTGACCCGATAGCGCCAGATGCTGCGGTCGGCGTGCTGTTCCCAGGTGCCGGCGTGGGCACTGTCGATGCTGACGTCGTGCGGGATCGCGAAGCGGTGCGGACGTCCGTCGAGTTCGCGTTGCGCGTCCTCGGCGGCGACCTGCGCGATGTCCAGCTCGGCGAACGTCGATGCCGCGATCTGCTCCAGCGGACGCAGTCCGCCCGACCATGAAAGCGGTTGCGCCGCGCCGCCTGCCGCGGATGCGATTCCTACGGCCGATGCGCAGCACAGCGCGAGCCACAGTTTTCTGATGTCGTTCATTGTGGTTCCCCAAACAGATTGACGCGTTGCCCCATGCGGATGGAAACCTAACACGTACGCTTGGGCACTCGCATCCGTTCGTCGTTGCAGGACGCCGGCGCCGGCGTGCGTCGCCGCTGCCTGCTGAATGACGGTGTCGCGGGCAGTGGCAATGCGTCGCGCGCAAGGCTAGCCTTCGCGCGCCCAAGGAGTCGATGATGAGTCTGCAATTGCTGCATACCGAACATGCGTGGCTGACCTCGGGTTGGCAGGACGGGATCGCACTGGCGATCGACGGCGCGCGTCTGGCGCCGGTGGCGACGTCCGGCGCGAACGGCGCGAACGGCGCGAGCGTGCGCGGCTGGGTGGTGCCGGGCGTGCCGAACCTGCATTCGCATGCGTTCCAGCGCGCGATGGCCGGCCTCGCCGAACGGCGCGGCCATTCCGAAGACAGCTTCTGGACCTGGCGCGAGGTCATGTACGCGTTCGCCGGCTGCATCGGTCCGGACGAGTTGCGCGCGATCGCGGCGCAGCTCTACGTCGAAATGCTCGAGGCCGGCTATACGCAGGTGTGCGAGTTCCATTACCTGCATCACGCGCCCGCCGGCAGGCCGTATGCCGATCCGGCGGCGATGTCACTGGCGCTGATCGAGGCCGCCGAGGAAGCGGGTATCGGTCTGACCTTGCTGCCGACGCTGTACATGACCGGCGGCTTCGACGGACGTGCGCTGTCCGAGCGCCAGCGTCGTTTCGGTCACGACGTCGAGGCATACCTGCGCCTGGTCGAACGGCTGCGCGCACTCGAATCGGACACGCTGCGGGTCGGTGTCGCCCTGCATTCGCTGCGCGCGGTGCCGGAGGACGCGATGCGCGCGGTGCTCGGCGGCGAGGTCGCGCGCGACTGTCCGATCCACATCCATGTCGCCGAGCAGATCGGCGAGGTGCAGGACTGCCTCGCGCTGCGCGAGGCGCGGCCGGTGCAATGGCTGCTCGACCATGCGCCGGTCGATGCGCGCTGGTGCCTCGTGCATGCCACGCACATGGACGAACGCGAGACGCAGCGCCTCGCCGCGACCGGCGCGGTTGCCGGGCTGTGCCCGACGACCGAGGCGAATCTCGGCGACGGCCTGTTCCCGTTGAAGGCGTATCTCGATGCCGGCGGCGTGATCGGCATCGGCTCGGACAGCCATATCTCGGTGTCGCCGGTCGAGGAATTGCGCTGGCTCGAATACGGCCAGCGCCTGTCGACGCGCCATCGCAACGTCGCCGCCACGATCAACACGCCGAGCACCGGCGAGCGGCTGTTCGCCAAGGCGTTGGCCGGCAGCGCGCGCGCCGCCGGCGTTGCGCTCGGATCGCTCGACGCGGCTGCGTCGGTCTCGCCGCGCGCCGATCTGCTCGTGCTCGATGACACCTCGCCGTTGCTCGCCGGGCGCGATGGCGGCCACGTGATCGACAGTTGGATATTCGCCGGCAACACGAGCCTGGTGCGCGACGTGATGGTCGCGGGCGAGTGGGTCGTGCGCGACTTTCGTCATCGCGACCGCGAGCGCATTGCGCAGCGTTATCACGACGTGGTGGAGCGCATCGCCAGGACGGGCGCCTGATCGTGTCAGCCACGGAGATACCGCAGCGCAAGCTTTTAACTCCCTTGCCCCAACGTCCTCTTGCTCACGCCGAGGGCTCAACTGCCATTCAAGCGTTCGCGCATGAAGTCGGCGAACACGCGCAGCTTCGGCGCCAGCTGCGCGCGGCTCGGGTAGTACAAATAGAAGCCGTCGTACGGCGGCAGGTAGTCGTCAAGCACGCTGATCGCCGCGCCCGAGGCGAGCGCTGCACGCATGATCGGCTCCATCGTGTGCACGAGGCCGATGCCGGTCAATGCGGCCCGCTGCAGCAAGGTGCTGTCGTTGCACACCAGGTTGCCTTGCGCCTCGATCTCGAACCAGCGGCCGTGTTCGCAGAATTCCCAGCGGTAGATCGCGCTGCTGCTGGAAAAGCGGAAGCGCACGCAGTTGTGCGTCTGCAGGTCGCGCGGATGCTTCGGCGTGCCGTGGCGCTCGAAGTACGCGGGTGAGCCGACCACGACCGAACGCTGCGCACCGCCGAGCTGCAGCGCGATCATGTCGCGCTGCACTTTTTCGCCGAGTCGAATACCGGCGTCGAGTCCTTCGCTGACGAGGTCGTTGAGCGCGCTGTCGACGCGGATATCCAGGCGCACGTCCGGATACGCGGCGAGAAAGTCGGCCAGGTGCGGTTCGAGCAGGGCCGGCACGATCACCTGCGGCACGGTCAGGCGCAGCGTTCCGGCTGGACGCGCGCGTTGCTGACGCAGGTCGTCGACCGCGCTGCCGATATCGACCAGTGCCGGCTCGATACGCGCGAGCAGTGCGGCGCCCGCTTCGGTCAGGCCGACTTTGCGCGTGGTGCGGTTGAGCAGTCGCACGCCGAGACGGGCTTCGAGCGCGCGCACGGTCTGAGACAGCGCCGACGGCGACACTTCGAGCTCGCTCGCTGCGTGCGTGAAGCTGCCATGCGCCGCGATGCGCGCGAAGGCGAGCAAGGCGGGGAGTTGGCCGGGTTCGATTGTGAAGGTGGCCTTCATGGTGCTTGCGGATCGTCGGGGTTTTTCGATGCGGCCGCAAGGCGCAGCATCGCACCCCTCGTTTTCGATCGACGCCAAGGAACTCCACGATGGCCAAACGTCTGCAAGACCGTATCGCGCTGGTGACCGGTGCCTCGTCCGGCATCGGCGAAGCGACGGCGATCGCGCTCGCCGAAGCGGGCGCGAAGGTCGCCATCGCCGCGCGCCGGCGCGAGCGCCTCGACGAGCTCGCGCTGCGTCTGCAAGGTCTCGGTGCCGAGCCGCTGGTGCTGGAAGCCGACCTGTTCGACGAGCATGTCGCACAGCGCATCGTCGCCGATACCGAGGCGCATTACGGCCGCCTCGACATCCTCGTCAACAACGCCGGCGTGATGTACCTGGAACCGTCGCCGACGCCGATCTCGGCCGCTGGCGGCGCATGTTGGAATTGAACGTGCTCAGCCTGATCGCTTCGACGCAGGCCGCCTTGCGCGGCATGCGCGCGCGTCGCGACGGCCATATCGTCAACATCTCCTCGGTCGCCGGGCGAGTCGCCAATCCGAATTCCGCGGCGTATGCGGCGACCAAGTTCGGCGTGGTCGGATTTTCCGAAGCGCTGCGGCGCGAGGTCTACCAGGATCGCGTCCGCGTCAGCGTGATCGAGCCGGGTCTGGTGGCGACCGAGCTGCGCGATCACATCGGCGACGCGCAGGTGAAGGAAACGCTCAACACCTGGGCGGACAGCATCCGCCAGCTGCAGCCTGACGACATCGCCGAGACGATCCTGTTCTGCGTGACGCGGCCGCCGCATGTGAACGTCAACGAAGTGCTGATCCGCCCGACCGACCAGGAGCGTTGAAATGAAAAATCGTACGTTGGGTTCCAGCGGGCTCGAAGTCTCGGCGATCGGCCTCGGCTGCATGGGTTTGTCGCATGCGTACTCGACCGGCCGCCCCGGTCACGCCAGCGGCGTCGCATTGATCCGTCGCGCGCTCGACCTCGGCGTCACGCTGATCGACACCGCCGATATCTATGGTCCGGAGACCAACGAGCGCCTGGTCGGCGAAGCGATCGCCGGACGACGCGAGCAGGTCGTGCTCGCCACCAAGTTCGGTTTCACGTTCGAGAGCGGCGGCATCAGCGGCATCGGCGGCGGCCATATCGACGGCAGTCCCGCCCACGCGCAGCGTGCCTGCGAAGCGTCGCTCGAGCGTCTGGGCGTCGATCATATCGACCTGTATTACCTGCACCGCGTCGATCCGGACACGCCGATCGAGGACACGGTCGGCGCGCTGTCGCGTCTGATCGAGCAAGGCAAGCTGCGCCATATCGGACTCTCCGAGGCGTCGGCCGCGACGATCCGCCGCGCGCACGCGGTGCATCCGATCACGGCCGTGCAAAGCGAATACTCGTTGTGGAGCCGCGACCCCGAAGACGCGGTGCTGCCGGTCTGCCGCGAACTCGGCATCGGCTTCGTGCCGTTCAGTCCGCTCGGACGCGGGTTTCTGTCCGGCCGCTTCCGGCGCATCGAAGATCTGGCCGAGGACGATTTCCGCCGCGGCTCGCCGCGTTTCCAGGGCTACAACTTCGCCAAGAATCTCGCGCTGGTCGACAAGATTTCGGCACTGGCGAGCGAGAAGGGCGTGACGCCCTCGCAGCTCGCACTCGCCTGGCTGCTCGCACAGGATGCGCACATCGTGCCGATTCCCGGTACGACCAGCAGCGAACGCCTGCAGGAAAACGTTGGTGCGGCCGCGGTCATGCTCAGTGCCGAAGAATTGGCGGCGATCGAAGCGATCGCGCCGCAAGGCGTCGCTTCCGGCCCGCGCTACGGCGAATCCGGCATGCAGCAGGTCAACCGCTGAAGACGCGCTGCGCGATGCCGTCGATCGGCACTTTCATGAAACGCCACGGAGATTCCAGATGAAGCAACGTACGCTCGGCAAGCTTCTCGAGGTCAGCGCGATCGGCCTCGGCTGCATGGGCCTGTCCGACTTCTATTCGAGCAGCAGCAGCAACGACGCCGAAGGCATCGGTCTGATCCGGCGCGCGGTCGAGCTCGGCGTGAGCTTGCTCGACACGTCCGACATCTACGGTCCGTTCACCAACGAAGTCCTGGTCGGCCGGGCGATCCAGGGCCTGCGCGACCTGGTCGTCGTCGCGACCAAGTTCGGCATCATGCGCAACGAGAAAGGCGAACGCCTCGGCCTCAACGGCCGCCCCGACTACGTACGCGCGAGCTGCGAGGCGTCGCTGAAGCGCCTCGGCATCGAACAGATCGACCTTTACTACCAGCACCGCATCGATCCGCAGGTGCCGATCGAGGACACCGTCGGCGCAATGGCCGACTTGGTCAAGCAAGGCAAGGTGCGTCATCTCGGCCTGTCGGAAGCCTCCGCCGAAACCATTCGCCGCGCGCACGCGGTGCATCCGATCGCGGCGATCCAGACCGAATATTCGTTGTGGAGCCGCGATCCCGAAGACGCGATCCTGCCGCTCTGCCGCGAACTCGGCATCGGCTTCGTGCCGTACAGCCCACTCGGGCGCGGCTTCCTCGCCGGCAAGTTCAAGCAGATCGACGATCTCGCAGCGGACGATTGGCGGCGCACCTCGCCGCGCTTCCAGGGCGAGAATTTCGCCAAGAACCTCGCGCTGGTCGACAAGATCGAAGACCTCGCCGCCGAAAAGGACTGCACGCCGTCGCAGCTCGCCTTGGCGTGGCTGCTCGCGCAGGGCGCGGACATCGTGCCGATCCCGGGCACGACCAGCATCGAGCGCCTGGCGCAGAACGTCGGCGCTGCGGCGCTCGAACTCGACGCCAACGAACTCGCCGCGATCGAGGCGATCGCGCCGCACGGCGTCGCCGCAGGCACGCGCTACTCGGAAGCCGGCTTGCGCGAACTCAACCGCTGATCCATCGCTGCGCCTGCGCCCGGCTTTGCGACGTCAGCGGCCGGTTGCGGCCGCGTCTTCGCTTCGGCACTGGAATCTGCGCTTTCGCCGCACGCCCCGATCCGACGATGGCGAGCACGCGCATGTCGACCACGGCGCCCCGACGCCGGCAAGGCGATGGTGTCAGCGGCACTCCAGGTGCGGTAGCGCGACGGAAAGAATTCGTGGTGGCAGACGCTGCGGCGAAGCGCGCCGACACCGAAGCATCGGGCGGCGCGCAGCTCAGTGCGCCTTGCGCAGCATCGGTGCGACGACGCGGAAGTCGCCATCGTTCGGCCGCGGTTTGATCCGGAGCAGATGGGCCAGCAGCGGATACACATCCACGTTGTCGAATTCCGGCACGACGAGCCCCTGCTTGAACGCCGGCCCATGCGCGACGAACAGTGCGCGCATCGCCGGATCGTCGTTGTCGTAACCGTGTTCGCCGAGCGAGAAATGCGTGCGCGTCGCCGCCTGCGCATGCGAGGTGATGATCCAGCCATCGTCGGCGAGGCAGAGCAGGGCCGGTACGCGCGCGCTTTTGCCGTAATGCAGGCGCGCGGGCACCTCGGACTTGCGCCAGCAGTGCATCGGCGCGTGCGCCGCGAGCAAGGTCGCTGCGACGGCGGCGCTGCGGCCCTGGTTCGGATTGATGCCGGTGAGAATGCCGTAGTTGACGACATCGACGTCGTCGAGATCGATCAGGTCGTCGAGATAGATCACCCGATCGTGCGCTGTCGCGGTCATGCCGTGATCGGCGACGAGAACCAGATTGGTGTGCTCGAACAGATGCCGCTGTTGCAACCCGTCGACCAGATGCGCGAGTGCGTCGTCGACATCGCGCAGGGCGGCGTCGACCTCCCGCGAATCCGGTCCCTGCTCGTGGCCGGCGTGATCGACCTGCTCGAAGTACAGCGTGCAGAAGATCGGCCGCTGTGCGGGCGGCCGATCGATCCATTGCAGCAACTGGTCGACGCGCTGCTGCGGCGTCATCTTGCCGTTGAACGGCAGCCATTGCGACGGACGCACGCCGCCGATCGCCACATTCGAGCCGGGCCAGAACATGGTCGCCGCGTGGCGTCCCTGTTTCTCCACGCTGACCCACAGCGGTTCGCCGCCCCACCAGGCCGGATCGGCAATGGTTTGCGGATCGTTGTAGACGAAGTGCGCGCCGCTGACGGGATCGGTCATGCGATTGTTGACGATGCCGTGATGGTCCGGATAAAGCCCGGTGACCAGGGTGTAGTGATTCGGGAACGTCAGCGTCGGGAACGCCGGTTTCATCGCCTCGGCGCGCACGCCGTCGACGGCGAGCGCGGCGAGCGTCGGCGTCAGCCGGCGGTCGAGGTAGTCGGCGCGAAAGCCGTCGAACGAGATCAGGATCAGCGGATCGACATCGCGGGAGCGGACCGTCGATGTACGCTGCGGCGCCGGCGCGCACGCGGCCAGAAGCAGCGCGCAGGAGAGGACCAGCGGAAAGCGCAGGCGCATCGCCAGACTCCGAAAGGCAAACGCCGATCGTCGCTGAAAGCGATGACATTTCCTATGCGGTGGTTCGCCTCGAAAGGCTGCAAGAACACGCGCGCCTTGGTGACGCGCGTGCCCGGCGAGGTTTAAGCGCCGATCTGACCGTCGATGCGCGCGTTCGTCGCCTGTGCGACATAGCGGCCGCCGCGTACCGGATCGAAGTTGCGGTAGGTCTGCAGCAGGCCGCCGTAGACGTGCAGCGTCACCGCGGGGCGGCGCGCCGACAGATTGGCGCAGCGGTGTGCGTGCCCGGCCGTGCCGAGGAATGCGCAGGACTGGCCTTCCTCCAGCAGCGTGGTGCCGACGAAGCGCGGCTGCGTGTCGCCACGCTCGTCGCTGACCAGCTCGTAGTCTTCGACACTGAGCGCGCCTTGCAGCACCAGCTCGATGCCCCACAGGCCCGCATGATCGTGGATCGGCGTCGCGTGGCCGGCCGGCCACACCATCATCAAGCCCGTGTAACGGCCATCGCGTTCGCGTTCGTACTGCCAGCGCGTGAATTCGCGCGGACGCTGATCGCACAGCGCACGCAAGGTGCGCCGGTCCTTCGGCGAATACCACACCGCGTCGCGCAGGCCGCGGTGGATGCGCTCCAGCGAAAATTCGCCGGCGCCCAGCTGCGCGCCCATGAAGCTGCGCACGCTGCGCGTCACATCAAGATCAATCGGCACCATGCAACGCACCCCCGGCAGCCCTTTCAGCGACTGCACCATAATCGCCGTTAAGCTGGCGCTAAGAAAACCGGCCAGGTTGCACATGCAGCGGGCAACGATCTGCCATGCCGCATGAGCAATGCCTGCCAAGCCTCTGATAAGTCTGTCGATGGCTGAAACAGACGCCATGAATGTTTTGCGATGAACTGATGCTGGCGGCCGATCGCCGCTTATCGATGCCGTTGGAGACGAACGAAACTGCCGCTCAAGCAGCCGTCGGCAGCGCCTTGCCGGGCCCACGTCGGCTGATCATCAGGACCAGTACAGCGGTTGCGATGCAGGCGAACCCGGCGAACACGAAGGCTTCCAGATAGCGATTGTTGGCGACGCGCAGCACGCCGGCGCCGAATGCCGCCGTCGCTGCGCCGAGTTGATGGCCGGCACCGATCCAGCCGAATACCAGCGGCGCCTGCTGCGTGCCGAAGCGTTCGTTGGTCAGGCGCACGGTCGGCGGTACGGTGGCGATCCAATCCAGACCGTAGAACAGCGTGAACAGGCTCAAGCTGTAGAAGCTGAAGCCGCAGTACGGCAGGTAGATCAGGGAGAGCCCGCGCAGACCGTAGTACGCACACAAGAGCTTGCGGTTGTCGAAGCGGTCCGACAGCCAGCCGGACGCGGTGGTGCCGACGATATCGAACACGCCCATCGTGGCGAGCAGTCCGGCCGCCTGCACTTCGGGGATATCGAAGTCGGCGCAGAACGCGATCAGGTGCGTGCCGACCAGGCCGTTCGTGCTGAGGCCGCAGACGAAGAAACTGCCGAACAGCAGCCAGAACGTGCGCGTGCGCGAAGCCACGCGCAACGCGCGGAACGCGGCGACGATCGGATTGACCGCTGTCGTCACCGCATCGATGTCCTGCTGCGTCGAGCCGTAGCGCGCGAGGCCGAGGTCGCGCGGGCGTTCCGGCATCAGCACGGCGACCAGCGGAATCAAGGCGAGCGCGACGCCGGCGACGATGAAGACCACCGGACGCCAGCCCGCGTGTTGCGCGACGGCCGCCAGCAGCGGCAGGAACAGCAACTGTCCAGTCGCCGAACTTGCCGTCAGCAGGCCGAGCACGACGCCGCGATTGGTATCGAACCAGCGGTTCACCAGCGTCACCGCCAGCACCATCGCCATCGCGCCGGTACCGATGCCGGCGAGCACGCCCCAGGTCAGGATCAAGCCGAGCGGTGTCGTCACGAACGCGCTGCCGCCCATCGCGGCAGCGAGCAGGAACAGCGCGGCGATCATCGTATTGCGGATGCCGAAACGCTGCATCGCGGCCGCGGCGAACGGGCCCATCAGGCCGAACAGCGCGAGGCCGACCGAGATCGCCAGCGAGATCTGTTCGCGGCTCCAGCCGAACGCGTGTTCCAACGGCACCATCAGCACGCTCGGCGTAGCGCGGATACCGGCAACGGTGAGCAGGGTCAGGAAGCCGAGCGCGGCGACCAGCCAGGCGTAGTGAAAACGAGCGCCGAGGCGGGCGGCGATGAAGTGCTTCATGCGGGATGCGCTTGCCGATGCGAAGAAAGGAGTATATACACCTATTTCATGAGCGATCAATCCGTGCCCTTCGAAACCGACTGCCTGTGCATCCGGCTGCGGCGTATCGCGCGCAGCGTCACCCAGGCATACGACGACGCGCTCGCGGCGAGCGGCGTCAAGCTGACGCAGTTCTCGCTGCTGCGCTCGGTGCAGCGCAACGAGCCGGCGGCAATCGGCGTGCTGGCCGAGGAGCTCGAGCTCGACCGTACGACGCTCGCACGCAACCTGCGGCCGCTCGAACGCGACGGACTGCTGACGACGAGCGCATCCTCGAACGACCAGCGCGTCACCGAAGTGCGCCTGACCGCACGCGGCCGCCGCACGATCGCGCAGGCGCTGCCGGCGTGGCAGCAGGCACAGGCGGACATGAGCAGGCGCATCGGTGCACGTCACGCCGATCTGCTGTACGAACTGGCGTGCGCACTGCCGGCCGCCTTGCAAGCGCCGCCCGCACCGACGCGCAAGGCGCGTGCGCGCTGACGCAAGCCGCTGCCATGGCCGATGTAACGGCGACGCGTTTCTAAACGAAATGAAACCGAGCCAGCCTTGCGTGGCGCGAGACCGCCGTCATATGTTCGAATTCTTCGGAGATCTCCTATGGCTTTGTTCGACCCGCTGACGATCGGCAACGTGACCCTGCGCAACCGCATCGCGGTGTCGCCGATGTGCGAGTACTCGGCGGTCGACGGCGTGCCGTCGGACTGGCACCTGATCCATCTGGGCAGCCGCGCGGTCGGCGGCGCCGGCCTCGTGCTCACCGAGGCCACGGCCGTATCGCCGGAAGGCCGCATCTCTCCGGGCGATACCGGCCTGTGGAACGAAGTGCAGGTCGCGGCGTGGTCGCGCATCGTCGCATTCATCAGCGAGCACGGGGCGGCGCCGGGCATCCAGCTTGCGCACGCCGGCCGCAAGGCGAGCACCGAATTGCCTTGGCGCGGCGGCAAGGCCTTGCAGACCGGCGCGTGGACGCCGGTCTCGCCGAGTGCGCTCAAGTTCGCCGACGACTATCCGATGCCGCAGGCGCTCGACACGGCCGGCATCGCCAAGGTCGTCGCGGATTTTCGCGCCGCGGCCGTGCGTGCGAAGGCGGCCGGCTTCGCGTTGATCGAGATTCACGCAGCGCACGGCTATCTGCTGCACGAGTTCCTCTCGCCGCTGTCGAACCTGCGCAAGGACGAGTACGGCGGTTCGCTGGAGAACCGCGCACGCATCGTGCGCGAAGTCGTTGCTGCCGTGCGCGAGGTCTGGCCACAGCCCGCACCGCTGTTCGTGCGCGTGTCCGCGACCGATTGGGTCGCGCGCGGCTGGGACGTCGACGAATGCGTCGAGCTGGCGCGCTGGCTGAAGCAGGATGGCGTCGACCTGATCGACACCTCGTCGGGCGGCCTGTCGCCGCTGCAGCAGATTTCGACGAACCCGGGCTACCAGGTGCCGTTTGCAGCGCGCATCCGCAGCGAAGCCGGCATTGCGACCGGCGCGGTCGGTTTGATCACCGAAGCGAGGCAGGCGGACGAAATTATTTCGCGCGGCGACGCCGATATCGTGCTGCTCGCGCGCGAGCTGCTGCGCGATCCGTATTTCCCGCGCCGCGCGGCGGAAGAACTCGGCCATAAGCTCACCCCACCGGTGCAGTACCAGCGCGCCTGGTAGCGGCAGCTCCGACGCAGCCGGGTCGGCCGCGCTGCATGCGCCGCCGGCAGGCTGGCGCAGGAATGGCGCGCTCCGGCGCAAACCTAGGCTGGCCATCTTGTGAATCCGCCTGCCGCCGCCGAGCATGCGATCCGCTCGCCGGCCCGGCGTAGCGCCGTGCCGCGGCTGCACCCGGTTTGCGTGCAAGGGGGAGATTTCGATGAAGGCGGTAGCCGTGTCGATCGCGTTGGCGTTGCTGTGTATGCCGCTGCATGCCGGCTCGGCGCCAGCGGCAAGCGTGCCTGCGACCGCTACGGCAGCGGCGCGCATGAGCGCAGCCGAATGCGCGGTGTGGAATCGCGAACTCAGTTTCGCCCGCTCGGTCGAGGCGCATGACGCCGCCGCGTTCGCTGCGCATCTGCACGCGGACACCGTATTCGGCGCCGGCACGCCGGCACCGCTGCGTGGACGCGCGGCGGTCATCGAAGACTGGAAGGACATCATCGAAGGCAAGCCGCTGCTGCTGCGCTGGCACCCGGGCTTCGTCGCGATCGGCGGCGATCCGAACATCGCGCTGTCGTCGGGACCTGCGTGGACCGAAAACCGTGATGCGATTGCGAAACCGCGCTACACGGTCAGCCAGTTCACCTCGACCTGGGTCAAGGACGCCGACGGCCAGTGGCGCGTGCTGTTCGACGGCGCCGGTTCGCCGCCGAAAGCGGCGAGCGCCGACGATATTCAGAAGCTCATCGCGGCGCAGCCGGCGACGTGCCCGGGAGGATGAGGCGCGCTGGTGTAGGTCTTCGATCAGAGGCTCGCTGTCACCACATCGGATGCGCGAGCGAAAAGGAAAACGACGAACACGCAGACCACGAATAAGCGATAGATCTGGAGATGCGATAGATCTACCGACGATCTTCCTTCGTGTTCTGCGTGTCCTCCGTGTTTCAATCTTTAGTCTTTTTCTCGTTTAGCGCGTGTTCCAACGTCCTTGCGGGCAGCTCCGCGAGTCCCGCCGGCAGCGGCCGCTCGCCGGCCAATGCACGGCTGCGTGCGAGCGCGTTCTGCCACGGATCGCGCTGCTCGAGTGCGCGATACAGCCGCGTCTGCAGCACCGCACAACCGAAGTCGTTGTCGGCGTAGCGCGCGATGCGGCCGACCACGACCGCGGCGCGTTCGAGTTCGCCGGCCGCGATCAGCGCGGTGCCGTACGGCACGGCGACCGTTGCGACGAGATAGGGGAGGTTGAGGTCCGCTGCTAGGCGCTGCGCTTGTTCGTAATGCGCGGTCGCCGGCGCATTCGCGCCAAGTTCGGGCGTGCGCTCGGCGCTGGCGAGTTCCGCATACAGGGTGACCAGCGGCTGCTGTGCGTCGTCGGCCCAGTTGCGCAGACGCGTGAACTCGGCGTTCGCCTCCGACACGCGGCCAAGCTGGCGCAATGCTCGGATTTCGGTCAATGCGGCGCTCGCGCGCGGCTGCTGGTATTGCGGTGTCGGCAGCGCGGCCAGCGCCTGTGCGGCGAGCACCGCCGCCGTGGCCGCTTGTCCCGAAGCGAGTTCGAGTTCGGCCTGGCTCTCGCGCGCGAGGCCGAGCGTGGTCGCTTCGGTGTCCTGATCGACGCTGCCGATCAACTCCTCGAGCAAGGCATGCGCCTCGGCCGTGCGTCCGTTCGCAGCCAGCGCCGCGGCGCGTTCGCGCTTGAAGTGATGCTGCAGGTTGGCATCCTGCACGCGCCGCAGCAGCGCCCAGCCACGCTCGCTGGCTGCCACTGCGTCGGCCGGTTGCAGCAGGGTGCGGTAGGCATCCACTTCGTTGGTGATCGCGATCAGCGCTTCGTTGAGCAGGCCGAACTGCTCGAAGCGCTGGCCGGCGCGCAGCAGGATCGGCAAGGCGTCGGCCGGGCGGCCGCGCGCCATCATTGCCGAGGCTTCGTTGGCGTCGACGCGGATCAGCGCGATGCGATCGCCGTTGCGCTCGAACGCGACGCGTGCGCGTGCGAAGTCCGCTGCAGCCGCATCGAACTCGCGCTGGCGCGCATGCGTGATCGCGCGATTGTTGTAGGCGATCGCGAGCGGCTCGGGCGCATCGCGCGACTCGACCAGCGTGATCGCTTCGGTAGCGCTGGCAATCGCCGCCTGCGGCTGATCGAGCTGGCCTTGCGCATTCGCCAGCGAGACCAGCACACGCGCGCGCAGCACCGCGTCGCTCTCGGCGGAGACGTCGGCCAGCAGGGCTTCGAGCTGGCGCCGCGCAGGTTCGAATCGGCCGCTGCGAATCTCGATTTGCGCGGCGCGCAAACGCACTTCGGGCAAGGCTTGCAGCGCGGCAGGCGCACTCGCCAGCAGGCTGCGCGCCTCGTCGAGATGATCGGCCAGGCGTGCAGCCTCGGTCTGCTGCAGCAGCGCCTCCAAGGCCAACGGTTCCGCGGGGCCGCGTCGGCTGGCTTTCCCACCGAGCAGGGTTGCCAGACGGTCGGCGCCTTCGCGCGCGGCGTCGATCGCCTCGTGTGCCTGCGTATCGATCGTGCGCGCGGGACCGGTGCCGCTGACTTGCGCGTGTAGGTTCCAGCCGCCGCCGCTGCGTGCAAGTGCGACCTCGATCAGCTCGGCCTTCGGATCGTCGCGGCGCACCGCGGCGGTCACCGTCGCCGCGCTGGCGCCGTCCTGGCGCAGCAGGCTGACCACCGAATCGCTGTTCATGACCGGCACGCCGGCAGCGCGCAGGCGATGCGCGATCAAATCCATCGCGCCGAGGCGCAGCCAGGCATCCTCGCCGCCACCGACGACCTCGACCGGCAGCACGACGATGAGAGGGGCCGCTGACTGCACGCCGCCGCCGGCCGCGTTGCCGCCTTCGTCGCCGTGGGCGCCGGTGCGCGCGTGCCGTTGCAGCACGATCAGCACGCCGCCGGCAACGATCAGCAGCCCAAGGATCAATGCCGCGATGCGCACGCGTTGCGCGCGTGACGACGACGGCATCGCGCTGGCGGCATGCGCGGTGCGCGCGCTGGCAGCAGCGATCGGCGCGGCCACCTCATCAGCCAGCACTTCCTCGGCTACGGCACCGACCCAGTGATAGCCGAAGCGCGGAATCGTGCGGATCAGCGCCTGCGCCTCGGCGTTGTCGCCGATCGCCCGCCGCGCCGCGAGGATCGCCTTGCCGAGCATGGTGTCGCTGATCGTGCTCTTGCCCCAGACTGCCGCGACCAGTTCGTCACGCCCGACCGCGCGTTCGCGATGGCCGATCAGGTAAGCGATGCAATCGAATACGGTCGGCGACAGCTCCACGCGCACGCCGTCACGCCAGAGCGAGCGCACTGCGACGTCGAGCCGGCAATCGGCGAAGAGGAAGAGGGTTCTGGGCATGCTGGCAGCGTAGCGTGGCAGTGGCGCGACCGGAAGCGGAGGTGCCATCGGCGGGCGCGTCGACGCGCTCTTCGCGATGCGCTAGGCTGTCGTGGCCATGCTGTTGCGCCGTCTCCTCATCGTCTTGTTCGCGCTCACGCTGATTGCGCAAAGCGCCGTGGGCGATGTCGTGCCGGTGTTCGCAGGAGCACACCACTGTGCTCATGCGATGGCGTCGGATGGCGACTCTTCGACGAAGTGCCCGTGCTGCGGCGATCGCTCCGGCACTTCCGATTGCGCACAGGCGTGCGCACCGGCGTTTGTCGTCGCGTTGCCGCTGGTGATGGCGTCCGCGCGAATCCCGCTGATTCCGTCGACCCTCGCTGTGGCCGCACAAGGCCGCACGACGCAGCCGTCGATCCGGCCTCCGATCGCCTGACAGCCTCCTGCCGTCTCTACGGCCGCGGCTAGCCGCGGCTTCGCGCGCTGGCGCGCGTTCTTCCTTGGAGGAATTCATGCATTGTTCAAACGGCCGTCGCTGGATGGCGGCCTTGTCGTGTGTCTCAGCGGTCGCCTCGACCGTGCAGGCGAAACCCATCGCGTTCGCAAACGGCACCACCGTGATGAGCGAGTACGGCGCCGGTACGATGATCGAAGCGCAGGCGTTCTACGCGCCGTATTACTGGCTCTCGACCGGAGCCGGCTATCTGCACCTGGACAGCGATGTCGACGGACGCACGCGCAACATCGAGTACGTCCGCGTCAACTACCTGGTCAAACGCTGGAACCTCGACGCTGCGCAGGCGAAC
>Ga0247776_10000041_pt1 | contig 39078 bp, 26 predicted proteins | sample UWRJL199509C5_FD_179912 | JGI IMG/M metagenome (GOLD analysis project Ga0247776, IMG submission 179912) | Plant litter microbial communities from Arlington Agricultural Research Station in Wisconsin, United States - UWRJ-L199-509C-5 | ecosystem: Environmental > Terrestrial > Plant litter >...
TCGGGCTGAGCGCTGTGCGCGGTTGGACGACGTGGACCTTTGCCGCCTACAACCTGATCCGGCTCGGCGGCATCGGCGAGTGGTGGGATCCGTCGCCGACGTGAGGATAGGTACGTCCAATGACCGATGTTTTGAATGAAACCCCTGAAAGACCGACTCCCTGAGCGATAGAAACAAACTATCACTTAGCGCATGAGGGTGGGCTTCTCAACAGCCTGCTAGACGAGAACGAATTGCGCTGTATGGAGCACGAATGCGATGGGTATGGGCGGAAACAAAGTCCAGTATTCCACGGATGGCGCTTCGTTCGGGATGCTCAATGCCAGCGGGGCGTGCCGTCCCTTGTGACGGGCATAGGGTGGGCGGCGGCAGCGGTGGGCGGAAATCGTGCGTGAGACGCGACGGACGCGATCGGGCACGGGGTCGAGCGATCTCGTCTTGGAGGATCAACCCTCGAACAATGACTCGACGGCGGATGCAAGACGGCCGTGGAATTGCAGGTTGTTCGTGCTCCACCATTCCCGCGCATTCGTGGCGAGCGTCGTCCGCTCCTCGCCACTCAGGGCAATCATTCGTCGAACGTCCCTCTCCAGCGCCGCCGGATCCACGAAATATGTGGTGGCGCGGTGCTGCGTGTTGGTGCGGCAGTACGCGGTGAGTATGCCGCGGCCGGGTCCGATCATTTCATTCATCGGCGGAGCGTCGGTGGTGAGCACGATGGCGCCGACGCTCATGCTTTCGACCATATGATGGCCGAATCCCTCGGTTTCCGAGGGGCATAGATGAAACAGATATCGATTCTGCAGGGCGCGCAGTTCCGCGTCCGGCACGTAGCGCGTGACGAAGCGAAGGTTCGCTGCGGCAGGAAGCGGCGAGGGCAGCTTGTCGCGCTGCACGACGGTCAGCATGGGCCAGGTGGGCTCGCGCAGCCACAGGTCGATCAGGGGGCGAGTGCCTTTGTTGCCGCTGCGTCCGGCAAGATGAAAAAATGCAGCTTCGCGAGGTACCTCGGCAAGCAGGCGGTCCTCGCTGGTAAAGCCGATGAACTCCGTGCGGCAGCCGAGCGCGTCGAAAATCGTCTCGGCGTGGTGCGTCTTCGTCAGCACTCTGTCCAATCTGCCGAGATGACTTTCGTATTCCGGCTTGAACCATTCGGGATTCGGTATCAACACATTGCGGCGCGCCAGTGCGAAGAACGCGGGATAGATCCGTTCGAGCATGACGTTGACGTCGAAGACCTGGCTTGCCGACGCATCTCGCCAGTGGCGGTACGCACGCTGGGTGCGCAGGCGCAAGTGGCGCAGACTGCGTGCGACGCCACCTTGACCGAGGGCGCTGACCGTTACGTCGAATCCGGCACGGGTGAGATTATCGGCGACGATGCCGAGGTCACGCGACAGTCCCGCGGCATTGTCGCGGGCGATGACATGGACGCTAGTCACGCAGGACGCTGATCAAATCCTCCGGCGCTTGCGCGGAGGCATTCAGGTGCTGGCTGATGCCACGCTCGCAATACGCGGTTTGTTCCTCGCGCGTCGCTCGAAGGATCCGGTTGTTCGGCAACGCAGGGTCATCCGGGTCGCCGTCTGCACGCGAAGCGTGCTCGAGATGGATCGCCATGCCGGCGAATTTCAGCTGACGTTGACGAACGCCGACATTCTTCAATCGCGCGGCGAGTTCCAGGTCTTCGCTGCCATAACTTTCCATGCGCTCGTCGAAGCCGTTCGTACGCAGCAGATCATCTCGCCAGAACGCCATGTTGCAGCTCATGATGTGGCCACCCCTGCGGGAACGAGATTTCCAGCGCGCCAGCAACGGCAGGCGGATGGCATGGTAGCGCTTGCCGAAGTGATTGGTACCGGGAGTGGAATTGCGCGGCTGGAACTTTGCGTCGATCAGCACGCCGAAATTCGGACTGCCGCCCGCGAGCAGGCGCCGCGTCTCGATTTCGCTGGCGCGCAGGCGCGTACCCTGGATGAAGCTCCCGCGAGCAGCGAGCATCAGATGATCGGCGATGAAGTGCTTGTGCAGCAGCATGTCCCCGTCGAGTACGAGAACGTAGTCTCCGCGTGACGCCGCGATCCCCCGATTTCGCGCACGCGCGGCGCGGAAGCCGATGTCCTCCTGCCACAGGTAGACGAGGCGCGTCGGAAATCCCTGCGCGATTTCCTCGATCATGCGACGCGTGCCGGCAGCAGAGCCGTCGTCGGTGATGATGACTTCGTCCGGCAGCCGCGACTGGGTGGCGACGCTCGCAAGCACCAGTTTCAGCGCCTCCGGCCAGTTGTAGGTGAGTATGATCAGGCTCAGGCGCAGTCGCGCCTGTTCATTGTTCCGCCGCAGTCCGAGCATTCCTTCCTGTCCGCTCTCATGTCATGAATTGAATCCACGCGCTATTCTACGCGCATCATTAATTGCGACGAGGACCGGCTGACGGTCCGTCCATGCGTTTCCCCGCGGCGGAGCCGATACCCCTTGGATGCGCGCATGCTCCGGCGCGACTCGGCGATCGACCGCTCCTGGCCATCTACGCTCAAGATTCCCGACGGCAGCGTGCGACGAATCGGGCTCATGGTTCGTCCGTACGCGGCATCACAGTGGAGGTGGCGGTCTTGGAAAGTACCCTGGTGACCGGTGGAGCGGGCTTTTTGGGTTCGCATCTGTGCGACCGCTTGATCCGCGACGGTCGCGACGTTCTTTGCGTCGACAATTTCTTCACCGGTGGCAAACGCAACATCGCGCATCTGTCCGGTCATCCGAATTTCGAGTTGATGCGGCACGACGTCACGTTTCCGCTCTATGTCGAAGTCGACCGAATCTACAACCTGGCGTGCCCGGCCTCGCCGGTGCACTACCAGTTCGATCCGGTGCAGACCACCAAGACCAGCGTGCACGGCGCGATCAACATGCTCGGCCTTGCCAAGCGATTGCGCGCACGCATCCTGCAGGCGTCGACCAGTGAGGTGTACGGCGATCCGGAACTGCATCCGCAACCGGAGGCGTACTGGGGCCGCGTCAATCCGGTCGGCATCCGCGCCTGCTACGACGAGGGCAAGCGCTGCGCCGAAACGCTGTTCTTCGACTATCACCGCCAGCACCGGCTCGACATCAAGGTGGTGCGCATCTTCAACACCTACGGCCCGCGCATGCACCCGAACGACGGTCGCGTGGTGAGCAACTTCATCGTGCAGGCGCTGCGCGGCGAGGACATCACGCTGTACGGCGACGGCAGCCAGACGCGCAGTTTCTGCTACGTCGACGATCTCATCGACGCGATGGTGCGCATGATGGACACCGAGGCCGATTTCACCGGTCCGGTCAATATCGGCAACCCGACCGAATTCACCATTCGCGAGCTCGCCGAACTCGTCGTGCGGCTGGTCGGCGGTCGCTCGCAACTGGTGTTCAAGCCATTGCCCGCCGACGACCCGCGCCAGCGCCAGCCCGACATCACGCTGGCGCGCAGCGCCTTGCGATGGGAACCGAAGATCGCGCTGGAAGACGGTCTGCGTGAGACGATTCGCTATTTCCGCGACCTGCTGCAAGCCTGACGCCGCCATGAGCACCACCACCTTCGCGGTCGTCGTGACCTGCTACAACTACAAGGATTACGTGGCCGAAGCCGTCGACAGCGCGTTGGCACAGTCGCGTGCGGCGACGCAGATCATCATTGTCGACGACGGCTCGACCGACGGCTCGACCGCCTTGCTGCAGGAGCACTACGGCAGCGATCCGCGCATCACGCTGGTGTGCAAGGAGAACGGCGGCCAGTTGTCGGCCTTTCAGCAGGGTGTCGCACGTGCCGGTGCCGACGTGGTGTGCTTTCTCGACGCGGACGATCGCTGGTCGCCGGACTATCTCGAAAAGCTCGGCTGCCTGTACGACGCGCGGCGCGACGTGGATTTCATATTCACCGACGTCCAGCAGTTCGGTGCTCAGCCGCGCGTGGCCGCCTACGCCGACCGCGCGATCGATTGCGGCTATACAGTCATCAGCACCTATTTTCTGGCCAACTGGTACGGCGCGCCCACATCGGCGCTGTCGTTGCGGCTTGGATGGGCGCAGCGAGCGCTGGACTTGCCCCTAGAACTGGCACGCACCTGGCGTCTCTGTGCCGACAATTGCCTGGTCTATGGCGCCAGCATCCTCGGCGCGCGCAAGTACTTCCTGCCCACCGGCAGCGTGCATTACCGCACCCATGGCAACAATGGCTGGTGGGGCAAGCGCAACCCGGACAGCGAGTTTCTCAATCGACTCCGATCGCGCTGCCTCATCGATTACTACGCCGCCAGCATCCATCTGACCGGGCTCTGCATCGAATTCGCCAAGCACGAATTCAAGACGAAGCCGACGCCGTCACATCGCGAAGCGAAGCGCTACGCAAGTCTCGTCATGCGCCGCGGCGCCGGCTGGACGAAGAATGCCGAGCGCGCGATCGCGATCCTGGCCCGAGGCTGGCGCTGCCGTCGCGAGGCGGCAGTGGAATTCAGCAATCCGCCCTGAGCTAAGGCGTCGCCGCGTCGGCCGGAACGGCGATGGCGTCGCTACAGCCGGTAGCCGCGATCGAGCAGCCACAGCTTGATGAATTTCTGGCGCACGTAGTTGGCCTTCACGTACGCGTAGATCAAGCCGCGCCACCCGTCGAGGAATCCCGCGCGCAGCACGTAGCCGCGGAAGAAGCGCCAGAACGGATTGAACAGGATGTTGAACAGGCTCGCGCGGCGGCCTTTGGCGTGCATGTGCTCGGCCATCATGCGCGCGTAGCGTTCCAGACGAGTCAAATGATCGGTCAGCGACCGATAGGCGCGGTGTTCGAGATCGCCGGGAAGCGTGTCGACTTTGCCGTCGACGCTGGCGTGCTCGTGAATCTCGCGGCCGCTGCGCCAGCCGCCGAGGCGGCGATCGAACAGGCGCATCACGCGATCGGGGTAGGCGTTGCCGTGGCGCAGCCAGGCGCCGAAATATTCGGTCAGGCGTGCGAAGCGATAGCCGGCGCAGCCGGCGAAGCCGCGTTCGCGTTCGCGCTCGATCGCCGCGCGCAACGCCGGCGTCACGCGCTCGTCGGCGTCGAGGCAGAGCACCCAGTCGTGCAGCGCGGCCTTGACCGCGAAGTCCTTCTGCGAGCGATAGCCGTCGAACGCGCGCTGCAGCACGCGTGCGCCGCGCGCCGCGGCGCGTTCGCGCGTGCCGTCTGTCGAGCCGGAGTCGACCACGACCACCTCGTCGCAAAAAGCCAGCGATTCGATGCAGGCATCGATGCGGTCGGCTTCGTTGAGCGTGATGATGCAGGCCGAGACGGCCGGGCGTTCGCGGGGCTTGGACATGGAGCTCAGCCTGCAGCGGAATGCGTAGCGTAGCGGAGCCGCCTGCGATCCACACCTGCCCCTTTTGATCCTGTGCGCCGGGCCCCATCCTTGCCGGCGGCGGTCGTTGAAGCGCAACCGCCGTATGATCTTGGGAGCCGTCGCCGCACGAACGAGGGTGCAGCGCGTTGAAGACGACGGACGCCCTCGATTACCGGCGTGCCGGGCTATGGATGATGCATGCGCCACTATCTGCTGTTCGCCACCGAGCTCTACGCCTTGCCGATCCTGCGCCCGCTGGCTGCAGCGATCCGCGCGAGCGGCGGCGACGCGGCCTGGTTTCTGCCGGACGAAGCGGCTGCGCATCTGCGGCGCGACGAACAGCGGCTGGTCGATGCGCGCGCGGTCGCCGCCTGGGCACCACGGGCGATCCTGTCGGCGAGCAACTGGGTGCCGCATTTCTTCCCCGGCCGGAAAATACAGTTGTTCCATGGTTTCAATGTGGAAAAGCGTGAAGACGAGCGCGGCCATTTCCGCATCCGGGGCTTGTTCGACCTGTATTGCACGCAAGGGCCTGCGACGACGCTGCCGTTTCGCGATCTCGCGCGCGAGCACGGCCATTTCGCCGTGGTCGAAACCGGCTGGCCGAAGCTCGATCCGCTGTTCGCGCCGGATGACGGCAGCGCAGTGGCGCTGCATCCCGCTGACGGCCGGCCGGTTGCGCTGTACGCGTCGACGTTCACCGAAAGCCTGAGTTCGGCGCCGCTGCTGTACGAGGAAATCGCGCGTCAGATCGCCCGAGGCGATCGGTACTGGCTGCTGACCCTGCATCCGAAGGCCGATCCGCACTGGGTCGCCCACTACCGCGCGCTGGCCGGACCCAACGCGCGTTTCCTCGAGGCCGATGCGCTGATACCCGCATTGCGCGTGGCCGATGTGCTGGTGTCGGATACGTCGTCGGTGGTGTCGGAGTTCGTCGTGCAGCGCAAGCCGGTGGTGACGTTCCGCAACCGTGCGCCGAAGCCGCACATGCTCGACATCGGCGCGGCGGATCAACTCGAGGGGGCGCTGCGGCAGGCTTTCGCACCATCGCCGGGCCTGACTGCCGAACTGCATGCCTACGCCGACGCGATCCATCCCTGGCGCGACGGCTGTTCCAGCGAGCGCGTGCTGGCGGCGGTCGACGATCTGCTGACCGGACGCCTCGGTGCGCTGGCACCGAAGCCGGCCAATCTCTGGCGCAAACTGCAGATCCGCTGGCGCCTGCGGCATTTCTGAGCGTCGCCGCTGTTCGCTTGGCGCCGCCCTGCGCTATGCTCGCTGTCTCTTTTTTGCAACGCGCAGAGTGTCTTCTGCGCGCGCGATAGATCCGCATGAGGTGGCAGATGACGGCTGGCGCGCGTGTGCTGGTGGTCGACGACGAGCCGGATATCCGGCAGACCGTCAAGGACATCCTCGACGATGAAGGGTATCTCGTCGACGTCGCCGAATCGGCTGCGGCAGCGCGCGAGGCACGCCGGCGCCAGCGCCCGGACGTCGTTCTGCTCGACGTGTGGATGCCCGATCTCGACGGCATCAGCCTGCTGCGCGAATGGAACGAACGCGGCGGTCTGCCGTGCCCGGTCATCATGATCAGCGGCCATGGCACGGTCGAGACCGCCGTCGAAGCGACGCGGCTCGGCGCCTGGGACTTCATCGAAAAGCCGATTTCGCTGGCCAAGCTGTTGCTGGTCGTCTCGCACGCGTTGGAAGCCGGCCGCTTGCAGCGCGAGAACGAAGGCCTGCGCCGCCAGTTGCCGGCACCGGTCGAACTGGTCGGCTCCGGCCGCGCGACGCAGGCGCTGCGCGCGCAGCTCGACAAGCTTGCCGCGCACGACACCGGCGTGCTGATCCACGGCGAACCCGGCACCGGCAAGGAAACGCTGGCGCGCGTGCTGCACGAGCGCAGCGCGCGCCGCAACGGTCCGTTCGTGACCGTCGCGGCCGGCGCGATCGCGCGCGAACACGCGACGCTCGCGCTGTTCGGTGCGGAGGACGCGAACGGCATTCAGCACGGGCTGATCGAGCAGGCCAATGGCGGCACCTTGTTTCTGGACGAGGTCGCCGACCTCGACCCGGAGCTGCAACTGCGCCTGTCCAGCGTGATCGAGCGGCGCGCGCTGATCCGCTGCGGCGGTCATGAACCGGCGACGATCGATGCGCGCGTGATCGCTGCCAGTGCGCAGGATCTGGCCGCGCTGGTCGCGGCAGGGCGCTTCCGTGAGGAGCTCTACTACCAGCTCAAGGTGGTGCCGCTGGCGGTGCCGCCGCTGCGCGAACGTGGCGACGATATCCCGGAACTGCTGCGCTACCACGCCGACTATTTCGCCAATCGCGACAAGCTGCCGTATCGCAACTTCCCGGTCGCGGTGCAGAACCGCCTGCGCCACTACACGTGGCCCGGAAATCTGCGCGAGCTGCGCAACCTCGTGCAGCGCCTGCTCGTGCTCGGCAGCACCAGCGATGTCGGCCTCGACGAAGTCGAACTCGCGCTCGGCCAGGCCGCGACAGCCGCCCCGGTGCTGGTCGCGCAGGCGCCCGGCGTGGATTTCGCGCTGCCGCTGCGCGAGGCGCGCGAGCAATTCGAGCGCGCCTATTTGTTGCATCAGTTGAACGAGGCCGGCGGCAGCGTCGGCAAGCTGGCCAAAGCCGTCGGCATGGAACGCACGCATCTGTACCGCAAGCTGAAGGATCTCGACATCGACCCGCGCGCGACCTTGCGCGACGGCTGAGCGCGACGGGTTTGCCGCGCCGCGTTCGGTCGAAAGTGATCGCGTCCCCGAAGCTTTTGTCACGCCAATGGCGTGCGGCAAAGCGTTTCTGACAGAATGCTGCAATGCGGAACTAAACTGTCACGGGCGGGTCACACAACGGGGCTTTTCTTCACCACTCCGAAGTTGGCGCCGCTCCCCGCAACGAGCGGCGCCTTTTTGTTCGAGGCGCGCCGGCGCAATGCGGCGCAGAAAATTACCCAGGAGACATCATGCGACTCGACGGCAAAGTAGCGATCGTGACCGGTGCGGCCAGCGGCATCGGCAAACGCATCGCCGAGGTCTATGCAGAAAACGGCGCAGCGGTCGCCATCGCCGACATCAATCTCGACGCGGCGAATGCGACGGCCAAGGAACTGGAGGCCACGGGTGCGAAGGCGATCGGCATCAAGATGGACGTGACCTGCGAGCAGGACGTCGATGCCGGCGTCGCCGCGGTCGTCGAACAGCTCGGCCATGTCGACATCCTCGTTTCCAACGCCGGCATCCAAATCGTCGCTCCGGTCGACAAGTTCGCCTATGCGGACTGGAAGAAACTCATCGCGATCCATCTCGACGGCGCCTTCCTGACCACGCGCGCCTGCCTGCAGGCGATGTATGCGCGCGGCAAGGGCGGCGCGATCATCTACATGGGTTCGGTGCACTCGAAGGAAGCCTCGAAGCTGAAGGCGCCGTACGTCGCCGCCAAGCACGGCCTGGTCGGCCTCGCCAAGGTGGTCGCGAAGGAAGGTGCCGAACATGGCGTGCGCGCCAACGTGATCTGTCCCGGCTTCGTGCGCACGCCGCTGGTCGAGAAGCAGATTCCCGAGCAGGCCAAGGAACTCGGCATCTCCGAAGCCGACGTGATCAAGAACGTGATGTTGAAAGAAACCGTCGACGGCGAGTTCACCACGGTCGACGACGTCGCCCAGTGCGCGCTGTTCCTGGCCGGCTTCGAGACGAATGCACTGACCGGTCAAAGCCTCGTGGTCAGCCACGGCTGGTTCATGCAATGACGACGCCGCGTTCGCGCAGCGCCGCCACGCGCAAGGTCGCGCGCGAGCGCATGGTGCGCGCGGCGGCCGCGGGCGGACGCACGAAGTCGAAGGCCTTGCCGAGTCCGGCGGACTCGGCAGGCTCCTACGAAACGGTGGCGCTGGTCCTGCAGGGCGGCGGTGCGCTCGGTTCGTACCAGTGCGGCGTCTACGAGGCGCTGCACGAGGCCGGCATCCGGCCGAACTGGTTCGCCGGCACCTCGATCGGCGCAATCAACGCGGCGATCCTCGCCGGCAACGCGCCCGAGCACCGGCTCGAGCGCCTGCACGAATTCTGGGACACCATCAGCGAGACAGCCGGCGCATTGTCCTGGCCGTTCACTGCGCTGACGAATTTGTTCGACTGGTTGCCGCCGCACGGCTCCTTGAACGCCGGCGCACACGCGCTGAGCGCGGTCGGCGCGATCGTAAAGGGCCAGCGCGGCTTCTTCAGCGCACGCTCGACGCCGCCGTTCGTCTACAGCGACGGCAGCGCCAAGGCGACCAGCTTCTACGACACCTCGCCGCTCAAGACGACGCTGGAGCGCTTGATCGATTTCGACCGCATCAACCATGAAGGCGTGCGCCTGTCGGTCGGTGCAGCCAATGTGCGCAGCGGCAACGTGCGCTACTTCGATTCCAGCATCGATCGCATCCGCGCCGAACACATCATGGCGTCCGGTGCACTGCCGCCGGCGTTTCCGGCGATCCTCATCGACGAGGAGCCGTACTGGGACGGCGGCACCGTGTCGAACACGCCGCTCGACTACGTGCTCACCTCCGAGCCGCGGCGCGACAGCCTGGTGTTCCAGGTCGATCTGTGGAGCGCACCGGGCAAGGTGCCGCAGACGATGATGGAAGTGTTCGAGCGGCAGAAGGACATCCAGTACTCCAGCCGCACACGTTTCGGTACCGACATGGTCGCGCGCCTGCAGAAGCTGCGTAACGCACTCGGCCTGCTGCTGAAGGAAATTCCGGCGAAGAACGTGCCGCCGGCCTTGCTCAAGGATCTGCAGCCGTGGCTGTGCGATCGGGTCTTCAACATCATCCACCTGATCTACCAGGCCAAGCACGACGAAGAGCAGTACAAGGATTACGCCTTCGACGCAGCGACGATGCGCGAGCATTGGGCCGGCGGCATCATCGACATGCAGCGCAGTCTCGCCAATCCGCAGTTCTTCGTGCCGCCGACGCGCGAAGTCGGCGTGGTCACCCACGATATCCATCGCCGCACCGCGTGAGCGCCGGCTGCACCGGGCGCGCAAGCGCGCGATGATGGCACCATGGCTACGGACTTCATCGCGCGCTTGCGCGCCCAGCTCGGCGGTCCGCGCGACGGCGCGCTGCTGCGCTTTTCGCTCGGCAACGCGCTGCTCGCGCATGGCGATGCGGCAGGCGCCGTGGTCGCGCTGCGCGAGGCGGTCGCGTTCGATGCGAATTATTCGGCGGCCTGGAAACTGCTCGGGCGTGCGTTGAACGACAGTGGCGACGCCGCAGCGGCCATGCTGGCGTTCGAGCACGGCATCGAGGTTGCGCAGGCGCGTGGCGATACGCAGGCCGCGAAGGAGATGACGGTGTTCCTGCGACGTCTGCAAAAAACGCCTTCGGCGTAGCAGCACACGGCATGCGCCGGCTCGGCCTGATCCTGTGCCTGCTCGCACTGGCCGGTGCGATCGATGCATTCGTGCATCGGCGCATCGTGCAGTCGCCGGGCGTCCTCGCCGTGGACGCGCCGCTGCAGAGCGCGCCGGCCAGCCAGGCGGCAATACGGATCGGCAAGTTTGAATTGCTGCCGCTGGCGGATTTCTCGCTCGAAGCGCGCGTCTTGTCACGCGCGGACTATCAACTCGGCACTGAAAGCGAACTGTCGTCGACCGATCTCGCGCTCGGCTGGGGCCGCATGTCCGACAGCGCGGTGATATCGCAGCTGGATATTTCGCAGTCCGGGCGTTTCTATTCATACCGGTGGCGCGGCGAGCCGCCGATTCCCGCCGCCGACATCGTCGTGTCGAGCGCGAACATGCATGTGATTCCGGCCGATGCGGCGGTCGCCGAGGCGATCGCACGCGTGCGCGTCGGCGAAGTCATTGCCTTGCGCGGCGAGCTCGTCGAGGCGCGCCGCCCGGACGGCTGGCGCTGGCGCAGTTCACTGCGCCGCGACGACAGCGGCGCCGGCGCCTGCGAACTGGTGCTGGTCGATTCGATCGAGCCGCGCTAGGCGCTGTCGGTATCGCTGCGGTCGGGCGCGTGCGCCTGCGCCTGCGGCCAGCGCGTCGGATAGCGCTTGTACGACCACTGGTACTGCGCGAACGCGAGCCGCACGCAGTCTTCGACACCGCGATTGAGCGCCGCGCAGGCGATATCGAGATTTTCATCGGCCAGCTCAGTCGGCGCGGTGAGGAAATGCAGGCGGAAACCCGCACCGCGCGGCAGGCGTTCGGCAAACGCGAACAGCACCGTGGCACCGGTGCGCCGGGCGAGCCGCGGTAGCAGCACCATCGTCGATGCCGGCAGGCCGAAGAACGGCGCCCACACGCCTTCGCCGCCACGCGGCTGCTGGTCCGGCAGGATGCCGACCACGCCACCGGCGGCGAGGCGCTTGTACAGCGTGCGCACGCCGGCGCCTTCGGCGCGCACCTGCTCGACCGGCAGGGCGCCGCGCGCCTTCAGCAGCAGCGGCTCGACGATCGCGTGGCGCGGCGGCCGGTACAGGATCGCCAGCGGGGTCTGCGCCGCCAGCCAGTAGTTCAGCAGTTCCCAGCAGCCGAGGTGCGGCGCGGCGACGATCAAGCCGGCGCCGCGCGCGATCGCTTGGCGAAACAGCGTCTCGCCGCGCACCTCGCGGATCAGCCGGATCGCCTTCGCCGGGTCTTCGCCCCAGACCTTGGCGATCTCGGTCAGCGCCTTGCCGGTCTCGACCACGGCCTCGCGCGCACGCCGATGTCTGCTTTCGGCGCTGTCCTGCGTTAGTACGAGGGAGAGATTGCGCTCGACGACGCGGCGCGTTCGCCCCGGCCACAGCCACAGCAGCCGCCCCAGCAGCGTGCCGATCGCATGCAGTACGGGCAGCGGCAGGCGGCCGGCGACGCGCAAGCTGCCGTAGAGCAGAGCAACCGGCCAGGCGAGAGAGGGGGAAGTCATGGCGGCGGCGATTGTAGCGATCGGCGCGGGGCACGCGGCGGGCGCATTGACCGCGGCATCGCGCCGCGGCGACGATGCGCGGCGAACTCCGGGAGAGCCGCATGATCGCCCTGATCCAGCGCGTCAGCGAAGCGCGCGTCGATGTCGATGGCGTCACGCTGGGTGCGATCGACGCCGGCTTGCTGGCGTTGATCGGCGTGCAGCCCGGCGACGGCGAGGCGCAGACGCAGCGTCTGCTCGAACGGATGCTCGGCTACCGCATCTTTGCCGACGCCGAGGGCCGCATGAACCGCTCGCTGGCGGACGTCGGCGGCGGCCTGCTGCTGGTCTCGCAGTTCACCCTCGCCGCGGACACCCGTTCCGGCATGCGGCCGGGATTTTCGACCGCGGCTGCGCCGGTCGAGGCCGAACACTGGTTCAAGCGCCTGCTCGAACTCGCGCGAATGCGCCACGCAGGGGTGGAAACCGGCCGTTTCGGTGCCCATATGAAGGTTCATCTCGTCAACGACGGTCCGGTCACGTTCCGGCTCGAGACGAACTGAGCCGCGCTGCCGGCCTGTGCCGGCGTCCTTGGCGTGTTCCAGGGATGGTTGCAAATGCAACGATTCGTTTCGCGACGGCGGGCGCGAGAAAATCCGTCTTGAACAGTTCCGCACGATGGGCGCGGAGCGGCGTTCGATCAATGATTTAAGCCGCACTTGACGCGGCTCCTATACTTTCATTCCTTTGTCGTACAGAACTTCCGGAATCCCCATGGCAGCGCAGAACAACGAGGCACAGCAGTCCGAGATCAAGACCCTCATCATCAAGGGCAAGGAGCAGGGCTACCTGACCTACGCCGAAGTCAACGACCACCTGCCGGACGACATCGTCGATCCGGAGCAGATCGAAGACATCATCGGCATGATCAACGACATGGGCATCGAGGTGCACGAGGTTGCGCCCGATACCGAAACGCTGCTGCCGGAAACCCCGGTTGCCACCGATGATGACACCGCGACCGAAGAAGCCGTCGCCGTGCTCTCGGCGGTCGACGCCGAAGTCGGCCGCACCACCGACCCGGTGCGCATGTACATGCGCGAGATGGGTACGGTCGAGCTGCTCACGCGCGAAGGCGAAATCGCCATCGCCAAGCGCATCGAGGAAGGCCTCAACCAGGTGCAGTCCGCGCTGGCGAGCTTCCCGTGGTCGATCCAGCTGCTGATCGAGGAATACGACCAGCACACCGAAGGCAAGAAGCGCCTGTCCGAAGTGCTCGCCGGCTTCGCCGACGTCGAGCAGCCGGACGTGGTCGTCGCCGAGGCGGCGGTCGAGACCGACGCCGAGGCGGAGGAAGAGGACGAGGCTGCCGCTGGCGGCGACGCCGAAGAAGCCGGTCCGGGCGATACCGGCATCGATCTGGTCGAAGTCGCGCGCCGCATGGACGAGCTGCGCCAGCTCTACGCCAAGTTCCAGAAAGTGGCCGAGAAGAACGGCAGCGCCGACCGCAAGTCGCAGAAGCTGCGCGACGAGATGGCCGAGGCGTTCCTCAAGCTGAAGCTGCCGGCGATCATGATCGACAGCTTCGTCAAGAAGCTGCGCGACGTCGTCAACAACATCCGCCATCACGAGCGCATGATCGGCGAGCTGTGCATCAAGCATGCACGCATGCCGCGCAAGGATTTCCTCAAGCTGTTCCCGTCCAACGAGACCAACATCGAGTGGGCGGACGAGCTCGCGCGCAAGCGCCAGAAGTGGTCGCCGGCGATCAAGGCGAACCGCGATGCGATCGTGGCCGAGCAGGAAAAGCTGATCGCGACCGAGAACGTGCTGTACCTGGCCGTCTCCGACATCAAGGAAATCAACCGCGCGATGTCGATCGGCGAGGCGAAGGCGCGCCGCGCGAAGAAGGAAATGGTCGAGGCGAACCTGCGCCTGGTCATCTCGATCGCGAAGAAGTACACCAACCGCGGCCTGCAGTTTCTCGACCTGATCCAAGAAGGAAACATCGGCCTGATGAAGGCGGTCGACAAGTTCGAATACCGCCGCGGCTACAAGTTCAGTACCTATGCGACCTGGTGGATCCGCCAGGCGATCACGCGTTCGATCGCCGACCAGGCGCGCACGATCCGCATCCCGGTGCACATGATCGAGACGATCAACAAGCTCAACCGCATCAGCCGTCAGATGCTGCAGGAGATGGGCCGCGAGCCGACGCCGGACGAACTGGCGATCAAGATGGAAATGCCCGAGGACAAGATCCGCAAGGTGCTGAAGATCGCCAAGGAACCGATCTCGATGGAAACGCCGATCGGCGACGACGAGGATTCGCATCTCGGCGACTTCATCGAGGACGCCGCGATCGTCTCGCCGATCGAATCGTCGACGAATATCGGCTTGATGGAGACGGTGCGCGATGTGCTCGCCGGTCTGACGCCGCGCGAAGCGAAGGTGCTGCGCATGCGCTTTGGCATCGACATGAACACCGATCACACGCTGGAAGAAGTGGGCAAGCAGTTCGACGTCACGCGCGAGCGTATCCGCCAGATCGAAGCGAAAGCGCTGCGCAAGCTGCGTCACCCGAGCCGTTCGGAACAGCTGCGCTCGTTCCTCGATCTCGAGTAAGCGCCGGCTCGGCGCTCGCCGCCGACCGAGCCAGTCGTTTCAAGACGAACGCCCGTGGCGAGTGCCGCGGGCGTTTTTCGTCGTGTCATCCTGAGCATTTCCAATCGTTGCTCCGAGTGGCTTCACGCCTACCGCCTGCCGTGTATCGCGCAGCGCATACCTACTGCGCGGCGACTACGCAGCGTGCACCCAGCACTTGCTGCCTGCACAGCGAGCATCTGCTGTACAGCGAGCGCCTACCGCACGATAAGCGTCCGCACGGTGAGCGCCTACCGCACCGTGAACGTTACAGGCACATCAGCGCGGCGCCGCGTCAGGTCGTTGTTGTCGACGCAGATGTTGCCGGTGTACGTGCCTGCAGCAAGCGCAGACGCATCGAACGTGACGGTCACCGGCGTGCTGCTGCCGGCCGCGGTCGAGCCGCTGCTGACATCGAAGCGCAGCCACGGCACCTCGTTCGGATAGGCGCACACGCCGCCGCGTCGCGCGATCGCAAATGCGGCCAGCTGGATGGTGGTCGGGTCGGCGCCGATCGGCGAAAGCTCGGTCAGTTCGCCGCTGAACGGCTCGATCGTGTACATCTCGGCCTGCGCCACGCTGTTGTTGAACGCCGCGTAGTACAGCGTGTCGGTGTAGTCGTCGAAATCCAGGCTCTGCGCGTAGTTCGCATCGAAGCCGAGCGAGCTGACGACCTGCGCCTCGCCGCTGCTCGTGTCGATCGTGACGAACGCGTCGCCGACCAGCTCGATGCCGAACAGCGTGCCGTCGGTGTCGACCGCGATGGCGCCGACCAGGTTACCGTTGGTGGCATCGCCGATGCCGCTGACCGGTCCGACCAGGGTCGTCGCCGCGGTGACCGGATCGACCTTGTACAGATACGAGGACAGCCCGTCGCGGCCCTGATCGTAGGCCATGCCGTACAGCGTGCCGGTCGATGCATCCCAGGCGAGGCTGGCCCAGTTGATGCCCGCGCCGCTCGCCAGTTCCGCCGTTCCGATCAGCGTCGTCTCGCCGCTGCGCGTATTCACCGCGAGCAGATGGTAGGTGTAGTAATCGATCGTGTAGAGCTGGCTGAAGTCTTCGTCGACGAACGCACCCGCAGTGAGAATCAGATTGCCGACGCTGGCGATCGGTGTGACCTCGGACGCAACGTCCGCATTCAAGGTCACCAGCGACGACGTCGCCAGATCGATCGCGAATGCGGGAATTCCATCGGCCTGCACCACGGTTGCACTGCGCTCGCCTGAAGTACCCGGCGGACTCATCGCGCTCGGAGAGCCGGCTTCGAGTTTCGCGTGATGCGGCAACGATGGTGCCGGCGTCGCGCTGGTCAAGGTAGGATCGCCGATCGGCTGAACAACTGGCGCCACGCGCGGCCTATGCGTGCCGCCGGAAAACGCGTTGATGTTCCAGGTCAGCGGACGATTGCCGACGTTGCCGATGTCGATCGTGGCCGCGGTCGAGCCGCCCGCCGGCGCGCCGACCTCGAAGCTGGCCGGACCGACCGCGATCTGCGGCACGCCGACCGCGAGCACGACCTGCTCGGTCGACTGGAACATCGTCGGCGTGGTCGGCGAGAACAGGATCGCCGTGCCCGCGCTGACCGAGGCGCTCTCGTAGGAATACTGCAGCGCCGCGTCGACGCCTGCCGGTGCGTTCAAGCCGATCGTCGCGCTGATGCCGTCGTCGCGCGCCGGATCGCCGACATCGGTATCGGCGTACTGGAACAGGATCCGGTTGCTGCCTTCGAACAGGATCGCCTCGAACGTCGCGCTGTCCTGCTGGATGCCGCCCATCATGACCGGCAGGTTGAACCACTCCACCACGAAGCGGCGGTTCGGCGGATCGCCGAGCGTCGCCGTGTAGATGTTGCCGTCGCCGGGCTGCTGGTAATAGATGTCGGTCCAGTACGGCAGGATCGCGGCGCCCAGCGCCTCGTCGGGCAGCGGCACGTTCTGCAGCGTGAAGTAGCCCGTATCGAGATCGAAAAGGATGCCGCCGTTGTAGCCGACGGTCAGCTGGTCGGCGGCAAGCCCGTAGAACGAAAACGTGAAGCCGACCGGCACCGTGGTCGCGCCGTCGTCGTTGTCCATGTTCAGCGGGTTGCCGAGCGTGGTGATGTCGACGAAGTCGTATGGCGGCGCTGCCCCCGCCGCGCCGTCGAAGGCGTCGGCGAACACGCGGTCCGGCATCGACGCACCGTCGCCGAATGCGTAACCGGGGTGCACGTCGTAGGCCGACCAGGTCGAGGTCGGCGACTGCGAGTCGCGCGCGATGACGATGCGGTTGTAGCGGTAGCTCGCGCCAGGCGCCAACGATTGCGCGGTGGCGCTGAGGATCGTGCCGACCACGTCGTCGCGCAGGCTTTGATAGACCAGCGTGGTATCGGATCGGTTGGTAACGGTGTAGCAGAAGTCGACCGCGTCGAGCCGTGTCACATCGAGCTGCGTATCGCTGCCGCACGGCCCATCGGACAGATCGGTGCCGAGGGTGACCTGCAGGTCGATGCCGCCGCCTTGCGCGGCGCCCGCGCCTGACCCAGGCGTGCCTGCGGTCGCGACCGAAGGAGCCAGCGCGACGCACAGCGCGATGGCTACGCGGCGCGTCCATGTGTGCACAGCGCCCAGTCCGTTGCGGCGTGGCCGCGTATCGTTCGTCTGTCCCTTCTCGTACAGATGATGCATGGTGTCCCCTTCGTCAGTGCGTCCGGGAGCCGTCGTGCGGGCGCCTGCCGTCGCACCGCTCTGCAGCGAGCATGCGGACGGGCCGTCTGCGGGTCATTCGTCCGGCATTCGTGTTTCGTTGTGATTGGATGACGACCGTTGCTGCGCGCTCGTTTTGCTGCGGCGCCGGGCTGCCGGCCGGCGCGACGGTGGCGTCCTCGCCGAAGGGAAGGTTTCTGAAGACGGCGCATCTTGCTAGGATCGCGCCGTGGGCCTATAGCTCAACGGTTAGAGCAGGGGACTCATCGAAAGGTGTCGCCGCGATGAAAGTCGCGGACGAGAACGGGATGAATTCAGGGAAACCGCAGCGGCAGCTCCATCGATGCTGGCCGGCGGCAATCCTGAGCCAAGCCGACGGTGCACCGTCGGAAGGTGCAGAGACTACCTGAGGGCTGCAGTGCCCTTGATCACAGGCTAGAGCGTCCCGCGCCCACCCAGCATCTCACGCTGCGGGCGAAGAGATAGTCCGCGCCGACTGGAAACAGCCGGAATCCGCGAATCCCTTGGTTCCAGGTTCGAATCCTGGTGGGCCCACCAAGATTTTTTTTCGAGAAGGCCACTGTGGATGAAAGCATAGTTTGGCCGTTTCGGCCAAACTATGCTTGCCATTGCGAGCATAGTTTGGCCGCTTCTGCGATGCATCTAGCGGCGATACTGTCTGCCCTCAATTGATGTGCGTGGCCCAAAACGGTCACTTACCTAAGTTCACATCGAAATTACGATGTATCGTGCTCTTCCCAGAAAGCCCGTAAGCCTGACGCCTCGGGTCGTGATCGCGTGCACGGGACGTTTCATCCAGCGCCTTTCGGTGAGGCATGATGCCCGTATGGTCACCGTCCCTACAGCCGTAGAGTAAATGCAGTTCGTCCGCCACGGCCCAGATATTCCCGAACGCTTGCTGCAGGCGCACGAAGAAGGGCGCATCGTGTTTTTTTGCGGTGCCGGTATCTCCTACCCGGCACGGCTGCCTGGCTTTTCTGGCCTGGTGAAAAAACTCTACGAAGCTCTTTCGGTTGAGCCTAATCCGGTACAGCAGTCCGCAATCAAGGCCGGCCAGTTCGACACCGCCATTGGCCTATTGGAAGCGGATGTCGTCGGCGGTCGAGGAAAGGTGCGCAGTCAACTGGCGACGATCCTGACGCCTAACCTCTCGGCACCGAATGCGACGGCGACACACGAAGCGCTACTTACGCTGGCGCAGAACCGAACGGGCCGCACACGGCTCATCACCACTAACTTCGACCGTCTGTTCGAGGAAGTTAGGGCAGCGACATCGCGGTCGTTCCCAGACTTCAAAGCTCCTCTGCTCCCCGTGCCGAAGACCCGCTGGGACGGGCTGGTGTATTTGCATGGCCTGCTGCCCGTTACGCCAACGATCCACGATCTGGATCGCTTGGTGGTTTCGAGTGGCGATTTTGGACTGGCCTATCTAACCGAACGCTGGGCCGCGCGCTTTGTGAGCGAACTGTTCCGCAACTTCACGGTTTGCTTCATCGGCTACAGCATCAACGACCCAGTGCTTCGCTACATGATGGATGCCCTGGCCGCCGACCGTCTCTTGGGCGAATCGCCGCCGGAGATGTTCGCCTTCGGTAGCTATTCCAAAGGAAAGGAGGGAGATCGCGCCAGCGAATGGAAGGCGAAAAACGTTACACCCATTCTCTACCGCGAATACCGGCATCACGTCTACTTACACAATACCTTGCGCGCTTGGGCCGAAACCTACCGTGACGGCGTGCGTGGCAAGGAGCGCATTATCGTTGAGTGCGCCATTGCCCGCCCACTGGCAAGCACAAAGAAAGACGATTTCGTCGGACGGATGCTGTGGGCATTGAGCGATCCGGGCGGATTGCCCGCAAAGCGTTTCGCGGAACTCGAACCGGTGCCGTCATTGGACTGGTTAGAACCATTGAGTCAGGAACTCTACCATCACGCCGATTTGGGGCGATTCGGCGTTCTGCCCCAAGCTGCGGTGGACGACAATCTCGCCTACAGCCTGACCAGTAGGCCAGCGCCGTATCCGCTCGCACCGTGGATGGCGATTGTCGATGCCGGGCGTCGCAGGAGCAACTGGGATACGGTGATGTTTCAGCTGGCTCGCTGGCTGCTCCGTCACCTTGACGATCCGAGGTTGTTGGTCTGGCTGATCAAACGCGGTGGTCAACTGCACGACCAACTGGTCTGGCTAGTCGAACGTCGCCTCGACGAACTTGATAAGTTCGCTAGCGACGGAAGTACCACGGAACTGGATCGCATCCGGGCGAATGCACCGAATGCCATTCCCCGTTCCGCGATGCGAACGCTCTGGCGCTTGCTCCTCAACGGTCATGTGAAGTCCGGAAGACGTGACCTAAGCCTCTACCGTTGGCGCGATCAGTTCAAACACGATGGACTGACTGCCAGCGTGCGCTTCGCCCTTCGGGAAACCTTGACGCCTTGCCTGTCATTGCGCGAGCCGTTCCGCTGGTCGAGCGAGGACGATCACGAAGAAGCACGGGATCGCATCAGGAGCATCGTGGAATGGGAGGTTGTGCTGGCATCGGATCACGTTCATTCCGGCTTGCGCGACCTGTCCCAGAATGAGCAGTGGAGAACGGCATTGCCGGACCTCCTGGACGACTTCAGTGCTTTGCTTCGTGACGCACTTGATTTGATGCATGAGCTTGGTGGGGTAGGCAGGGAGAATGATCACTCCTATGTCCACCAACCCTCGATCTCCGTACATCCTCAGAACAAAGACTTCAACGACTGGACTGCGTTGATCGAACTGGCACGTGATGCTTGGTTGGCCACCGCCGTGAAGTCACCGGAGCGGGCGCGCATCGTGGCCGAGACGTGGGCACACGGGCCATATCCAGTATTTCGGCGCCTCGCGCTTTTCGCGGCAACCCAGGGGCGAATCATTTCACTCCGACAGGCAACCGACTGGCTGCTTGCAGATGGGCGGCGCTGGCTCTGGACGGAGGAAACTCGACGCGAGACCCTGCGCTTGCTTGTTTCGTTGGCACCGCAACTGGATGCAGCAACGCTGGTACAAGTTGAGCAGGCCATTCTTTCCGGACCACCTCGCGACTTGTACCGCGCCGATATCGAGCCAGATGCTTGGAACAATGTTGTGAATCACGGGGTGTGGCTGCGGCTTGCCAAAATTGCACAAGCAGGCGCAATCCTAAGCGAAGCGGGGCAGTCGCGGCTCGCTGCCCTTTCAGCACAGCACCCGTGGCAACTCGCAGTGGATGAGAGTGACGAATTTCCCATCTGGATGGGAGGCGGCTGGGTCGGCGATCGCGATCCGTGGAAGCCATTCACTCCTATTCCGCGCACAAGGCGCGGTGTGCTGGACTACCTGCAGGCGCATCCTGTATTGGATAGCTCGCAGCAAGATGACTGGCGCAAGCTTTGTTCGGAGATGTTTCAGGCAACCGCCTATGCCTTGAGTAAGCTCGCGCAGCGGAACAACTGGCCTGTTCAACGCTGGCGCGACGCAATGCAAGCGTGGACGGAAGAGAAGCTGCGCGACTATTCGTGGCACTTCATGGCTCCGCTTGTGGCCGGCGCCCCAGGTCATTTGGTGGAGGCGCTATCCGGCGATGTCGGTCGATGGCTGCAAGCTGTCGCGAAAACCTTCAAGGGTCATGAGAATCACTTCCTGTCGCTGGCTCAGCGCATCTTGCACTTGGATTTCGAAGATGACGACGACCCTGACGATCCCGTGTTCCGTGCTATCAATCATCCCGTTGGCCATGCGACGGACGCATTGCTGGACTGGTGGTATCGCCAAGAACCGGACGACGGGCAAGGTCTGCCGGAATCTGTCAAACCCATCTTCACCCTGCTCTGCGATACGCAGATCGCCAAATTCAGACATGGTCGAGTATTGCTGGCGGCCCATGCTCTTTCCTTATTCCGGGTGGACAAGGTCTGGGCGGGGCAGCACCTTCTGCCACTGCTCGACTGGAATCGCTCCGAAACCGAAGCGAAGGCTGCGTGGGAAGGTTTTCTTTGGTCACCACGGCTATATCGCCCGTTGATGGAAGCGATCAAGCCCTTCTTTCTCGACACCGTCAATCACTACACGCAACTAGGCAAACACAAGGAGCAGTTTGCGGCGCTCTTGACATTCGCAGCGCTCGACCCCGGTGACACTTTCACCATAGCTCAATTAGCTGCAGCCATCCGCTCGCTTCCTGCCGATGGTCTACATCAATCCACTCAAGCTTTGGTGCGGGCGTTGGAAGGTGCCGGCGAGCAGCGTGAAGATTATTGGAAAAACCGAGTCTCGCCTTTTTGGGAAAAGATCTGGCCGAAGTCCAACGATCAGGCATCGGGCGCCAACGCAGAATCGCTGGCGCGCCTGTGCATTGCGGCGGGCGACGAGTTTCCATCGGCTGTGGCATTAATCGGAAATTGGCTGCGAGCAGTTCAGTATCCCGATTACATAATCCATCGCTTGCAGGATTCCGAGCTATCTGCTCGCTTTCCAGAGGAAGCATTGAGATTTCTATCAACTATCGTTGACGACCAGCCTTCATGGCTACCTGCGGAATTGCGCCGATGCCTGGACGTCATCGCGCAAGCGACGCCGAATTTGCGTCGGGATCATCGATATATGAGGCTGGACGAGCTCGCCAGGAGATTTGGGGTATGACGGAAAGTGTTACCGCCGAGCGAGCCATGGAGCTTCGTTCGTGCCATGTCCGCCCTTGGCCGAAGCCGGCCATTCATTCATGCGCCTCATGTTTAGCATGAGCCAGAGGTGGTGGCAGGGAGCGCATCAATCGACGATTCGCTCTATCGACACGCAGTAGCCTGGCTTCGGCGCGCCTACGTTCGTGAAGGAAATGGTAGGTCCGTGTCCTCGTTCGCCAACCGGTGCATGCGGAGGTTTGGCAGCGGCGGCGGCGATGCCCGGCGTCATCGACGCTTCGCTCCCGAAGGTCTCCGTATGGATATTCGCACTGGCGACGCCGATGCCCTGCAGGCCGGCAATCAGAGCGGACATGAAGGCCGGCGGACCGCACACGTAGAACTGTGATGTCGTGGGTACGCCCAGCTTTTGGATCGTCGAGGTGCTGATGCGTTCGGCGACGTCGAAGTCGACGCCGATCCGATCCTCGGCGCGCGGCTGGCTGTAGGCAACCAGCGAGTGGGCATGCGGCAGTGCATCGAGCAACCGGCGAACCTCTGAATCGAACGGATGTTCGGCGCCGTTGCGCGTTGCATAAATCCAATACACCTCGCGATCGGCGGCGGCGGTATCCGCCGCCAACGCATGCAGCATGCCGAGCACGGGCGTGATGCCGATGCCCGCACTCAGGAAAACAATCGGCTGACGATCAGCGTGCAAGGTAAACGTTCCGCGCGGCGCGCTGGCTTCGAGCAGGTCGCCTGCATGCACGCTGCGGTGGAGGTATCGACTGCCGTTACCGGATCCGAGCTTCACGCTGACGCGATACAGGCCTTCTTCGCCGATGTTGGAGAGGGAATAACTGCGCGTGACCGCGGCGCCTCCATTGACGCCGGGGAGCCGCAACACCAGAAACGATCCGGCGGCGGGGCGCGCGAGGGGAGGCTGGTCAGTCGCGGACAGGAGCAGCGACTTCACATCGTCGCTTTCCTTGACGACATCGACCACCTCGAGCGTGCGAAAGCCCGGCCAAGCGGCTTGCGCACGCACCGGCGCGAGCCCCGCGTTGCCCGGCAATGCCTCGTCGTTCGCCAGCAACGCATCGAACGATTGCTTCCAGCCGGGACTGAGCGAGGGTTCGCTGGCAGCGCGGCGCACGCGATCCTGCGGGTGACCCGGCAGATAGAGCAAGGCATCGATTTCCGCGACGGTCATTCGCTCGCGCCCTTGTTCGACGCGAACGATCTCGTCGCCGGCGCCAATCTCTCCTTCCTCGACGACACGAAAATAAAATCCAGGCCGTCGATGCGAGACGAGCAGCGCGGGCATGCGCGGCTCGTCCATGCGGATGCCGACGCGGTAGCACGTCACCCGTGGCTGCGAGACTTCGAACAGCGCGGTACCGATGCGATAGCGGTCGCCGATGCACACCTGATCGTCGGCAAGTCCATCGACGGTCAGGTTTTCGCCGAACATCCCGTAGTCGCTCAGCGTTCGCTGGAGAACCTGTTCCCAATATCGGTAGGAGGCGATCTGATACACCATGACGGCGCGATGGGCGCCGCCATGGCCCTGCAGGTCTCCCTGCCCATCGCCGTCGAGATTGAGGCGCCGTGCCATCACCCGCCCACCGACGGCGCGCTTCCAAACAGACGTCCGCACGATCTGGCCGCGCCATTCGAGGTCTGCGGGAAGGCCGACGTTGACGGAAACGACGTGGCTCATGGCTCGGTCTCTGCGAGCGTCGAAGGCTGGCGGATCAGCACATGCTACGTGTTTCCTGCCGCATCGTCGGCCTCGGGCCGAGCGATCCGGGTCTGGATTGGGTTACACCGCCGCGTGTGCTCGTACAAGCGCGCGTGAGCTCGCTTTCTCTTGCGGCCGTCTGGAATGAAAGACGGCCGCCGGGACAAGCCTGTCGGATTTACTGCAGCGTCAACTCGAACCGATCCACGTTGAAATTCTGCGGCGCATTCGGATCGACCAGGAACAGCATTTCATGTGTGCCCGCCGCGAGGTAGCGCGGCTTGCCGACATCCTGCGATTCGAACGCATCGAACGAGGTGGTGGTGACGACCTTGAGGTTCAGTGGCAGTCCGTCGCCGTCGAACTCCAGCGAGAACAGGCCGGGCGGGTTGTGCGGGGAGGAGACGCGCGCCGCCACCTGATACGTGCCGGCGCGCGGCACGTCGAAGCGGTATTTGATCCATTCGCCGCCGCGAATCCAGGCGACGTTGATGGCGCCCTGGTTGTCGCCGATGTCGACGCCCTCGTACGGGCGATAGATGTTGCCGCCCTGGTTGGCGTCGTCGAGGTCGTGGTAGCCGACGTCCTTGCCGTCGGGTTCGTAGTCTTCCGCTTCGACCACGATCTGGTACGCCTGCGCGCCGGTGCCATTCGGGCCACTCAGGTAGCGCATCAGCGCAACCGGGTTGTCGGTCTGCACGACGCTGGCGTGGTAGCGGTCGATGACGGGCTCCCAGCCCAATGCGGGATCGCGCAGCGACAACTCGTCGGTATAGCCGGCCGCCAGGCCGCGCCACATCGTGTTGATGAAGATGCGCGACTGGGTACTGATCTCGTCGACGTAGTCCGGCTGGATCTGCGCATCGGTCAGGCGATCGAAGTCGATCTCGAACGCCTGCGGCATGTACGTGGAGAACCCGTGGAAATCGCCCGCGTTCGCATCGTCCAGGATGTGCATGTAGAGGATGTTCGGGTCGCGCGCCAGAAACGCCTCCACGTCCGCCGGTGCCGCGGTGCTCTTAAAGACGACCTGGCCGAGTACGCCGGCCGCGACGGCCTGATCGTAGGCCTGCTCGTGATAGTCCCAGCACTTGTCCAGCTGCAACAAAATCTTGCCGTTCGCCAGGGCGAACGCCTGATCCAGCGTCGGCACCTTTTCGTACGTCAGCGGCGCTTCACCGCCGCCGAGGCCCTTGCGCAGGCGCAGGGCCTGGATCTGCTGCAAGCTCATCGAGGCGATGTTGCCGCTGCCGTTGGTGGTCCGGTTGACTGAGGTGTCGTGCATCAGGATCAGCTGGCCGTCCTGCGTGCGCTGGCAATCCAGCTCGACCATCGGAATCTTAAGATCGATCGCCGCCTGTATGCCGGCGAGCGAGTTCTCCGGCGCGCCGCGCCAATACGCGCGGTGCGCCGCTACGAGAATCTGCGCGTTCGCGCCGTGATCGCGAAAGGCCTTTTCGAGCAGTTGCACCGGCGTTCCGCGGACGAGACCCGTGCTGACCGGCGGGACCGACGAAGCGCGCGCAACCGCGTGCGTCGCGAGGACCGCCGCGAGCAAGACCAGGCTGCAGCGGGAAAGAGGCTTTACCGACATGTGAGTGCGCTCCTGCAATCGACGGGCGCGCATGATCGTGATGCGGGATGACGCTGCGGTGACCCTGCCGAGACAGTTGAGAATTCGTTCCGTTGAAGACGCGTCGAGTGAAAGAAAAGGCTGCCACGTCTCCCGATGCTTTGAGTTAAAGACGCACCGCGACACTGCGCATTCGGTCGCGCAGCAAGATCAATCGCCGCTGCCATGGCGGCGACGATGGAAAGGCACGGCAGCAACTTCACCGGCCGCCCCGATCTTCTGGAAACAAGCAGGAGCGGGTGCCGCATTCCGCTAAGTCCCTGCTTTCTGGGTGTGCGGCAACGACATGCCGTCGATCGCGTGCGGCGGCCTTTCCTGTGTGCGTTACCGAACGGAGGCGCGGTTCAGCTTCGGACGATACTAAGGAAAGCGTGGACAAGCGTCTTGTCGTTCGTCGTGTCGAGGTGCGGTCGCCGGGCAGCGTCGCGGCAGCCGAGGGACCGCGGACACGGCATGCAGCAGTCATCTCACCGACTCCTGTTGCGTCTTTGCATCCAGCGTGGCAACGGGCTGCTGGCCGCTGAGCATTCACTCCTGGGAAGAGCGCCATGAACCGACCGATCGCTTCGCGCAACGACTCGTCGGCCAGCACATTCGCCGCTCGCAGCCGATCGCCGGCGATTCAGCGCGATGCCGCGCCCGGCAGGGACCCCGATTTGATCTCTCTCGTCCAATGCCTTCGGGCGGCGGGCTCTCCCGATAACCTTTCTGAGTAACCCGCGTGGATCGTTCGCTTCGCGCCCGCAGCAAGACCATCCAGCAAGCGCGGTCGTCGCGAGAGGGCGCATGGCGACGATCCTGATCACCGATGAACGCACGAATCACTGCGGAGGGCTGGCCACGTTGCTCGGCTACGCCGGGCATCATGTGCTGCATGCCAGCGATGGATTGGAAGCGCTCGAACTGGCCAAGAGCCAGCATCCGGACCTGGTGATCACCGACATTCTGACGCCGACCATGGACGGTGCCGATTTTGCCGATCACCTGCATGACGAGCCTTCGATCGCCCACACGCCGATCATTTTCTACACCGCGTCCTATCGCGTCGCGGAAGCGCGCGTGCTGGCCCATTCCTGCCACGCGGCGGCCGTGCTGGCCAAGCCGGCCGAGCCGCAGGACATCTTCGACGCCGTCGCCGGCGCGCTCGGCGTCAACGCGGTCGCGGTTGCGATACCCGACTCCGACGGCGCGCCATCGAACATCCCCGACGCGACATTGCCGGAGTATCTGCTCGACCTGACCGGCCTGCAGCGCCGACTGCGGCGCACGCTGAATCGAGCCGTCGAGGATGCCGAGTCGCGGCGCGCCGCGGCGACGGAGTCCGATGCGATCGCCTACTCGTTCCATTCGCTCAGCCTGCGCCTGGCGACGCTGGTCGAGCTGGATATCGCATTGTCCTCGGCGCGCCATCCGCAGGAGATGCTCGCGCTGTTCTGCAGTGCGGCTCAGGACATCCTGAATTGCACGTACGTCGTGGTCGGAATCTTCGACGTCGAGGGCACTCGGCTGCAGATGTTCGCGTCACGCGGAATGGATGACCTCACCGAGAAACTGCTCGCGGCAACGACACCCTCGGCCGAGCTGTTGAACGCCGTCATCGCCTCCGGCGCTCCGCGGCGCTTGAGCGAACAAGCCGGCGATTCCGTCACATCGGGTCTGCCGCTCTGCCATCCGCCGGTCTCTTCACTGCTGGCCGTTCCGATTCCTTCTCGGTCGGCATCGCCTCTCAACGGCTGGGTGTATTTCGCCGACAAGTTCGGTGCGCAGCAGTTCGACGACGAGGACGAACAGTTCGCTATCACGCTCGCGATGCAATTGTCGGTCGCCTACGGCAATCTGGCGCTGTACGAGGAAATCCAGCAGCACGCCGAGCAGCTCGAAAACGAAGTGCGCGAGCGCCGCCGCGTGCAGGCGGATCTCGCTCACAGCGCGACGCACGACCAGACGACCGGTCTGCCGCGCTTCGCGCTGGTCGAGCGGCACCTGCAACTGGCATTCGTCGACGCCGCGGCGCACCAGGGGCGAGTCACCCTGCTGTACGTGGATATCGACCGCTTCCATGCGATCAATGAAACGCGGGGCCACGCCGCCGGCGATGACGTGTTGCGCATTCTCGCCGGCCGGCTGAAGACCGCCTGCGGTGTTCTCGGCTACGTGGCGCACGTGGCCGGCGACGAATTCGCGGTGGTGCGGCTGGATGCGGAGGGAGTGAGCGATCAGCACGAATTCGCCGAAGCGTTGCGCCGCGGCATCGAGGAGCCGATCCGCTACGGCGATCAGAGCATTTATTTGACCTGCAGCATCGGCACGAGCTGCTTTCCCGACAATGGAAGCAGTCCGCAGGAATTGCTGCGCCAGGCGGAAGCGGCGATGCTGCATTCCAAGAGAGACGGTCGAAATACGGTCACGGCATTCTGCAACGCGCAGAAGCAGGTGCTGGAGGACCGCTTGAGACTCGGCCTGCGCCTCGGCGATGCCATTCGCGAGGGTCAGCTCACGATGCACTATCAGCCGCAAGTCGATGCGCGCGATCTGCGCATCCTCGGCTTCGAGGCGCTCGTGCGTTGGCAGAGTCCGGAATTCGGCCTGCTGCTGCCCGCGCGATTTCTCGACGTTGCCGAAGATCTCGGACTGATCCTCGATGTCGGCAACTTCGTGCTCGAATCGGTCTGCCGCCAGGCGTGCAGCTGGATAGAAGCCGGCGAAGCGGATTTCTCCATTTCGATCAATGTATCTTCGCTGCAGATGCAGCGCCCGGATTTCGTCGACAAGGTCGCCGAAGCGCTGAACCGATCGGGGCTGCCAGCCCGCCACATCGAACTGGAATTGACCGAGAACATGATGGCCGGCAATGTCGAGCGCATCATCGACACGATGAAGGCGCTGAAGGCGCTGAACGTGCGGCTTGCGATGGACGATTTCGGCACCGGCTATTCCAGTCTCAAGTTCCTGCGCCGCTTCCCGATCGACAAGCTCAAGATCGATCAGAGCTTCGTGCAGGACATCGATTCCGATGCGAGTGCCGCAGGCGTGTGCCGCGCAATCATCGCTTTGGCGCATCAGCTCGACATGGTGGTGGTCGCCGAAGGCGTCGAGAACGAACTGCAAGCCAGCTACCTGCGCAACAGCCAGTGCGACCAGCTCCAAGGCTTCTACTTCGGCCGGCCGGTGCCGGCGCCGAAGGCTTTGGAAATGCTGCGGCGTCGCCGCCGCGTGTTGAGTTCGGCATAAGGAAAGCGCATTTCAGGATCACGACGGATGCCGCTCTGCATGCGCGTCCGTCGACCGCGCGGAACGGCGGTCCGCAAGATCAGCGTTTCAGCCCGTGCCGGTATGTTTCAAGATCGGACCGGTAGCAGACACAGGCGGCGGCTTCGAGACGGCGTCGATCCAGGATCGCGACGTTGCCGCGCTTGTAGCGGATCAGTTTGCGTGACTGCAGGCTGCCGGCCGCCGCAGTGACACCGACGCGGCGCACGCCGAGCATGAAGGCGAGAAATTCCTGGGTGACTTCGAACGAGTCTGAACGCGCGCGGTCTGCGGTCATCAACAGCCAGCGCGCGAGCCGCCGTTCGACGACATGGAAACGCGTGCACGCGGCGGTCTGCGCGAGCTGACCGAGAAGAACGTAGACGTATCGATCCAGCAGCCGGCGCAAGGCGGGCATGCGCTCCAGGCGGCCGCGAAACGATGTGGCCTTCATACGCCAGGCGGTGCCGCTGCCTTGGACGACCACGCGCAGCGGCGCGACGTTGCCGCCGAGGATCAGCGCGTGCCCGCACATGCCTTCGCTGCCGATCATGCCCACTTCGAGCACCGAGCGGTCATCCACGATCATCAGCATGGAAACGAAGCTGTCGATCGGAAAGTAGACGTGGCTCACGCGATCGCCGCGTTCGTAGAGGATGCTGCCGAAAACCAGATCGACCACGCTGCATTCGGCGAGGAAATCGTCGCGCTGCCCGAGCGGCAGCAGGGCAAGCAAGCGGTTGGCTGCAACGACGCGCTGTTTGGCGGACACGAACTCTCCTGGCTTGCGGACGCGTCTCCGCCTGCGGCACGGCAAGGCGCCGAGTTCGCTTGGAGTCCGGCCGAACGGGCGAGTACCGCCCGACGTGAGTCGAACGCGACCACGTTGCCGCGGAAAGCGTCCGTCGTCTGTCCGACAGCGCACATACGGCGGCCCAGCCGGGCGGAAGCCGCTGCCTGCGAGGGGATGGATTGAACGTCGATGCAGAGCGGGCGGTTGCGGCGTTTCTGGCAAGCGCGCAGCGTGGCGTTCTAGCGCGGAAGCAGACGCGCAAATTCCTTACTGACCACGTCATAGCATTCGCAGGCCATGCTCTCCAGACGCGGTCGGTCGAGAACGCGGATCCGGCCACGGTGATACTCGATCACCCCGGCGCGTTGCAGCTTGCCGGCTGCTTCGGTGACGCCTTCGCGGCGCACGCCGAGCATGTTGGCGATCAATTCCTGGGTCATCGTCAGCTCGTTGGACGACAAGCGATCCAGGCTCATCAGCAACCAGCGGCATAGCTGCTGTTCCAAGGTGTGGTGCCGGTTGCACACAGCCGTCTGCCCCATCTGTGTCAGCAATGCCTGCGTGTAGCGCAGAAACAGCTGCTGGACGCGCCCGGCGAGGATGAATTCGTCGCGAATGAACTGAGCGCGCATGCGGAACGCCTGTCCGGCACTCTGCACGACGGCGCGACTGGGCGTCGTGCCCCCGCCCATGAACAACGAAATGCCGACGAGTCCTTCGTTGCCGACGATCGCGATCTCGGCCGACGAGCCGTCCTCCATCACGTACAGCAGCGACACGATCGAGTCCGTCGGAAAATACACGTGCGGTTGCTCGGTGCCCGATTCGTAGATGACATCGCCGAGATGCAGAACGACCGGTGTGAGGTGCGGCGCGAAACGCGCCCATTCCGCTTCCGGCATCGCGCCGAGCAGGTAGTTCTGTCTGGGGCTGGTGGTCATGGCCGGCCTGAAGAGGACATGGCGCCAATGGGCGTCGCAGTTCGAACGATGACCGGCACGATGGAACGCCGATGGCGGGCGCACTGTGCGTACGTGCGGCAGCGTACAGAGTAAAAATGTACTTATCCACTTTTGCAAGGAATCGGTCGCTTCGGCCTGTCTGCACGGCGCCCTCGCGTCGTGGGGAGCGCTTGCATCGCCACCCCGTTGCCTGCGGACGTCCAGCTGTAGGTCTCGGAAGCACGGTACGGCCGTCGGCGGCAAGGCACCATCGCGCCGCTCCGGCCGCCGACGTCATTTGCCCAGGATGTCTTGGATTAGCGCTGCTGCTCGGCAGCGCAGGCTCAGCGGGAGGACTCGCTGCTGCGCTCGATCCATCGAATATGCAATGCGCGAACTCCGGCCGGCGTTGAAGCCGGTGCACGATGAGCCCGGCCGTGTGAGCGCGATCGCGCGTCGCCGGATGCAGCAGCGTTGGTCGATGCCGTAAGGAATGGCAGTGTCGCCGCGCCAGCGGATTTTCGGCGTGAGCGACGATCGGGTGATGTCGCCGCAGAAGCAGGCAGCTGCAGCGCGCCGGCCGTCGAGAATGATCCGACGCATCCCGCGAATCGCGCAGAACGAATCGCATCGCGGCCGCCGCGGTGCCGATGGTGTCTGCGCGACGAATTCCCGGTGCCGCCGCTGGTCTGATGCAGCCGGCGGCACTGGGAGACTGTATTGCTGGCTGCTAGTTCGCCGTCTCGAAGCCGTCGGCGAAGATCAGGTCCAGGTCCTGCGCGAACACCTGCACGTTGCCGTCGCTGGTCTTGTTCCAGCCGACGCAGCCCGGACAGTAGGTTCCAGCACCGGTCATCGTATTCCAGGTGTAGACCGTGGCGTGGTTGCCGAGGAACAGGAAAATATCGTCTGCGCCGGTTTGCGTCGATCCGCTCAGGGCCGAATTCGATGCGTGCATGCGCACGCTGCGGAAGTCCGAACCCACCGCCGTCGCCGGCCCGTCGAGGAAGTATTGATAGGTCACGCCGCCGGCGAGCGGAATCTCCACGCTGAAATCGATCTGATACAGCTGCAGGAAATCACCGGCGCCGGTCTGGTAGCCCTCGGCGTTTGCATAGGTCACCGGAATGGCGGTGTACGTGTTCGCAATGGCGCTGATCGGGCCACCCGCCACGCCGCCGCGCAGATCGAGGCCGACGCTGTCGGTCGACCACACGCGGAGGGTCTTGACCACATACGGGCCTGGTCCCGCGAGCGTGAAGTCGTCGCCGGGAAGCCAAGGGTCGACAGGCGGCGTCTCGACGTCGGCCCATTCGACATTGCTCTGGTTCGCGCCCGCCGCGTTGTTCAGATTTTCGGTCGGCAGGCCGCGGTCGAAGACCAGTGCCTGCTGCGTCGGGACGACGGGCTGCGCGAACACCTGCACATTGCCGTCACTGGTCTTGTTCCAGCCGACGCAGCCCGGGCAATAGGTGCCATCGCCGGTCGCCGTGTCCCAGGTATATACCGTGTCGTCGTTGCCGAGAAACAGAAACGTATCGTCCGCGCCGGTCTGGGTGGATCCGCTCAAGGCCGCATTCGACGCGTGCAGATGGGCGCCCATGAAGTCCGATCCATTCGCTGTCGCCGGCCCGTCGAGGAAATACTGATAGGTGACGCCGCCATTGAGCGGAATGTTGACGCTGAAATCGATCTGATACAGCGGCAGGAAATCGCCGGCCGAGGTCTGGTAGGTCTCGGCATTCACATACGTCACCGGCGTCGCGGTGTACGCCTTGGCGATGATGCCGTTCGGTTCTCCCGCCACGCCGCCGCGCAGCGCGAGCCCGGTGTTGTCGGTCGACCACACGCGGATGCTGGTGACGATGTAGGAGCCGGTGCCTGCAAGCGTGAAGTCATCGCCGGGCAGCCAAGGGGTTTCCGGCAGCGTCTCGATGTCGGCCCATTCGACGTTGCTCTGGTCCGCGCCGGCAGCGTTGTTCAGGTTTTCGGTCGGCAAACCGCGGTCGAAGACCAGCATCTGCGCCATCGCCAGCGGCGAGCCGGCGAGAAGCACGCCGGCGAGCAGGAAGCCGAGGCTTCGTGTGGACGTCCTGCGTTGCGGCGCACTGCGGCCGATGAGGTTTTCAGTTGAGATACGCATCCTTAATTCCCCTTGACATGTCCTGATCGGCGACCGCCGTGAAATACGTCGATCGTTCCCTTTGTGGTCCGAACGCTTGCAGCGCGCGCACGAACGCGCGTCGCCGTCGCTGGGCGCGGCAACGCACCCCTGCCTGGGGGCGTCATGAGACCGTATATGACGTCGCATGCCGTGTCCGTTCGCTACCACACTGACGCGTGGTGTCCTAGAGAAGTCGCAGCCTCAGTGAGGGCCGAAGCGACGTTCGATTCTCGCTACCATCGCGGCGAGCATCGCGAATGCGACGTGACGTGGTGGTGAAATTCCGCGTCAAGCGTCAGCAGAACGCCAGCTTTCCGCGAAATCGACCTACAGCCGCATGAGCGTGAGACGACGCAGAAGCCGAAGACCGTTCCGGACTCACGAAGAATGTCTGCCAACCGGTGTCTGCCCACTCGAAATCAGTCGGCCACAAGCGGCGCGCAGGGACGCGAGGCATGGCGCGACGTCGCACGATCGGAAAGCACCGCAGCGCCGGGCCGCAGTGGTCGTTCCGCCAATACGCTCGCTCGATCCACAAGACGCTGTGCGGCTTCAAGTGAAGCAACGTCTCGATTGATCGGTCGCGTTCCTGCTGCTGCTCGAACGCCTGGCGCCCGAAGCACGCGCGGCGTTCCTGCTGCGCGATGTGTTCGACATGGACTATCGCGAAGTCGCCGAGGTGATCCAGAAAGGAGAAGCCGCATCGCGTCAGCTCGTGCATCGCGCGAAAAAGCAGCTGCAGGACGGCAAGCCGCGCTATGCGGTGTCCGCGAATGCGCAGCGGCGCCCGCTCGGCCGATTCACCCAGGCCATGTCCAGCGGCGACTTCGCCACGTTGACCTCGATGCTGGCGGAAGAGGCCGAGCTGATCGGCGACGGCGGCGGCATCGTGACCAGTCTGCCCAAGCGGATGCAGGGCGGACGCCGCATCGCACAGCTCTTCTACGCCAATTTCCTGCGCTACGGCGACGCGACGAGAACCGAGCTCGCCGTCGTCAACGGCCGCTGGGCGGTGCTGCGCTTCATCAACGGCGCGCTGGAGTCGGCGCAGTCCTATGAATTCGACGGCGGGCGTATCGTCCGCGTGCATGTACAGCGCAATCCCGACAAGCTGGCGCGTCTGGCGCGTCTGGCGCGTCTGGCGCGACGCTCGCGGCGCGTCGACTGCGCAACGGCTTTGAGCGACTGAAGGGATTTTGGGCGGATGACGAATGCGTTGGGAGCATTGCTGGCGGAGATCGAGTGGGATTCCACGCTCGATGGACCGGATGGATTGCGTCGACGCATCGACGCGATCGATCGCATCGAGGCGCGTCTCCTCGGCACACGCGAGCTTGCCGGTGACAGGGACTCGTCGAAGCAGAAGCGGCTGCGTGATCGCGCCGACGCCCTTTGCGCGAGGCTCGAGATTGCCAATCGCCAGTTCTACGAATCGATCCGCGACGAGATTCGGCGCGGCGCAACGCCGGACTGGCTACTCGGGCAGCTGAAAGCGTGCAGTCGCGATGTCGATGGACGCGTGCATGAGGACGGCTACGACTATCTCGACGTCGTAACGAGCGGAATCCTCGAGTTGGAAGAGCCCGCAGCCGACATTGCCGCGCTCGCGCCCGGGATGGTCTTCTATCAGCCGACGCCGGCACGCCACGTGCTCGATCTGGTCGGCCGCGCGGCGCTGACCGAGCACGATGTGCTGGTCGATCTCGGCTCAGGCCTCGGGCATGTCGCCTTGCTGACGTCGATTTCTACGAACGCGCGCAGCATCGGCATCGAACGCGAGGCCGCTTACGTCGATACAGCGCGGCGATGCGCGCAGGCGCTGAATCTGACCAAGGTCACGTTCACTCAGCAGGACGCGCGCGACGCGGATTTTTCGCTCGGCACGCTGTTTTATCTGTATACGCCGTTCACCGGCGCCATCCTGCGCAGCGTGCTCGACTCGCTGCGGCGCGAAGCCGTCCGCCGCGAAATACGCATCGGCACGTACGGTCCCTGCAGCCTGGTCGTCGCCGACGAGCCATGGCTGCACGTCGTCGGCAGGCTGGACGCGCGCCGGCCGGTGCTTTTTCGCGCCGTGGCCGGCGCGGCGCCTGAAGAATAATCGCTGCAGCGAATCGCCCTCGAGAAGGATGCCGATGGTCATCGCTTCGCGGCGTATTCTTTCGCAACGGCCAGCCAGTCCGACGTGCGTTCCATTGCGCTCGCGCTTCCGGAAACGTGCGAGGAGCCGGGGCGTTTCGAGTTTTCGGTGCGCGCCGGCAAGAAGCTCGCAGGCTTTGCCTGGGTCTGGCTGGAGCGCGTTGCGCCGCGCCAGCCACGCGTGCCCTGTCATGCCGTGCTGGCCGTGCGCGTGGCAAACCTGCAGGCAAAGGAAATCCTGCTGACGGCAGATCGGCAGCGATTCTTCACCGAGCCGCACTACGACGGATTTCCGGCCGTGCTGGTTCGCTGAAAGAGATCGGCCGCGGCGCACTGCGCGACTTGCCGATCGACGCGTGGAAAGCGCAGGTGCCGAAAACACTCGTGGCGAAATTCAACACCGGCGCTTGAATGCGTGGCACGTCGACCAGCCAGTTTGCGCACGCCGCCGAAAGCGGTCGCCGGCACGAGACGGCGACCGCTTTCGGACGATTCACGCTCAAGCCTTGATGAAGGCCAGCAGCTCGGCGTTGACTTCGTTCTTCAGCGTCGTGCACATGCCGTGCGGCGCGCCCTTGAAGATTTTCAGCGTCGCGTTCTTGATCAGCTTCGACGAGAGCAGGGCGGAGTCGGCGATCGGCACGATCTGGTCGTCGTCGCCGTGCAGCACCAGGGTCGGCACGTCGAACTTCTTCAGGTCCTCGGTCAGATCGGTTTCCGAGAACGCCTTGATGCAGAAGTACGACGCCGGAAAGCCCGCCATCATGCCCTGCAGCCAGAACGATTCGCGCACGCCTTCGGAGATCTTCGCGCCCGGCCGGTTGTAGCTGTAGAACGGCAGGCTGAGGTCTTTCCAGAACGTCGAGCGATCGGCGACGACGCCGGCGCGCAGGCCGTCGAACACATCGATCGGCAGGCCGCCGGGATTGGCCGCGGTCTTCAGCATCAGCGGCGGGATCGCGCCGATCAGCACCGCCTTGGCGACGCGCTGTGTGCCATGCCGTCCGATGTAGCGGGCGACTTCGCCGCCGCCGGTCGAATGGCCGACGTGGATCGCATTCGTGAGATCGAGCGCCTGCACCAGCTCGGCGAGATCGTCGGCGTAGGTGTCGAGGTCGTTGCCGTGCCAGGGCTGGCTGGAACGGCCGTGGCCGCGGCGATCGTGCGCGATGCACCGATAGCCGTGCGAGGCGAGGAAGAACATCTGGTCCTCGAACGCGTCGGCGGACAGCGGCCAGCCGTGGCTGAAGACGACGGGCTGTCCGCTTCCCCAGTCGTTGTAATAGATCTGTGTGCCGTCTTTGGTCGTGATCGTGCTCATGGAGACTGTCCTCGTGGCGGTGCGGTCAGGGAATCGGCGGTGAATCAGGCAACGGCATCACGCTGCAGGCCGCGGCTGCGACGGTGCTGCCTCGGCGGCGAGGAACTACGCGAGTCATGCAACGCCACGGTGGACGTTGCGCGCCGTCGCATCGCTGGCGGTCAATCGACGACGACCTTGCCGTTGGCTGCATTGTTTTCGATCAGCGCGCAGGCCTCGCCGACCCTCGGCCGGGCGGGCATGGCGCGGGTCGAGCCGAGGCGCAATCTTGCCCGATTCTGCCAACCGCGTCGCCTCATGCGGAGTCTGGCCGCGATGCGCGCGGCTCGCGCCGGCCAACAGCGGCAGCAGGGTGAACGCGTGAGTACGAAGCCGCGCGAAACGACAGCCTCGCCAACGCGCACGTGCCTGGGCCGAGCGCACCGGCCCATCGTCGAGCCGCAAGACGCCGCGGGACGAGGCAACCGGACTGGCCGCGCCGACGCTTCGATCGAGCCCGTGTCGCCAGGCTGGCGGACTGAAGCCGATGCAGCACTCCAGCGACCTGCGCATGCGCGCAGGCCGGACGGGCTGGATGTTTTCATCGGGAGTCACGCAGAAGCCCGGCGCGGGCGCGCCTGGGACTGGATTTGGTCAGCTCGCCGGTCTCGCCGGTGCCGAGACCACTCCGCCTAGACCGGTCCGTCCGCGCGAGCTGTGGGTGAATCCTAGCGAGGGCGACCCGTATTTCTCGTTAAGAGAAAGGCGCCCGATTCGGCAGGTATTCAGCCCGATTCTGCGTCGGAAGCGGCCCAAACCGCCGTGTAGCGGGGTCAACTCATTGATTGGGCGTTGATTGCGCGCCGGATGTCCCCACATGGGCGCACATATCGTGTAAAGTCCGCCGCCAAATCAGGCAAGGCTACCCTCCAGCGGGCGACAGCGGCCGGAGCGGTGTCGCAAGGCAATCGCGATTCGTCAGCAGCGTGCGGCGCATCCTCATCGGTGCGCAGGCCGCCATGGCGACTCGCACATCGACAGGGATTCGAGCGGCTCGTACGACGCCGCGCATTGCGCGCGGCGTGGGCTTTGCCGCGGTGATTTTCATGGCTGGGCGCGCGCCGCGAAAGGCACGCGATCCAGCGGCATCAGACACTTTTTTCGAGAGACCACAGCTATGGCAAGGCAGAAGGAACTCAAGCTCTACCGCAACATCGGCATCATTGCGCATATCGACGCCGGCAAGACGACGACGACCGAACGCGTGCTGTACTACACCGGCAAGAAGCACCAGATCGTCGACGTGCACGACACGAAGGACGGCAAGGGCTCGACCACGACCGACTATCTCGAACAGGAACGCAAGCGCGGCATCACGATCCAGTCCGCCGCCGTTTCGACCGAGTGGAAGGGTTACCAGATCAACGTCATCGACACCCCCGGGCACGTCGATTTCACGATCGAGGTGAACCGTTCGCTGCGCGTGCTCGACGGCGCGGTCGTGGTGTTCGACGGTGTCGCCGGCGTGGAGCCGCAGACCGAGACGAACTGGCGCCTGGCCGACCAGTACAACGTGCCGCGCCTGTGCTACGTCAACAAGATGGACCGCATCGGCGCGAACTTCGCGCATTGCGTGAAGGGCATCCGCGAGCGCCTCGGCGCGAACGCGCTGCTGTGCCAGATCCCGCTCGGCAGCCATGACGAATTCGTCGGCATGGCCGATCTGGTCGCCGGCGTCGGCTACATCTGGGCCTCGCACGACAAGGACAGCGCCTGGGAAACCGTGCCGCTGGCCGACCTACGCGCGCGCCTCAAGTTCGAAGCGACGCACGACAACGATTGGATCGACCAGCTGCCCAAGCTCCGTCAGGACCTGCTCGAAACCGCGCTCGCGCTCGACGACGACGCGTTCGAACGGCTGCTGGAAACCGGCGAGTTCGATCCGGCCGTGCTGAAGTCGTGCATCCGCAAGGGCTGCGTCAGCGGCAAGCTGGTGCCGGTCTTCTGCGGCTCTTCGTATCGCAACAAGGGCGTGCAGCAGCTGCTCGACGGCGTCATCGACTACATGCCGTATCCGGGCGAGAACGGCGGCATCTCGATGGTCGACGAGGACGGCAAGGTCATCGGCGTGCAGGAAGTGCGCGACGATGCGCCGGCGCGCGCGCTCGCGTTCAAGGTCATCAACGACCAGTTCGGCACGCTCACCTTCACGCGCGTCTACTCCGGCGTGATCAAGAAGGGCGACACCCTGCTCAATGTCACGCGCGGCAAGAAGGAGCGCGTCGGCCGTATCGTCGAAGTGCAGGCTAACGCGACCAAGGACATCGACGAAGTGCGCGCCGGCGACATCTGCGCGTTCGTCTCGATGAAGGAAACCGAGACCGGCGATTCGCTCTCCGATCCGGCCCATCCGGCACTGCTGGAGCGCATGCGCTTCCCGGATCCGGTGATCAGCGTGTCGGTCGAACCGAAGACGCGCAACGACATCGACAAGATGTCGACCGCGCTCTACAAGATGGCCAAGGCCGATCCGTCGCTGCGCCTGGAAGTGGACAAGGAAACCGGCCAGACCGTGCTCAAGGGCATGGGCGAGCTGCACCTGGAAGTGACCATCGATCGCATGCGCACCGAGCTCGGTGTCGAGGCGAACATGGGCAAGCCGAAGGTCAGCTTCCGCGAGGCGTTCGGCAACCGCGTCGAACACACCTACACGCACAAGAAGCAGTCCGGCGGCTCGGGCCAGTTCGCCGAAGTGAAGATGATCTTCGAGCCGGGTGAATCCGGTTCAGGCGTGGTGTTCGTCGACGAGATCGTCGGCGGCCGCATCCCGCGCGAGTTCATCCCGTCGGTCGAGTTCGCCATCAAGAGCGAATCGCGCCAGGGCAAGATAGA
>Ga0247776_10000042_pt1 | contig 39058 bp, 36 predicted proteins | sample UWRJL199509C5_FD_179912 | JGI IMG/M metagenome (GOLD analysis project Ga0247776, IMG submission 179912) | Plant litter microbial communities from Arlington Agricultural Research Station in Wisconsin, United States - UWRJ-L199-509C-5 | ecosystem: Environmental > Terrestrial > Plant litter >...
TGACCCGAGGCAAGCGCATCTACGTGCTCGACACCAACGTGCTGATGCACGATCCGACGTCTCTGTTCCGCTTCGAAGAACATGATGTGTTCATACCGATGACGGTGTTGGAGGAACTCGACGCCGCCAAGAAGGGAACCTCGGAAACATCGCGCAACGCGCGCCAGGTCAGCCGCTTCCTCAATGAACTGATCGTCGCCGGCAACGGGCGACACATCGATGAAGGCATCGACCTGCGCCTGCCGCAGGGCCTGCAGCTCGACAAGCGCAGCAAGGCTGGACGTCTTTACTTCCAGACGACCGCGCATGTCACGGCCGACAAGAGCAATCGCCGCACGCTGCCCGACAATCTCATCCTCGCCTCCGTCGTCGCCCTGCGCGAGCAGCGACCGAAGGAAGCGGTCGTGCTGGTGTCGAAGGACATCAATCTGCGCATCAAGGCGAAGATCTACGGGATCACCGCCGAAGACTACGAGAACGATCGCGCCCTCGACGATTTCAGCCTGCTCTATACCGGCCTTGCCGAGCTGCCGAAGGACTTCTGGGATCGCCACGGCGAGCTGCGCTCGTGGTCCGAGCGCGGCCGCACGTTCTACGAAGTCAAACGGCGCAAGGACGAAGACTGGCATCCGAACCAGAGCCTGTATCTGCCCGGCGACGACGAAGTCGAGATGCGCGTGCTGCGCCTCGATGGCAGCAAGGCCGTGCTGCAGATCGTCGACGACTACCGCAGCGGCTCGCACACGGTGTGGGGCATCTCGGCGCGCAATCGCGAACAGCATTTCCCGCCGAACGCGCTGATGGATCCGGACATCGATTTCGTCACCCTGCTGGGCACCGCGGGCACCGGCAAAACCCTGCTCGCGCTGGCCGCCGGCCTCGCCCAGGTCATGGACCAGCAGCGCTACCGAGAAATCATCATGACGCGCGCGACCGTTTCGGTCGGCGAGGACATCGGCTTCCTGCCCGGCACCGAAGAAGAAAAGATGACGCCGTGGATGGGCGCGTTGACCGACAACCTCGAGGTGCTGACCAATCCGCAGGAAGGCGGCGCATGGGGCCGAGCAGCGACCAACGACCTGCTCGCTTCGCGCATCAAGATCCGTTCGATGAACTTCATGCGCGGACGCACCTTCCTCGGCCGCTACGTGATCATCGACGAGGCACAGAACCTGACACCGAAACAGATGAAGACGCTGATCACGCGGGCAGGCCCGGGCAGCAAGATGATCTGCCTCGGCAACGTCGAGCAGATCGACACGCCGTATCTGACCGAGACCACATCAGGACTCACCTACGCGGTCGACCGCTTCAAGGATTGGGATCACAGCGCGCACATCACGCTGCGTCGCGGCGAGCGCTCGCGCCTGGCCGACTACGCGTCGGAAATGCTGTAGATAGTGAATCAGGGATGGGGAATGGGGAATTGGAAAGGGCGCTCGTCGGGTAGTGCAACGCTGCACTGACCTGAGCACCGGGCCGGGTCAGCCTCAGAGCTCAACTATTCCCGATTCCCCGATCCCCATTCCCGGCTCTTCAGAAGCGCACCGACCAGAGCGCCTCGAACTCGAACTGGCTGGCGGTGGCGTTTTCGCGTTGCGTATACGTCGGCATCAGCAGGTAGTACGGCGACGTCGCATAGCTCGCGCCAAGGCTCAGGCTGGTATTCGCGCTGAATGCGCGCGACCAGCCGAGCGAAATCGTATCGTTCGCCGTGGCCGGGGCCAATGCGCTTTCGAGCAGACGCGAGGTCGGCAGCGGCTGCTGGCGCGTCGTGTAGCGCAGCTGCACGATGCCCACGTCGTCGTCGTGCAGTGTCCAGCCGATGCTGTAGACATTGAGATCGCGCCATTTGAAGATCGGGCTCGAACTGTCGCCGAGCAACGCCAGAAAGCGCGTCGGCAAATTTGAACTCGTGAACGGGGTGATCGCGCTGTATTGCACGCGCTGCACGCCGATGTCGACATTGAAATTCCGCGTCAGCGCATAGCCGAGACCGGCGTTCGCACTGGCAGGAATGTCGAAATCGCCGCGATCGGCGAAGACGCCGCGATAGTTCGCGAACACCCCCATACCGACGCGCGACTGGTAGCCGACATTCCAACTGAAGCGATCGGCGAACGCGCTGCCGACATCGAGGCGCGCGCCGACACCGTAGGAACTGTCGTTCCACCAGCTCGGTATCGGCGCCCATTGGCCCACCCGCCTTCCCCTGCCGAGGCTGGCGAAGCGCTGATAGGCGAAAACGCCGGTCAGGCGGACGGTGCCGCGATCGCCCCAATCGTGCGCCAGAGAGGGCGCGACGACCGTACGCTGCAATCCAGGCTGTGCGCGATCGAGCAAGTGTGCGGGCTGGTTCGGCAACACGCTCGGTGTATCGGCGATATTGCCGGTGGCCACCGAGATATTGAACCGGGCGGTCGGCGCGCCTTGCAACTTGAACAGGCCGGACGACGGCGCCGACACGGCGCCTGTGTAGTTGTCGAGCACCTGCGGTGGGCCATAGGCTTGCGGCAATACCGCCCATGAGAATTGCGGCGTGATCGTTGCGAGCGCATACGCATGCCAGCGCGCCAATGGCGACTCGCGTTCCGACGTAGCTTCGTAAGCGGGAAGATTCGAGGCAGCCGGCAACGTGCCGTCAGCGTTGCCGGCTTGCGCGTAAAAAGAAAATGGGAGCGCCAGCCCTGCGCTTAGCGCTCCCATCCATCTCCCTGCGGTTGCTGTTGCCCGCTGCATCGCCCCTAGCTGCGGTGATGGAAACTGTGGTGAAACCCGTCCTCATTTTTGCGAAAAAGCAACAAATGTCAAGCGCTCTCTGCAATTTCGACGTTCAAGTGATTGCGAGGCTGACGAAAAATGTGGGCTGCCCAGCGATCCACTATCACGCAATCCGTTGCTAAAATGCGACATGCCAGTAGCAAAGCCCTCTCCCCCCAAACGTTCGCTGCCTCCGTTTGCGTTGACCATCGCCGGCTCGGATTCGGGTGGCGGCGCCGGCATCCAGGCCGACCTGCGCACGTTCGCGGCGTTCGGAGTGCATGGCCTTACCGCGGTTACTGCCGTCACCGCGCAGAACACGCTGGGCGTCACCGCGATCCATGACATCCCACCGCGCGTCCTGCGCGCGCAAATCGATGCGGTGCTGACGGATTTTCGCATCGGTGCGATCAAGATCGGCATGCTGGCAAACGCCGGCCTCGCGCGCGAAGTCGCCCTGGCGCTGCAGTCATATCGGCATATCCCCGTGATTCTCGACCCGGTTCTGGTCGCAACGACGGGTGCCGGCCTGGCGAAATCGAATCTGCTGAAAGCGCTGAAGCAGCAACTGCTGAGCCGCACCGACTTGCTCACGCCGAATATTCCGGAGGCGGAGCGCCTGCTCGAGCGGCCAGTCCGAACTGTCGAAGACATGCGCATCGCCGCAACGCAGCTGCTCGAGGCCGGCGCGCGTGCCGTGCTGCTGAAGGGTGGCCACCTCGCCGGCAATGAAATCTCGGATCTGCTGCTGACGCGCAACGGCGAGCACTGGTTTCATCAGCGGCGCATCCGCGGCGAAAGCCACGGCACCGGCTGCAGTCTGTCGTCGGCAATCGCGGCCGGCATCGCGCGCGGCGCGACGCTGGAGGATGCCGTCGAGAACGCGATCGACTTCGTCCATACCGGGCTCGCCGCCGGCTATCGCCCAGGCCGCGGCAAACTGCGCGTACTCGACCATCTGGCGGCGGCGCGCTGACGCGCCCGCAAGGGTCAACCGTTGGCGATGCGCGAGATCAGCGCATCGGCGAACGTATCCGTGCTGCCGTCGCCACCAAGATCCGGCGTAAGGCGATCACGCGCCTGCAAAGTTGCGCGAATTGCTGCGCGCAGACGCGCTGCCTCGTCCGGACGCTGCAGATGGTCGAGCATCTGGGCCGCGCCGAGCAGCAACGCGCTTGGATTGGCAATGCCTTTGCCGGCGATATCGGGTGCCGAACCGTGCACCGCCTCGAAGATCGCCGCATCAGCGCCGATGTTCGCACCAGGTGCGAGACCGAGACCACCAACCAGACCGGCGCACAGATCCGAGATGATGTCGCCGAACAGATTCGTGGTGACGATCACGTCGAACTGCTCCGGCTTCATCACCAGCTGCATGCAGCAGTTGTCGACGATCAGCTCGTTGCAGGCGATATCCGGATATTCCGCCGCGACTTCGCGCGCGACCTTCAGGAACAGGCCCGAGGTCGATTTCAGAATATTCGCCTTGTGCACCACGCTGACCTTCTTGCGCCCGCCACGACGGGCCAGATCGAACGCATAGCGCACGATGCGTTCGGAGCCGCGCCGCGTGATCCGCTGCGTCAGCGTTGCGGTAGCACCGTCCTCGGATACTTGCTGGCCTTCGCCGATATATGCACCCTCGGTGTTCTCGCGCACGGTGATGAGGTCGACGTCTTCCGGAAAGCGCGAGCGCGTATTTGGAAATGAAATCGCTGGACGCACGTTCGCGTACAGGTCGAAGCGCCGGCGCAGCTCCACATTGATTGAGCTGAAGCCCTCGCCGACGGGCGTCGTCAAGGGGCTCTTCAGGGCGACGCGATGTTTCGCGATCGCATCGAGCGTCCCCTGCGGCAACAGCTCGCCAAAGGTTTGCTGCGCCGCGAGGCCGGCTTCGACGAATTCGTACTCGAACCCCAGGCGCAAGGCTCCCAACACGCGCAACGTGGCGTCCATGATCTCGGGGCCGATACCGTCGCCCCGGATCACTGCAATGGTCGTGCTCATTCGATCTCCGTAGTGCGCGAGCAGGGTCGCGCCAAAAAATCCGTGCGCCAGCGCTGCCGGACCGTGCGAAACCGATCGTTCACGGTTCATCAGATAGGCCGGCTGCGTCGCCGTCGCGCCGAGTCGCATCGGAAGTCCTTGCAAGACAATGGAACTTGCAAAATTCCAGCTTGCCGGCACCAGCGCGGACGCGCATTATCCGCGAATGTCTCCATGTCGTCCAAGAAAACTCACCGCGATCGCACGGTGGGTCGGCTTTCTCTGCGCCCTGAGCGTGGCGCCGTTGGCGTGCGCGGACGCCGCCGCACTGACTGACCTCCGCGTACGGCTGGTGGGACCGTCGACCAGCGTCTCGGCACCGCCGCTCATGCTCGGAATTTCCGGCAAGGCCGCCAGCCGATGCGCTCCGAGCGTCGAACAAGTGACTCTGGACGGCAACAATCTGAGCATCGGGCTGCAACCGGCAACGACGGCCTGCGGGAAGGGATCGGCGCCGTTCTCCTTGCGCGCCGACCCGAGCGCGGGTTCGGGCCTGCCGACGCTTCCCGATCAGGTCTATCGCGTTCGCGTCTATCTGCTCGGCGACGCTGCGCCGCAGCTGCTCGCCTTCAGCTTGCTCGATCTTGGCAGCGCCACCGCGGCGCCGGTACCGGAGAATGGATTCTGGTGGTCCGAAGCGAGCAGTGAAACCGGTCCTGCCGCCGCCGGCAATGGCGCCAGCATCGAGCTGCAAGGGGATCAACTCGCCGTCGGCCTGTTCGGCTTCGCCGATTCCGGTGCGGCGACGTGGACATTCGGCAGCACCTCGCTGAAGGGTCGCGTGGCGCATGCGTCCCTGGTGCAGCTCGCGAACGGCGACTCCAGCTTCGCGGCGAGCGCCAGCCAGCCTACCGCGCAGGCAGGCCCGCGGCTCGAGCTCGAATTCCTTTCACCGAGCCGCGCGCGCGCGTACATCGTTCGCAGCGAAGCCGGCCGCGACGTCGACGTACACATGCTGATGCTGTCGCGCGCGCATTTCGCAGCCGGCGCGCCCGGCAGCGGCTGGAGCGGCCAATGGGTGCTGCTGCCCGACGACGAGGGCGCCCCGCGCATGTTCGATTTCGCCAGCGCGATCAGTCACGACGCGGAAACGTTCCATCTCGCCGACATCGGCCATGACGCGACACTGGACTGCCGCCTTGCCGCCGGCACGCAGCAACCGGAAATGTGCACGCTGTCCGCCGCGTCCACGCCATTGGCCGACTTCGATCAAGTCGGCGTTGATCATCTCAGCGGGCGCGGCAACGACGGCGCCCGCGTCCGCTTGATGCGCGTCCCCCGCTGAGAAAGCTGCAGGGGCAGTCGTCCGTCACGCCGGCGTGGCGGGATCGTCCGCTGCCTTGCCAACGGTCTGATCGAGGAAATCGACGGCGCGGCGCAGATGCGGAATGACGATTGATCCGCCGACGACGAGCCCCACGCTGAACACTTCGAAGAACTCCTCTTCGCTGACTCCTGCGTCGGCGCACTGGGCAATGTGATAGCTGACGCAATCGTCGCACCGCAGCACCAGCGAAGCCACCAGCCCGAGCATCTCCTTGGTCTTCTCGTCGAGCGCGCCAGGCTTGTAGGTCTGCGTGTCCAGCGCAAAGAAGCGACGTACGACCTGATTGTCCTGTCCCAGGATGCGTTCGTTCATGCGCTGGCGGAATGCGCTGAATTCCTTGCTGCGCTCGCTCACGGCGTAGCCTCTGGCTTCTGCAGCCGGCCGGCGCGATCGGCCGCGACCAGATCGTCGAAACCGCCGACGTGCGTGTCGCCGATGAAGATCTGCGGCACCGTGCGGCGACCGCTGCTGCGCGCGAGCATTTCCTCGCGCCGCGAGGCATCGAGGTCGATGCGGATTTCCTCGTACTCGAATCCCCTCTGGCGGAGGAAATTCTTCGCGGCGACACAGTATGGGCAGACTGCGGTTGTATAGATCTGTGCTCGAGTCATTGCAGATTTCCGGCGTTTGCGCGCGCCTAGAGTGGGGCGACTACCGCCGACTTGCAAGATCGTCTGCACGCAGGATACGGACGAATGAACCGCTCCTGAGCACGCACCTCATCGGCGCGGTCGGACTCCGCGCCGCGGTGGCGGCGGACACCGCCGCGCGCTAATGTGGTCCAGTTCATCGTTGCGCTGCCGGTGCCATCATGCGTGTTCTTCGAGGCTTTTGCGTTCTAGCCGTCGCCTGCGCCAGCGCGCTCGCCGGCGCGGGCGAACCGGACGTCAAGCTGCCGAATATCGGCAGCTCGGCTGCGGGCCTGGCCTCGCCGCAGGAGATGCACGATTACGGCGCCGGCATGCTGCAGGAAATGCGCGCGCTCGGTCTGGTGCTGGACGATGCGCTGCTGAACGACTACATCAACGCACTCGGCTACACGCTGGTCGCGAACAGCGAAATTCCGAACCAACCGTTCACGTTCTTCATCGTTCGCGACGACCAGATCAACGCCTTCGCCGCGCCCGGCGGCTTCGTCGCCGCGAACGCGGGCCTGATCACGGCGATGCAGCGCGAGGACGAACTCGCCGGCGTACTCGCCCACGAGATTTCGCACGTGCAGCAGCAGCACATCCTGCGGGCATTCGAGGACGTGCAGAAGATGTCGGTGCCGATCATGCTGGCGATGCTCGGGGTGCTGATTGCGAGCGCGCATCGCACCGACGATGCCGGCGTGGCCGGCATCATGGCGGGCACCTCGCTGATGCAGCAACGCCAGATCAATTTCACGCGCGGCGAAGAAGCCGAGGCCGACCGTTTCGGTATCCAGACGCTGGCGCGCTCGGGCTTCGATCCAAATGCGATGGCCGGGGCGTTCCAGGCGCTGCAGAAAGTCATGCGCGTGAATGGCGTCGACGTGCCGGAGTTCCTGCTCGACCATCCGCTCGACAGCAAGCGCATTGCCGAAGCCAAGGAACGCGCACAGCAGCTCGGCTGTCCGACGCCGCCCCGCCTGCGCACATCGCCGGCGCCGTCGACCTCGGCGGCGGGCCCGCTCAACCTGGCCGTGCCCAATCCGCACGCGGCGGACGCCGGTGCCGACGCCGTCGACGAAGCGAGTATCCTAGCGGCGAGCGACGCGACGACCGCGTCGGTCGAGCCGGTCGCGCGTAACGGCAAGACCTTGGCCCAGGTCACCGTCACCACCTGCAACATCCGCGGCAACGCGCGCGAGGCGTATTTCGAACTGATGCGCGAGCGCGCGCGCGTACTCACCGCAAGTTCGAATACCGTCATGCGTGCGTACTACGCAGACAACCTGCGCGACAACCCGTCCTTCGACACCACCGCGAACCGCTACGGCTACGCGCTCTCGCTGATGGCCACCGGCGATGCGGCGCACGCAGTTGCGCAACTGAGGACCCTGACCGCGCGTCAGCCCAATTCGGCGGTACTGCGCCTCGCGCTCGCCAATGCACAGGACCTTACGGGCGACAAATCGGGCGCGCTGAAACTCTACGAGCAGATCGACAGCGATTTCCCCGGCAATCGCGCCACCACGCTGGCGCATGCCGATGCTCTTCTGGGGCAGGCGGACGAAAAAGACGCGAAACGTGCCCTCGAACTGCTGCGGCCGCTGGTCGAACGCTACAGCGACGACCCCGATCTGCAGAAGAGCTATGCACGGGCGAACCAGCTCGCCGGCGACAAGGTGCGCGCTGCCGAAGCGTATGCGGAGGCGGCGTATCTCGGGGGGCACGCCGAGGACGCACTGAATCAGCTCAAGGCGCTGTCCAAACAGGCCGATCTGACCTACTACCAGCGCAGCCGCATCGACGCACGCATCACCCAACTGACGCCGACCGTGCTCGAGCTGCGCAAACGCAGTACGCCGGACGCTCCGGATTCGCTGGCGCCGGCGTTTTCGTGCTGTCGCCCGGCTGCGGGAGCGACGCTGCAGCCGCTGTCTAGCCGAAAGATGTAATAATTCGGCAATATTTATTTGCTTGAAATTCGCGCGCGCTCGGCGAAGTAAGTGCAACTGACAGCGACGCCTGTCATTCTGGCGTAACACAATATCGCTGCAATGATGGCGTCATAAAGCGCGCCTATCGCGCCCTCCGGGTGGCCTTGTGCAAAAACATATTCTCATCGTCGAAGACGAAACCGCGATCCGCGACATGGTCGCGTTCGCCCTGCGCAAAGCCGGCATGGAAGCGATGCATGCAGCGGACGCGCGTGCCGCGCAAACGGCGATCAGCGAACGCGTACCGGATCTGATCCTGCTCGACTGGATGCTGCCCGGCATGAGCGGTATCGACCTCGCGCGGCGCCTGCGCAAGGACGATCTGACGCGCGAAGTGCCGATCATCATGCTGACCGCTCGCGGTGAGGAAACCGATCGCGTCGGCGGTCTCGATGCCGGCGTCGACGACTACGTCGTAAAACCGTTCTCGACACGTGAACTGCTCGCGCGCATTCGCGCCGTCATGCGCCGCACCCATGGCGAGGATGCGGAAGGCGTCGTCGAACTCGGCGGCCTGCGCATCGACAGCGCCGCGCATCGCGTCTTCTCCGGGGAGCAGCCGGTGCATATCGGGCCGACCGAATACCGTCTGCTGCATTTCTTCATGACGCATGCCGAGCGCGTCTATTCGCGCGGTCAGCTGCTCGACCATGTCTGGGGCGGTGGCGTCTACGTCGAAGAGCGCACCGTCGACGTGCATATCCGCCGCCTGCGCAAAACGCTGGAACCGTTCGGCCGCGATGCACTCGTACAGACCGTACGCGGAGCCGGCTATCGCTTCTCCACCAGCGTCTGACGGTGTACTGCGGAATGCTCGCCTGAGATGATCATGCAAACGGTCCCGCTGAGAATCGCGCCTGCATGCGCGCTGGCCTGCCCTGTCTGAGGGCCGCCGCATGCCGTCTCGTCTAGGTCGCGCCTGGCGCTTCACCCTCTGGCGTCTCGCTGCACTTGCCGCCGTCGCGTTGGCAGCCGGCTGGTGGCTGGACGCGATTCCGCAGAGCCTGCTCGTCGTCGTCGCCGGCGGCTTCGCGTTCGGCGTTTTCCGCTTCGCCCGGCTCGGGCGTTTCCTGACGCGGCCGCAGTGGCTGCCGCCTGCCGAGGGCAACGGCATCTGGGATGAGATGCAGAACCTGCTGCGCCGGCGCCAGCGCGCTGCGTTCGAGGACAAGCGACGTCTCGTGCAATTGCTGCGCTCGTTCCGCGATGCGGCGGCGGCGCTGCCGGATGCCGTCGTCGCACTCGATCGCGAGCAGCGCATCCAATGGTTCAATACCGCCGCGAGTCAATTACTCGGCCTCAAGTATCCGCAGGACATCGGCGGCCACCTGACCAACCTGGTGCGCGCACCGCGTTTCGCCGAATGGCTGCACCGCGAAACCGCCGAGCCACTCAACGATCTCGCCGCACCGGCGGATGAAAATCTGCGCCTGAATCTGCGCCTGATCCGCTATACCGGCGACCAGGCACTGCTCGTTGCGCGCGACGTCAGCCAGCTGATGCGCCTGGAACAGGTGCGTCGCGATTTCGTTGCGAACGTGTCGCACGAACTGCGCACACCGCTGACGGTCGTGCATGGCTATCTCGACATGATCGAGCCCGAGCAGATTCCCGAATACGAGCCGATCCTGCACGAGCTGCGCATCCAGTCGCGCCGGATGACCCAGATCGTCGAAGATCTGTTGACGCTGTCGCGCCTGGAAGCGCAAGGCGATCTGCCGCAGGAGCGCGTCAGCCTGCGCCCGTTGCTCGAAGCGCTGCGCCGTGAAGCCGTTGCGCTGAGCCAAGGCGAACATATCGTCACGACCGATCTGCGCGATCGCCACGACCTGCTCGGGTCGACCAAGGAATTGCACAGCGCGTTCTCGAACCTGGTCAGCAATGCGGTCCGCTACACGCCGGCCGGCGGTCGCATCACCTTGCGCTGGGAAAGCGACGCGAACGGCGCGCGCCTGTCCGTGACCGACACGGGTCCTGGCATTTCGCCGCAGCACCTGCCGCGCCTGACCGAGCGTTTCTATCGCGTCTCGACCAGCCGCTCGCGCGATACCGGCGGTACCGGCCTCGGTCTGTCGATCGTCAAGCATGTGCTGCAACTGCATCAGGCGCATTTGGAAGTCACCAGCGAACTGGGTGTCGGCAGTACCTTCAGCTGCGTGTTCGGCCGCGAGCGCCTGCTCGAGCCGCTGCTGCTGGCCGAGACGACATGAAGCGTGCGCCTGCCGTCTGGCTGAGCGCGGTTTTATTGCTCGCAAGCGCGACAGCAAATGCCGCGGCCGAACTCGGCGGCACGCTGACCAGTGTCGGTTCGGACACGGCCAGTGCGCTGATCACGCGCTGGGCCAATGCGTTCCGCATCGCGCATCCGAAAACTCGCATCCAGGTGCAGGCCGTCGGTTCGGCCAGCGCGCCGGCCGCGCTCAGCGGCGGCGGTGCCGATCTGGGCTCGATGAGCCGACCGATGAATGCGAGCGAAGTCGCCGCATTCCAAGCGCGTTATGGCTATGCACCCGCTCGCATCGTGGTAGCGCACGATGCCATCGCGGTGTTCGTGCACCCGGACAATCCATTGCAACGGATTACGCTGGCGCAGCTCGACGCGGTGTATTCCGCCGGCCGGCGCTGTGGACTTGCGAAGCCGATTCGTCACTGGAGCGATCTGGCCGTCGACATGCCGACCGAGGCGGACACCTTGCTCGCGAGTGGCCGCAACAACGCGTCCGGTACTTACGAACTGTTCCGCACATCGGTGCTGTGCGGCGGCGAATATCGCGCGGACGTCGTCGCCTGGCCGGGCAACGGCGCGGTCGTGGCGACTGTCGCGACGAATCGCGAAGCGATCGGTTATGCCGGCGCCGGTTATGTGAACGGCTTGGTCAAGCCGCTCGCGCTCGCGCGCGATGCCGACGACCGCGGTACCCTGCCCGATAGCGCGAGTGTCACGGACGGGCGCTACCCTCTGGCGCGCGCGTCATACATCTATTTCAACCGGGCGCCCGGCCACGTGCTGGCCGCTCTGCCGGCAGCGTTCCTGGCCTATGTCCTGTCCGATGAAGGACAGGCGCTGGCGCGCCAGGAAGGATTTCTCGCGCTGGAACCGAACGAACGCGCGGCGCAGCGCGCCCAACTGACCGACTGAGCGATCAACCGATGAACATCAACGAGCGGACCGTCGTATGAATCGCGAAGTGCCCCAGAATCTGAAGGATCCGGCCCTCTATCTGAATCGCGAGCTGGCCCAGCTCGAATTCAATTTCCGCGTGCTTGCGCAGGCTGAAGATCCGGGCATGCCGCTGCTCGAGCGACTGCGCTATCTGTGCATCTCTTGCACTAACCTCGATGAATTTTTCGAAGTGCGCGTAGCCGTTTTGCGCGAGCACTACAGCCTCGGCGAAATGCGACCCGGGCCGGACCAGTTGCCGCCGGCGGAGGTGCTCGCGCGCATCCGCGAACGCGCGCTGACCCTGGTCAAGGCGCAGTACGATTTCTGGAACGCCACGCTGCTGCCGGAACTCGAACGCGAAGGCATCAGGTTCTCCAAACGCGACACCTGGACGGTCAAGCAGAAGCGCTGGCTGCAGGGTTATTTCCGCAACGAAATCCTGCCGGTGCTGTCGCCGCTCGGGCTCGATCCGGCGCATCCGTTTCCGCGCATCCTCAACAAGAGCTTGAACCTCGCCGTCGTCCTCAAGGGTCGCGACGCGTTCGGTCGCGAAGGCCATATGGCGCTCGTGCGCGCGCCGCGCTCACTGCCGCGCATCATCCGGCTGCCGGCGGAGGTGGCCGAGTCGGCCTACGATTTCGTGTTCCTTTCCAGCGTGCTGCACGAGTTCATGGACGAACTGTTCCCCGGCATGCAGGTGAAGGGCTCGTATCAGTTCCGCGTGACGCGCAACAGCGAGCTGGTCGTCGACGAAGACGAAGTCGAGAACATCGCCCTGGCGCTGCGCGACGAACTCAAGGGTCGCGGCTTCGCCAAGCCGGTGCGGCTGGAGGTCGCCGACAACTGCCCGAAGGCGATCTCGGACATGCTGATGCACAACTTCGAGCTGACCGAGCCGGAGGTATACCGTTGCGACGGGCCGGTCAACGTCAGTCGCATCAACGCTATCTACGACCAGGTCGATCGACCGGATCTGAAATTCCCGCCGTTCGTGCAGCGCGTGCTGCCGGCGGTGGTCGAGGAGCAGAGCCTGTTCGACGCGATCCGCCAGCGCGACATCCTGATGCATCATCCGTTCGAATCGTTCAACGCGGTGATCGAGCTGGTGCGCGAGGCCAGCATGGATCCGGACGTGATGGCGATCAAGCAGACGCTGTACCGCGTCGGCAATGCCTCGCCGCTGGTCGACCATCTGATCGAGGCGGCGCGCCAGGGCAAGGACGTCACCGTCGTCGTCGAGCTGCGCGCGCGCTTCGACGAGGAGGCGAACCTGCGCCTGGCCAACCGCCTGCAGGAAGCCGGCGTGCAGGTCGTCTACGGCGTCGTCGGTTTCAAGACGCACGCGAAAATGCTGCTGATCGTGCGCCGCGAGAAAGGGCTGCTGCACCGCTACGTGCACCTGTCGACCGGCAACTACCACCAGGTCACTTCGCGCATCTACACCGATTTCGGCTTGATGACCGCCAATGCCGAGATCGGCGAAGACGCGCACCTGCTGTTCCTGCAGCTGTCCGGTCTCGGCCCGATCATCCAGACCAAGCGCCTGCTGCACTCGCCGTTCACTCTGCACAAGGGTCTGATGGAGAAGATCGATCGCGAGACCGTGCACGCGCAGGCCGGCAAGCCGGCACGCATCATCGCCAAGATGAATGCGCTGAACGAGGAAAACGTCGTCGAGCAGCTCTACCGCGCCTCGCAAGCCGGCGTGCAGATCGACCTGATCATCCGCGGCGCATGCAGTCTGCGCCCCGGTATCGCCGGTGTATCGGAGAACATCCGCGTGCGCTCGATCGTCGGCCGCTTTCTCGAACACAGCCGCGTGTACTGGTTCCAGAACGACAGCGCGCCGGAAATCTACTGCTCCAGCGCGGACTGGATGGAACGCAACCTGCTGCGCCGGATCGAGACGTGTTTTCCGATTCTCGATGCGACGCTCGCCCAACGCGTCTACGACGAGTCGCTGGCGAATTATCTGGCCGACAATACGCAGGCCTGGGTGCTCGAACAGGACGGCAGCTACACGCGCCTGACGCCCGGCGCCGAGCCGGCGCATTCGGCGCAGCAGACGCTGCTCGCCCTGTTCACTCAATAACGCGGGCGCGATAACGATGGCCAAACCGGCAGCGCTGGCACGGCGGCGGGGACGTGCGACAATCGCCGCGGCTTCCATGCGGGCAGACCCTGTGAAGGACTCCAGCGCCCCCGATATCCGCGACGGCGAACTGCTCGCCGCCGTCGACCTCGGCTCGAACAGTTTCCATCTGGTCGTTGCGCGCTACGAGCACGGCGGCCTGCGCCTGATCGATCGCCTGCGCGACAGCGTACGCCTGGCGATGGGCCTGCGTCCCGACGGCAGTCTTGAACCGGAACGACGCGAACGCGCGCTCGAATGTCTCGCCCGTTTCGGCCAGCGCCTGCGCGCGCTGCCGCCCGAGCGCGTGCGCGCCGTCGCGACCAATACGGTGCGCCAACTCGCCAATCCGCAGGCGTTTCTGCTGCCCGCCGAAACCGCGCTCGGCCATCCGATCGAGATCGTCGCCGGTCGCGAGGAAGCGCGCCTGATCTATCTTGGCGTCGCCCACGACCTGGCCAAGTCGAACCAGCGCCGGCTCGTCGTCGACATCGGCGGCGGCAGCACGGAATTCATCATCGGCCAGGGCTTCGAAGCCCTGGAAAAAGAAAGCCTGCAGATGGGCTGCGTCGCCAGCACGCTGCGTTTCTTCGGCGATGGCAAGTTCACCCTGAAGCGCTGGCGCCAGGCGCAGACCGAGATCGCCGTCGAGCTGCAGCAGTTCGCCGCCGATTACAAGGCGCGCGGCTGGGGCGAGGCGATCGGCTCTTCAGGCACGGCCAAGGCGATCGGCAACATCGTGCAGGCGAACGGCTGGAGCGACCAGGGCATCACCGCGTCCTCATTGGTGCATCTGCGCGACGTGATCCTCGAAGCCGGCAGCGTCGACAACCTGCGCTTGGCCGGCCTCGCCGAGGATCGCACCCAGGTCATCGCCGGTGGCGTCGCCATCCTCGAGGCGATCTTCGCGACATTCGCGCTCGAACAGATGACGGCGGTCGAAACCGCGATGCGCGAAGGCATCCTGTACGACATGGTCGGCCGCTCGATGCATCGCGACCCGCGCGCCGGCAGCATCGCTGCGCTCGCCGCGCGCTATGCGGTCGAGCGCGCGCAAGCCGCACGCGTACATCACACTGCGCTGGAACTGTTCGATCAGGTCGCGGACGCCTGGCAGCTCGGCGCGCTCGACCGCGACCTGCTCGGCTGGGCCGCCGATATCCATGAAATCGGCCTGGCGATCGCGCACAGCCTGCACCACATCCACGGCGCCTATATCGTCGCCAATTCGGACTTGGCCGGTTTCAGCCGGCAAGGCCAGCAGGAACTCGCGGCGATCATCCGCTCGCACCGGCGCAAGCCCGATCGCGAAGTGATCGATGCGCTGCCCGAGCGCCTGCGCCGGCCGGCGCGCCGCCTGACCGCCCTGCTCCGTCTCGCCGCGCTGTTGCAGCGCGCGCGCACCACCGACGCGCTGCCACCGCTGGAACTGCTCGCCGACGACAAGTCGCTGCGCCTGGAGCTGCCCGGCGACTGGCTCGATCAGCATCCGCTGACGCGCGCCGATCTCGAACAGGAACGCGACTACTTCAAGATCCTGGATTTGAAGCTGCAGGTACGCGCGCTCGACCAGATGGCCGCCTGATAAACGGCCCGCAATCACCCGCGAAATCCGAGCGAGGCATGACGCGCTCCGCGCTAGCGCCTATCATTCGCAGCCCGCTGTCATCCCACGGAGAATTCCATGCTGAAACGCCTTCTGCTCGCGCTGCTCCTGCTCGCCCCCGCTTTCGCCTTCGCGCAGGCCACTCCGCCGGCGAAGCCCGCCGCGGCGCCCAAGGCTGCGACCAAACCCGCAGCGAAGGCGCCGGCCAAGCCGGCCGACAAGGCCGCTGATTCGACGACATCGAACAAGGTGCTGCTGAAGACCAGCCTCGGCGACATCACGCTCGAGCTGTATCCGGACAAGGCACCGAAGTCGGTCGAGAATTTCCTCGGCTACGTGAAGTCCGGCTTCTACGACGGCACGGTGTTCCATCGCGTCATCGAGGGTTTCATGATCCAGGGCGGTGGCTTCACCAAGGATCTGCACCAGAAGTCGACCAAGGCCGCGATTGCGATCGAGTCGAAGAACGGCCTCAGTAACCTGCGCGGCACGCTCGCGATGGCGCGCACCGGCGATCCGAACTCCGCGACCGCGCAGTTCTTCATCAACACGGTCGACAACCCGCGCCTCGACTACGTCAGCGACGCGAATCCCGGCTACGCGGTGTTCGGCAAGGTCGTCGGCGGCCTCGACGTGGTCGACAAGATCAAGGTCGTGCAGACCGGCGCGCAAGGTCCGTTCCGCAGCGACGTGCCGGTCACCCCGGTGGTGATCGAAAAGGTCACGCTGTTGCCTTGATGTCCGCGCCGGTCATTTTCTTGGCCGGCCAGGCATAGCCCCTCCTTTCCGACGTCATGCCCGCGAACGCGGGCATCGATTGGCCGTCGCGGTTCGTTTCGGCCTTCGCTCCGCCGATCCAAATTCCAGCGTGAAGAGGCAGCCATGACAACGCTCTTCATTTCCGACCTGCACCTCGACGCCAGCCGCCCGCATATCACCCGGCTGTTCCTCGGCTTCGTGCGTGGCGAAGCTTCGCAGGCAAAGGCGCTCTACATCCTCGGCGATCTGTTCGAAGCCTGGATTGGCGACGACGTCGACGACGAAACCGCCGACCAGGTCGCCGAGGCGCTCGCCGCGCTGCATGCGCAGGGCGTGCCCTGCTTCTATATCCACGGAAATCGTGACTTCCTGCTCGGCGATGCCTACGCGCGTCGCTCGCGCATGACACTGCTGCCGGACCCGAGCGTCATCGACATCGAGGGACAGCGTGTGCTGCTCATGCATGGCGATACGCTGTGCATCGACGATGCGCCGTATCAGGCGTTTCGCCAGCAGGCGCATGCGCCGGCGTGGCAGCGCGCGTTCCTTGCACGGCCAATCGAAGAACGCCAAGTGTTTGCGGCACAGGCGCGTGCGGAGAGCCGGCGCTATACGCGCTCGGTCGATGACGCGATCACCGATGTCAACGATGCGGCCGTGCGCGCTGCGCTTAGCGAAACCGACGTGCGAAGCCTGATTCATGGTCACACGCATCGCCCGACCGTGCATCGCATCGATATGAATGGCGTGTACGCCCATCGCTTCGTTCTGGGCGACTGGTACGAGCAGGGCAGCATGCTGCGCGCGACCAGCGAAGGCCTGCAGCCGTTACCGATCGGCACTGCGGCCGGCAACTGAGGCGAGGCTGGACACGTATCCGACCTCTTACTATTCTTCGTACGAATCACGTGGTCGCTTGCTCGGCGACCGCTCAATCATCAACCTGGGTAGCGCAATGAAGCCACTGATGCTGACGACGGGACTGTTGGCTTTCGCGATCATGCTGAGCGTCGACTGCGCGTCGGCACAGGACTGCGCGACACCGCTGCGAATCCATTCAAACGAGCAAGGCATTACCGGCGATACATGCGCCGCAGGAAACCCCCTGCCGACTTATGGCGGTACAGGCAGCCCACAGAACGACATCGTCTACAGCTATATCAACTTCGATGGACTCGCAGATGTTTCCATCGCTGCTACGGGAGGTTATGCAGGCACTACGGCGGCGTTGTTCACGTTGCCGGCGTGCACGCCGCAACTGACCCGATCGCGTTTGGCGCCCCCGGCACGCCCATGCGGTTGAGAAATCTGTCGAACAACCAGCCCTACTATGTCATCGTGACAGCCGATCCCGGTGGTCCGAACGGCGGTTGTGGTCAATACACGATATGGGTAAGCGGTTTCTTGCCCGTCGAGTTGCGGAGTTTTTCCATCGACTGAGCTCGCAATTTGTCGGTAAAAGTGATTGGATGGGCTTGATTGCTGCTGGCCTTTTATATTTTTTCGTGACATGTAGTGGCGCTCGCAACTTGTTACCTGCGTGCTCTTAGATTCGCGCGACCGAAGAGTTCCCCGGAACACGCGGTCTCGCTTGCGTCAATTTGAATTCATATACTCACGAGCCATCGACGACGACTTGCGGCTAATCGTCGGCCTGAAATCTTATTCGCCAGCCGCTGACTGGGAGAACGACATGAGATTTAAGGGCACCATTCGCAGTATTTTGTTGGTCGTATTGCCACAGCGGCGGGATCGGCATTCGCGCAAGACTGCGCCGCGCCGCTGCCATTGATGAGTGGTTCCCTCACCCCTGTGGCGGGCGACACCTGTACGGCAGGCAACCCGCTGCCAACTTTTGGCGGCACGGGTAGTCCACAAAACGATGTCGTCTACAGCTTCGTCGCGAGTGACACTCCTGGAATCTTTTCCATCACGGCGACCGGAGGATACGCCGGCACGACGACGGCGATCTTTTTGTTGCCGACGTGCACGCCGGCGACGGATTCAATCGCATTCGGTGCGCCCGGCGCGGACATGTTTGTCAGTCGCCTCACGAGCGGACAAACCTACTATGTCGTGGTGACCGCCGATCCAGGGGCCCGAATGCAGGGTGTGGGCAATACGATTTGCTCGCGACCTATCCGGTCACTTTGCAGAGCTTTTCGGTCGAGTAGTCCACCTTGCAGGATGTTGCTCAGTGCAGCGCCGAGTCATCGAACGTCAGTAGGTCGATGCCATGCGCAGACCGCTGAAGGTTGAATCTGCAGGACATAGAGGAGAACTAGAATGAGGCGCAATTCGATAGCAAATGCTTTCCGGCTGCTCGCTATGGCAATGGCCACGGCGTTAGCCAACGTGTCCGCCCAGGACTGCGTCAGCCCGATTCCGTTGCGGCAAGATCAAGGGACCACCGGCGATACGTGCACTGCTGGCAACCCGCTGCCGACCTATGGCGGCACCGGCAGTCCGCAAAACGATGTCGTCTACAGTTTTGTGGCGACTGATCCGTTCAATGCCAGCGTCACGATTGATGCAACCGGCGGATATGCCGGGACGACCGCAGCAATTTTCCTGTTGCCGACGTGCACGCCGGCGACCGATCCGATTGCATTCGGCGCTCCGGGCGCGGGCATGTTGGTTTCCGGCCTCACCGGCGGCCAGACCTACTATGTCATCGTGACGGCTGATCCGGGTGGCCCGAACGCAGGTTGCGGGCAATACACTCTGTTCGCGACGGTTCCAGTCACGTTGCAGAGCTTCTCGGTCGAATAATCCGCCATGGCATGAGGTGGGGCTCAGTACAGCGGCGCGCGTCTTCAAACGTCAGCAGGTCGACGTCCCGGTTCAACCGTTGAAGGTCAATGAAATAACACAACCAGGAAAAATACGATGAGTCGAAATTCGATTGCCAACGTTTGCCGACTGTTTGGCGCAGCACTGGCTGTCACGTCAGGCGCTGTATCAGCGCAGGATTGCGCGACGCCCTTGCCGATTCACTTCAACCACACGGGTATGACGGGTGACACGTGTGCCGCGGGCAACCCGCTGCCGACCTATGGCGGCACCGGCAGCCCGCAAAACGAGGTCGTCTACAGTTTCGTAGCCTTTGACGCCAATGCGACCGTTGCGATCGCCGCTACGGGGGGTTACGCGGGCACGACCGCAGCGCTGTTCCTGCTGCCTGCCTGCACGCCAGCCACCGACCCGATCGCGTTCGGCGCACCGGGCGCGGACATGCCGATCAGCGGGGTCACCAATGGACAAACGTATTATGTGATCGTGACGGCCGACCCCGGTGGTCCCAATGCCGGGTGCGGACAATACACCTTGTCCGTTACTGGAACTCCGGTGAGCCTGCAAGGTTTTTCGATCGACTAGGATTTGAAGAACGCGACGCATCGATTGGATGCGCATCACTTCACTTCGCCAAGGCTTTCTGCGGTTCGGTCAACGATTGCTTGGTGCCGTCCTTCTTGATCAGACCGATGCGGTACCAATACGTATTGCCACTGACGGCCGTGCTGTCGCGCCACTGATACGCGACCGATTTGTCATCGCTCGCGGTCGAGCGCAGCGGCGCCGCGTTCAACAATCGGAACGGTCCGCCCTGCGTATCAGAACGGAAGATCTGAAATCCATAGATCGAACCGCTCTGCGCAACGGTCCATTTCAACAATGGGCCGTTCCCAGGCGGCGGCGGTTCCGCAGCCATCGCCGCCTCACGTGCCGCCCCATGCAGGGCGCCGCGCAGATCGAGTGCCGTTGCCTCGTCGGGCTTCGCCGGCGCGCTGGCCGCTGCAGGGGCGGTTCCTGCAGCCGGCTTGGCGCCTTCGTTGGCGAGCTTCATGCCCTTCTTCAACATCGAGCCGTGTACGGCGATATCCACGTTCTGCTTGTAGGCGGGGAACTCGAGCGACAATTTCCCGTTGATCGCTCCGAAGGGCTGTTCGTTCGAGACGACGATGCGGATTTCGCGGCAGCTCTTCGCAGCCTGCTTGCAGGGCTTCGCTTCGGCAGCTCCCTTGATCGAATCGAGACGAACGCCGGCGACGCTCAGATCCTTGCCGGTGCGATCGGTCAAGCGAACAATATGCTCGTTGGGTTCGCCGATGATCAGCGTGCCCAGATCGACCGGATCGGCGTCTGTGACGATGTCGCCACGAATATTGGCACGCACCGAAACGGAGACTTCCTTCTGTTTGTCGGCGGCCACGGCCAGCTTTATGGACTCGTCGTGGCGTCCCCAGGGCGCATCCGGCTTGATGCGGGCGGTCAATCCATGATGGTCAGCCGACAGCTGAATATCCAGCCACTCCGGCTTCGCGAGCACGCGCACGAGGCTGAACTCGGAGACGTCCTGGCTGCTCAGCGTCACTTCTTTCTGCGGTAGCTTTTCATGCAGGTCGACATCGCCGAAATCGATGGCGGGTTTCGTATCGTCGAAGATGCTCAGCATGAAGCCATGCGCGCTGACGACGCGCTGCGGAAAACGCGGCTCGTCGGCGTGGAAGCGGAATCCATAGCGGAAATCGCCGACGCCATTGGCATCGTCGACCTTGAGGCTCAGCGAAACCTGCGCGTGCGCTGCGATTTGCGCGGCCTTCGGCTCAACCGATCCCTCGAAGCCCATCGGAACGAAGTCCGAAACCCGGATCGGCTGATCGCCCAGGTTGACCAGGATGGCGTTGCACGTCGCGGCGGCGGAAGAATAGAGTTCTCCGAGTTCGCAATTCTGTACCGACAACTGCGATTTCGGCGATGCCGTCGCCGCCATCAAACCCGTAAACACCAACGAAACTATTGCCATACCTGACCTCAAAAAAAAACCCACCCGTTTCCGGGTGGGTCTGGTATCTGAAACGGATCTACTTATTCGACCGAGAAGTTTTGCAGGGAGACCGGAAGGGTACCGGCCACGCTGACAGTGTACTGGCCGCAACCCGCATTCGGACCACCCGGGTCAGCCGTCGCGGTGATGAAGTAAACCGAACCATCGGTCAGCGAACCAACGTGCATCGGCACGCCAGCAGCGCCGAACGCAATCGGATCGGACGCAGCCGTGCAAGCCGGGAGCAGGAACAGCGCTGCCGTCGTGCCAGCATAGCCACCAGTGGCGGTGATCGACACGTCAGCATCGGCGCCCTGAGCCGTGAAGCTGTAGACGATCTCGTTCTGCGGGCTACCCGTGCCGCCGTAGGTCGGCAGCGGATTGCCAGCGGCACAAGTGTCGCCCGGCAGGTTCTGGTCATTCGAATGGATCGGCAGAGGCGTCGCACAATCCTGAGCGAGTACCTGTCCCGCAACGCCCAGTCCGCAGACGAGGCCAAGTGCGAGCAGCGGCTTTTGCAATTTCTTCATTATCGTCACTCCCGTAGGTGGTTCGGTAACTTTACTTGAATTACGGACTCGGAATAAACGTGGTGCGGCGCGAATCGAACTGGTCGAAGCTGACGACCTTGTTCAGCTGGCTGGCACGATAACCCGGGCTCGAGGTCGAGAGACCGAGAACTGCGTAGTCGACGACCCAACCGTTTGTGTTGCCCGGCAGCGTCGCCGTCGGCGTGCCTTCGACGCCATTGTCGACCCAAATATTGATCGTTCCGGTCGTGCCCTTGATCCATTCGATCTGCACCACGTGCGGGCTGGTGCCGGTCAGCGGAACGTTCGTGCTGCACAGGTTCGAGGTCGCACCTTCGCAACCGGCGGCGATCGCGAGGCTCTGCGCCGTACCGGCCAGATTGCCGAACACGGAGACGCGAACCGTCTCACCGATGCTGAGGTACGGCGTTTCGGTGTTCGCGCTGAGCAAGCGGACCGACTGCAAGGAATTCAGACCCGTCAGCGCATCGGTGTCGACGAGGAAACGCGCACGGTAGTGCGGCTCCGACGCCGGCGAATCGTCACGCACATAGGCCGAACCGAACGTGGCGGACGTGATGGACGCGTCCAGCTTGCACTCGGTGGTCTCGTAACCCGGGGTGCTCACGGTGAGCGCGCCACCGAGGACGGACTTCGAGGACCACGCACCCGTCGGCTGCGCCGGATCGGTCGGGCAAACCGCCATCGCGCTGCCCGCATAACCGCACAGACCAACCAGAGCCAGCGAAAGAACTTTCATCTTCGTGTTCATGGATATCTCCCTAGAGTGTCTCGGGCAGGGTGCAGTCCCCATCCCCGTTTGGTTGTGATTACTGGTTAACCAAGCCCGAACCGCGCGGACGATAGTCAAGTATTAACACTATGTCAACTTAGGCCGAGCGTGGGCCTGGCTAACCTTGCCAGATTCGAGAAAGGGGTCCCCAACTGCATGTGGTCCATTCCCGGCTGTCGGCGCAGCGCCTCCAGCCCACGAAGCTGTATGACGCATGAGCGCACGGGAACCGGACACGGATTCGAAAATTCTTCCAGACCGGTGGCGGTTCAACAAAAAAGCCCCTGCGCGCGCCAAGCCGAGTCTGCCCAATTGCTCGACCGGCTTGCAAGGTGTGCGACTGAGCGCGGCGTTATTTACGGACCCTGGCGCACCGGGTATGGATCGGGCTACGCCCGGACCGTGCCCGGAAACTCCGCCGTTGACCTCGTCCGACCCGACCCGGAGAATCGCGCCTCCTTTCGCGTACCCCTGCCGTGGCCGAACCGTCCCTTCCCCTCCTCGCCGCCGACTGTCTGGCGGTGATCCCCGCCCGTGACGAAGCGGCCACCGTCGGTTCCGTAGTGGTCGGCGTGCGCGCCGCGCTGGGTTGCCAAGTGCTGGTGGTCGACGATGCCAGCACGGATGCGACGCGTGCACAGGCCTGCGCCGCCGGCGCTGCGGCATTGACGCTGCCGCTCGGGCTCGGTGCCTGGGGGGCGACGCAGGCAGGCATCCGCTATGCAAAGCGCAATGGCTTTGCCGGCGTCATCACGCTGGACGCCGACGGCCAGCACCTGCCGGAGTCGCTGCCGGCGCTGTTCGACGCGCAGCGGCACAGCGGTGCCCACCTTGTCATCGGCACCTGCGTCGGGCGCTTGAGCCTCGCCAAGCGGATCGCCTGGCGTTATCTGCGTTTGCTGACGGGCCTGCGGCTGACGGATTTCACTTCCGGCCTGCGCCTGTACGACCGCCGCGCGGTGGACATCCTGGCTGGCCCGGAGGCCAGCCTGCTCGACTACCAGGATGTCGGCGTGCTGATGCTGTTGGCCAAACAGGGCCTGTCCATCGAGGAGACACCCGTGCCGATGCTGCCGCGCCGCCAGGGACATTCACGCGTGTTCGCGTCGTGGTGGGTGGTCGCACGCTATCTGTTGCACACCACCGTGCTGTGTCTCGCCCAGCTGGACGCCGGCCGTCGTCACGGCCATGTATCGACGGGCGACGCGGCATGATGCTGACCGGTCAGATCACGTCGGCCATTCTAGGTATCGGCTTGACCGCCGCGATCCTCTTTCTGGTCCGCCGCGATCACCTGCACGGCCCCTATGCGGTGTGGTGGTTCGCCGTCGCCGCGGCGACCTTCGCACTCGGCGTGTTTCCGACCCTGGTCGTCTGGCTCGGCCGCGTCACCGGCATCGTCTATGCGCCGGTACTGCCGATCATCGTCGGCCTGTCGCTGATCCTGATCCGCATGCTCAAGCTCGACATCGATCGCTCCAAGCAGGAACGGCAAATCCGCCGCCTGACGCAGAAATTGGCGATCCTCGAACAGGAGCTGGATCGCCTCGGCGGTCGCCCCGAACGCGATCCGCGTTCCGATATCGACGAAGCCTGAGCAAGGCGCGGCCGCGCATGCGCGTCCTCCATCTCGGCAAGTACTACGCGCCGCAGCACGGCGGCATCGAACGCTATACGCGGGATCTGGCCGAATGGTTGGTAGCGCAGGGCGATCGTGTCAGCGTGCTCGTGCATCAGCGGCCGGGCCGCTGGCGCGGCTCGCGTGAATCGCTCGATGGCGTCGAGCTGCGCCGCGTCGGCAGCATCGCCGAGTTGGTCTATGCACCGCTCAGTCCCAGCTATCCGTTCGCGCTGGCGCGCGCGCTGCGCGAGTTCCAGCCGCACCTGTTGCACCTGCACCTGCCCAATCCGTCTTGCTTCGCCGCGCTCGCCAGTCCCGCCGCGCGGCGGCTGCCTTGGATCGTGCACTGGCATGCCGACGTATCGCCGGATTCGCACGACTGGCGCCTGCGCGCGGCCTATCGCGCATACCGACCATTCGAGCAGGCAGTTCTTGCGCGCGCGCACTCGATCATCGCCACCTCGCAACCCTACCTGGATGCGAGCCAGGCGCTGGCGCCTTGGCGCGCAAAAGTCGCCGTGGTGCCGCTCGGTACGAACGAACGCACCGACGTACCGCCCAAGCCAGACTTGTGGCCGCAACGCTCCGGCCTGCGCCTGCTCGCGGTTGGCCGCTTGAGTCACTACAAAGGTTTCGACACGCTGATCGCAGCGCTGGAGCAGCTGCCGGACGCCAGCCTGCTGCTGGTAGGCAGCGGCGAATGCGGATCGCACTTGCGTGCCGAGGCTGCGGCACGCGGTCTCGCCGACCGCATCGCCTTCGCCGGGGTGCTGGACGATGCCACGCTGGCCGCCGCTTATGCGGGCGCCGATGTGTTCGTGCTGCCGTCGCTGGATCGCAGCGAGGCGTTCGGTCTGGTTCTGCTCGAGGCGATGCAGTCGCGGCTGCCGGTCGTTGCCAGTGCGGTCGAAGGTTCCGGTATCGGCAGCGTCGTGTGCAATGGCGATACTGGCCTGCTGGCGCCGCCGGGCGACTCGGGCGCCCTCGCGCACGCGCTCGAGCAGATGCTCGACGCCAGTTTGCGTGCGCGTTTCGGCACTGCCGGCCACACGCGCTGGCAGGAACGGTTCACGCTGGCGAAATCGGCCGCAGCAGTCCGCGCGATCTACCGGACGATCGCGCACTGAACCTGCGCGCCGTGCCAGCCTCGCGCAGCAGCACGGATGCGAACACGAACACGCAAGGGACGATCTGCAGAATCAGGCGATTGGCGCTGGTGAAGTCGTTTGCCCAGGCGGCCGCGTCGGTGAAGAAGAACAGGACGAACAGAAGCGCCAGCTGCAGCAGCACCAGCAGGCACAGCATGCGTGCAGCGTGATCGCGCAGCAGAACGCGCCAGCGCAAGGCGATCAGGAGCGGCAGCAGATACCAGAGCAAGTGCCAGTTCGGCAGCGTGAACAGGCTCGCCAGCATCGCGCCGCCGACCGGGTGCCAGGCCAGATCGAACCTGCCGATCAGCGGAATCGACACGCTGTCCCACGCGATGTGCACCCAGCCGAGGCCGAGCAGCGGCAGCACGAATCCGCCGAACAGCAACCCGACGGCGACCGCGGCGACGGCCACAGCGAGCATCATCCGGCGCCAGGGCGACGGCAGCAGATCGAGCGCGACGACGGCCGAAAACGCCAGCAACCAGATCGCCCCTTCCAGCTTGATCGCCGGCAGACACAGTGCGAACGCGACGGCGAGGAGCCACTGCCCACGCTCGCGATACAACATCCAGCGCGTCCATGCGAGCGCGGCGAGCCCGAGCGTGACCGCGACCCACAGATCCGCGTAGCCGGCCAGCGCGACGTGCGCATCGATCAACGGCAGCGAAACCAGCAGGTAGACCAAAGTCATCGCCAGCGACGGCTGCAAGCCGAAGCTGCGCCAGTATCCGTAGGCGGCCAGTGCGAAGGCGGCCAGCGCGCCGCACCAGGCAAGATTGACCAGAGGCTCGTTCCAGCCGCCGGCGCCGCTGGCGAACCAGACCTGCAGCCAGGCTAGCAATTCCGGATAGTTCCAGATCGCCACGCTGCGTGTCGCCGCAACCGGATTGGCCAGCCAGCGCGATATCGACACGTAGGGTTCGAAGTGGCCCAGCAGCATCCACGTCTTCGGCTTGACCGCCCATGCCGACCACGCGTCCCACGGAAACACGGGGCGCAGCGAAGCCTCCTCGGCCAACAGCAGCAGGCGCGCCAGGATCAGCGCGAGCAGCAGCCACCACGACAGCCGCGCCCCCGCACCTCGATCGGCGAAGTGGCGGCCTGCCGGCAACGGCCGTGCCCGTACGCCGCGCCACAGAGCCGCAGCCCAGCCCAGCGTTCCGAGTATGGCCAGCCACGGCCATGTCGATGCGAGCGCATGCACCGTATCGGCGAGCGCCAGCCGCTGCAGCGCGAACGCCGCAATGAACAAGCCGCCGATCCAGCCCATGCCGATGGACGCGGCCAGCTCGCCGCCGCGCCGCTGCCGTGCGCTCGCCAGCCAGCAGAAGCCGCCGCCTACGAGGACCGGCAGCAACCAGCTGAGCAGGTAGTCAACGCGCATGATGAAACCGGAACACGGCGACGCGGCTGCCTTCGAAGCCGCTCGCATGCAGTGACGCCGTGGCTGTCACGCGCTGGCTCGCGGCGAGCAGCTTGCGCATTGCCGGATCGGTCATCCAGCTGTCGTTGTCGTAGAAAACCAGCAGGCAGTTCTCGGGCAGCGACGCACCGAACGTGCGCGCCAGCGGATAGGCGGCGACGTTCAGCGGCAGCAGGTGCCAGACCAGTCGCAACCATTCATAGCCGCTGCCGGCATCGACCAGGATGCGGCTGTTCGCCGGTTCGTCGTGCAGAATCCGGCGGATTTCGTCGGCTGCCAGCAGGATGTCGCTGTCGCCAACGATGCGCGCGCGCTGCGGCCAATCCAGCCCGGCGTACAAGGTCCGCGTCGCCAGCAGACGCTGCACGAGTCCGGCTTGCCAGCGCACGTCCAGCGCAATCCAGGCGAGCGCCGCGCAGACGATCGCCGCAGTGAGCAGACGCTGACCGCGCAGGCCCAGCAGCACGGCCAACCACAGCACGGCAATGGTCGCCGCCAGGCCAGCGACCAGCACAGGCGATTGCGCAGGCGGTGTATCGCCCTCGCGACCGAGGGCATGCACCGAGCGCTGGCTCCACGGCCATGCGCCGAGCCAATCGGTCATCAAGGCGCCGAGGTCGCCACGCCATGAAGGCGACCACAATTGTGCGCCGACCAGCGCAAATGGCCTGAAGCCGAGCTCGGGCGGCACCACCTGACCGATTGCAAACTGCGCGAAGCCGAGCTCGATGATCGTGCCGTGCCACTTGTCCACGTGCGACAGATCGAAACTCGATTCGCGCTCGCCCGGCCACGGCAGCGAGATCGTCTGCACATCGTTCGGCGCCTCGGCCGTGCGAAACACCAGGGACAGTTCCAGCGTGCGCGGAAAATCGGCAAAGCGATAGCGCAGCAGCGTGAACTGGCGCGCATCGAGATTCGGCAGCGCCACCGACTGCAGGCTGGAGAAATCCTCGGCGGCGGCTTCGAGGTGCAACTGGTCGCCGCGCACCGAGCCGCTGCCGAATACCGACTGGAATTCGCTGCCGGCGTACGCGCGCTGCGTCTGCGGCATGATCGGCGTGCGCCATTCGGTGCCGCCGGCCCACAACAGCAGCAGCAACCAGCTCGCCGCCAGCGCGAGCACGAAGAGGGCGCGCCTCATGCGGCGAGTTCGTCCAATCGCGCGAGTTCGGCCGGGGTGAAACCGGCGCGCAGGCGCGCTGCGGTGTTGAACGGGCCGCGCACGCCGCCGCGCAGATGCGTTTCGAGCAGATCGTGAAAGGTCGTCGGCGCATCGACACCGGCGCGTTCGCAGCACCAGGCGAACCAGCGCGAGCCGGCGGCGACATGCGCAACTTCCTCGCGCAGGATCACGTCGAGAATCGCGACGGTCGCCAGATCGCCGACGCTGCGCAGCCGTTCAATCATGCCCGGCGTCACGTCCAGTCCGCGCGCCTCCAGCACGCGCGGCACCAGGGCCATGCGCGCGAGGCAGGAATCGGCCGTACGTACCGCCATGTCCCACAGCCCGTCGTGCGCGTCGAAATCGCCGTACGCGTGCCCGAGCTCGGCCAGCCGCGCCGCCAGCAGTGCGAAATGACGCGCCTCGTCGGCGGCGACCTGGGCCCAATCGCGGTAATACTCGGCCGGCATGTCGCGAAAACGATAGACCGCGTCCCAGGCGAGGTTGATCGCATTGAATTCGATATGCGCGACCGCGTGCACCAGTGCCGCCCTGCCTTCGGCGGTGCCGAGACCGCGCTGCGCGAGTTGGCGCGGGGCGACCAGGTTCGGCCGCGGCGGACGCCCCGGCGTGCCGATCGGTTCCGGCCGGGCTGAGGCATCGTCGACCGACAGCTCGCCGGCGGCGACAGCCGCGGCGCACGCCTGCGTCAACGCAAGCTTCGCCGCCGGATCGCTGCAGGCAAGGCACAGCGCTGCGGCTTCAAACAGATTGTCCGGGTCGCCGCTCGCCATGTGGTCCCGCACCTCCCTGCGACGAAATGGCTCGCATTATCCACGAGTAGCCATCGCAAGGATGCGGCAAAGCGCGCAAAGAAAACGTTCAGCGCTGCGGCGGGAAATTACCCCGCCTGGCGGCGCTGCAGCTTCGCATCGTCCGAGCGGGCGAATTCGAGATCGCGCAGATAGGTCGGCTCGACGCCGGTCACGTACTCGCCGGAGAAACACGAGGTGTCGAAATGCTTCAGATCCTCGTTGCCGTCCTGTACGGCCCAGATCAGGTCGTCGAGGTCCTGGTAGATCAGCTTGTCGGCGCCGAGGATCTTCTCGATCTCGTCGACCGTGCGGCCATTGGCGACCAGTTCGGCGACCACCGGCATGTCGATGCCGTAGATGTTCGGATAGCGCACCGGCGGCGCTGCCGAAGCCAGATAGACTTTCTTCGCACCCGCGTCGCGCGCCATCTGGATGATCTGCTTCGAGGTCGTGCCACGCACGATCGAATCGTCCACCAGCAATACGTTCTTCTTGCGGAATTCCAACCCGATCGGATTCAGCTTGCGGCGCACCGAACGCACGCGCTCGCTCTGTCCCGGCATGATGAACGTGCGGCCGATGTAGTGGTTCTTGACGAAGCCGTCGCGCACCGGCACACCAAGCGCCTGCGCCAGCGGACCGGCCGCCGTGCGCGAGGTGTCCGGAATCGGGATGACCGAGTCGATATCGTGGTCCGGCATCAGGCGCAGAATTTTCTCGGCGAGTTTCTCGCCCATGCGCAGACGCGCCTTGTAGACCGAGACGTCTTCGATCATCGAATCCGGTCGCGCCAGATACACATATTCGAAGATGCACGGCGCATGCACGGCGGGGTCGGCGCACTGGCGCGCGAACAATTTGCCGTCGAGCGTCAGCAGCACGGCCTCGCCGGGCGCGACGTCGCGCAGCAGCTTGAATCCAAGGATATCGAGCGCGACCGACTCGGAGGCGACCGCATACTCTTTTCCGGTCGCAGTCTCACGCTCGCCGAGCACGAGCGGACGGATGCCGTTCGGGTCGCGGAACGCGAGCACGCCATAGCCGAGCAGCACCGACACCACCGCATAGCCGCCGACGCAGCGCGCATGCGTGCCGGCCACCGCCTTGAAGATGTTGTCCGGCGACAGCGTCATGCGGTCCTGGATCTGCAGCTCGTGCGCGAGCACGTTGAGCAGGATTTCCGAGTCGGAATCGGTGTTGATGTGCCGACGGTCGTCCTCGAACACCTCGCGCCGCAGCGTGTCGGTATTGATCAGATTGCCGTTGTGCGCCAGTGCGATCCCGTAAGGAGAATTCACGTACAGCGGCTGCGCTTCGGCCGAACCCTCGGAGCCTGCGGTCGGATAGCGGCAATGGCCGATGCCGACGTTGCCGCGCAGGCCGAGCATGCTTTCGCGATCGAACACATCGCGCACCAGACCACCGCCCTTGTGCAGGCGCAGGCGGTTGCCATCGATGGTCGCGATGCCGGCGGCGTCCTGGCCGCGGTGTTGCAGGACGGTGAGCGCGTCGTAGAGCGCCGAGGCGACTTCCGACCGACCGACGATGCCGATGATTCCGCACATGGTTGGGCTGCTTCAGGTAGACGGGGATTTCGGAGGCGCCGCCGGCTTCCGTTCGGCAGCCGGCGGCGTCGATTTCTGTTGCGGCGCCAATGGCGCCAGCGGTTTGATCAAGGCATCCACCGGCTCGAGATAGCGTGCCACCCCGGCCGGCAGACGCGCGCTCAGCCAGCGCGCGCCATTTTCGAAACTCGGCAGCAGGCGGGACTCGCTCCACCACGGATCGCGCGGAAACGGCGTAAATCCCATCAGCATGACCACCAGCACCACGAGCGCGAGACCGCGCACCAAACCGAACACCATACCGAGCAGACGGTCGCTGCCCGAAAGCCCGCTGCCTTCGACCAGCTTTCTCATCAGGAAAGTAACGATCGCACCGGCGATCAGAACCGCAATGAAACAGACTGCATAAGCAAGCAAGATGCGTACCGACGGCGTGGATATGCTGGCTGAAAAGCGTTCCGCAAGGGCCGGCCCGAACAGCCAGGCGACCCAGAACGCGCAAGCCCAGACCGCCAGCGCCAGCACTTCGCCGATGAAGCCCCGCCACAGCCCCATCAGCACCGACAGGCCGAGTACCGCGAGGATCGTGTAGTCGGCCCAGTTCACTGGCGAGCCGGGATTGGCGATTCGGGATTCGGGATTCGGTAAAGCATGGCGCCCGGCCGACTTGAGGCTTTTCCCAATCCCCAATCCCGAATCTCCAATCCCTGCTCCATCACAACGTCACGATCATGCCGTCGAGCTTCAGCTTCTCCTTGATGTTCGACTTCAGCTTGTCGGCCGCGCCGCGGTCCACTTCCGGACCGGCGCGCACGCGCCACAGCGTGGTGCCGTTCGCATCGAGCTTGTCGATGAAGGCGACGAAGCCGGCGTTCTTCAAGCGGTCGCGCAACTTGTTGGCGTCGTCGGCCGTTTTCAACGCGCCGAGCTGCACCGCCCAGCCGCCCGCATGCGCCTTCGGCAGCGCGGTGGCCGGCGCATCGGCGGTCGCGTCGCCGGCCAGCTGCACGACACTGCCCGGTACGCTGGGTTTCAACTGCTTGATGCGCAACCGCGCGGCTTCAGCGGCTGCACGATCTTCGAACGGTCCGACGCGAACGCGCTGGGCCGGCTTGCCTTGGAACTCACTGCTCTCGGCAAACGCCGGGAAGCCACCCTTTTTGAGTGTCGCGACGAGTTCGTCGGAGTTCTTGCTGGCCGAATAGATGCCGAGGTGTACGAAGAAATGGCCGTTCGCAGCCTGCCCCGGCACGAGCTTGGGCGGTTCCGCGGCAGGCATCGCCTGCTTCGGCGCGGTGGTCCCGGGTTTGGCGGGTGTCGCCGCTGCGGGCGTCGGCGCTGCCGGTGCCGGTGCCGGTGCCGGCTCGGCGGCAGGCATTTCGGGTTTCGGAGCCGTCGCGGTATCGACGGTTGCGATGTGGTTCGCATCGGGCGCCTGCGTCGACGGCCCGGTCGGGTTTTGCGCGGCGGGATCGACCGGCAGTACGCGCGTCTGGAATTCGCGGTCCGGCGCCGGCGGAATCGCCAGATTCGAGGTTTCCATCTCGGCGGACTTCTGCGGCGCCGATCCGGACAGGAACATCGGTACGAAGATCACGGCCAGCGCGATCAGCACGGCGGCGCCGAGCAGGCGCTGTTTCAGCGACAAATCCATCACGAGTCCGCATCGGGAAAGCCGCCGCGATTATACGCCCGCGTGCCGCTGTATCGGTGCTGACGCGGTCCGCGTTTCCCGCTCAGCGCGTCGCAAGGCCGTGTGCCCGCGCGAATTGCAACGCCGCGGCGGCGACAAAGAACGAGCCGAATGCGATCACGCGATCGCCGCGCCTTGCAAAGTCCCATGCGACCGCAAGCGCCGCGTCGACATGCTCGTGCGCGATGATTTGCGCGTGAGCGAGCGGCGGCACGGCGAGCCATGCCAGCGCCTCGACGCCGAGCCCGCGCGGCGACTCCCTCCCGAGTCCGCCGAGGAACCAGAGATCGATCGCGCTCGCGAGCGCCGCAACGATGCCACCGACGTCCTTGTCGCCGAGCGCGCCGAACACCGCCAGCGTGCGCCCGTTGGCCGGCGCCGCACGCAACCAGTCGGCCAGCACGCGCGCGGCCTGCGGATTGTGGGCGACATCGACGATCAGCAGCGGATCGTCGCCGAACGTCTGCAGGCGTGCGCCGATGCGCGCATCGGAAACGCCTGCAGCGATCGCGGCGGGATCCCAGGCGACACGCGCGCGCAGCGCGTGCAACGCTGCGATGGCGGCTGCCGCATTTGCCAGCTGCGCAGGCGCGACGAGTTGCGGCAGCGGCAGGACCAGCTCCACCGAGCCTGCGCGCCAGCGCCAGCGCCGCTCCGCCGCGCGTTCGACATGGAAGTCGCGCGCGGCGAGGCGCAGATCCGCGCCGACGCGCCGCGCGGCGTCGAGCAAGCCGGCCGGCGGCTCCGACTCGCCGACGATCGCCGGCCGACCGGTACGGAAGATGCCTGCCTTCTCGCGGCCGATGCTGTCGCGGTCGTCGCCGAGCCAGTCCTGGTGATCGAGATCGATCGTCGTCACGATCGATGCATCGGCATCGATGATGTTCACCGCATCGAGGCGGCCGCCGAGGCCGACTTCGAGCAGAGCGACATCGAGTGTGCCGTGCGCGAAGATCCACAACGCAGCCAAGGTGCCGTACTCGAAATAAGTCAGTGCGATATCGCCGCGCGCCGCTTCGATGCGCGCGAACGCGTCGACCAGTGCGTCGTCGCTGGCATCGCGTCCGAGTAATCGCACACGCTCGTTGTAGCTCAGCAGATGCGGCGAGGTGTACGCACCGACGCGCTGCCCGGCTGCGCTCAGTATCGCTTCGAGAAAGGCGACGGTGGAACCCTTGCCGTTGGTGCCGCCGATCGTGATGACGAGCGGCGCCGGCGCAGGTGACCCGAGCCGCTGCCAGACCTCGCGCACGCGCTCGACACCGAGCTCGATCGCACGCGGATGGACGCGCTGCTGATACTCGAGCCAGTCCTCCAACGTGACCGGCCCGGTGGCTGGATCGGATTGCATCGGCACGCCCGCTCAGCGCATCAGGATGCGGTTCGGCTTCAACGGCAGCTTGCCGCGCCAGTACTGGATCAGCACGAAGCCGAACGCCATGCCGCCGAGATGCGCGAAGTGCGCGACGCCGGCCTGGGTGCCGGTCACGCCGAGAAGCAATTCGAGACCGCCGTAGAGTATCACGAACAGCCACGCCGGAATCGGGATCGGCAGCAGCAAGGCGATCACGCGCGCATTCGGGTACATCATGCCGAACGCGAGCAGCAAGCCCATCACGCCGCCGGATGCGCCGAGGGTCGGATAGAAACCGCCGGTGAAGAAATGCATGACGAACAGCTGCGCCACCGCGGCGCCGATCACACAAATGAGGTAGTAGACCGCGAACGGGCGCGCGCCGAACAGGCGTTCGATCGGCCCGCCGAACATCCACAGCGCGAGCATGTTGAACACGATATGGGTGATGCTGTTCGGATCGTGCAGAAAGCCGTAGGTCAGGACCTGCCAGAATTCGAAGCCGACCGTGACCGACTCTCCGTTCGGCAGCAACGCCTGCTGATGCGGTCCCCACGGCCACAGCTCGAGTGGCAATTCGAAAGGCTCGCCCAACCACAGCTGCAACAGATACATGGCGACGTTCGCCAGCAGCAGCGCACGGGTTACTGGCGGTAGATCGATGGGCATGAAGTTCCTGCAGGGCGATCCCCGAGCCTGCAACGGCTCGGCACGAAGCGCGCAGGATGCGGCGAGCGGCGGCGAGATTCAATATGCGCGCGGCGCCGCAACGCCGGATCAGCCGCCGGGCGAGCCGGCCGGCGCGTCGAATCCGTCGACGAAGATGCGCTCGATCACCGTGACCGTGCCGCGCATGCCGCCGCTGAGGTCGCCATGCGCATCGCAGTAGTAGCCGAACGTGCCGAGCTGGTTGAACTGGACGTTCGCGTGCCAGGAGGAATCGCTCGGCGCATTGTTCGTCGTGCAGTTTACCGAGCAGATGAAGCGGTTGTTGTCCGCATGCACGTTGTGCACGCCACCGGCGTTCTGGAACGCGATCGTGTCGCCTTGATGGATCGTTATCGCGGCCGGCGTGAAGCGCATATCGGGATTTGCCGTCACCACATGCATCGCCGCCTGCGCGGCGCAGCAGTGCGCGATCGCGATCAACGCCGTGGCGCACCTGTGCGCCACCGAGCGGGCGCGGACAAGCATGGACATCAGCCCATGAATCCGAGATCGGCGCTGCCGAAGCGGCCGAGATTCGGCAGGATATCGGCAATGCCGCCGCTATCGACGCCGAACCAGCGCGCCAATGTCGCTGCGTACTGGTCGACGGCCAGCGTCGGAATGATCTGGCCGTAGCCGGTATCGTCCGGATTGCTGTTCCGATTGTCGTCGTCGTAGCGCGCCAGCGACGGCATCGTGCCGTAGAAGCGCCGACCGGCGACACCGCCGCCAACGACGAAATGATGGCCGCCCCAGCCGTGGTCGGTGCCGCTGCTGTTGACCGCGAGCGAACGGCCGAAGTCGGACGCGGTGAAGGCAGTCACCGACTCGGCGATGCCGAGCTGCACGGTCGCGTCGTAGAACGCCTTCAGCGCCTGCGACAGCTGGGTCAGGTTGTCCTGCTGGTTCGACGACTGATCGCTGTGCGTATCGTAGTTTCCTGTCGAGACGAAGAACACCTGACGGCTCATGCCGAGCGCGCCGCGCGCGCCGATCAGGCGTGCGACCATCTGCAGCTGGTTGCCGAGATCGGTGTCCTGGAACGGCGTCGTCCATGTCGGCGGATCGCCGAGCGCGCTATCGATGATGCGGTAGTTGGCGATCGAGCGCGTCGCCGCATCGGCGAATGCGCGTTCGAGCACGTGCGCCTGCGAACCCGGGGCGATCAAGGCGTAGTAGGCAGCGGCACCGGCCTCGTTGTCGTTGCCCGGCAGGAGCCACGCTTCCGGACCGTCATCGGAGTAATTCATGCGCGTCACGCCGGACGCGTCCATCGAATACGGATTGACGATGGCGCCGCGCTGGAACAGATCGCTGCCGCCGAGCGTGATGCTCATCGGAATCTGTCCCGCATTCGCCGTATGCAGCAGATCGGCGACACGTCCACCCCAGCCGTTGGCGTTCGCGTCATCCGGGCGCGAGGTTTGCCATTGGCTGCTTTGGTCGTCATGCGAAAACAGCTGCGGCGGCGTCGGTACGCCGCCGTTCTGGTATTGCGACTGCGTGATCGGATAGAGCAGGCTGCCCACGTTCGCGACGATCGCGGCGTGGCCGGCGTTGAACAGGCCCGCGACTTCCGACATCGCCGGATGCAGACCGTAGTTGGCAGGACCACCGCCGACTGCCGGCGTCAATGACGCCAAGCCCGCTGCCGGCAGCGCGAGATCGCCGCGCGAGGATTCGTAGTCGGTCCGCGCCTGCCCGCTGGTCGGCACGATCGTGTTGAAGCTGTCGTTGCCGCCGTACAGGAATACGCAGACCAGCGCTTTGTAGTCGTCGAAGGCGAAACGCCGCGCATTGGCGGCTGCGGCGACGAGGCGCAGGTTGCCGAGCGCGGAATATACGCTCGCGCCGCCGAGCGCGGCGCAGATGCTCTTGCGCAGAAAATCGCGGCGATTCACGTGCATGACGGCGGCCTCATTTCTGGATCGAGTATTCGGGCGAATTCATGATCAGGTACAACGCATGCTGCACGCGCACGCGGCCGAGGTCGGAACCAAAATCGTCCGTCGTCAGCGCGTTCAAGCGCGTGAGCAGAACGTCGCGCATGAAAGGAGACATCTGTCCGCCCATGAGCAGGTCGTTGTAGGCGTCGATGAGTCCGCCGGGATCGCTCGCCGCCTGCGCCGCATCGCGTGCTTCGTTCATTTGCAGCGTGGCGCTGTCGTCGCTGCCGTAGCAGGCGTCGCTCGCGGTGTAATCGCAGAAGATCTGGTGGAACAGGTCGTTCGGCGTCGCCACCACCATCGTGTCACTGAGAATCTGGAATTCCGGACTGTACAAGCCGCGATCCTGCACCTCGCCCGCCTGCTGGAAGTCCGGCTTGAAGAAATTGAAGACGGTCGGTGCGCGCAGCGGCGCCTCGCCATAGAGATTTTCGATCGTGGGATAAGTACGCAGATTGGCGATGCGCCCGCCGGCCGAGCGACCCGCCAGAGCGCGCCACAGATGCGTCGCCTTGAGCAACGGCTCGCGCAGCTTGCCGAACGTATCCGGCCGCTGCCATTGCCCGTAGCGCGCTTCGCTGTCGAGCAGGATCGCGCGTATGACGGCTTGCAGGCTGCCGCGCACGTGCTGCGCGCTGCCGTCGTCGTCGAACACCTGCGCGACGCGCTGCACGTACTGCGGCGACGGATTGCTGGTCACCAGGCGCTGGATCAGCCGCGTAGCGATGAACGGCCCGACGTTCGGATGATGGAAGATGTTGTCGAGCGCCGCGCTCAGTTCCTGCTGCGCATCGCCGCCGTGCATCAGCACGCCGTTGCCGAGCGCGACGCCCGCATACACCAGCAATTGTTTGTCCGAGCTGGCATCGTGATAAGCCTCCACCGGCTGCATCGGCAGGCGCCAGGCCGGCGCGTCGGTGTTGCCGGCGCCGCAGTAGAAAAACGTGTCCTCGTCGCAGCAGCTGTCGGTTGCGCCGCAGCCAGTGTTGTTCCAGTCCCAGCCGGTGAATACCGCGGCGAAGCCGCGCACCGTGGTCTGGTCGTAGGTGGGAACGGGCTGGCCGCCGGACAAGCGCTGCGAACCGTCGGGATTGAGCTGCTCGAGGCCGATCGAGAACAACTGCATGACTTCGCGCGCGTAGTTCTCGTCCGGATGGACGTTCTGCGCCGCGTCGGCTTTGCGGTTCTGGATCGAGCTCAGGAAGATGCCCATAGCCGGATGCTTGCCGACGTCTTCGAGCAGGACGCGATAGTTGGCGAACGCGTCGGCAGCGAGCATGTCGTAATAGCTGGTCAGGGTCCACGGCGCGTAGGCCAGCGTGCCGTTGCTGCTGGACACCACGAAGATCTCGCTCAGCGCGAATGCGACGCGCTGGCGCAATTGATCGGTCGGCGCGTTGGCGGGATAGCCGCTGCGGCTCGGATCGGGTGTACCTGCCGCGTTGATGCTCCAGCTTTCCAGGCGCGTATCGTCGCTGAGATATTCATCCGGATCTTGCGCGGCGACCCAGTCCAGATACTGCGACTGCGTCGAAACGGGCGCGGCGAATTGCTCGTTCAGCCAGCCCTGGTAGCCGACGAGACGCAGGTGCGCGATGTCGTCCGGGCTGGCGCCGAACGTCGCCTGCGCGAGGAAGCGTGACGCATCGGCATCGCGCGCGATCGCGCCGTCGACGCCGTCGACGCCGTCGTGGAAGCCGATGTCCGGCCAGTGGCTCAGCGTCTGCGCCTGCAGCAGGCGCGTGGACGATGCGAGCAGCAGCGCCGCGGTCCCGCTGCGCAGAAAGCGGCGAAGTCCGCTGACGATCATCGCCTCCCCCTTGGATACGACATGCCCGATGCCGGTCACTCTAGCGCGACCGGCCGCCAGAGGTCATGACGCAGGCCGCAGTTGGCGCTCAGCGCGCCGTGCGGGTTTTTCTTGGCGCAGCGGTCGCTGCCTTCTTGCGCGGCGACGGTGCAGGCCCCCACAGCAGAGCGTCCAGATTGCGCTCCCAGCCGTGCAGAGCGAGATCGACCCGTGCATTGCACACGAGTACCCCTTCGCCGGCCAGGCGCCGCACCTGTTCTCGAAAACCGCGGCTGCCCGGAGCGAACGCGCTGCGCCCGTCGGCGCGCAGCACGCGATGCCAGGGCAGCGCCAGCTCGGCCGGCGCTTCGCCGAGCACGCGCCCGACCAGCCGTGCACGGCCGGGCCAGCCGGCGCGAGTGGCGATCTCGCCGTAGCTGGTGACGCGACCGGGCGGAATCGAGGCAATCACGCGGCGGATGGCCGCGTGCTGGCGCACGCTGTCGGGATCGACTGACTTCATCGGCCCCGCACGCTAGCATAGGCGCCAGCCCAGAACGAAGGAACGCCGTGCAGAGTTTCGAACAGATCCGCTCCCACGTCGGCGCACGCCATGCGCTGCGGACGAACGATCCGTACCTGATCAGCTTCGACCTGACCCTCGACGACGGTCGCCATCAGGGCGTCTACCTGGCCGAAATGGACGATGAGGACGGCAGCAAATACCTGCGCGTGTCGACGCCGATCGGACCCTTTACCGGCATGGACGGCCTGCGCTGCCTGCGCTTCAACTGGGAACAGCGCACCGGCTATCTCGCCGTCAGCGATCTCGACGGCTCGCCGTACCTGCAGCTGTGCGAAAACCGCCCCTACGGCTTACTGACCGAAGCCGAGCTCGATCGCCTGATCAAGGAACTCGGCGGCCTCGGCGATCGCATGGAACAGGCGATTTCCAGTGGCGGCGATTCGTTCTGAGGTTTGACACCGGCGGTTCGTGCGCCGCGGCACCCTCGCACGCGCGGCGCGACTCGTTCCCCGACCGTGCAGCGGAGGCATCGATGGTGTTCGGGTCGATTCTGTTCTGGCTTCCTGCGATCGCCTCGGCAAGCCTGATGATCCTGTTGGATGGCAGCCTGGGTGCGCAGCCCCGGCTCGTGTCGCTGTGGTTCGCCGCGGCCTTGCTGGCGCAGGTCTTCTGTGCGGTCTACTCGGCCGGATGGGTCGCCGGCATCCTGCTGCAAGCGGTGCTGGCGCTGTAT
>Ga0247776_10000043_pt1 | contig 38725 bp, 27 predicted proteins | sample UWRJL199509C5_FD_179912 | JGI IMG/M metagenome (GOLD analysis project Ga0247776, IMG submission 179912) | Plant litter microbial communities from Arlington Agricultural Research Station in Wisconsin, United States - UWRJ-L199-509C-5 | ecosystem: Environmental > Terrestrial > Plant litter >...
CAGCCACCGGCTCGACACTCATGGGCGGCGGCGCGACACCGACCGAGACGCCGACGAAAGGCCGTGCCGAAGCCGGCGCCGACGTTATCGCGATGCCAGCGGCGAGTGCGAGCGCGGCGAGCCCAGTTCGCAGAGGACGATTGTTCATAACGACTCCATTTTTTGCGGTTGCCGCGGCGCTGCCCAACCTGCCGCGGTACCCCAACAAACGCGCGCAGCCGCATCGGGTTGACGGCGTGCGCGCCTTTATTCAGCTCGCCGATAATCCATGCTCGTCGCGAGCGCTGGGCCAAGCCCCAACAAAAACGCCCGGCGCTGGCCGGGCGTTTATGCGTTGCAATAGGCGCAGCGTCCATGCGCCGCGCTCGCCGAGTCGATGGTCAGCGCGTCCCACGTGACGAGGGGCGCGCCGAGGGTGCCGAGGGGCGCGCTGCCCCACCGCCGGCGCGCGACGGCATCGCATGGCCGCTGTGCCCGTAGCCACCGCCGTATCCATTGCCATGCCCGCCGCTGTAGCCATTGCCGTAGCCGCCGCCGTGCCAGTTGCCACCGCCACCCCAGCCGCCGTGCGGACCGTGGTAGTAGTGACGATGGTGATAGTCGTCGTAGTAGAAGCCTAGCCCGATCCCCACGCCATAGCCGTAACCGTAGCCGTAGTAACCCCAGGGATCATTGTCGTAGTAGGCAGCCCCGCCGTAGTACGGAGTACCGTAATAGGCATCGCCGGAACCGTAGTAGGCGTCGCCGGAATAGCCGTCGCCGCGTACGTAACCGTAGTCCGGTCCATAGACGCAGCCGCCGAGTGCGAACAGGGCCAGCGCCAGGAATCCGGATCTGACCAAACCGGACTTGCCGATACGTTGCATGGTGCGACCTCCACTGGCCTGACGACGACGATCGTACGCCTGCGTCAGTAGATGCGTGCTGGGCTTGCACAATCAAGGATCGCCGCGCGTGCGTTCAGCCTGCATATCCAAAGCGCCCGGCAGTGGCGTCAAGCGCGAAAGTTCTTCGTCGCGCAGCGCCTTCGGCTTGCGCGAGAGCTCGCCGACCTTGGCGAAGAACAGCGGCCAGGCGCCATGCGCCTGCGCAAAAACCCGCGCGAACGCAGCAATCCAGCGGTCGTACAAGCCAAATGGCAGCAGGCTCGCATTGTTGATCGGCGCGCCGACCCAGCTGTCGTAACGCCGGTCACCGTGCCAGGCGCCGTCACGCAGCTGCGCGTAGCGCGCGCGAAACGCTGCGATTTCCTCTGCCTTGGCGTCGCGCTTGACCTCGTTCGACGATGCGCGCGCGTAGACCTGGCGCAGGCGCTCGCGCAGGTCGAGCACGAGCGCCGTGAACGCGTCATCGCGCGCACGCTCGTCGTCAGCCGGTGGCGCCGATCCACGCGACGCCCGCCATTCACGCAGGCCCTGCTCGGCGACGAAGCTTGCGTACGATTCGTTAAACGCCGTGTCGTCCTTCACGTACAGCTTCTGGTGCGCAAGTTCGTGGAAGATCGTGCTGTCGAGCTCGTCGTCGCTCCAGCGCAGCATGCTGGAGAGGATCGGATCGGCGAACCAGCCGAGTGTCGAATAGGCGACCGCGCCCTCGATCTGCGTGTCGTTGCCGAGTGCGGATAGTCGCGCCGCTTCGCGTTCGGCGCGCACGCGCTCGAAATAGCCCTGGTACGCGACACAACCGGCAAACGGAAAACAATGCGTGACCGGCTCGACCGCGAACTCCGGCGCGGCGAACACGTTCCAGGTCACATAGGGCCGATGCAGCTCGACGTAACTCGTGTAGCTGCGGTTGCGCGGCAGATCGAGATGATCCGAAGCAAACGCGCGCGCTGCCTGTGTTTCTTCGAGGCGTGTGCGCAGTTTCGCATCCGTATGCGGGTCGGCGATCACATCGGCGACCGCTTTTCGATGCAGCAGCAATCCGGCCTGGCCGCGCGCGACGTGCGCGTAGTATCCGAGCGACGAACATGCGCTGGTTGCGAGGATCACGCAGCCGAGCATCAACCAACAGCCGTTTGCCGACCAGCGCATCGCGTGATTCCGGATCGCGGCTACAGCTCGAACTGCTCATTGAGGATGCGCTCTTCCAGACCATGCTCGGGATCGAACAGCAGGGTCATCGTCTGCTCGCGCGATTCACGGATCAGCACTTCGACGACATCGCGCACTTCGTTCGAATCGGCAGTCGCGCTGACCGGACGCTTGTAGGGATCGAGCACTTCGAGCTTGATCTCGATCGCCGCGGGCAGGATCGCACCGCGCCAGCGCCTTGGCCGGAACGGACTGATCGGCGTCATCGCCAGCAGCTGCGAACCGAACGGCAGGATCGGCCCATGCGCCGAGAGGTTGTAGGCGGTGGAACCCGCCGGCGTCGATATGAGCACGCCGTCGCAGATCAGTTCCTCGAGCTTGACGACGCCGTTCAGCGCAACGCGCAAATGCGCTGCCTGTTTGGTCTGGCGCAGCAGCGAAACCTCGTTGAAGGCCAGTGCCGAGGCCGTGCTGCCCGATTCGGTGACCGCTTCCATCACGAGTGGGCGCAGCACGGTCGAACGCGCCCGCGCGATGCGCTCGGGCAGGTCGTCCGGGTGATGATGATTCATCAGGAACCCGACCGTACCGAGCTTCATGCCGTACACCGGCAGCCCGCGCGCCATATGCCGATGCAAGGTGCGCAGCATGAAGCCGTCTCCGCCGAGTGCGACGATGACCTCGGCCGTGTCGAGCGGCGCGTCCCCATAGCGCGCGCCGAGTGCCGCCAACGCGGACTGCGCCTCCTCGATCGGGCTCGCGACAAATGCGATGCGTTGGCTCATCGATCAGCTTCCCTTTGCGCCGCGATCCTGCGCCGCCGTGGCCGGCAAACTACCACGAGCGGCGCATGCAACGATCAGGCGCCCTTCGCAGAGGCCTGCACGAGTTGCGCGAAGCGACGCAGCGCAACCGATGCGATCGGATAGTCGACGGTCTGCGTGCGGATCTCTTCGAGCAGGCCGAGCGTGAACTTCAATGTCGGGTCGTCGCGTTCGAGCCAGCGTGCGACCGGGTGCTCGACCACATCCGAGGCATTGCCGAGGATCTGCGCGGCGAGCGCCCGATGCTGCGCGGCCAGTTCGTCGCGCAACGACCCGCGCGCCTGCGCATGCCAGCGGCTCTCGACCGGCAGGTTCTCGATCTGCCGGCGCAAGCCTTCGATGTCGAGCGCCTGGCCCAGTTCGAAGAATACCGCCGCGACGCGATGGATCGGCCGGCTGGTTTCGAGCGCCACCTCGGCGATGTCGAACGCGACGCCGAGCACGGGGAGCGCGGCCAGACGGCGCGCGAGCGTTTCAGGAATGTCCAGGCCTTGCCACTTTTCGACATCGACGTCGTAGTCGGCCCGCCCGGTCGCGGTGAGCACGGTCGGCGTCGCTGCACGCAGTTCGGCGACGCCTGGCGCGTAACGTTCGACGACGCCGGCGATGTCGAAGCTCGCGCCGCGGTGATTGAGCAGCCAGCGCGTCAGGTTGCGCTGCAGGTCCCAGATCTTCAGCAGCGCATCGATCTGTACGGTCTCGCCGACTTTGCCATCGAGCGATTCGATCTCGGCCCACAGGCCGCGCGCATCGACGATCTCGCGCACCGCCGAATACGCCTTGGCGATCGCCGCCGGCGGCTGCCCGGTGTCTTCCTGCATGCGCAGCACGAAGGTCGCGTCCATGCGGTTGACCATCGAGTTGGTCACGGCTGTCGCGATGATCTCGCGCTTCAGCCGATGCCGCTGCATATGATCCGCGTACGGCCCGTGCAGCGGTTCCGGGAAGTAGCGCGCGAGTTCCTTCGACAGATATGTATCTTCCGGCACGTCGGAATCGAGCAGCTGCTGGTACAGCTTGATCTTCGAATACGACAGCAGCACGGAAAGCTCCGGCCGCGTCAGGCCCTGATGGCGCACCCTGCGCTCGGCCAGCTCCGCATCGCTCGGCAGGAATTCGATCTGGCGATCGAGCAGGCCTTCGGCCTCCAGCGTGCGGATGAAATGTGCGTTCGAGCCGAGACGATGCACCGACATGTGCTCCATCACGGTGATCGCCTGGTTCTGCCGGTAGTTGTCGGCCAGCACCAGCCGTTCGACTTCATCGGTCATCGCCGCGAGCTGGCTGTTGCGCTGGTCGTAGCTCAGCTCGCCGCGCTGCACGGCGTCGTTGAGCAGGATCTTGATGTTGACCTCGTGATCCGAGGTGTCGACGCCGGCCGAGTTGTCGATGAAATCGGTGTTCAGCAGCACGCCATGCTGGGCGGCTTCGATGCGCCCCTTCTGCGTGAAGCCGAGGTTGCCGCCCTCGCCCACCACCTTGCAGCGCAGGTCCTTGCCGTTGACGCGCAGCGCATTGTTGGCGCGATCGCCAACGTCCGCATTGGTCTCGCTGTCGCCTTTCACGTAGGTGCCGATGCCGCCGTTGAACAGCAGGTCGACCGGCGCTTTCAGGATCACGCTGAGCAGTGCGGTCGGTGCGAGCTGACCGGTCGCCTCGTCGATGCCGAGCACGCGGCAGATCTCCGGCGACAATGGAATCGTCTTCGCCGTGCGCGGGAAGATGCCGCCGCCTTTCGAGATCAGCGAGGTGTCGTAGTCGGCCCAGGACGAGCGCGGCAGCACGAACATGCGCTGGCGTTCCTTGAACGAGGCGGCCGCGTCCGGATCCGGGTCGAGAAAGATGTGGCGATGGTCGAATGCGGCAACCAGCCGAATATGTTCGGACAGCAGCATGCCGTTGCCGAATACGTCGCCGGACATGTCGCCGATGCCGACGCAGCTGAAGTCCTCGCTCTGGCTGTCGCGGCCGAGCGCGCGGAAATGCCGCTTGACCGACTCCCACGCGCCTTTCGCGGTGATCGCCATCTTCTTGTGGTCGTAGCCGACCGATCCCCCCGAGGCGAACGCGTCGCCGAGCCAGAAGCCATGCTCGGCGCTGACGGCGTTGGCGATGTCGGAAAACGTCGCCGTGCCCTTGTCGGCGGCGACGACGAGATACGGATCGTCGCCGTCGTAGCGCACGACGTCGTTCGGATGCACGACGTCGCCATCGACGAGGTTGTCGGTGATGTCGAGCAGGCCGTTGATGAACAGCCGGTAGCAAGCGATGCCTTCGGCCAGCACCGCGTCGCGCTCGCCGCTCGCCGGCGGATGCTTGACGAAGAAACCGCCTTTCGAGCCGACCGGAACGATCACCGTGTTCTTGACCATCTGCGCCTTGACCAGGCCGAGCACTTCGGTGCGGAAGTCCTCGCGCCGATCCGACCAGCGCAGGCCGCCGCGCGCGACCGGGCCGAAGCGCAGGTGCACGCCTTCGACGCGCGGGCCATAGACGAAGATTTCGCGGTACGGCCGCGGCTTCGGCAGGTCGGGCACCTTGGCCGAATCGAACTTGAAGCTGATGTAGGACGCCGGCGCCCCGTCATGGGTCTGGAAATAATTGGTGCGCAGCGTCGCGCCGATCACGCCGAGGTAGGAGCGCAGGATGCGGTCCTCGTCGAGGCTGGCGACGTGTTCGAGCAGCGCCTTGATCGTCGCGATGATTGCGCTGACCTGCTGCGCACGCGCCTCGCCGCGCGCGGCGACGAGATCGTCGATCAGGCGCGGCTGCGCCTTCAGCGCATCGGCGGAAACCAGGGTCTGCAGTTCCTTCGCGAGACGCTTGCGTGCCGTTTCGATCGCCGGCCTGCCGGCGCTCTCGCGGCGTGGATCGAAGCCGGCTTCGAACAGTTCGACCAGGAGGCCGGCGAGCGCCGGATAGCGGTTCAGCGTCTCCTCCATGTAGCTCTGCGAGAACGTCACGCCGGTCTGCAGCAGGTATTTGCAATAGCCGCGCAGCACCGCTACCTGGCGCCAGTCGAGCTGCGCGCCGAGGATCAGCTTGTTGAACGCGTCGTTCTCGGCGGCGCCGCGCCAGATGCGTTCGAACGCGGCCTGGAAGGCTTCGCGCACCTGTTCGATGTCGAACTCGCAGCGCAGCGCCGGCTGCACCGCGATGTCCTGGATGTAGACCTGGCTGCCCTGCACGTCGAGCTCGTAGAGCTGTTCGGTGAGCACCTTGACGCCCATGTTCTCGAGCAGCGGGATCACCTCCGACAGCTCGATCGCGCCGCTCAAGCGGAATACTTTCAGTTGCAGTATGTCCGGCTTGCGCCGCGAGCGATGCAGGCTGAGGCGGATGTCGTCGGCGTCACGCAGACTGGCCGCCAGCTCGACATCGGCCGCGGCGACATGCGGGGTGACTTCCTCGATATAGCCGGCCGGCAGCGCGCGGCCATAGCGCGTGGCGAGCTTGAGGCCCTTGTCTTCGCCGTGACGCTGCACCAGCGCGTCGCGCAGATCGTCGTACCAGTTGCGCACGATGTGCACGATCTTCGCTTCGAGATCGGCGACGTCGTAGCTGGCCTTGTCGCCCGGCTTGGGCCGCACCACCAGGTGCAGCATCGCCAGCGGCGACTCGCCGATCTGGATCGTCGAATCGATGCGCTCACCGTGGAAGGCGCGCTTCAGCGTGGATTCGATGCGCTCGCGCACCGCCGTGTCGAAGCGGTCGCGCGGCAGGTAGACCAGGCACGAATAAAACCGCCCGTACTTGTCGCGCCGCACGAACAGGCGCGTGCGCGGCCGCTCGCGCAGCGCCAGGATGCCGGTGGCGACATCGAACAGCTCGTCCTCGCTGCACTGGAACAACTCGTCGCGCGGCAGCAGTTCGAGCACATGGCGCAGTGCCTTGCCCGAATGCGAATCGCGGCGCAGGCCGGAGCGCTGCATCACCGTCTCGACCTTGCGCCGCACCAGCGGCACGTCCTGCGGACGCGCCATGTAGGCGGCGGTGGTGAACAAGCCGAGGAAGCGCTGCTCGACCACCGGCACGCCGGCTTCGTCGAACGCGAGCACGCCGATGTAGTCCATGTAGCCGGGACGATGCACGCTGGCGCGCGCGTTCGTCTTGGTCAGAATGATCGCGTCCATCGAGCCGGACTGCGGCAGTTCCTTCGCCACCAGGGTGCGCAGCGAGCGCGGCGCGAGCGAACGCTCGCCGCCGTGCAGGATGCCGAGACCGGAGCCGTCGACCGCCTGCAGCACTTCGTCGCTGCCGGTTTTCTCGACCCGATATTCGCGATAGCCAAGAAAGGTGAAGTTGTCGTCGGCAGCCCAGCGCAGGAATTCCTGCGCTTCGGCGATGCCGGTGGCGTCGACCGGCAGCTTGCGCTGCGGCAATTCATTGGCGATCGCGAGCATGCGCTCGCGCATCGCTTTCCAATCGCCCACGCTGGCACGTACGTCGTCGAGCGCCGCGGCGACGGTGCGCTTCAGCCGCTCCAGCTCGGCCGGCTCGGCGACGCGGTCGACTTCGAAATGCATGACCGATTCGGCAGCGCCGGCGGCAGCGTCGCCGCTGCCGAAATTCAGCAGATGGCCGCCGGGATCGCGCGCGATGCGGAAAATCGGGTGGATGATCGCGTGCACCGACAAGCCGCAGGCGGCGATCGCCATGCTGACCGAGTCGACCAGGAACGGCGCGTCGTCGGTGACCACGTCGACCAGGGTGCGCGCCGCGACGACGCCGTGTTCGCCCTCGGCCGGGTTGCCGACGCGCACCTTGGCCGTGCCGCTGCGGCGTTCGCGCACGAAGTCCAGCATGTTCTGCACCAGGCCGGCCCACTCCGCCGCGCTGCGCGCGGCCAGTTCCTCGGCCGGCACCCGGCGCAGGAACTCGCTGGCGAAGGACTGCGCGTCGCGCAGACGCGCGCCGCTCAGCTGGGTCGCCTGTTGGGCGAGGATGGGATCGACGGGCGTGCCGGCAACGGCGCCTTGGGCAGTCATGAAGGAATCCGGGAGGGGTGATCAGCGGGGCGCGAAGGATACCGCCGCGGGCTGCGCGGAATCCAGAACGCAATGTCCTGCAAATCAAGCTTCTAGCACCTGTGTGCTACCGAATGACGTCGGTTGCGCGGCCTGCCTGGCAACGCGGCTGTGTATACACATGCAGCGGACACCGTCGACGGACTCTGCGAGAATCGAACCCAATGGATGACAATTCCTGTACTGCTGAGTATAGTCCGGGGGATCAGCATTCACCGCAGGTCGATCGGGGCGTCGGCGGTCGGGCCGGTCGGCGATCGCTCCGCACGGGAGGCGATCATGTTCGACGACCCGACGATCCATCGACGCCCACCGTCCCGCTGCGCGGCCGGCGCCATCATCGCGCGCAGGAAATCGTCCGACGCGCCTAGAGATTTCAATTGCCAGACCACAGGAAAACTGCACGATGAAGTTGCATAGCGCCCTGACCTGCGCCGGCATTGCCGCGTTCGCCGTGATCGCGACCGGTTGCGGCAAGTCCCAGCCGCAACAGCAGCAGCAACCGCCGCCGCCCGAAGTCGGCGTCGTCGTCGCCAAGTCCGAAGTGGTGCCGCTGACCCAGGATCTGGTCGGCCGCCTGTCCGCCACGCGCACCGCCGACGTGCGTGCACGCGTTCCCGGTGTGCTGCAGAAGCGCGTCTACACCGAAGGCAGCGACGTCAAGGAAGGCCAGGTGCTGTTCCAGATCGATCCGGCGCCGCTGCGCGCTTCGCTGAACGCACAGCAGGCGAACCTCGCTGCTGCGCAGGCGACCTCCACTAACAATCATCTCGCCGCCGAGCGTGCACGCTCGGTCGCTTCCAAAGGCTTGCTCTCGAAAGCCGACGTCGACAATGCGGAAGCGGCCGAGCGGACCTCGTTGGCGGCGGTCAAGCAGGCGCAAGCGAACGTGGAATCAGCCAAGATCAATCTCGGCTACACCAATGTCACCGCGCCGATCTCGGGCCGTTCCGGCCAGCAGCAGGTGACCGAGGGCGCCCTGGTCGGACAGAGCGACGCGACCTTGCTGACCACGATCGAACAGATCGACCCGATCTACGTGAACTTCAGCCAGGCCGTCGGACAGATCGACGATCTGCGCCGCGCCGCCGCCAAGGGCAACGTGCGCCTGGCCGAGCAGGAAAAGGCGAAGGTCGAATTGCTGCGCGCAGACGGCACGCCGTCCGGCGAAAGCGGCGGGCTCGACTTTTCCGATACCGCGGTCGATGCCTCGACCGGCGCTGTCACGCTGCGCGCGATCGTGCCGAATCCCGATCACACTCTGTTGCCCGGCCAGTACGTCAACGTGCGCCTGACCATGGGCGATCTGGCGAAAGCCTGGCTGGTGTCGCAGGCCGCGGTGCAGCGCGACGGTACGGGCCCCTACGTGCTGGTCGTCGGCAGCGACGGCAACGTCGCGCAGAAGCGCATCAAGGCCGATGCCACGCAGGGCGGCAACTGGGTCGTCACCGACGGTCTTGCCGACGGCGATCAGATCATCGTGTCGGGCATCCTGAAAGTGAAGCCAGGCGCGCCGGCAAAGGCGACGCCGCAGGGCCAGCAGCAGCCGCCCGCCGGTAACGCGCCGGCGCCCGCCGCCGGCGGCGACAAGCACTGATCGGAAAGCGCGGCCACGGACGTGGCCGCTTGTTGATGTTCGCGCGCGCGGATTCGCGCGCAGGCAGAGCCCGGCTTCCAGGATAAATTCCACATGTCCAGTTTTTTCATCGACCGCCCGATTTTCGCCTGGGTCCTCGCGATCCTCATCACGCTGGGCGGCGTGATCGCGACGCTCGGTCTCAGCATCGAATCGTATCCTGCGATCGCGCCGACCCAGGTCGCCGTCAGCGCCACCTACCAGGGCGCCGACGCCGAGACCGTCGAAAAAACCGTCACTCAGGTCATCGAGCAGCAGCTGACCAGCATCGATCGCCTGATGTATTTCAGCTCGAGCTCGAGCGCGAACGGCAGCGCGACCATCACGCTGACCTTCGAGCCCGGCACCGACCCCGACATCGCGCAGGTGCAGACGCAGAACCGCGTTTCGCTGGCGACGCCGCGCCTGCCGACCGAAGTGACGCAGCAGGGCATCACGGTGCTGAAGACCAATCCGGACTTCCTGATGTTCTTCGCGCTGACCTCCGATGACGGCCAGCTCGATTCCTACGCACTCAACAACTTCATGTCGCAGGCGGTCGGCGATCAGATCGCGCGTATTCCGGGTGTCGGCCAGACGCGCCAGCTCGGTTCCGAGTACGCCATGCGCATCTGGCTTGATGCCGACAAGCTGCACGGCTACGGCATGTCGGCGACGACCGCACTGGACGGCGTGAGAGCGCAGAACGTGCAGATCGCCGCCGGTCAGATCGGTGCCGAACCGGCGCCGACCGGCAGCGGCTTCACCGCGCCGGTGATCGCCGAAGGCCGCTTCACCACGCCGGAACAGTTCGAGAACATCATCCTGCGCACCAACAGCGACGGCACCTCGGTGCGCCTGAAGGACGTCGCACGCATCGCGCTCGGTCCGTTCTCGTACGGCCTGCGCTCGACCTTCGACGGCAAGGGTGTCGCCGGTCTCGGCGTGCAGCTGACCAGCGGCGCGAACGCGCTGAACGTGCGCGACGCCGTGATCGCCAAGCTGGAGGAGCTGAAACCGACGTTCCCGCCGGGCGTGTCGTACAAGCTGCCGTACGACACCACGGATTTCATCAAGATTTCGATCAAGGAGGTCGTCGAGACGCTGGTGATCGCGATCGTGCTCGTCTTCATCGTCATGCTGATGTTCCTGCAGAACCTGCGCGCGACGATCATCGCGACCCTGGTGATTCCGGTCGCCCTGATGGGCGGCTTCCTGTCGATGTACGCGGTCGGCTTCTCGATCAACCAGCTGACCTTGTTCGGCATGGTGCTGGCGATCGGCATCGTCGTCGACGACGCGATCGTGGTGATCGAAAACGTCGAACGCATCATGACCGAAGAAGGCCTTTCGCCGAAGGAAGCGACGCGCAAGGCGATGGAGCAGATTTCCGGCGCCGTCGTCGCGATCGCCCTGGTGCTGATGGCGGTGTTCATTCCGAGCGCGATGCAATCCGGCTCGGTCGGCGTGATCTACAAGCAGTTCGCGCTGACGATCGCGCTGTCGACCGCGTTCTCCGCATTCCTTGCGCTGGTGTTCACGCCGGCGCTGTGCGCGACGATCATCAAGCCGGTCGACGAGCACAGGCAGAAGAATATCCTCTTCCGCGGCTTCAACCGCGTGTTCGACTGGGTGCGCGACACCTACACCGGCCACGTCACCGGCGCGATCCGCCGCATGGCCATCTGGATGGGCGTGTTCGCGATCGTCGTGGTCGTGTGCGGCTACATGTTCAAGATCCTGCCGACGAGCTTCGTGCCCGACGAAGATCAGGGTTACGCTGTGGTCATCGCGACCTTGCCGTCCGGCGCCGGCCTGCAGCGCACCAACGTGGTGATGGATCAGATCTCCGATACCGTGCGCAAGGATCCGGAGGTTTCCGACGTCTTCGCGATTTCCGGTTTCAGTTTCGTCGGCAGCGGCGAGAACGTCGGCATCGCGTTCGTGCGCCTGAAGCCGTGGGACGAACGCGATCACACCGCGATGGACCTGATCCACAAATTCCAGGGTCAGCTGTTCGGCAGCATCAAGGATGCGATGGTGTTCGTGGTCAACCTGCCGACGATCCGCGGTCTCAGCCAGTTCGGCGGTTTCGACATGTACCTGCAGGACCGTTCCGGCGCCGGCCACGCGGCTCTGATCAATGCGCAGAACATCCTGCTCGGCAAGGCCGCCGAGAAGAAGACCATCCTGGCCGGCGTGCGCCCGAACGGCCTGCCGGACGCGCCGCAGCTGCAGATGACGGTCGATCGCAACCAGGCGCAATCGATGGGGCTGTCGCTGACCGACGTCTACAACGCGATCCAGCTGATGCTCGCGCCAGTCTACGTCAACGACTTCTTCTACGGCGGCCGCGTGCTGCGCGTGAACATGCAGGCCGACGCGCAGTTCCGCGCGTCTACCGAAGGCCTGACGCGCTTCTACGTACCGAGCGCGACGCAGAGCGTGACGCAGCCGACCAGCGGCGGCGGTACCAGCACGGTTCCGGCGATGATTCCGATCTCGAACGTAGTGCACACGAGCTGGATCATGGGTTCGCCGGCGCTGATCCGCTACAACGGCTTCGAGGCGATCGAAATCGTCGGTGCCGAAGCGCCCGGCAGCAGCTCCGGCGCGGCGATGGACGCGATGTCGACCATCGTCAAGAACGAGCTGCCGCCCGGCTTCGGCTTCGACTGGACCGGTCAGAGCCTGCAGGAAATCATCTCCGGCAATCAGGCGCCGATGCTGTACGCGTTGTCGATCCTGGTCGTGTTCCTCTGCCTGGCCGCGCTCTACGAGAGCTGGTCGATTCCGGTCGCCGTGCTGCTGGTCGTGCCGCTCGGCATCACCGGTGCGCTGCTGACCACCTGGGGCCGCGGCCTGACCAACGACGTCTACTTCAAGATCGGCATCCTGACGATCATCGGCCTCGCGGCCAAGAACGCGATCCTGATCGTCGAGTTCTGCGTCGAGGAGCAGCGTGCAGGACGCAAGCTCGGCGCGGCGGTGATCGATGCGGCGCGCCTGCGACTGCGCCCGATCCTGATGACCTCGTTCGCCTTCATGCTCGGCGTGTTCCCGCTGGCGATCTCGACCGGCGCCGGCGCCAACGCGCGCCACGCGATCGGTACCGGCGTGATCGGCGGCATGCTGTTCGCGACCTTCCTCGGCCTGCTCTTCATTCCGGTCTTCTACGTGTTCGTGCGGCGCCTGCTCGGCGAAAAGCTCGAATCGCCGGAGGAGACGAAGAAATCGCTCGCCGAAGGCACGCAGTCGCATGCGTGATGCGAAGTGCCCCGCGCGCGCCCGGCTTGCCGGGCCGCGCGGGAAGTCCGCCACCGAGCGCCCGGCACCTGCCGGGCGTTTCGCTTTGCGGGTCATCCTCGCCATCGTCGCCGGCACCTCGCTGATGGGGCAGCCTGCTCGCGCGGACGATGCGGCCTCGCCACCGTGGCAGCTCTATCGCGACACCAACCCGTTCGTGTCGGCCAGCGGCCTTCCGTTCGCGCCCCCCGCGGTCGCGACCGATCGCTGGCGTGTCGACATCGTGCTCGATGCGAGCAATACCGAACTCGCGTTCGATCGCCGCAGCGAATCTCTGCTGTACGACGCGGAGATCCATGCCGAGCGCATCGCCATCAGCCGCGGCATCGGCGAGCACGCGATCGTGCGCGCGACCTTCGGCGGCGAGCAGTTCGGCAGTGGATTCCTCGACGGCTTCATCGGCGATTTCCATCGCACCTTCGGCTTCGACAACGGCGACCGTGGCCGTCTCGGCACGGACGGCCACACCATCGTCTACGCCGATGCGAATGCTCGCGGCGTGCTGCTGGATCGTAATCTGAGCGCGGCCGCGCCGCTGCTGCTCGATGCGGCATGGCGCAGCTCCGGCGACGGCCATGAATGGCTGTACGGCGCCACGCTGAAGGTGCCGATTTCGCATGCGAGTCCGCTCGTCGATGATCGCGCCGCCGATCTCAGCCTGTGGGCTGCCGCGCAGTCGACCGATGCGCAGGCGCGCATTCCCTGGGGCGCGCGCGTCGGTGTCATGCAGCGCGGCGATACGCAATTGCTGCCGCAGCGCGCGAACGATCAGGTGCCGTTCGCCGATGCGTTGATCGGCTATCGATTGCTGCCGAGCTGGGACGTGGCCGCGCAGTACCAGTGGCACGGCGCGCTGTACGACTCGAACATTCCGTTGCTGCAGTCGGCCGGCAACCTGACGCTGTCGAGCGCCTGGCACGTGCAGGCGGGCTGGACGGTGCGCGCCGGCCTGGTCGAGGACCTGCCGTCGCGGCACGCACAAGACGTGACGTTCTTCGTGAGCCTCACGCTCTGATCGGACGATGCAGACACCAGCCGGACGGCGTGGCGCTACAATCGCGCGCCCTCTCCTCCACGCGACCGCGATGAGTTCGAACGAACAAGCAATCCTCGGCAAGACCTGGTTCTATCGGTTCACCCTGCCGAGCGGCAAGGTCACGCCGACCTACGACGACGGCGCGCTCGATCAGATTCACGAATCGCGGCTGACGATGCTCGAGGACGTCGTTCGCGCTCGCTTCGGCCCGACGCTGGCCGGCCACAACGCGATCGACATCGCCTGTCACCAAGGATGGTTCGCGACGAAGCTGGCGCAGTGGCAGGCCGACGACGTGCTGGCGATCGACGCGCGCAGCGAACACGTGGCCGATACGACGTTGATGCGCGACACGCTGCAGCTTTCCAACCTGCGCGTGCAGCAAGCGGACGTGCATGCGCTCGATGCGGCCAAACTCGGCAGTTTCGACCTGGTGCTGATGCTCGGCCTGATCTATCACCTGGAGAACCCGGTCGGCGCCCTGCGCCGGGCGCGCGCACTGACGCGCCAGATGTGCGTGGTCGAAACACAGATCGTGCCCGGCATGACCGGCGTCGTCGACTACGGCAGCTACCGTTTCGTGCGTCCGCTGAAAGGCTCGTTCGGCATCATCGACGAAACCGAGGAAACGCACGGCCCGGAAACCAGCACGACCGGCATCTGCCTCGTGCCGAGCCTGGAAGCGTTGTTCTGGATCATGCGCAAGGTCGGCTTCGACCGCGTCGACCTCGTCGCACCGCCCGCAGATGCCTACGAACAGCTGCGCTACGGCAAACGCGTGATGGCCGTCGGCTACGTCGACTGAACGAACAAACGCCGACCTATTGCGCCGGCTGCAACTGGGCCGGCAACGGCGCGAGTCCCATCGCGGTGCGGTAGCTGCCGTACAAGGTCTGCACTTTGGCGACATAGTCCTGCGTCTCGGCGTACGGCGGCACGCCGCCGTATTGCGCGACCGCGCCGACGCCGGCGTTGTAGGCGGCCGCGACCAGGGTGAGATCGCCTTCGTAGAGCGTCTGCAAGTCTTTCAGGTGGCGCGCCCCGCCGCTGATCGACGCTTGCGCAGAGAACGGATCCTTGACGCCGTAGCTGCGGCTGGTCTGCGGCATCAGCTGCATCACGCCCTGCGCGCCCTTGTCCGACAAGGCCTTCTCGTCGTACGCGCTTTCCGCATGCGCGATCGCACGCAGCCAGGCCTCGTCGACGCCGGTCGCCTTGGCCGCGCTCTTGAACTGCTTGGGGAATTCGTCGAGGCGCGGCCTGCCGACTTTGCCGAGCCCGGCGTGCGCCGGCGAACCGGCCGGCGTCGCCACCGTGAAACCGAGCACCTTGGTCGATCCAGGCAGATTGCGCGTACTGTAGACGGTCTTGCCGTCCTGCTCGCGCTGATAAAGGCTGCCGTGCACGACGCCCATGGCGCCCCAGAGGTTCGGCAGCGCCGCGGCATTGTCGTCGAGCGGCTTCGGAAAACACTCCGAGCCGGGCTCCGGCGCCGTGGCCAGACTGACGGTGCCATCACGCACGCAGCGATACACCGTGCGCGCACCGGCGGCTGCCGGCCCAAGCAGCGCGACAGCGCACAACAGCGCGAAACCTCGCAGGCGCAGCATGCGCGGAAGGGTACTACGGGCTTTCATCGCTACGAATGTGCGGTTCGTCCTGCCGCTTGCAAGGCGCGCGGGTGCGCAGGTTGGGCGCCGCAGCGTTCTTGCGACATCGCGGTCACGCTCGAAGCAAGGAGCCCCGTCGAATTCGAGCTCTCAGCGGCGAGATGGGGCCGCGAATCGACCCGTACATTCATCGTCGGCGATACCCATCCACCGTGGGCGACGTCGTCAGCGACCCCGCCCGCGCATTCCCGTCAGCCGCTTGCACCAGCAAAGCAGGCCAAGCGGGTGTCCATCGAAGCGGCAAAACGGTGGATTTCGTTCTCGCCCGCTTCGCTGTTGAGAGACGCAGCACGGGCGCGACGGCAGCGACATTCCACCCCTTCCCCGGTCAACGCACGCCGGTTTCGTTCCGCGCAATCACCAGCCGCTGAATCTCGCTCGTCCCTTCGTAGATCTCGGTGATCTTCGCGTCGCGGAAATAACGCTCCAGCGGCATTTCCTTCGAGTAGCCCATGCCGCCGTGGATCTGCACGGCCTGGTGCGTGATGAACATCGCGGCTTCCGAGGCGAACAGCTTGGCGACCGAGGCTTCCGTGCTGAAGCGGCCGCCGTTCTTGCTGGTCTCGCCTTTCGCGAACGCGGCACGCAGCACCAGCAGGGTTGCTGCGTCGAGGCGGCACTTCATGTCGGCGATCTTCGCCTGGATCATCTGGAACGAACCGATCGGATTGCCGAACGCCTTGCGCTCGCGCACGTAGGCGATGCTCGCCTCGTAGGCAGCGCGCGACAGGCCGATCGCCTGCGAGGCGATGCCGATGCGGCCGGCGTCGAGCACGCCCATCGCGATGGCGAAACCCTTGCCCTCCTGGCCGAGCATGTCCGCCGCCGGACAGACGTAATCGCTGAATTCGATCTCGCACGTCGCCGACGCACGGATGCCGAGCTTCGGTTCGGTCTTGCCGGCATGGAAACCCGGTCGCGCAGTGTCGATCAGGAAGGCCGAGACGCCTTTCGCGCCGATGCCCGGCGTCGTGATCGCGAACAGCACGATGTACTTGGCGACAGGCCCTGAGGTGATCCAGCTCTTCTTGCCGTTGATGACCCAGTCGCCGTTCGCGTTCCTGGAGGCGCGCGTGTGCATTGCGGACGCGTCGGAACCCGATTGCGGCTCGGTCAGCGCATACGCGCCGATTGCCTCGCCCGAGGCGATGGCGCGCACGTACTTCTGCTTCTGCTCCTCGCTGCCGTAGGTCAGGATGCCGTTGCAGTAGAGCGAATTGTTGACCGACATGATCGTCGAATGCGCGCAGTCGGCCGCGGCGATCTCGATCATCGCCAGCACGTAGGCGATCGGGTCCATGTTGGCGCCGCCGTATTCTTCCGGCACTTCGATGCCCATCAAGCCGAGCTGGCCCATCTCGCGGATGTTGTCGAGCGGGAACTCGCCGGACTTGTCGAACTCCGCCGCAACCGGCGCGATGCGCTTCTGCGCGAAATCGCGCGCGATGGCCTGGATCGACAACTGATCTTCGGTATAGCGGAAATCCATAGAAGCTCCTCGCAAGATGGACAGGCCCGTACGCCCTGCCGCCGTCATTCCCGCGCAAGCGGGAATCCATTGTCACGCATCCCGCCAGCGAGCCGACGCAGCTCATTCCGCGACGTGATTTCCGCCTGACCTGCTTGGCTGCCGAAAGAAGCGCCTCGCGGAAATGGCGCCAGCTGCATGACATCGATTGGAAACCAAGGATTTTAGCGGTTCGCGCCGCTCAACGCGCGATCGCCGAGAAATCGCAAGGCTTGCCATGCAGACGCTGATCGAGCAGCCACGGCAGCAACCTGTCCTCGGCATACGCGCGCGGCCAGATCACATGCCGCTCGCCGGCATACTCGGTGTAGCGCGGCGTGGCACCCATCGCGCGCAGCGCGCGCACGACTGCGCGCGAACCGAGCATCGCGCCGCGGTAGCCGGATTCGATGTCGGTGTCGTCGTCCTTCTCGCCGTGCCAGATCCATTGCGGGATATCGCGGATCGGGCCGAGTCCGGCCAGTTCGGTCATGCCGGACATCGGCACGCCGGCCGCGAAGCAGGCCGGGTAGGTCTTCAACGTGTCCCACACGCCGGTCGCTCCATCGGACACGCCGGTGAGATAGATGCGCTTCGGATCGATCGGCCAGTGCGCCAGTGCATCGCGCACCACCGCCATGACGCGATCCGGCGGCCAGTACGCGCCGGTCGTCTGCGGCGCCAGGTAGACCAGCGGGATGCCGCCGTCACGCGCGGCATCGACGAGTTCGTACGAGCCGTTGCCACGCCCGGCCAGCTGCGACTGGTTGTCGGTACCGTCCTGCCAGTCGCCGTGCAGGAAGACGATCAGCGGCAGCCGCTCGCGATCACGGCGGCCGGGAGTCTCGATCGCACGATAGGGCACGCGCGATGCGTCGGCCGTCCAGTGTTTCGCAAGTTCCGCGTCTTCGAGCGATGCGGCGGCGCTGGCGGACAGAGCAAAAACAAAGGCAGCCGACGCGAACAGCGCGCGCAGGCCAGGATGGAATACGGGCATGGCGACAAGCATACCCGCTCGCGGCGACGCTACGCACCGCATTGACGCTGCGCAGCCGCGCCGCTACCCTGCACATCTATCTTTATATCAAGATAAAAGGATACATCTTGGATCTGGCCGCGACCTCGGCCCTGCTGCGGCTGCTCTCCGACCCGACGCGGGTACGCCTGCTCGCCCTGCTCGAACGCGAGGAACTCACCGTCGCCGAGCTGTCGGCCGTGTTGCGCCTGGCGCAGCCGCGCGTCTCGACGCACCTCGCCAAGCTGAAGGAAGCCGACCTCGTGCGCGACCGCCGCGCAGGCGTGTCGTCGTACTACCGCTACAACGGCGAACTCGACGCGAAGGAAGGCGCCCTGCTGCGTGCGCTGAAGGAAAACGTCGACGACGCGATGCTGCGCGACGACGAACGCCGTCTGCCTGCCGCGCTGGCCAAGCGCGCCCGCGCCGAAGGCTGGGCCGACACCGTCGCCGGCGACATGGAGCGGCACTACTCGCCCGGTCGCACCTGGGAAGCGCTCGCGCGCGGCATGACCCAACTGGTGGAAACCGGCGACGTGCTCGACATCGCCTCCGGCGATGGCGTGCTGGCCGAACTGCTGGCGCCGCGCGCGCGCTCGATCAACTGCGTCGATGCGAGCGAACGCGTGGTCGAGGCGGCACGCAAGCGCCTGAAGGCATTCGGCAACGTGAGCGTGCGCGCCGGCGACATGCACGCGCTTGAATTTCCGGCGGCGCGCTTCGATCTGGTCTTGCTGATGCACGCGCTGACCTACAGCGAGCGCCCCGGCATCGTCTTCGCCGAAGCGGCGCGCGTATTGCGGCCCGGTGGACGCGTACTCGTCGCCACGCTCGGCAAGCATGCGCATCGCAACGCGGTCGAGCCGTTCGAGCATCGCAATCTCGGTTTCACGCCGGACGATCTGACCGAGTTCGCGCGCAAGGCGAAGCTCGACGTGATCGCCTGCGAGCGCCTGACGCGCGAGCGCCGGCCGCCGCATTTCGAAGTATTGAGTCTGCTCGCGAGGAAACCATGAGCATCCAGTTGCCCTATCTCAATCCGGTTCGCGTACACGCGCTGCTCGATGCGCTGGCGCAGCGCATCCTGGTCATCGACGGCGCCATGGGCACCATGGTGCAGGGCTACAAGCTGGAGGAAGAGGACTATCGCGGCGAGCGCTTCGCCGATGGCTTCGACCGTCTGCACGAGCCGCAGCGCGACGCCGCGCAGCAGCCCGGACACGATCTCAAGGGCAACAATGACCTGCTGACCTTGACGCGGCCGGACGTGATCGGCGCGATCCACAACGCCTATCTCGACGCCGGTGCGGACTTCGTCGAGACCAACACGTTCAACGCGACCTCGATCAGCCAAGCCGACTACCACCTCGAACACATCGTCTACGAGCTCAACAAGGAAGGCGCGCGCCTGGCACGCACCTGCTGCGACGAAGCGGAAGCGAAAACGCCGGGCAAGCCGCGCTTCGTCATCGGCGTGCTCGGGCCGACCAGCCGCACCGCGTCGATCAGCCCGGACGTCAACGACCCGGGCTTTCGCAACACGAACTTCGACGAGTTGCGCATCGCCTATCGCGAAGCGACCAACGGCCTGATCGACGGCGGCGCCGATGCGATCATGGTCGAAACGATCTTCGATACCTTGAACGCGAAAGCCGCGCTGTTCGCGGTCGACGAACTGTTCCACGAGCGCGGCATCCGCCTGCCGGTGATGATCTCAGGCACGATCACCGACCTTTCCGGGCGCACCTTGTCCGGCCAGACCGCCGAAGCGTTCTACGCCGCGGTTGCGCACGGCCGGCCGCTGTCGGTCGGACTCAATTGCGCGCTTGGCGCGAAGGAGTTGCGCCAGTACGTCGACGTGCTCGCGCAGGTGGCCGAGTGCTACGTCAGCGCGCACCCGAACGCCGGCCTGCCGAATGCGTTTGGCGAATACGACGAAACGCCGGAGGACATGGCCGGCCTGATCGGCGAGTTCGCGCGCAGCGGCCTGCTCAACATGGTCGGCGGTTGCTGCGGTACCACGCCGGCGCACATCAAGGCGATTGCCGATGTGGTCGAAGGCGTGGCGCCGCGGCGTCTGCGCGACGCGCTGGCAGTCGCGGCATGACCGCCCGTAACGATGCCTCCAACCTTGTCCTCATTCCCGCGAGAGCGGAAATCCATTTTCGCTTTGCAAGATCGACCGCAATTTGGATTCCCGCTTCCGCGGGAATGACGTCGTCACGAATTTGACCGTCAACATCATGTCCGAAGCCCCGCGCTACACCCGCCTCTCCGGTCTCGAGCCGCTTGTCATCACGCCCGAGCTGCTGTTCGTCAATGTCGGCGAGCGCACCAACGTGACCGGCAGCGCGCAGTTCCGCAAGCTGATCAAGGAGGAGCGCTACGACGAAGCCGTCGTCGTCGCGCGCCAGCAGGTCGACAGCGGCGCGCAAATCCTCGACGTCAACATGGACGAGGGCTTGATCGATTCCGAAGCGGCGATGGTGCGCTTTCTCAATTTGATCGCGTCCGAGCCGGACATCGCGCGCGTGCCGGTGATGGTCGATTCATCGAAGTGGAGCGTGATCGAGGCCGGCCTCAAATGTCTGCAAGGCAAAGGCGTGGTCAATTCGATCTCGCTGAAGGAAGGCGAGGAGGTTTTTCTCGAGCACGCGCGCAAGGTGCTGCGCTACGGTGCGGCTGCCGTCGTCATGGCATTCGACGAACAGGGCCAGGCCGACACCTGCGCACGCAAGGTCGAGATCTGCACGCGCGCGTACACATTGCTGACCGAGCGCCTCGGCTTTCCGCCGGAAGACATCATCTTCGATCCGAACATCTTCGCCATCGCGACCGGCATCGAAGAACACGACAACTATGCCGTCGATTTCATCGAAGCGACGCGGATCATCAAACGGACGCTGCCGCATTGCCACATCTCCGGCGGCGTCTCCAACGTCTCGTTTTCGTTCCGCGGCAACGAAAGCGTGCGCCAGGCGATCCACGCTGTTTTTCTCTACCACGCGATCGGCGCCGGCATGGACATGGGCATCGTCAACGCCGGCGCATTGCCGATCGTCGACGACCTCGATCCGGAGCTGCGCGAGCGTGTCGAGGACGTCGTGCTCAACCGGCGCAAGGATGCGACAGAACGCCTGCTCGACATCGCCGAACGCTACAAGGCGAAGAAGGGCGAAGCCGTCGTCGAGAATCTCGCCTGGCGCTCGCTGCCGATCCGCGCGCGCCTGGCGCATGCGCTGGTCCACGGTATCGATGCGTTTGCCGAGGAAGACACCGAAGAAGCGCGACAGCTCAGCACGCGCCCGCTCGATGTCATCGAAGGCCCGCTGATGGACGGCATGAACGTCGTCGGCGACCTGTTCGGTGCCGGCAAGATGTTCCTGCCGCAAGTGGTGAAATCCGCACGTGTGATGAAGAAGGCGGTCGCGTATCTGCTGCCGTTCATCGAAGCGGAGAAACTGCGCACCGGCGACACCGCGAAATCGAGCGGCAAGATCGTGATGGCGACGGTCAAGGGCGACGTGCACGACATCGGCAAGAACATCGTCGGCGTCGTGCTCCGCTGCAACAACTTCGACGTCATCGATCTCGGCGTGATGGTGCCCGCGCAGAAGATCCTGGATACCGCCAGGGCCGAGAACGCGGACATGATCGGCTTGTCGGGGCTGATCACGCCGTCGCTGGAGGAGATGAGCCATGTCGCGCGCGAGATGCAGCGGCAGGATTTTCATCTGCCCCTGCTGATCGGTGGCGCGACGACGTCGCGCGCGCACACCGCGCTGAAGATCGAGCCGCACTACAAGTCGCCGACCGTATGGGTGAAAGACGCCTCGCGCGCGGTCGGCGTCGCGCAATCCTTGATCTCCAAGGACATGGTCGACGCGTTCATGGAGAAAATCCGCGCCGAATATGCGGAGATTCGCGTACGCCACAAGGACCGCGGCGGTGCCAAGCGCCTGGTTGCACTGGAAAAGGCACGCGCGCAACGCTTCGATGGCGACTGGGCGAATTACCTGCCGCCGACGCCGCACACGCCGGGCGTCACGGTGTTCGACGACTATCCGCTGGCCGAACTCGTCGAGTTCATCGACTGGTCGCCGTTCTTCAATGCGTGGGAACTGGCCGGGCGCTATCCGGCGATTCTCGCCGACGACATCGTCGGCGCGCAGGCGAACGAATTGTTTCGTGATGCGCAGGCGATGCTGAAGAAGATCATCGACGAAAAGTGGCTGACCGCGCGCGGCGTGATCGGGCTGTGGCCTGCCAACAGTATCGGCGACGATGTGGAAATCCGGGATTCGGGATTCGGGATTCTGGATTCGGGAAAATCGAACGCCTCCTCCCAATCCCAGCGCTTGCACTTCCTGCGCCAGCAAGTCGACAAACCCGTCGAACGTCCCGACTTCTGCCTCGCCGATTTCGTCGCGCCGAAGGACAGCGGCGTTGCCGATTGGATCGGTGCCTTTGCCGTGACGGCGGGCATCGGCATCGACGCGCACGTCGCGCGCTTCGAGAGCGATCACGACGATTATTCGGCCATCCTGCTGAAAGCGCTCGCCGACCGTCTCGCCGAAGCGTTTGCCGAGTGTCTGCACAAGCGCGTACGCCATGAGTACTGGGGCTATGCCAGCGACGAAGCACTCGGCAACGACGAATTGATCGAGGAAAAATACCGCGGCATTCGCCCTGCCCCGGGTTATCCGGCGTGCCCGGATCACACCGAGAAGGAAACGCTGTTCCATCTGCTCGACGCGACGCATAACGCCGGAATTTCAATCACCGAGAGTTTCGCCATGCTGCCGACCGCTGCGGTGTCGGGTTGGTATTTCTCGCATCCGGGCAGCCAGTATTTCGTAGTCGGGCGGCTCACCAAGGAACAAGTGGAAGACTACGCCAAGCGTAAAAAGTGGACGCTGACCGAAGCCGAGCGCTGGCTCGCGCCGAATCTCGATTACGACCCCGAGTAGGCGGCGCCGCAGCGGCCCACGGCGACTGCCGCACGGTTTGTACCGGCGCGGGAAATGCCTAGGATGGCCGCTCCAACTCATCACCGCGGAGACGTCGCGGACGGACGCTGCGCGCAGTCTCGTCGCCGTACGCTGCACCCTCGCGCTGGGCACTTGTGTCGGCGCGAGTCGTCCGCCGCCAGCGCCGTTGGTGCGCATCGACCACGCGTAGCATCCGCAATACGCCGCGCAGTCCGTAAGGCCTGGAAAGACGCCGATATCGTGCTGGTCGCTTCGGCCTACTGAAACTTCAGGTCTCTTCCGGACCGCGCGGCGAAATGACGTCGGGCTTGTGGTCGCGCAGATGCGCGACGACGTTGTAGATCGAGACCAGCATCGGGAACGCGGTCTGGATGATTCCCACCGAGTCGTTCTTGCCCCAGATGAAATAGCCGAGCGTCATCACGCTGCCAGCCACCGAGAGGTACCAGAACGACATCGGCACGGTGACGCGCTTGTGTTTGCGCGTCGCATAGAACTGCACGAACCAGCGCGCGGTGAACAAGGCCGTGCCGAGCAGGCCGATAATTTTCCACGGCGTGAGGGTGACGCCGTGCAGAGTCATCAGAACATCGTTCATGGTCGACTGCTTCAAGTCTGGTAGAAAAAATCAGCGCGGCATCGTGCGCGCGCGGCCTTTCCGGTGCGTTTCAACGCGCGCCACCGCTCCCGCGCGGCGGTCCGGGCGCGCACGAACCCGATAGCTTCAGCGCGAACGCTGCGCGAGCCAGGCGTGGATCGCGCTCGGCACTTCGCGTTGCGCGCGGCCGGATACGTAGATGCCGATATGGCCGCCGGGGAAAGCGATCTGCGTGTAGTCCTCGGTGCCGACATGTTCACCGAGCACGCGCGATGCCGACGGCGGCACCAGGTGATCCTGTTCCGCGAACACGTTCAGCACCGGCATCGTGACGTTGCCGAGATGGACTTCGTGGCCGCCGATCTCCAGCCCGCCTTTGACCAGCTTGTTGCCCTGGTAAAAGTCCTTGATGAATTGGCGGAACGCCTCGCCGGCTTGGTCGGGCGAATCGAAGATCCACTTTTCCATGCGCAGGAAGTTCTCCATCTCGACCTTGTCGTCGAGAATGTCGATCAGCCCGATGTACTTCTGCTGGTTCAGGCGCACCGGTTTCAGCATCAGGTAGCACAGGTTCATCAGGTCGGCCGGCACATTGCCGAGCGTGTCGACGAACAGGTCGACGTCGAGCTGGCGCGTCCAGTTCGACAGCATGTTTTCCGGCGTGTGGAAATCGACCGGCGTGACCATCGTGATGAGGTTCTTGACCTTGTCCGGATGCATCGCGGCGAAACACAGCGAGAACGCGCCGCCCTGGCAGATGCCGAGCAGGTTGATCTTGTCGACACCAGCGCGATCCGCCACTGCGTCGACCGAACGCGCAATGTATCCGTTGATGTAGTCGTCGAGGGTGAGCCAGCGATCGGCCCGATCCGGATAGCCCCAGTCGATCAGATAGACGTCTTCGCCTTGCGCCAGGAGATTCTTCACCAGCGAGCGGTCGTCCTGAAGGTCGACCATGTAGGGACGGTTGACCAGGGCGTAGACGATCAGGATCGGTACTTTCGCCGTCGGCGGGCGCTCGCCCTTGAAGCGATAGACCACGAGCTTGTCCTCGCGGTAGACCGCTTCCTTGTCGGTCACGCCGAAGTCGACGTCGTCGACCTCGCGCAACGTCTTCAGCGCGGCGGCGAGCTTGCGCTGCGTCGTCAGCACTTCCTCGAATGCCTTCGCCGGTTCGATCTTGATCGGGCCCATGTCGCCTGCTCCCTAAGCGCTCAGCGCTTCTTCTTCGCCTTGTCGGCCTTGGCTTGCTTCTTTTTGGTCTTGCGCAGTGCGTGCGGACGCCCAGCTCCGAGCGAGGCGTCCGCGAACTTCGCGATGCGCGAGGCGAACGTGCTCGTCGCGGCGACCGCGCGCTTGGCGTTGCGCTCGCGCTTCGCCTTGCGCGGTTTTCTGTGTCGCGGCGCCACGAGCGCGAGCGCGGGTTCGATCGCAACCACCTTCGCTGCCGGCTTCGGCTTCGAAACAGCCTTCAGATCAGGCTTGGACCTCGCCGGCTGCGTCTTCGCTTCCGGCGGTTGTACTGCGGATGCCGCCGGACGTGCCGGCTTGCCGATCGAGGCCTTCAGCGCAGCCAGCTCGCTGCGCAGGTTCGCCACTTCACGCGCCAAGCCCCGGCTGGAAGTCTCGCCGCCCGCGCGCACTTCGCGCCGCAGTGCCTGCAACCGCTCGCCGATGCTGTCGATTTCGCTGCGCGTCGGCATGCCGAAATCCGCAGCCACACGCTCGACCTCGTGCTGAATCTGCGCGCGCACGCGCATTTGCGCGTTGACCAGCGCGCCGTAGATTTCGCGGAACTCCTGGGACAGCGCGAACTCGGCGTAGCCTTCCTCGGCCGCATCGACCCACAGGTCGTAGAGAGCGCGCAGCGACTCGATCTGCCGGCCCGGCTGTTCGCGCTCGCTAAGCTTGCCTTCGAACAATTCGAAGCCGCGCTGGCTCGCTTTCAACATCAGCGCGTTGTAGCGGCCCATCTGCTCCTGATACTCAACCCAGGCAACCGCGGTCTTCTGATAGTGCTCCTGGTGCTCGCGCATCAACCCGAATGCCGGCAGGTTGAGCCATGCCTTCAGTTCGCCGAGATTGGCCGCGGGCACTGACGGGCCGGCGCGGAACGCATTCAGGGCGCCGAGTGCCTGCGCGAAGCCGTTGCCAAAACCCGGTGCGGCCTGTCCCTGCATCTCGCGCAACGCGCGCAGCATCGGATGCTCGAACGCGGCCGCATCGGCGCCGGGAATGCCGAAGCCGGAGCGGAACAGTTCGGTCCATGGCGGCATCCCACCGCCATGGCCGGCCGCGCCGAGCAGCGACTGCATGAAGGCCGCGTAGCCTTTCGCGCTGTCGATGACACGGTCGATCGTCTCGTTCTGTGCGCCGCCGCCGGACGTGAACAGGCGCGACCACTGCTCGAAGCCGTCAGGCCAGGGCGAGGCAGCGACGCCGGGCATAGCCACCGGATTGCGCGACATCGTCTGCCAGGCGTTGAGATAGTGGCGCGACAGGTCCTGCCACTGGTTCATCCAATCGGGGTTGGGCGACTGACCCATGAGCGACCTCCAGCGTGGAATGCCTGTACGGAACGTGCATGATAGTGCACGGCCGCGACGGTGACATGGCAAACGAGGTGGCCGCTACCGCCGGCTTCGTGTCAGCGTGGTTCGCCCGCTCGCACCGCACGCACCTTGGTCGAACGGCTGCGCGTGTAGACATAGACGGTTGCCGGCGGCACGTTGCACCAGGCGAATCCGGCGCGCCGCACGGACAGGCCCAGTTCGCTCAGTAGATCGCGCGGCAGCGGATTGGAAGGACCGTAGGTGAACTGGATCAAAGGCCGCTCCGGTCCAAGCACGGAAAATACGGCCTGCAGAATGGATTGCTGCAGCGAACGCTGCATCGCCAGGAAGCCGAGACCGCTGACGACCGCGTCGACGCCCCGACCGGTATCGAACCCCTCGGCTTTGACGATTTCGGCAAGATCGCAGGCATCGCCGTTGACGACGCGCGCTTCGGGAAAGCGCTGTTGCAGAAATTCCGCCAGCTCGCCGTTGAGTTCGAGCACCATCAATTCCTGCGGTGCGATGCCGAGGTCGAGCATCGCCTGCGTGAACACCCCGGTACCGCCGCCGAGTTCGATGACGCGCCGGGCGCCGGCCGGAAGCTGCCCTACCATCTGCTGTGTCAATTGACGACCGGATGGCGACAGCGCTGCCATCGCGCGCGGATTCCGCAACCATTGACGAAAGAACGTCCAGGCGGCGGGAGGCGTGGTGGCGGAAGCCCGCCTGGGGTGATCGCTCATGCAGCGGTCCATCGGAAAACAAAGCGCCGCATCATAACCTGTGGCAGCCGCCGGGCGACCCTCATTCCGATGAAGCGTGCGGCAATCGGGCGCGCGCGCCTGCCTGCAAAAGAAACCCCGCGACGACCAGGGGAAATCGTCGCGGGGCGGGTACGCTGGCGGCGGGGAAGGGGGAGGGGTGCGCCGCCAGCGCTGACTGGTGATGAGGCTCAGCGGTGGCGATGACCGCCGCCACCGCCCCGATCGTAGTAGTTGCCGCGGTGTCCGTAATCGTGGCCGCCACGATACCCGCCGCGATAGCCGCGATCATAATAGCCGCCGCGATAGCCGCGTCCGTACGAACCACCGTAGTAGACGCCGCCGCCATAATAAGCGGGATAGCTGTAGTAGGACGGCCCGTAGTATGCGGGGCCATAGTAAGCCGGCTCGTACGCATACGCTGGCGCGGCATATCCATAGTAACCACCGCCGCCCCAACCGCAGTGACGACAATCCGAATAGCCGATACCGATGCCCGGCAGACCGATGCCGATACTGACGTGACCACGCGCAAACGCAGCGGGACCAAACGCCAATCCTGCGACGACGAGCAGACCGATCAAAGCATAGCGGGTCTTACGAAAAACACTCATGACACCCTCCGATGTATGGCTCGCATACTGCGGTGGAGCGGCTGAATCATGACTGAAATTTTCGAGCGCGAGGTTAAAAAAGTGCTCTCGATTCATGAACGACGACGCAGTTCGTAGGCGTGGTGAATCCGCGCGTTGCGCGCGAAGTCGAACGGAATCGTCGCTGCCGTGATATCGCGCACATCGAAGCTGTGATGCAGTGCCGGTTCGAGCGTGAATCGGCGCAGATTGTTCGAGAACACCAGCAGTCCTTTCGGCACGAGCCGCTCGCCGCACAGAGCCAGCAGCGCGGCATGGTCGCGCTGCACGTCGAAGTCGTCGGCGCGCTTGGAATTGGAGAACGTGGGCGGGTCGACGAAGATCAAGTCGTACTCGCCGTGATCGTGACGCAGCCACGAAAGTACGTCGGCCTGCACGATCTGATGTTTGGCGCCGCCAAATGCGTTCAGCGTGAAGTTTCGCGCAGCCCATTCCAGATAGGTCGCCGAAAGATCGACACTGGTCGTCGCACGCGCTCCGCCCGCAGCCGCATACACGCTGGCGCTCGCCGTGTAACAGAACAGATTCAGGAAACGCGCATCACGCGCCTGTTCGCGCAGCAACGCGCGCACGGGTCGATGATCGAGGAACAAGCCGGTGTCCAGATAATCGAACAGGTTCACGCGCAGGCGCAGGCCGCCCTCCTCGACCTGCAGAAACTCGCCGCGCTGTTCCATGCGCCCATATTTCGAGCCGCCCTTCGCCTTATAGCGCGTCTTCAGCGCAATGCGTTCGCGTGGCACGTCGAGCGCGACGGCGGTCGCGCGCACCAGATCTCGCAAGCGGTCGCGCGCGACCTGCTCGGGAATATCCTTCGGCGGCGCGTATTCCTGGACGTGCAACCAGGTCTGCGGAAACGGTTCAGCGGCGGCGGCCGCGGCACCGTCGCGCCCGACAGCCGTGAAGACGTCGATCGCAGCGGCGTATTCGGGAATGTCGGCATCGTAGATCCGGTAGCAGGAGATGCCTTCGCGCTGCAGCCGTTTGCGCAGGTGCTGATGATTCTTGCGGATGCGGTTGAGCACCGCCTGCGCGCCTTCGGATAAGGGTTTGTCCACGCGCTCTCGCGGCTCGGCCGCCGTCGTGAGTTCGAAGATCAGCAGCTTGCATTCCAGCGCGCCGTTGTAGAGCACGTAGCGTTTGTCCGCGCGCAAGCCGAGCGCATGCCCGAGGTCTTCATCGGCGACGATGACGCCGGCACGCCAGCCGTCGAACTGCATACGCAGACGCTCGCCGAATGCGCGGTACATCACAGCGAGCGCATTCCTTTCGCCAAGGCGCTCGCCATAGGGCGGGTTGCAGATCACCAAGCCCGCAAGGTCTACGCCAAGCGGCCGCTGCAGATGCTCGGCGGAATGGCGCGCCAACTGCACGAAACCGGCCACACCGGCCGCCTGTGCGTTGCGTCGTGCTTCGATCAGCACCTGCGGGTCATTGTCGCTGCCGAAGAACGCCGGCTGCAGCGCACGCAACCCTACGTCGGCACGCGTACGCGCCTCGGCTCGCAGCGCATTCCACACGTCCACTTCATGCTGGCGCCAGCCGAGAAAACCGAAATAATCGCGCAGCAACCCCGGCGCGACATCGGCCGCCATCCAGGCGCCTTCGATCAGCAACGTACCGGCGCCGCACATCGGATCGACCAGCGAGCCGCCCGCCGCATGGATCGCCGGCCAGCCCGCGCGCAGCAGCATGGCGCAGGCGAGGTTTTCCTTCAATGGCGCATCGCCCTGCCCTTGCCGCCAGCCGCGCCGATGCAGCGGCGTTCCGGAGAGGTCGAGCGAGACGGTCGCGCGCTCCCGATGCAGACGGACGTTCAGACGGATGGACGGCCGTTCGACCTGCACGTCCGGTCGCGTGCCGTCGCGTTCGCGAAACTGGTCGACGATCGCATCCTTGCTGCGCAGCGCGACGAACTGTGTATGCCGGAGTGCGCTGGTCGAACCCACCGCATCGATCGCGAAGCTGCCGTCGGCGGCGAGGTGCCGCGACCAGTCGATGCGCTGCAGGCCGGCATAAAGCGCGTCCGCATCAGGCGCCTCGAATTCGTCCAGCTGCAGCAGCACGCGGCTGGCCAGGCGCGACCACAGACACGCACGGTAGGCGAGTTCCAGCGGGCCGCTGAAATGCACGCCGGCCAGCGCCTCGCGCGCGTCCTCGGCACCGAGCTCGCGCAGTTCGTCGCGCAGCAGGTATTCGAGCCCTTTCGGGCAGGTTGCAAACAGCGTCAGCATGTCAATCCAGAGCGGCGAGGAAGCGGCTGAACAACTCGGCGCATTCGTCGACATGGCGAGCGAGACGATGATCGTCGCGAACCAAGTGCAGGCTCGCGCGGCGCTGCCGCGCGAAGCCGATCGCCGCATCGACCGGGCACAGCTCGTCATCCCAGCCATGCACCAGCGCGGTGGGGACGTCTGCTGCGACGAACGCATGCGGGTAGCCGGGAATTCCGGTCGGCAGCGCGAGCAGGAAAAGGCCCTGGCAGCGACGCTGGATCGACGCGAAGCCGGAGACGAACGCGCCCATACTGGAACCGGCGAACACCACGCGACCTCCCCGCGGCGTGTGCGCCAGCGCCTGCGCGATGCGCGCGTCGATCGCAAGCGGATCGCGCGGCGCATCGATCGGGCGATAGTCCGGCCGCACCTCGTTCCAGCCGAGCGCCCGCGCGACCTCGGCGAGCGCGCTGACCTTGGTCGCCTGCGGGCCGCTTTCCAGGCCATGCGAGAGGATGACGGTGCCTTTCATTGGGGCCGGGATTGGGGATTCGGGATTGGAGATTCGGAAAAGCATAGCGGGTCTCGGCACGCATGCGCGCAATTCCACTTCGCCATCGATCGCCAAAGCCTGTTAGCTTTTGCCAAACTCCAATCCCGAATCCCCAATCCCGTCCCCATCATGCCAGCCATTCACGATTGGCCCCTGCCCTATGAAGAACGCCTCGCCACGCGTCCTTCGGCGGCGATCGATCTCGTGGTGATCCACTGCACGGAACTGCCGGACATGGCGATGGCGCGCGAATTCGGCGAGCGCATCCACTATGCCGGCACGCAGACCGGCAACAGCGGGCATTACTACATCGATCTCGAGGGCAAGGTCTTCCGCTTCGTCGCCGATACGCGCGTCGCCAATCACACGTTCGGCTACAACCCGCGCTCGATCGGCATCGAACTGGTCAATATCGGCCGCTACCCGCATTGGGGCAACAGCCGCTATCAGGCATTCACGGTGCCGTATACGCAAGAGCAGATCGAGTCGCTGCGCGCGCTGCTGCGCCAGCTGCGCGCCGAGCACGCAAACCTGCGCTGGATCGCCGGACATGAAGACCTCGACCGCCGCCTCGAACCGGCCGTCGACGATCCGAGCATCCTGCTGCACCGGCGGCAGGACCCGGGGCCGCTGTTTCCGTGGAATGAAGTGCTCGACGATAGCGGCCTCGAGCGCCTGCCGCCGGCCGCTTCCGAACAGAAGCCTTAGGACCACCCCGTTATACTTGCGCACCATGCCCGATGCGCCGCCCATGACCACGACGCCGACCGAAGAACTGCTGAGCCTGCTTCAGCTCGAACGCCTGGAAGAGAATTTCTTCCGCGGCGAAAGCCGCGACATCGGCACGCGCTACGTGTTCGGCGGCCAAGTGCTCGGCCAGGCCCTGTCGGCGGCGCAGCAGACCGTCGAGGGCGAACGCAGCGCGCACTCGCTGCACGCCTACTTCCTGCGCGCCGGCGATATCGAACACCCGATCCTCTACAACGTCGAGCGCACGCGCGACGGCGGCAGCTTCTCGGTGCGCCGCGTGACGGCGATCCAGCACGGCCAGCCGATCTTCAACTTCTCCGCATCGTTCCAGGTCGAAGAGCCCGGCGTCGAGCATCAGCTGACCATGCCGGAGGTGCCCAAGCCTGCGGATGTGCCATCGCCGACACCGCTGCCGGCGGAGGAGCTGGCGAAGCTTCCGCCGAAGCTGCAGCGCTGGTTCGGCCGCTCTGGTCCGTTCGAATTCCGCCATGTCTACCCCCGTGACGACCTCAATCCGCCCAAGCGGCCGCCGTACCAGCAGGTCTGGTTCCGCCTGTCCAACCGCATCGCGGACAGCGCGGTGCTGCATCGCGCGCTGCTGGCGTATGCGTCGGATTTCCACCTGATCGGTACGACCATGTTTCCGCACGGCATCTCCTTTCTGCAGCGCAACGTGCAAGTGGCCAGTCTCGATCACGCGCTCTGGTTCCACCGTCCTTTCCGCGTCGACGAGTGGCTGCTGTATTCCTGCGACAGCCCGTCCGCGCAAGGCGGACGCGGTCTTGCACGCGGCATGATCTACAGCGAGGACGGCCGCCTGGTCGCCTCGACGGCGCAGGAAGGCCTGATCCGCTTGCGGCCCGAATCCACCTGAGGTGCAGCGATGCGCGACATCTACACATCCCCGCGTCACGAGAACATCCAGCGCGTCGTCGCGCTGATGGCCGAACAAGGCATCCAGACCACGATCAACAATCGCCGCACCTACCAGGGCGCGGACTGGAAGAAGTTCAGCTATACCGCCAAGGGTGACCGCGATTCCTGGCCGCAGGTTCAGGTCGTGCGCTCGGAGGACCAGACGCGCGCGCGGCAGATCCTGCGCAACGCCGGCCTCGAGCCCGCCACCCGCTTCGCCGACGAGCTGGCCGCCGCACGCAGTGCCGGCGACACCAGCACGCACCGGCACGCCTCGATGCGCATCAAACTGGTCGTGCTGGCGCTGATCGTCGGTGTCGCGATGCTGATTGCGCTGAGTCAGATGCAGCATTGACCGATTCGTTCGGCGATGGATGCGTCAGGTCGCCGAGCCCTTCACCTGCGCGCCTTTGCCGCAAACGGTCAGGTTGCGACAGGCTCTGTGCGGTCCGTACGCGCCACTGGGTGCTGGTCTGTGCGATCGGGAGCCGGTCATGGCCTCGGCGTCGCAGTGGCCACATCCGGCGATTTGCACCCTGGCGCTCTTCCCCGGTATGGTTTTCGCATTCCCCTCACGAACCATGGGGAAAATCCCTCAAATGAGCCCGTACACGTCTATTCAGCCAAGTTTTGCACGCCGGTCGGCGTACCTTGCATATGCATTGCATAGGGAAACCTCTGCGATGCATGGCAACAGGGGCGAACCGATATGTTGAAGACCTTTCATGGCTTGACGCTCGGGCTGGCGAGCCTGCTGGCAATCTTCGGCATTCGCGATGCCGCCGCGACGGTCGTTATCGACATCGACGGTAACGTTGCGCACGCGCAGATCTCGCTCGATGACGCCGGGGGGAACACGTACGAGGCCGAGGTTACGATCACCTTCGATTCGGTGCTGAACCTTTCGGCGCAGAGCCTCAATTTGTCGGCGGCACTTGTCGATCCGAACGACCCGAATTTCAGCGCACGTTTGCCGGCGAATCTGACGATCGACCCCGCTTTCCCGATGATGATCACCGTTGAACCGCCCGATGTCGCGCGGCTCTTCACCAGTGGCTTCGACGGTAACGAGGATGGCAGTGGCAACCTCTCCTTCCTTAACGTCTACGACATCGAGATTCATACGCACGACCTCGCATACACGGACGCGAGTCCGTATCGCCTGATCAAGGCACCGGTCGGTGGCGACTTCCTCGACTACACCGAAGACATCTTCCCTGGCAGCACCCGAGCACGCGGGCGCGACGGCGCATTCTCGCAATTCATGATCGCTACGGACAGCTACACCAACGGCCTCAGCATGCTGCTCTTCGTCGCCGTGCCGAAGCTGCTCAACCTGCAGCTTCGCGTCATCGCTGCGGCCCTCAATGACGTCCTCAATCTCGATCTACTCGGATTGCTGGCCGACATCGCGGCTGACCTCGCGCTGCTCGGTCTCGACCTCACCGGTGCGATCGATGCTCTGGACCAGCTCATTGCGGAGATCACCGCGAACGCCGGCACCAGTATCCCGAACGAGTGGAATTCCGAACACAGCGTCACCAACGATGCGGGAGAAATCCTTGGTCTGGCACAAACCTTGCGTTTCACCTTGGTAAGGTTGCAAAGCCTCCCCCTTCTCTGAGAACGTGATGCCTGCCCGTTTCGCCGCCTACCCGACCGACAGCGCCGCCCTCGTCCGAGTACTGGACGAGGAGTCGAGCTACCGTATCGGCCGCGCCAGCGAGTGCGAGATCCGCCTCGATCATCGTTCGATCTCGCGCTTCCACGCCGAGCTCAGCGGCAGTGATCGCCTGTGGAGCCTGAACGATACCGGCAGCAAGAACGGCCTCAGCGTCGAAGGTCGCCTGACCAAACGCGCCGAGCTGGCGAAGTCGACCTGGTTCATGATCGGCGACGTGTACTGCTCGTTCGAACCGCTCGATGAGGACGCCAGCGCCGCGTTTCTGTCCGGCCACGCTGCGCGTCGCGCGACGTCGCGTGCGCTGTCGATGCAGCTGCATCCGAATCTCGGCGTCGGCACGCTGATCCCACAGGCGCTCGACATGGTGCTGCAGCTGTCCGGGCTTGAGCGCGGTTTCGTGCTGTACGCCGCGGACAGCGAACCCTTGCGCGTGCGCGCGACGCGCGGCCTGCATGTCGACGATATCGCCAATAAGCGGTTCGCCGGCAGCGCCGCAGCCGTCGAGCGGGCTTTGTCGACTGGCGAGCACGTGGTCTGCTGCGATACGACCGATTCACCCTGGCTCGGCACTCGACCGAGCGTGCGCCTCGGTGGCATCCGATCGCTCTTGTGCGTTCCATTGACCCTCGGCGGCCGCTCCACCGGCGTGCTGTATGCCGACAGCCGCAAACCGGGGCCGCCGATCACCGAACTGGATATCGAACTGGTCGAGAACGTGACCCGGCAGGCTGCCGCCGCGATCGAAGCGTCGCGTTTCGAAGATCGCATCGTGGACGCGCTGCGAGACGCGGCGAAAATAGGCGTGCCGGCGCCGGCGTGGGAAGACCTGCGCCCCGCGCTGGCGTGACGCTGGCGCGCTGATCCCCATTCCGTTTCAGGTTACGCGAACGAGGCGCGTCGCGGCCACCACATCGACTCCGGCTGTCCGCGGCACGGCCTTCCGCGCTATCGTGAGCGAATGAATCGCGCCAGCGCCATCGATCATGCCGCTACGATGACTGGCCAGGTCATCGGTCGCGAGCTGCATGCCGGCGACGTGCTGGCCGGCCGCTTCCGTATCGAAGGACTGATCGGTATCGGCGGCATGGGGGTGGTCTATCGTGCCTACGATCTTTCCCTCGATATCGATGTCGCGCTGAAGCTGCTGCGCCCGGAACTCGCGCGGCGCCCCGAAGCCTTCGAGAGTTTCCGGCGCGAACTGCTGCTGGCACGCCAGGTCTCCAGCCCGCATGTCGTGCGCATCCACGACATCGCCGAGGACGACGGCCGCTGGTTCATCAGCATGGACTTCATCGACGGCGAGTCGCTCGAGGGCCGCCTCGACCGCAGCCGCGGACTACCGGTCGCGCAGGCGCTGGAGATCACGCATGGATTGCTCGACGGCCTGACCGCAGCACACCAACGCGGCGTGGTACACCGCGACCTGAAGCCCGCGAACGTCCTGATCAACGGCGAAGGCCACGCCTACATCAGCGATTTCGGCATCGCGCGCAGCCTCGGCGCAACTGGCCTGACGCAGACCGGCATGATCGTCGGTACGCCCGAATACCTGTCGCCCGAGCAGGCGCGCGGGCAGACCGTCGATGCGCGCAGCGACCTCTATGCCGTCGGGCTGATCCTGTACGAAATGCTTGCCGGGGAACTGCCGTTTTCCGGCGGCACGCCGGCCGAGACCGTGATCCAGCGCATTCTGCGCCCGCCGCCTTCGCTGGCGAAGGCGCGACCGGACCTGCCGCGCTGGTTGCATGCGTTCAGCGATCGCCTGCTTAAGGTCAATCCGGCGCATCGTTTCGAGTCGGCAAAAGCTGCAATCCGCGCGTTCGAAACGCGCCGCGTACCGCGCCCTCCGCTCAACTGGCGCGTGTTTGCGGTGGCCGCCGCGGTCGTGCTCGCGGTCGCCGCGGCAGGCGCCTGGGCGTGGCGGCATCCAGCGACGCTTTCGCGCGTCTTCACTCCGATCGCGACGGCTACGCCGCGCATCGCCGTGCTGCCGTTCTCTGCATCGCCTGCGGATGCGGAATTGGCAGCGCTCGCGCGCGCATTCGACGAGCATCTGCGCGACTGGCTGCGCAGCGACCCGGCGCTCGCCGCCGTACCGCGAAGGCGCGTACTCGATGCGCTCGCACGGGTCGCTCCGGATGCGCCGCTGGAGACGGTGCTGCGCCAAGCGCCGGATATCGCACAGGCCGCCCATGCGACGCAGTTGTGGCGAGGCGTCGTCATGCGCGACAAGGATCAGTGGGAACTTACGCTGACCGATCCAACCAACACAGGCGCCAAACCGCTGCTGCAGGTACACGCAGCGAACGCCGCAGCGCTTTACGACGCCTACTTGAAGGCGGCGGCCGCGCTGTTCTCGACACAGGGTTGGCATGTAGGCGACGCACCGGCGGTTGCGCCGGATGCGCTGCTGCCACTGGGTCGCGCTCTGCTCGCTCTGGACCAGGATCGCCCGAGCGATGCGGCGAAGGAATTGTCGCCCGTACAACCCGGCGAGAGCACCGGCGCACTGATCGAGAAAACACGGCTCGAGGCCGAAGAGAGTGATCGCCAGTCCCTGCCGGCGCAGAACACGCGAGAGGCGATCATCAAGCACTTTGCCGCCGGCTTGGATCCGCTGTCGCGCGAAATCTACGCGCGCGCCCTGAACGGCGCCGGCGAAGGCGACAAGGTGCAACCGGTCCTAGCGGCGGCCACGCAGGCGTTTCCCCACGACAACGCGCTCGCCCTGCTCGACGCCGATACGCTCGCTGCCAACGGCGACAGTGACAAATCACTTGCCCTGCTGCAGAAGATCGCGAAAACCGACGATCAGGACGCGCGCGTCTGGTTCCTGCTCGGCCGTATCGCGATCCAGCAGGGACAGCCACGCATCGCCGTAGAAGACTATCTCACGCGTGCGCTCGTTCTGTATTCGCGCGCCGCCAACGCGGCGGCGGAAGCGGAAACGCGCAACGCGCTCGGCATCGGGTACGACCGCCTGGGTCAGCCGGACGCGGCCATTGAACAGTACACGCGCGCCGCGGCGATGCGCGAGAAGCTCGGCGATGCGGCCGGCCTCGGCAAGACGTTGCGCAATCTGGCCATCGTGCAATCGGTAAGCGGCCAGCGCGATGCCGCAGAAAAGACACTCGATCGCGCCAAGACCATTCTCGAAGGCATCGGCGACCGTGCCAGCCTCGGCGATCTGTACAACGATCGCGGCGTAGTCGCCGAGGAGAACGGCGATTTCGCTGCCGCGCTCTCGGCCTATCGCGAAGCCCTGGCGATTCGTCAGCAACTCGACGTCCCCAATTTGATTGCCGAGAGCCTGGACAACGTCGGCTTCAGTTCCTTCCAGCTCGGCCGCTTCGACGATGCGCTGGTCTACTGGCAACAAGCGCTGGCGATGTATCAGAAGCTCGACGATCGCAACAAGATGCTTCGCGTCGAGCAGAACATGGGTGTACTCGATACGGCACGCGGTCATTTCGCGTCGGCCGACAAGACGCTGCAGGCCGCATTGAGTGCGGCGCAGGACAATCAGTTGACCGAACTCGTATCGGTGGCGCACATCGATCTTGCCGAATTGGCCTTGGTCGAAGGACGCTACGAGCTGGCGATCACGCATTCGAATCGTGCGGCGGACATCGCCCGGCGCCGATCCGACCGCCGCACGGAAACGGAAGCGAAGTTGCAGTTGGCGCGCAGCGCGAACGCGCTCGGAATGCTCGCGCAGGTGGATTCCGCGCTCACTTCGATTGAGGAGGCCGAGCTCGGCAGCGAACAACGCGCCGCTTTCGTACTCGCGACGGCGCAGCGCTCGATGTTGACGAAGGACCGCAGATCAGCCATCGCCAAGCTCGATGACGCAGCGACCATCGCAACGCAGTCCCACAGCGGTGTTCTCGACATGCAGATCCGCTTCGCGCAAACGCGTGTTGCGCTCGCCTACGGCGATCGCCAAGGCGCAAATCAGATTCTGAAGTCCATCCGCACGGAAACCAGCCGCCTCAACGAAGTGCCGCTGCGTCTGCAGTGGCTCGAACTCGAAATCGCCACGGCGCTCAACAACGGCGACAAGGCGCAGGCGGTTGCTCATTACCGACAGGCACTGGCTGTATTGAAGGAAGTCGGTGACTACGCCTATTCGACGACCCTGCATGCACTCGGCGCGAGCTCGCTGCCACCGGGTGCCGAGGCCGATGCTGCGCGTGCGGCAGCAGAAGCATCGCGCAAAAAGCTGCTGGCTGCCGCACCGGAAGACGCGCGCCTGTCGCTGTCCGCTCAACTCGACCGCCGCCTGCGCGAGGAGATGCCCGCCGATGCACGCTGAACCGCCGGACGAATCGGCGCTGCTGCGCGAACAGCTGACCACCTTGCTGCACGAACACCGCAGCCTGATCGCTCAGCTGCAACAAGGCCAGGACCATTTCCGCCAGCACGCGCGCGCGGTCTGGCGCGTGCAGGAAGACGAGCGCCGGCGCATCGCGCACGAACTGCACGACGGCGTCGGTCACAACATCACCGCGCTGATCCATCTGATCAACGAGGCGCTCACGGCGCTGCCTGCGGACGCGACCACTGCCGCCGCCCGGCACGGCCTGGAACGTGCGCATGCGATCGCCGAATCGACGCTGCAGGACACGCGCTCGCTGTCGCGCCTGCTACGCCCACAGATCCTGGACGACCTCGGCCTCGAGCAAGCGCTGCGCTGGCTCGCGCGCACGTTCACTGAAACACACAAACTCGACGTGCGTCTCGCGCTCGAGGGCGCCGTCGGCGAACTCGACGGCGACCGCAGCACACTGGTGTTCCGCGTTGCACAGGAAGCGCTCGCCAACATCGCACGACACGCGCAGGCCACACGGGTCGATGTCGCGCTCGACTGCCGCGGTGCCTACGCAAGCCTCAGCGTGCGCGACGATGGCCGCGGCGGCGACCCGGATGCAGCACTCGCACGCAGTGGTACCGGCGCCAGCAGCGGTCTCGGCGGTATCCGCGACCGCGTGCGCTTGTTCGGTGCAGTCTGCG
>Ga0247776_10000044_pt1 | contig 38529 bp, 30 predicted proteins | sample UWRJL199509C5_FD_179912 | JGI IMG/M metagenome (GOLD analysis project Ga0247776, IMG submission 179912) | Plant litter microbial communities from Arlington Agricultural Research Station in Wisconsin, United States - UWRJ-L199-509C-5 | ecosystem: Environmental > Terrestrial > Plant litter >...
GCGAGGAACTCCCGTATCGCCGCCCCAAGGCCGCCGACGATGTCGTCTTCGAGCAGGATGCCGGTCCGGCCGGCCTGAACGCTGCGGCGCATCTCGCCAACCGGCGTGGCAATGACCGGCAGTCCCGCTGCCATCGCCTCATGGGCAGCGATGCACATGCCTTCATAAGCGGACGGCTGCACGTAGAGATGCAGGCTGCGCAGATACGCGGGAACGTCTGAAATCCAGCCCACCAGCTTAATTTTGTCTTGCAAGTCCAGCGACGTGACAAGGCTGTGCAATTTGTCACGGAGCGGACCATCACCGGCAATTGAAACTTCTATTTTCGAGTATGTTTCGGGGTGCTCGCGACGAAGGCGATCGACGCAGCGAATGAAAAGGTCATAGTTTTTTTGGGCATGCAGACGGCCGCAGCTGCCGATGTGCAGGGGTCCGATTCCGTTCCAGCGGGAAGGGGGTGATTCGGAAAATGCGGGGCTGAATAACGGCCAGGTCGCAATTCTGCCGGGTTCGATGCCCATCGAATCTTCCAGGTACTGCGCAACATCCAGCGAGTCGGCGACCCATAGCGCACTGAGGCGTTGCGATCGGCGAATATACCATTTAGCGTCGGCGGTGTTCTTCCAGCTCACCACGGGAATATCGAAAAGCGCGCCGACCCACTGGCCGACCCACGTTCCCCGGCTCAGCGACGTCCAGATCAGATCCGGCGGCAATGCCCGAACCGCTTTGGCAAACTTGTAGGCACTGACCGTCTTGGCGACTTTCCGGTCGGATAGCAGCGTATAGGAAATACCGGCCTCGATCAGTCGCGGCTCGGCCATACGCCCGCGGGGCTCACAGGCAAATACGTGAAACTCGTGGCCGAGATCGCGAATCACCTTGCCGATGGCGGGAATGCTGAACTGGGCTCCGCCGCATTCAAGGCTTGTAACAGGGTAATAAATGCGCATCTTGCTTCCTAGTATTCGCAAGGCATGCAGTGGCAGCGCGCAGTCTCCGACTGGGCTGGATCGCTGCCGCAGCCGATTGAGAGCAATCGGCAGATAACGCAACTGGTGATTATTCGCTTCCAATCAGCGAATGCGCTGGTATTCGCCTGTCAGTGGTTTGCCCATCGTACTGCGCCAAACAGTGCACGCTGGCCAAATGTCAAAAAGTGGTGTACAGCGGTTAGGCGGTAAAACGTGAAAAGGCGGTAACTTCGGGTTGAGAATGTTGCTGTCGAAAATAACGTTCACCCATCGGAGACCATCATCTTCGAAGCGTACGCAGGAAATCCATTTCCGTCTAGCGCTCGCATTCTTGAACGAGCATCTGGGCGTGGACGGCCCGATCGAGCAAGGGCGGCGGCAGATTTTTCAGTACGTCATCGGGACGAAAGTGATCGCATTACTCGACCAGTTTGAACGTGACGACGCTGACGGGCCGACGCAGCGTTGCACGCGATGCTATCTGGCCGAGCGCAAGATTCTCATCGCCGTCGCTCCCCCTGCTACCGCGCGAAAATTTCGGATACAGCGGCCGAATCAGGTTGTTAAGACTCATCGCTTACCAGAAAACGCAGATGCTGCGCCTCAAAAAGCGTTGGCAAGCGCGAAGTTCACCGGCCACCAATTCCACACCCTGCGAAAGACCGTCAGCATGCAGGTGCCCTATTACGACACGATGAAATCGCTCGAAACGAACGATCATGCCTATCGGATGTCGCGCTTTCTGGCCGCCAGCCACGCTCGCATGGGGTCGCGGCACGACGGGAGGGTCGCCGAATCCCTCTCGGGCCGCCTTGATTACGGCACACCGGCACCGCTGGCGAAGGAAACCCGCTTCCGCCCTCGACGTGCGGTCGCGCGTTACCCGTTCTAAGGTGCCGCGCCCGGATCGCGGGCAGCGTCGGGCTGCCAGTTGCCGCCCAGCGCCTTGATCAGGTTCACGCTGGCATCCAGGCGTCGCAGGCGCAGCTGCAGTTCACCCCGCACGGCATCGAGCGCCCCGTGCGCGGCATCCACGACAGCGGGATAATCCGCCACGCCTTCGCGGTACTGGTTGCGCGTCACGCGGTCCGACTCCGTCGCCGCGGTGGCGGCGTGCTCCTGCAGGTCGGCGGCTCCGGCCAGGGTGCTCGCCGACACGAGGCCGTCTTCCACTTCGCGATAAGCATCGAGCACGGTCTGCCGGTAATTCGCGACCGCCTCGTCGTAGGCAGCGTCGGCATTCTCGACCTGCGCCTGCAGGCGCCCGCCCGTGAACAGAGGCGCGCGAACGTCCGCCGTCGCCGTCGGCCCGCGCAAGACACCGATACCGGCGGCCAAGTTGATCGAGGGCAGTGTCTGCGCCTTGCTGACGCCCACACGCGCGCTTGCTGCGGCCATCCGGCGTTCGCTCGCCACGACATCCGGGCGACGTTCGAGCAGTGTCGCCGGAACGCCGGCCGGAATCATCGGCACATTGAATAAGAAGGCGGCCGGCGCGATGGAAAAATCGGCCGGCGCCATGCCGAGCATCACCGCGACCGCGTGTTCACGCTGGGCGCGTGAGACCTTGGTGTCGGCCAGTTGCAGTTGCGACGTGCTCGACCGCATCAGTGCCTGGGCCACGTTGGCGCTCGAGGCGATGCCCTGCGCGTACTGGTTCCTCACCATCCGGTGCCACTGGGCGTCCGCGTCCGCTGCGTGCTGCAGCAGCGCGATCGCGGCGTCGTCCGCACGCAACGCGAAATAGCACTGGACCAGCTGCGCCTGCATCGACAGTGTGGCGGCGGCGAGGTCAGCTTCGCTCGCCTGCGCGGCGGCACGGTGGGCTTCGACGTCGCGGCGGATGCGTCCCCACAGGTCGATTTCCCAGCTGACCCCGATGCCAAAATCGTTCTCGTTCTTGCGCCCCGACTTCAGTGTGCCGACACTGACGGCCGGCTTCGAGGCACCGCCAGCCACCTCGATCAGCGCCTGCGCTTGGCGCAAGCGTGCGGCCGCCGCGGCGAGCGTCTGGTTGTCGACCCGGACCTGCGACACCAGCGCGTCGAGGGCGGGGTCGCCGTAGATTTTCCACCACGTGTCCGATGCCGGCGCCATGACTTCGTGCTGGGTCTCCTGCGCGCCGGCTTCCTTGTAGGCTGCCGGCACCGGCGTCGATGGACGCACGTAGTTCGGTCCGACTTCGGTACAGCCGGCAATCAGCATCACGGCGCCCGCGACGAGAAGCGTGCACAGGATGCGTGCAGGCGCGCTCATGTCAGCGTCCCCTGGCCGGCCGCTGCTGCTCCCGCGTCGCGTCGCGCACCGAAACTCTGCATGCATCTGCTTGCCCATCTGCTGAATCGATCGAGGTAGAGGTACACGACCGGGGTCGTATAAAGCGTCAACACCTGGCTCACGACCAAGCCGCCGCCCATCGCGATGCCGAGCGGCTGCTGCATCTCGCCACCATCGCCGCGCGACATCGCCAGCGGCACCGCCGCCACCATCACCGCCAGCGAGGTCATCAGGATGGGGCGGAAGCGCAGGCGGCATGCCTGCTGGATGGCCTCGGCCGGGGGAAGTCCCTGGCTGCGCCCGGCAGCCAGGGCGAAATCGATCATCATGATCGCGTTTTTCATCACGATGCCGATCAGGGCGAAGATGCCGATGAGCGCGATGACATCGAAGTCGGTGCGGAACAGCATCAGCGCAAACACCGCGCCGACCGCCGCCGAGGGCAACGTCGATAGGATCGTCAGCGGGTGGACGCAGCTTTCGTAGAGGATGCCGAGCACGATGAAGAGCGTGAGAAAGGCAGCGAGGATCAGGGCGGGCTCACTCTCAGATACCTGCCGGAAGGCGCCGGCCGAGCCCTGGAACGCGCTGCGGACCGAGGTCGGCATGGTGAGGCCATCCACTGCGCGCTGGATTGCTTGGGTCGCCTGCGACAGCGACACGCCCGGCGCCCGGTCGAACGAAATCGTGGCTGCCACGGACTGCCCGAAGTGGGAGATATCGGTCGGCGCGTCATACTGGCGCAGGCGTGTCAGCACCGACAGGGGTACGCTGCTGCCGCCCGCGCCCGGGACTTCGACGGGATTGAACGCCTCGCTGGACTGCGCATGCTCCGGCGCGATGCCCATGAGCACGGGCGTCTGGTTCGAGGGCGAGAAGATCGTGGCGACACGCCGGTCGGCGAACGCATCGCGCAGGACACCGTCGATCCGCGCGTAGCTGATGCCGAGCTGCGCCGCGGAGTCGCGGTCGACGTCCAGTGCCGTCGCGACACTCGTGCCGCCGATGCCGCCGTGCACGTTGCGCAGCTCCGGCAGCGTGGACATCGCCTGCACGACGCGCGGAGCCCACTGGCGCAAGAGCTCCGGCGAGTCGGCCTGGATCGTGTATTCGTTCGAAGAGCGGCTGCGACGCCCGCCGATGCGGATGTTCTGCACGGAGGTCACGGTGAACGTGCCGCCGGTCTTTGCAGCCAGCGTTTCGTTCAACCGTGCCGCCACGCCATCGGCAGAGGCGTCGCGTAGCGCGAGCGGTTTGAGCGTGATGAACAGCGAGCCCGAGTCGTGCTCGACATAGCCGCCGACGCTCGCCACGGCCGGATCGGCGCGCACGGTCTCGATGAAGCTGGCCAGCTTCTCCCTCGCCAGCGTGAAAGATGTGTTCGCATCGGTGTCGAAATCGCCGGTGAGCTCACCCGTATCCTGGCGCGGGAAAAAACCCTTCGGAACGATCACGTAAAGATAGACGCTGAGGCACAGCACTCCGAGCAGGGAAAGCATGGTCAGGGGCGCGTGGCGCAATGCCCACACGAGGCTGTCGTCGTAAGATGTCTGCAGTGCCGTGAACCCGCGCTCGCCGAATCGACGGCCCTGTTCGCGCGCGGAACCAGCCGGTTTCAGCCACCACGCGCATAGCATCGGCACGACGGTCAGGGACACGACCAGCGAGATCGCGATCACCACCGCGAGCGTGACCGCAAACTCCCGCACGAACAGGCCGACGTAGCCACCCATCAACAGCAAGGGGATGAAGACCGCGATCAGTACCGCGCTCATCGACAGCACGGTGAGCCCCACCTCGCTCGCACCAACCCGCGCGGCCTCGTCCGGCGTACGCCCGTCCTCGATGTGGCGCGCGATGTTCTCCACCACCACCACGGCATCGTCGACGGAGAAACCCACCGCGATGGTCAGTGCCATCAACGACAGGATATCGAGGCTGTATCCGAGCAGGTACATGACCGCCATCGCGCCGAGGAGAGAGATCGGCGCCACGGCGCTGGCGATCAATGCGGCACGGAGATTGCGCAGGAAGAGCAGCATCACCAGGACCACCAGCAGCACCGCAATGGTCAGGGTGTGCTCGGCGCCGCGCAGAGAACCGCGCACCGACGTGGCGCGATCGACGATGACGCTCACCTTCATGTCGCCCGGCAAAGAAGCCTGCAGTGCCGCCAGGCGGCCGCCGATGCCGTCGATCACCTCGATGATGTTGGCGCCGGCCTTGTGGCGGACAAGTGCCAGCACCGCGGGTTCGCCGTTGGCGAGCGCTGCATTGTACGGATCGCGCACCGTGTCGACGATCCTGGCGAAGTCGCCGAGCGCCACGGCGGCGCCGTCGCGGCCCGGCACAAGCAGCGAGCGGAATGCCGCAGCCGTATCGAGCTGGCCATTCGTCGCCACCTGCAGATAGCGATCGCCGATCTCCAGCTGCCCGGCAGGCTGGTTCGAGACGGCTGCCGCTACCGCATGGCGTACCTGCTCGAAACCGACGCCGCGCTGGTTCATCGCCTGCGGATCGAGTTCGATCCGCACGGCGGGCACCGAGCTGCCGACGAGCTCGACCTCGCCCACGCCGTCGACCTGCGCCAGCATCTGGCTGAACGTCGTAGAGGCGACCGCATACATCTGCCCCGGCGTCGCGTGCCGCGAGGTGAGGCTGAGCACGAGCACGGGAGCATCGGCGGAACTGACCTCGCGAAAACTCGGGCTGGCCGGCATGTCGGAGGGCAAGTCGGCGCGGGCGGCATTGATCGCGCCCTGCACGTCGCGCGCCGCGCCGACCACATTGCGCGAGAAATCGAACGTCAGCCGGATGTCGGTCGTCCCTGTCCTGCTGACGGACGTCATCTCGGTCACGCCGGCGATACGCCCGAGCGCACGTTCGAGCGGCGTCGCCACCGCCGACACCATGGTGGCCGGACTCGCACCGGGAAGCTGCGCCGACACCTTGATGGTCGGCACGTTCACCTCGGGCATCGACGCGATCGGCAGCAGCCGCCACGCCAACATGCCGGCGATCACCAGGCCGAGGCACAACAGGGACGTCGCCACCGGCCGGTCGATGAAAAGCCGCGAGATGTTCATGCCGGGCGACTCACGCGAGCCCTTCTGCGCGATCCGTCGCACGATGCCGTCCATAGCGCTGCCGCACGCGTTCCAAGGCGAGGTAGATCACCGGCGTCGTGAACAGCGTCAGCAGCTGGCTGACCAGCAGGCCCCAGAAGATGCCCACGCCGAGCGGATGGCGAAGTTCCGCGCCCATGCCGCCGCCCAGCATCAATGGCAGCGCACCCAGCATTGCGGCGAGCGTGGTCATGATGATGGGACGGAAACGCAGCATGCAGGCTTGCACGATGGCGTCGCGCGGTGCGAGGCCCTGCTGGCGCTGCGCGTCGATCGCGAAGTCGATCAGCATGATGGCGTTCTTCTGTACGATGCCGATCAGCAGGATGACACCGATCAAGGAGATCACGTCGAGCTCGAATCCCCCCAGCACCAGCGCCAGCAGCGCACCGATGCCGGCCGAGGGCAGCGTCGACAGGATCGTCAACGGATGGATATAGCTTTCGTAGAGCACGCCGAGCACGATATAGACGGTGATGAGCGTAGCCAGGATCAGCCACGGCTGGCCACCGCGCGACTCCTCGAAGGCCTGCGCGGAACCCTGCCAGCGCAGCTGCATGCCGGCCGGCTTCTTCAGCCCGCTCCACGCCGCTTCCACGGCCCCGATCGCGCCGTCGAGCGCTGCACCCGGCGCCAGATTGAACGACACCGTCGCGGCGGGAAGCTGGTCGATGCGGGTGACGACCAGTGGCGCCGTGCGCTCGCTGACCTTCGCAATGGACGCCAGAGGAATCAGCGATGCCGAGGGATCGCTCGCGTCTGCGGTGCTATCGCCGGCGACACCGCGCGGAGCGAGATAGATCCCGCCGATCGCACTCGCCGCGCCGGCAGCGTCGGGCAAGGCTTCTAGAATCACGCGACGCTGGGTTGCCGAGGTCAGCAGCGTGCTCACCTGGCGCTGGCCGAACGCGTTGTACAGCGCATCGCCCACGGCCGATGACGTGATGCCGTAACGGCCGGCCAGGTCGTGATCGACGCTGACATACGCCTCGAGGCCGTTCTCCTGCTGGTCGCTGGCCGCGCCGGTTAGCTGGCGGATGCCTTGCATCGGTTCGAGCACGTGCGGCATCCACTGCGCCAGCTGGGCGGGATCGGCGTTCTCGACTGAAAACTGATACTGTCCCGGGCTCACCCGATCGTCGATCGTGAGGTCGGGCACCGGCTGCATGTACAGCGTGATGCCGTCGACTTTCCTGGCCGCAGCGCTGAGCCGCTGCATGACCGCGCGCACGCGGTCGCGCTGCGCCAGCGGTTTCAGATGGATGAGCAAGCGGCCGCTGTTCTGCGACGGCGCGCCATCGCCAACGCCGATGAACGAGGCCACGCTCGCGACCGCGGGATCGCGCAGGAGCTCGGCGGTCAATGCGTGCTGACGCTTCGCCATCGCGGCGAAGGAGACCGTCGGCGCTGCGACGGAAACGCCCTGGATATCGCCCGAGTCCTGCAGCGGGAACAACCCTCGCGGGATCGCCAGATACAGCACCACGGTGAGGACCGCCATGGCGCCCACCGTCAGCAGGGTGGCCGTCTGGCGCGCAAGCACCCACTGAAGTCCGCGTGCGTAACGCGCGAGCACGCGGTCGTGCCACGCCCTGCCCTTGCGCGCGAGGCGACCCTGCTGCGGAGCCGGCGTGCGGCGCAGCATCCGCGCGCACATCATCGGCGTCAGCGTCAGCGAAACCACGCAGGAAATCAGGATCGCGACCGCCAGCGTGATCGCGAATTCGCGGAACAGGCGCCCGACCAGGCCGCCCATGAACAACAGCGGGATCAGCACCGCGATCAGCGATACCGTCAGCGAAACCACCGTGAAGGCGATCTGGCGCGAACCCTTCAGCGCCGCGGCGAGCGGCTGCTCGCCGGCTTCGACATAGCGGGCGATGTTTTCGATCATCACGATGGCGTCGTCGACCATGAAGCCGGATGCCACGATGAGCGCCATCAAGGTCAGGTTGTTGATCGAAAAGCCGGCCAGGTACATCACCGCGAACGTGCCGATCAGGGACAGCGGAACCACCACGCCGGGAATCGCGGTGGCCGTGCCGCTGCCCAGGAAGAGGAAGATCACCAGCACCACCAGTGCGACCGCGAACACCAGCTCGAGCTGGACATCACTTACCGCGGCGCGCACGGACTGGGTGCGGTCGCTCAGTGTCGCGACATCCGCCGCGGCAGGCAGCGTCGCTTTCAGCTGGGGCAGCAGTTGGCGGATGCGATCCACCACCTCGACCACGTTCGCGCCGGGCTGGCGCCGGATCAGCAGGATGATCGCCGGCTCCTCGCCGGACCATGCGGCGAGCCGTGCATTCTCGGCGCCGTCGACCACGTTGGCCACGTCGCCCAGGCGCACCACGGCACCCTCGCGCTGGGCGACGGTCATGTGCGCGAACCGCTCGGCGCTATCGATCGGGTCGCCGATGGCGATGCTGGAAGACCGCAGCGGTCCTTCCAGGATGCCCTTGGCCTGGTTCGAATTGGCATCCCGGATCGCGCTCCGCAGGTCGTCCAGCGTCATGCCGTGCGAGCGAAGGCGGGCCGGATCGGCCTGCACCAGGATCGCCGGCTGTTGACCACCGCCGAGACTCACCAGGCCGACGCCGGTCACCTGCGAAAGCTTCGGCACCAGACGCGTATCGGCGAGCTCGCGCAATGCCCGCAACGACAACGTCGGCGACGTCAGCGCCAACGTCAGCACCGGCGCGTCGGCCGGGTTGACCTTGCGATAGATCGGCGGCTGCGAAATGTCCGTGGGGAGCAGGCTAGTTGCCGCGTTGATGGCGGCCTGGACTTCTTGTTCGGCCACATCGAGAGGCAGCTCGAGATGGAAGCGCAACGTGATCGTCGACGTTCCGGCCGCGCTCGTCGACGCCATCTGGCCGAGGCCAGGCATCTGGCCGAGCTGGCGTTCCAGGGGTGCCGTGATGGTCGATGCCACGACCTGCGGCGCCGCGCCGGGATACTCGGTGACGACTTCGATCGTCGGGAAGTCGACTTCCGGCAGCGCGGAAACCGAGAGCAGCCGATAGCCGAACAGGCCGAGCAGCAGGATCGCGACGGCCAGTAGCGAGGTCGCGACCGGCCGCAGGATGAACGGGCGCGACGGGTTCACGAGCGTGCGGTCGGGCTCTGCGGGGCGTGCGCCTCGTCGTCCTTGCAGTCCGGAGGGCTCGCCGCAGCGGTTGGCTCGGCTTCGGCACTCATCGTGACGCTGACCGCGGTTCCTGCGCGAAGCCGGTCCGCGCCTTCGACGACGACCTTCGCACCCGGCGCGACGCCGGAAGTGATGACGGAGGTCGTCGTATCGCCGGAGCCAACCTTGACCGGCGCCACGGCCACGGTCTTGTCGTCCTTGATCACGTATACGAACGCACCTTGCGTGCCCTGCTGGATCGCCGCGGCGGGTAGCAGGGTCGCCTGCGGCAGGACCTCGACAGGCAGCTTCGCGGTGACGAACTGATTGGCCAGCAGCGCGCCGTTGGTATTGGCGAATTCGGCCTCGAACCTCACCGTACCGGTTGCCGGATCCACCTGGTTGTTCGCGGCGAGCAGGCGTCCTCTGGCGAGCACATCGTCGGGACTGTCGCCATAGGCATCGACCGGAATGCAGGCGCCGGCATGCAGCCGATCCAGCACGCGCGGAACCACATTGACCGGCACCGAGAAGACCACCTTGCTCGGCTGCGACTGGTTCACCACCACGATGCCACGCGCGTCGGACGGCCCGACCAGGTTGCCCGGATCCACGCGGCGCAAGCCGGCCATGCCCGAGATCGGCGAAGTGATCCGGGCGTTCGCGGCCTGCAGGTTGGCACTGCCGATGCGGCCTTGTGCGGACTTCACTTCAGCCGCGTACTGTCTCACCAGCGACTGCTGGTCGGCGACGCGCTGGCGCGAAATCGAATCCTGCGAAAGCAGGGCTTCGTAATGCTTGAGGGTTTCCTCGGCATTGGCGAGTTGGGCCTGGCTGCGCGCAAGGTCGCCATTGGCGAGCTGGAGCTGCGCCTGGAACGGTCGCGGGTCGACCTCAGCCAGCAGGTCGCCCTGCTTCACCATCTGGCCGCCGCTGAAGGCGACACTCTTGAGCACCCCGTCCACCTGGCTGCGTACCGTCACACTGTTGGCCGGGCTCACCGTACCGGGCTGCGACCGATAGACGGTGAAACTTCCGTGGCGGACGGTGGCGGCAACGACCGGCACGGCCTGGTCGGCGTCCGCCGTGCCGACGTGCGGCCCGCGACGGCTCCACCAGATCGCGGCGACGATCACGACGCCCAGCAGCAGCACCACCCAAAGCCGTGACGATCGCCTGCTCATCAGAGCTCCTTCTCGTACACGCGGTAGCGCTTGTAATCGCGGCCGCCGATCGCCTCGATGATGTTGCGCATGCCTTCATTGTCTTCGAGGATCCACGACAGCTCGACCTGCTCCACGCCGCGGGCGACCAGGTGATGACGTACCGCGTCGATGACCAGGAACGCCAGCCCGGGTCCGAGCGGGGTGTGGTGGAAGCTGCGTCGCACGCCCATCAGCGGGACGCGCGATGATTTCGGGAACCGCACCTTGAGCTGCCACAGCAGTTTCGCCCAATTGAACGGAAGCAGCCTGCCACCGAAATCCTTGATGACCTCGTTGATGTTCGGCAGCGCGACGATGAAGGCAGCCGCCTGCCCGTCCACTTCGGCAATCTGGATCAATTCCGAAGCGATCAGCACACGCAGGGTATGACCGAGATCCTTGAACTCGGCCTCGGTGAACGGCACGAAACCCCAGTTATCGGCCCACGCGTCATTGAAGATGTCGCGCAGCACGGCAAGCTCTTCATCGAATTTGCTGCGGTCGAGCGGACGCACGCGGATACGCTGCATCGACTTGGCGAGCAGCCGCTTCATCACCTTCGGCGCAGGAAAATCCGGCTCGACGAGGTAGGCGAGCATGTCCTTGGCCTTGCGGTAGCCGCTTTGCTCGATCTGCGCGCCGTAATACGGTTTGCTGTGCCCCATCATGAAGAACGGCGGCGTACCGAAGCCGTCCACCAGCAGGCCGACTTCATCGTTGATCGAAAGGCTGAGCGGCCCGCGTACGCGCTTGATGCCCTCACTGCGCAGCCAGTCTTCCGCTGCACCGATCAGGGCGGCGAACGTCTCCGCTTGATCCTCGGCATCCAGCATGCCGAAAAACCCGGTCGCATCCGCATACCGCTCCAGGTACAGAGAATCGATCTGGGCGCTGATTCGCCCGACGGGCTGATCCCCACGGAACGCGAGCCAGCCCTTCCAGCGGGCGTGTGCGAAATAGGGATTGGTTTTCGCGCCGAGATGCAGGCGGCGCTCGAGGTGCAATGGCGAGACCCAGGCGGGATCGGAACCCAAGATGGCAGCAGGCAGCTTGATGAACTGATCCAGGAGGGCCTTGCCTTCAAGGGGGACGATACGCAGCGGCGCCGGTGTGCTCAAAATGCGACTTCCCATGATCAGGCAAAAAAAGTCCGTGCCAAGCGTCAGCCGGCACCATCGCGCTGTTTGAACCCGTCGCTTCGACGCTTCATGGTCGCCATGCACCGAAGGTCGACGGCAGCGCCGCGAACTCTCATTTTAGTTGTGGCATGGCCAATTTGATACACCCTGCGGCTGTGTCGCCGTGGCGCACCGCCCTGCAGCGAAGCGGCTTCAAAGCGCAGTGTGGCTCAAAGAGCATGCCATCGAAAAAATCGCGCAAGCAGCGGCGCGAACGATCTCGTCTCAAACAGGTGTAACGATTGAAAGGCGCTCGAACGTACCCTTCGCAGTGCTGTCAGATCTCTTCTTCATCCGCGGCGGCCAGGTCAGCAGCGTCAGGCTCGTAAGAAATCAACTCTCCCGGCTGGCAATCCAGCGCCGCACATAATTTCGCCAAGGTGGAAAAGCGCACGCCGCGCACCTTGCCCGAGCGGAACAGCGAGAGATGCGTTTCGCTGACGCCGATCGTCGCGGCGATCTGCTTCGCCTTGACTTGCCTTGCTGCGAGGACCTCGTCGAGTCGGATGCGGATCGGCATCAGAAGATCTCGTCGAGTTCGGCTTTGATAGCCGCAGCGTGACCGATCACGCGTGCGACCACGGTCAGCGACAGGCCGAGCGCGCCGAGCACCAGGCCGCTCACATCGAACGCAACCCAGTAGCCCGGTGCGGCACCGAGCGCCCGCAGCAACGCCGGCGCGAGGAAAACCGCAATGAACGCGCCCGACGCCAGCAGCACGCCGACGCGATCGAGCATGCGCGTGATCGTCGGCGCGTAGAACTGTCCGCGCTCGAATTCGAGCAGAGCGCGACGGACCGCATCGAGAGCCAGCAGGTACAGCAGCTCCGGGATCGCAGCGACGACCTGCACGCCGAAGGCATGCAGCCCTGCGGTATCGGCACCCCGCGCGCCACGCCAGATGCTTACCGAGCCAAAGCGTTCGAGCAACAGCAGCAGCCACAGCGCCGCTTCGAGCGCGCCGACGAAACGGCGCAGGTGCGCGCTGCGTGTGCGGATCTGCGTGATCTGGGCGGACATCATGCTCTCGCTGAAATTTATGCTTGACTTAAATTGTTGAAGTGATAATTTAATTCTAACACCAATTTTTCTCGGCGTGATCCGATGCTCTGCCTCGAAACCCTCGGCCTTTCGCACGCTTATGCAGCAGACGAGGCGGTCTTGCACGATGTCGCTCTCGCCGTGCCACAGGGGAGCCTCTACGGGTTTCTCGGTCCCAATGGCGCGGGAAAGACCACGACGCTGCGGCTCGTCCTCGGATTGATCCGCAAGCAACGCGGCTCGATCTCCGTATTCGGGCGCAGCCTCGACGCCCACCGCGTCGACATCCTCGCACGCACCGGCGCACTGATCGAAAGTCCTTCGCTCTACGAACATCTCAGCGCGGCGGAAAATCTCGCCCTGTTGCAGCGCATTCGCCGTGTGCCGCACGCGAACATCGGTTGGGCGCTGGACCGGGTCGGGCTGGCCGCGACGCGCAGCAAGCGCGTCGGTCGGTTTTCGCTCGGCATGAAGCAGCGCCTCGGCATTGCGGCGGCCATGCTGCACCGGCCCGACCTGCTGATTCTGGACGAGCCGACCAACGGGCTCGATCCGAACGGCATCATCGAAATACGCGATTTGCTCGTCACGCTCAACCGCGAAGAAGGCACCACCATCCTCGTATCGAGTCATCTCCTGGCCGAGATCGAACGCGTCGCCACCCATGTCGGCATCGTGCATCGCGGCCGGCTTCTGTTCCAGGGCACGATCGATGCGCTGCGCCACGAACGCAGGCCGCTCGCCCCGGTCGCCCTGCAAACGACCGACGACCGGCGCGCACTGAACGTGCTTGCGCGCGGCGGCTTCCCTGCGGAGTCGAAGGCGAACGGCATCGTGATGCCGGCGATGCCGCCCCCGCGCATCGCGGCGATCAATCGGCATCTGGTCGAACAGGGGATCGAGGTGCATGCAATCGGTGCCGTCGGCAGCGACCTCGAGGCGATCTTCATGGACCTGATCGGAAGCAAAGCGGCATGAGCGGACAATTCTTCGACGCATTCGGTTGCGAATGGCTGAAGCGGCGGCGCAGCCTGGGCGCATGGCTGGTCATCGTCGGCGCGTTCTTCACGCCGGCGATCGTCGTCGTCGCGCGCCTGCTCCATCAAGCGCAATTGCCTGCGCTCTACGCCAGCCCGGATTTCTGGACATCGCTGTGGCGCAGTTCCTGGGAATCGATGGCCATCTTCTTCGTGCCGATGGCGGCAATCCTCGCGACCAGCCTAGTCGTCCAGATCGAGGTGAGGAACAACGCCTGGAAACAGGTGCATACGCTGCCGCTCGCGACCGTCACGATCTTCCTGGCGAAGTTGGCGGTCATCTTGGTGATGCTCGCGCAATTCTTCGTGCTGTTCGATCTCGGCATCTATCTCTCGGCGCTGTTGCCGTCACTGCTCATCGGTGGCGTGTCCTACCCGTCCGCGCCATTGCCGCTGCGCGCGTTCCTGGCCGACACGGCAATCTATTTCGTCGACTGCCTGCCGATCGTCGCAGCGCAGTATCTGCTGAGCCTGCGCTTCGACAACTTCCTGGTGCCGATCGGCGTCGGCTTCATGGCGTGGATCGCGGCACTCGCGGCGCTGTCGTGGCCGCACGTGCGGTTCCTGCCCTACGCGTACACGATGCTCGACTACCTCAAGGACAATCCGGCCGCGCGCAGCATCGCTACGACCTCCGGCATGCACGGACTGGCCCTGAGCTGGTTCGTACTGTTCGCGCTCGCCGGCTACGCGCTGTTCGCAAGGAAGGCGTGCAAAGGGTGAGGCTCGCGCTTGCCGGGCGGTGATCGTCTCGGCCGTCTGCCGGCGGCCGCGTGCACGTCGGCGGCCCGGCGCGGCGTCGAATCCGATACGATCCGTCGTTCCGGATTCAGAACTCGACGGCCCACGGCCAGCGAGTCGACTCCGCCTTCAGGAAATCAGCTGCATGATGTTGCACCAGAAACGGATTTTTTCGATCACGCGATTTTCAAGATGCGCAGCGTTCGCCGCCATCGTTTTGACCAGTTCGCTGACCGCAGCTCCGATCACCGCGCCGCCAGCGCCGGGGCCGGCGACGGGCCTGGCCGATCCGGCCGCACTGCGCGCGACCGTGTATGGCACCCCGCCGCAGGATCTCGCGCCGTTGCCGGCGCGCGTACCGTTATCGGAAATGGACATCGCGCTGCCGTGGACGCGTCCGGTGCCCGACGTGTTCTGGTTCGATCGCAAGCTGCGCGTGTGGTTCTCGGCGCAGCCGCAACCGGCGCCGCTCGCGATCGTCATCTCCGGCACTGGCAGCGACGGCAACACCAGCAAGCTGTCGCTGCTGCGCGCCGCGCTCTACGGTGCCGGCTACAGCGTGCTGACGATGCCCTCGCCGACGTTTCCCGGCTTCATCGTCTCGACCTCGAGTACTGGCGTCGCCGGCGACCTGATCCAGGACGGCCGCGACCTCTACGCCGCCATGCAACAGGTGATCGCGCATCTGCCGCAGGAGGTTCAGATCACCGACATCGACATTCTCGGCTACAGCCTCGGCGGCGCCAACGCCGCGATCGTCAAATCGATCGATGCGCGCGAACACAGGCTGAAAATCCGTCGCGCGGTCATGATCAACCCGCCGGTCAGCCTGTTCAGTTCGATCGGCCGCCTCGACAAACTGTTTGCCGTCAGCATTGGCGGCGACGCCGGCATCGAACGCCTCTACCAGCAGCTTTACGCACAGCTGGCCAATCTGTATCGGGCCTCGGATGCCGTGCAGATCGACGAGAATTTTCTGCTCGGCGCTGCGGCCGCGGTATTGCATTCCGATAAAGAATTCTCTGCCGCGATCGCGCTCACCTTCCGCATCGCGCTGGTCAACATGTTCTTCGCGGGCGACCTCTATGCCGGCACCGGCGTCGTGGTCGATCCGAAACATCCGCCCAAAGTCGGCGACTCGCTCGAGGAAACCGCGCGCATCCTGCGCACGAAGCCGTTCTCGGAATATTTCGCCAGGGTTTTTGCCCCCTATTACCTGCAGCATCGGCCGAACTCGACGCGCGAATCGCTGATCGCCGACAACCGTCTCGACATCATCGGCGACGCGCTGCGCACCGACAGCGACTACTACGTGCAGACCAACAGCGACGATCTGATCCTTGATCAGCAGGAACTCGCCTGGCTGCGCGCGACGATGGGATCACGCATCGCGGTCTACGATCATGGCGGGCATCTCGGCAACCTCGGCGATCGCCGGCAGATCGCGGACATGCTGGCCATGCTCGGCGGCCGCTGGAAGGGAGCGTCGCCATGAAGTCCCCGCTCCTGATCCTTGCCGGCTCCCTCGCGCTCGCCGGCTGCGCCAGCCAGGGCTTGAAGATCCACACCTTGCCCGAGCAGACCCCCGCGGCCGACGCCGCCAGCGCGGTACGCAAGGCGGCCGAATTCGCCGCTGCGGAGAAGGAAGCCGCCGCCAGTGCGGGCGATCGCGCGAATCTCTACGAAGCGCCGCCAGTGACGCCGGCCGACGCGCCATCGATGCGCACCTACGATCCGTGGGAGCCTTTGAACCGCTTCACTTATCGGTTCAACGCACGTTTCGACGAAGCGGTTTTCCTGCCCGTGTCGAACGGCTATCGGCGCCTGCCATCGCCGCTGCGTTCCGGCGTGCACAATTTCTTCGGCAATCTGTCCGAAGTCGACAGCACGATCAACTTCGCCCTGCAGGGACGCCTTGGTTTCGGCGTGCGCAGCCTCGGCCGCTTCCTGATCAACAGCACGATCGGCATCGGCGGCCTGTTCGACGTTGCGACCAAGTTGAACCTGACTGCGGCTCCCACCGGCTTCGGTACGACGCTGTCGAAATGGGGTATGCATCCGGGGCCTTATCTCGTGCTGCCCTTCCTCGGCCCCTCGACCTTGCGTGACGGCGTCGGCCTGCTCGGCGATTTCGGCACCTCGTACGCCGTCGATATGGGCGGCCTCTATCGCAGCACCGACAAGGCGTGGATGCTTGGGGTCACCAACGCCGTCGACCAGCGTTCCAACGTCGACTTCCGCTACTACTCGACCGGCTCGGCGTTCGAATACGAGACGATCCGTTTTCTCTATGTCCGCCGGCGTCTGATCGAGGACGAAGGTCTGCATGCGGACGATCCGCCGAAGAAGCGCGATGTCGCCGAGCCCGCGGGACAATGAGCACGGCATTCTTGTGCAGTAGCTGCCCGATAGGCGCACAAGTGCGCACTCCTTCGAGTGCGCGCTGGAATCTTCTTCACACGGCCGGGTGCGCCGTTGCGCGTTGGCTTGTTGTCAGCGTACCCAGGTGAGCCATGCCTCCTCGTCTCGAAAAACCTGGCGGCGTTTCCGATATCGTGACGCAGGGCTTGGCCATCATTTTCTGCGGCATCACCCGGCCAGCAGCGCCGCTGCGGCCGGACACAATTTCTCCAGTCCGAGCAACCGATTCTGGATCACTCTGCATCGGGCTGGCTTCACACCTCGTCTGCTGTGTGCCGACGAAGAGCGATTGCTGCTCGATTACGGCTGCGGCATCACAGCGGCCGTCTCCCGCGCGACACCGCGTGCTGCGGATTTGACGCGTGACGAATTGGCCGCTGCGGTCGGTCCGTTGGCAAAGAAGATCCGGCGCCTCGCTCCCAACACCATCGCTTTTCTCGGCAAAGCCGCGTATGCCGCCGTGCACGGACCCGGCGAGATCGCGTGGGGTCGGCAGGACGCCCCCTTCGGCGGCGCCAATGTCTGGGTGCTGCCCCATCCGAGCGGTTTGAATCGCGGCTTCAGCCTGGATCAACTGGTCGTCGCGTATGCGCAGCTGCGCCACGCCGTGGCGCAGGTTCTCCCGGCGCCCGCGTGGCTGACGCGCGGCCCTTCGAGGGTGGACCGACGTGAACTCGTCGATGCAGCAGGCAGGTTGTCCGCGTAGGCGCTCTGCAAAGCGCGAGCTGAGCGTGCGCGTGTCTCTCTTTGCTTTCCAGAATGACCACCAGCGCAAGCGTGCGCCGCACGCTGAAGCACGCGGCACTCGTCCGGCATTCCATTCATCATCGCGCCACTAGTGTCGGCGGGTCGCGTGCGTTGGCGCGCGGACGACGGAGACGCGTTGTGCACGAGACATCCCGCCGATGAGCTTGCTTGCGAGCGACCTGATCGAGCCGACAGCACAGGGCTTGTATTGCCGTGCCGGCGATTTCCACATCGATCCGTGGCGCCCTGTCGCCAGCGCGATCATCACGCATGCGCATGGCGATCACGCGCGCCTCGGCTCCGAGCATTACTGCACGGCGAGCGCGGGCCTGCCCTTGCTGCGCGAACGTCTGGTCGGCGCGAGCATCGACGGACTCGATTACGGCACGCGGCGCCGCTTCGGCGCCGCATGGGTGTCGCTGCATCCGGCCGGACACATCCTCGGCTCGGCGCAGGTGCGCATCGAAGTCGGCGAACGCGTCTGCGTCGTGTCCGGCGACTACAAGCGCGCCGCCGATCCGACCTGCGCGGCGTTCGAGGTCGTGCCCTGCGATGTCTTCGTCACCGAGGCTACCTTTGCGCTGCCGGTCTACCGCTGGCCGCCGATGGACGAGATCGTGCGCGATCTGCTCGCGTGGTGGGACGACTGTGCGGCCAAGGGCGTGCCAGCCGTGCTGTTCTGCTATGCACTCGGCAAAGCGCAGCGCCTGCTTGCCGAACTAGCCGTGCATACCGACCGCACCGTGCACCTGCATGGCGCCATGCTCGGTCTGGTCGAACGCTATCGTGAACTCGGCGTGCGCATGCTGCCGACGGTCGCGGTCGGCGACAGCGCGCGCGGCCGCGACTTCGCCGGCGAGCTGATCCTGGCGCCGCCCTCCGCGTCGGGCTCGCCGTGGATGCGGCGCTTCGCCAATGCTTCGACTGGTTTCGCGTCCGGCTGGATGCGAATCCGCGGCAACCGGCGCCGGCGCGGCTACGACCGCGGTTTCGTCGTCTCAGACCATGCCGACTGGCCTGCGCTGATCGATACCGTGCGTGCGACCGGCGCGACACGCGTGCTGCCGACGCATGGCAACACCGACGCGCTGGTGCCGTATCTGCGCGAGCTCGGTCTAGACGCCGAACCCTTGCGCACCGAATACGGCGGCGACGATTGATGCGCCGATTCGCCGAGCTGTACGCGCGCCTGGATGCATCGACTGCAACCAGTGCGAAGGTCGAGGCGCTGGCTGCGTACTTCGCCGCCGCGCCTGCCGCGGACGCCGCATGGGCCGTGTACGTGCTGACCGGGCGCAAGCTGAAACGCCTGATCAAATCGGGCGAGCTGCGCGATCTCGCGGCACAGGCGAGTGGCTATCCGCCCTGGCTGATCGAAGACAGCTACAGCCACGTCGGCGACCTTGCCGAGACGATCGACCTGCTGCTCGACGCGCCGCGCGAAGAACACGACGCCGCCACGCTCGCCGACTGGATCGAACAGCGCCTGGCCCCGCTGCCGACGCTCGGCGTCGAGGCACGCGCTGCATTGCTCCTCGATTGGTGGCGCCAACTGCCGCATGCGCAGCGTTTCGTATTGAACAAGCTGCTCACCGGCAGCCTGCGCGTCGGCGTGTCGCAACGGCTCGTGGTGCAAGGCCTGGCGCGCGCGAGCGGACTCGACACCGCGCAGATCGCGCACCGGCTCAGCGGCGACTGGCAGCCGAGCGCCGAGGCCTTCCGCGCCTTGCTCGATGCAGCGGACGTGGCGGCCAGTGCGGATCAGCCGTATCCGTTTTTTCTCGCGTCGCCGTGGGAACAGCCGATCGAGCAACTCGGCACGCGCGAGGACTGGCTGGCTGAGTGGAAATGGGACGGTATCCGCGCCCAGCTGCTCAAGCGCGATGGCCGAGCGCGCCTGTGGTCGCGCGGCGAGGAACGCCTCGACGGCCGCTTTCCGGAGATCGAGACGGCCGCCGCGACCTTGCCCGACGGCATCGCCATCGACGGCGAAATCCTGGTCTGGCGCGACGGCGCGCCACTCGCCTTCGGCGCGCTGCAGAAGCGCATCGGCCGGCTCAAGCCTGGCGCGAAACTGCTCGCCGACAACCCGGTCGTGCTGCTCGCCTACGATCTCCTCGAACAGGACGGCCGCGACCTCCGCACACTGCCGCTGCACGAGCGTCGTGCACGCCTCGAGCGCTTGCTCGCCGGCATCGAATCGAACACGGACGCCCCCAGCCTGTTCGTCTCCGCCCCAGTGGATGCTCCCGATTGGACGGCGCTGGCCGCTCGCCGCGACGAGTCGCGCGCGCGTGGCGTCGAAGGATTGATGCTGAAACGTCTCGACTCGCCGTATCAGGTCGGACGCCGGCGTGGCGACTGGTGGAAGTGGAAGATCGATCCGTACACGCTCGATGCGGTGCTGATCTACGCCCAGGCCGGTCACGGCCGCCGCTCGAACCTGTACACCGACTACACGTTCGCGGTATGGGACGGCGATGCACTGGTGCCGGTCGCCAAAGCGTATTCTGGTCTGTCCGATGTCGAGATCGGCCAGCTCGATCGCTGGATCCGCAGCCACACGCTGGAGCGCTTCGGACCGGTGCGTTCGGTCGAGCCGCATCATGTGTTCGAACTCGCGTTCGAAGCGATCAATGCCTCGTCGCGCCACAAATCCGGCGTCGCGGTGCGCTTCCCGCGCATCCTGCGCTGGCGCCAGGACCTCGCGATCCGCGATGCCGACAGCCTCGATCAGCTCAAGACGCTGGCTCGCGGCTGAGCGCCGCCTCGGCGCATGGCTGGCCGAGCGTCGCGGCGGTCGCGTCGCGCCGTTCCAGCGCGCTGCCTGGCAGGCGTGGCGTGACGGTGCGAGTGGCTTGATCCATGCACCGACCGGCAGCGGCAAGACGCTCGCGGCATTCGGCGGTCCGTTGATCGATGCGCTTGCACGCGATGCGAAGACGCGGCCCGGGCTGTCGTTACTGTGGATCACGCCATTGCGCGCGCTCGCCGCCGATCTCGCCGTGCAACTCGACGCGCCGCTGCGCGAACTCGGCGTCGATTGGCGGCTGCTGCGGCGCACCGGCGACAGCGGCAGCGGTGAACGCAGCAAGCTGCGCAAAGGCCACGTGGAAGTGCTGATCACGACGCCGGAAAGTCTCGCGCTGCAGTTGTCCTACGACGATGCGGCGACGCGCTTCGCGACGCTGGCGACGGTCGTCGTCGACGAATGGCATGAACTGCTCGGCAGCAAGCGCGGGGTGCTGCTCGAACTGGGTCTCGCCCGCTTGCGGCGCTTCGCGCCGGCGCTGCGCACCTGGGGGTTGTCGGCGACGCTCGGCAACCTCGACGAAGCGCTGCACGCGCTGCTCGGTGCCGAAGCGGACGGCCGCCTGATTGCTTCGACACGGCCGCGCCGCATCGTCATCGAGACTGCGCTGCCGGAGCGTGTCGAGCGCTTCGCCTGGGCTGGGCATCTGGGCCTGTCGCAGCTGCGCCGGGTCGTCGATGCGGCCGGCGACGCGCGATCGGCGCTGGTCTTCACCAACACGCGCTCGCAGGCGGAGCTGTGGTACGAGGCGCTCGCGGCGGTGTGGCCGCACGCACCCGACACGCTGGCGATTCATCACGGTTCGCTCGATCGCGCGCTACGCCGCGACGTCGAAGAGCGCCTGCGCACCGGCGCGCTGCGCTGCGTGGTGGCGACCTCGAGCCTCGACCTCGGCGTCGATTTCGCCGCCGTCGATCGCGTCGTGCAGATCGGCAGCCCGCGCGGCGTGGCCCGCCTGCTGCAGCGCGCCGGCCGCTCCAATCATCGGCCCGGCGAGGCGAGCCGGATCTTGTGCGTACCGACGCATAGCCTCGAACTCGCCGAAATCGCGGCCGCGCGGCGCGCACTGGCCGCCGGCGCAATCGAACCGCGCCATCCGCTGCGGGGCGGCGCCGACGTGCTCGCACAGCATCTGACGACGCTCGCCCTCGGCGGCGGTTTCGACGCTGCAACAGCGTACGAAGAAGTGCGCTCGACCCATGCCTATGCGGACCTGGATCGCGACTTCTTTCAGGCGACGCTCGACTTCCTGGTGCACGGCGGCCCGGCGCTCGGCGCGTATCCGGACTATCACAAGATCGTCGAACGCGATGGACGGTACGTCGCCGCCGGCCCGCGCATCGCACGGCTGCATCGCTTCAACATCGGCACGATCGTCGCCGACGGCGCGGTCGAGGTGCGTTACCTCAAAGGCGGCCGCCTCGGCCAGGTCGAAGAGACCTTCGCGGCACGCCTCAAGGCCGGCGACAGATTCCTGTTCGCAGGACGCAGCCTGCAGCTTGTCCGCGTGCGCGACATGACGGCGTGGGTGCGGCTGGCGAAAGGTCCACGCGGCGCGGTGCCGCGCTGGATGGGCGGGCGACTGGCCCTGTCGAATGAACTCGGCCGCTGGCTGCAGGCGATCCTGGCGGACACCATTGCGGCGGAACCTGAGATGCGCCGGCTCGCGCCCCTGCTCGCTCTGCAGCGCGAGCGCTCGATGTTGCCTCAGCCGCGCCAATTGCTCGTCGAGCGCATCCGTGCGCGCGACGGCGACCACCTCTTCGTGTACCCGTTCGCCGGCCGCTTCGTCCACGAAGGCCTCGGCGCGCTGCTCGCGCTGCGCCTCGGCCGTCTCGCCCCGGCGACGTTCGCGTTCGGCACGAACGACTACGGCGTGATCGTCTCGGCGCCAGCGCTGCCGCCGCTCGACGCCGACGCGCTGCGCGCGCTGTTGTCGCCGCAGCACCTGCGCGAGGACCTGCTCGCAGGTATCGGCGCCGGCGAACTGGCACGCCGCCAGTTTCGCGAGATCGCGCGCATCGCCGGTCTGGTGTTCGCGAGCACGCCAGGACGTGACAAGTCCGTGCGCCATCTGCAGGCCGGCACCGGCTTGATCTACGACGTGCTCGCGGCGCACGACCCCGACCATCTGCTGCTGCGCCAGGCGACGGATGAAGTGCTGCAGCGCAATTTCGATATCGCACAGTTGCACGCCTGCCTCGATAATCTGGCGGCGCGCGAGGTGCTGTTGCAGCACCCGATGCAGCTGACACCGCTGGCATTTCCGCTATGGAGCGAATGGATCCGCGGCGGCCTGTCCAGCGAGGATTGGCAGACGCGCGTGCAGCGCCTTGCCGCCGAACTGGAGCGGCGTGCGCCATGATGCAACTGGACGCGATCGTTGCCGGAGAAAGCGTTCGTCTTGACGCACGCCGCGCACTGTACTGGCCGCGACGGCGCTGGCTGCTCGTGGCCGACCTGCATCTCGGCAAGGCCAGCCTGCTGCGCCAGGCCGGGGCGGCGTTGCCGCACGGCACGACCACTCGCGACCTCGATCGTCTCGCCGAACTGGTCGGCGACTACGCGCCGGAACGGCTGATCGTGCTCGGCGATCTCGTGCACGGGCGCGAGCGCGCCGATGCACCATGGCTGCGGCGCTTCGCGCAATGGCGATCCCTACATGCGGCATTGCCGTTCACCCTGGTCGCCGGCAATCACGACCGCCACATGGCGGTGACCGATCTCGGCGTCGATGTCGTCGAACATATCGACGCCGCGCCGTTCGTGTTGCGTCACGCGCCCGATCCGCATGCGGCGCTGCATGTCGTGGCCGGCCATGTGCACCCGATGGCGCTGCTTCGCGATGGGCGTGTGCGCCATCGTCTACCGGCGTTCTGGCTGGGCCCGCGGCGCAGCGTCCTGCCCGCGTTCGGCTCGCTGTGCGGCCTGACGCCGCGCGCAGCGGAACGCGACGATCGTGTCGTCGTGGTCACGCCCGGTGGTGTCGTCGCGCTGGCCGCGCGCGTCTGAAGCCGTCTTCGTCGCGCAGCGCTCCACGTCGGCGCGCTGAACGCCGTCATTGAACTTGGCAACGGACTGCACTGACGACAGATTGGCGACAGCAAGCGTGTGTAAGGTGGTTCACACGCCTGTCGGATGACAGCGCAGACGGGAATTCGATTGCCACACCCGAAAAGGCCGGCCAGCACGGCGCAGAGTGATCGCCGCGTGTGGTTGAACGCCGCGCGCAACGCAAAAATGGCACGATCGCCGCACGCCTACCTCCGCGGCAGCACAGCGAAGTTCTATGAATGGCTCGCCAACGACAGCGGCTCGACGATCTGCGACGGCCCGCCGATCTGGATCTGCGGCGATTGCCACACCGGCAACCTCGGACCGATCGCCGACACCGAAGGCAACGTGTCCATTCAGATCCGCGATCTGGATCAGACGGTGATCGGCAACCCCTCGCTGGATCTGGTCCGGCTCGGACTTTCGCTCGCGACGATCGCGCGCGGTTCGGCGCTGCCCGGCATTCTGACCTCGCGCATGCTCGAAGCGTTGTTGCGGGGTTATCTGAAGGGGCTGCTCGGTACCCAGCCGGTCGACACCGACATAGCGCCGACGATCCACATCGTTTTTCGCGAAGCACTGCGACGCCGCTGGCGCGATCTGTCAGCCGATCGCATCCACGGCCGCCGACGTCGTATTCCACTCGGCGCCCACTTCTGGGCCGTGGCCGATCCGCAACGCACGCAACTCGATCATCTGATCGGCGATCCCGCTGTCGAACGGCTGATCACCGCGCTGCGCCACCGCGAGGACAGCGATGCGATCGTCCTTCGCGATGCGGCCTATTGGGTCAAGGGGTGTTCGTCACTCGGACTGCTTCGCTACGCATTGCTGGTCGACGTCGGGTCATCCGATCGGGCCTGCCTGCTCGACGTCAAGGCAGCGATAGAGAGCGTCGCACCGTCAGCTGCAGGCGTCGAAATGCCGGATCATGATGGTGAGCGCGTCGTCGCCGGAGCAACTGCGTTGTCGCCTTCGCTCGGCCTGCGCATGGCCGCGGGCACGCTGGCCCATCAATCCGTCTTCGTGCGCGAGCTGCTGCCGCAGGATCTCAAAATCGACATCGAGCTGCTCGGCGAGGAGGAAGCCGCGGCCGTCGCGTTCCTGTTGGCCAGTGTCGTAGGCCGCGCACACGGCCGGCAGCTGAAGCGCAGCGACGCGCGTTCGTGGGCGCGTACGCTGCGCCGCAGTCACCCGAAGACATTGGCCGCGCCGTCGTGGCTGTGGACCGCCATCGTGCGTTCCATCGGACGCCACGAAACCGAGTACCTGGCGCATTGCCGGCGCTATGCAGGTCTAAGTCACCACGCCTGAAAACGACGTCGCCACGCTGGAACGCACAGCGTGACCGCCGATCGACAGCTGTGCGATCCGCACGGATCACTGCAAACCTGCAAGCGCTCACTTCGACGTGCGGCGGACGCCAATCCGCGCTGTTTGCGACTCGTTAGTCGCGCTCCACCGCCAGTTTTTCCGGATCGTGGCCGGCACGCTTGGCGAGGTCATGCAGCAGGCCTGAATCGCTGGGTCGAGCCGGCGCGACGCGTGCCGATCGGCGTGTGCGCATCGCTTCAGTCGCGCGACGGTGTGACGATTCGCGGTCTCGATGGCGAATTCGCGGCGACCGTCGAAACCACCGGGCGAAAGGTTCATCGATTCGACGCTCGCCGTCGGCCAGCAGCATCTTGCCGTACAGCTTGAGGGGATGCAGCACGCGCACATCGACGCCGACGTCGGCGAGGATGCGCAAGCCGCCGCCCCTCTCGATGAGCTTGTCCGGCTTCAGCGTATGCGGCGCCTTGGCGAGGATGTGTACCTTGACGCCGCGCACCGCCGCGCGCACCAGCCGCTCGATGATCACGGTGTTCTGGTAGTGCTCGTCTGCACCACAGCGAATGTCGGGCAGTGTCGATGTAGTTGGCAATTCGCTGGCGTCCATTGCCCGGGCACCAGATCAGGCTGGACGACGGTTCCGGCAGGAAATCGCAGCGCTGCCAGTCGGCCTCGAAGCAGCGCATCATTTCGCGCGTCTCGGGTGGACGTGCGGTGACGACGGCCTAGTCGCGCGTGACCGTCAGGTTCTTCATTTCCCAATTCCCAATTGAGCGAGGCGATGAAACCGGTGGCGCCGTCGACGACCATCGACTTCTGATGGGTCAGATCGAACTTCGGATGACTGTCGCGCACGTCGGTGCCGGCGTCGGCGAGCAGGCGTCGGCTCCCGATGTTGTCGTCGCAGCCGTTGCGGCGCGCGCGATTCAGCATCACGCGCACGACCACGCCGCGCCGGCGTGCGGCGGCGACCGCGGGCAGCAGGCCCGGATCGTTGAACACGAACATGCGGATGTCGAGCGCATGCCCGGCGCCTTCGATGGCGTCGAGGAATGGGCGCGCGCCGTCATCGGGAAGAACGATCAGTCGATGGCTCATGCGCGTGCTCTCTCGGCGGCGGGCACCGCCGCGGGCTGCATACTGGCTGCGATGCAGTTCTGCGTAGACGCCATCCTGCGCGAGCAGGCCCGCGTGCGTACCTTGCTCGGTGATGCAGCCGTCCTTGCGCGCGACGATCGCGTCGGCGTCGCGCAAGGTGTTCATGCGATGCGCGATCATGACGATGGTACGGCCTTGCATCAGCCGCGTCAGCGCTTCGATGACCAGATGTTCCGATGCGGTGTCGAGTGCCGCGGTGGGCTCGTCGAGAATCAGGATCGGACTGTCGCGGATCATCGCACGCGCGATGCCGATGCGCTGGCGCCGGCCGCCGGACAGCGTGTCGCCGCGTTCACCGACCAGGGAATCGTAGCCGTGCGGCATGCGCACGATGAACTCGTCGGCATTCGCCACTTTGGCCGCTGCGACGATCTCCGCGCGCGTCGCATCCGGTTTGCCGTAGGCGACGTTGTCGGCGACGCCGCCGCGGAACAGCACGGTTTCCTGCAGCACGACTCCGATCTGCGCGCGCAAAGCGCCGAGCCGGTAGCGTCGGATGTCGGTGCCGTCGATGAGCACGCGACCGGCGGTTGGTTCGTAGAAACGCGCGATCAGGCTCACCACCGTCGACTTGCCGCTGCCGATCGGCCCGACGATGCCGACCGTCTGGCCGGGCTCGATCGCGAACGACACATCGCGTAGCACCGCGTCGTCGGCGTAGCCGAATGCGACGTGCTCGAGCACGATCGCGCCGCTCGCACGCGGCGGATCGATGGCCGCCGGATCATCGCGGATGATGTCATCGGCACCGAGGATCGCCTGGATGCGCTCCAGCGCCGCGGCCGTCTGCGCGAGCGCGCTCGCCATGCTGGCGAGATCCTGCACCGGCTTGAAGAACCTGCTCAGTACGCGCGGTAGACGATCAAGGCGCCCGCCGTCATCGCACCTGCGATGATCGAGGTTTCCGGCGGCGTGCTCACGCCGCGATCCGGCGGCGAAACGGGATTCGACATGCGCAATGGCTTCCGGCGGCGGCGGGCGTCGGTTGAGCCAACTTTACCGGCAATTTGCGCGCATGGGTCGATCCGCAGTCTTGGCGATTGCGTCGTTGCAGCAGGGGCGGGCACGATCCATCGAGGCCGGCTCCCGCATGACGTGATGCACAAACGCCCCGCTTCTCCAACGTTTTGGGTTGCGCGTGGCTTTTTGGTTATTCTCCCGCCCTGCCCCACGCACGCTTCCAGTGGGAATCGACCCGGCCTCCGAGCGAGCGCAACACCGTGCCTCCCATTCAATCCGGTCGAACGATGCCCTTTCTCGCCGACCGCGGCGAACTTGCGGCTCTGATCGCCGCACATGATTGGTCGGACTCGCTCGGTCCGATCGAAAGCTGGCCGCTCAGCCTGCAGACCATCGTCGGCTTCCTGATTCATTCGCCGGTGCCGATCGTGCTGCTCTGGGGCGAAGACGGCATCATGCTCTACAACGATGCCTATTCGCAGTTCGCCGGTGGCCGGCATCCGCGCCTGCTCGGCAGCAAGGTGCGCGAAGGCTGGTCCGAAGTCGCCGAATTCAACGACAACGTCATGCGCGTCGGCCTTGCCGGCGACACGCTCTCGTACAAGGACCAGGAACTGGTCCTGCACCGCTCCGGTACTCCGGAACGGGTCTGGATGAATCTCGACTATTCGCCGGTCTTCGACGAAAGCGGCAAGCCCGGCGGCGTCATCGCGATCGTCGTCGAGACGACCGAGCGGGTCATGGCGGAACGCGCAATCGTCGCCGAGCGCGAGCGCCTCGCGCAGATGTTTCGCGAGGCGCCAAGCTTCATGGCGCAGCTGGACGGGCCCGATCATGTCTTCACGTTCGCCAATGCCGCCTACCTGCAATTGATCGGGCAGCGCGACGTCATCGGCAAGCCGCTGCTCGACGCGCTGCCGGAGATCGAGGGTCAGGGTTTTCTGGAGTTGCTCGATCGCGTCTATGCCAGCGGCGAAAGCTTCAGCGGCCGCCGCGTCGGCGTGAAGCTGCGGCGGGATCCTGCACTCGACGCGCAAGATCGCGTGGTCGATTTCATCTATCAGCCGGTGCGCGATTCACATGGCGAGGTCAACGGCATTTTCGTCGAAGGCATCGACGTCACCGAAGCGTATTTCGCTGAAACGCGCCAAGAGGCGCTGATCCGGCTCAGCGACCGCGTGCGCGACAGCATCGATCCGGAGAGCATCGAGTTCGAAGCGGCGCGCCTGCTCGGCGAAACGCTCGGCGTCAGTCGCGCCGGCTACGGCACCATCGATCGCGTTGCCGAAACGATTTCGATCGAACGCGACTGGAACGCGCCCGGGATCGAAAGTCTCGCCGGCGTTTTGCAATTTCGCGACTACGGCTCCTACATCGAAAACCTCAAGCGCGGCGAAACCGTGGTCGTGGCGGATGTGGAGCAGGATTCGCGCACGCGCGCCGGCGCCGCTGCGCTGGCGGCGATCAGTGCGCGCTCGTTCGTCAACCTGCCGGTCACCGAACACGGCAGGTTCGTCGCGTTGCTGTACCTCAATCACGCGACGCCGCGGCCATGGAGCGCGGACGAACTCGCGTTCGTGCGCGAAGTCGCCGAGCGCACGCGCAGCGGTGCGCAGCGCCGCCGCGCCGAAGCCCTGCTGCGCGAGAACGAGGCGCGGCTGCGCTTTCTCGACACGCTCGGCAAGGCGACGGCGCAGAGCCGCGAAGCCGACGACATCCTTTTGCTGACGACGCGCATGCTCGGCGAGCATCTCGATCTCGCCGTCTGCGCCTACGCGGACATGGACGACGATCAGGACGGCTTCACCATCCGCGGCGACTGGAGCGCACCCGGTGCGGCGAGCATCGTCGGCCACTACCGCCTGGCCGATTTCGGCACGCTCGCGCTGACCCACCTGCGCGCCGGTCGGCCACTCGTCATCGACGACGCGGCTATCGACCTCGCGCCCGAGGAAGCGGAAGCGTTCCTGCGTATCGGCGTCGCGGCGACGATCTGCATGCCGCTGGTCAAGCAAGGCCGCCTGACCGCATTGATGGCGATCCATGACAAGGTTGCACGAGCGTGGAGCGCGGACGAGCTGGCGCTGATCACCGAGGTCGCCGAACGCTCGTGGGCGCACATCGAGCGCGTCAGCGCGGAAGCGGAGCTGCGCGCCAGCGAGGAGCAGTTCCGCACGCTGGCGCAGGCGATGCTCAATCACGTGTGGACGGCGACGCCGGCCGGCGAACTCGACTGGTTGAACGATCAGACCTACATCTACAGCGGCATCGCGCCGGGTTTGCTGGCCGGCGCCGGCTGGCACGCGATCGTGCATCCGGACGATCTGCCCGCGGTCGCGCAGCGCTGGCGCCAGGTGCTCGAGAGCGGCGACCTGTACGAAGCGCAATTCCGCCTGCGCCGTTCCGATGGCGAGTGGCGCTGGCACCTCGCGCGCGCCGTGCCGATCCGCGATGACGCCGAGCGGATCACGCGCTGGATCGGCACCAATACCGATATCCAGGATCAGAAGGAGGCAGCGGTCGTGCTCGAGGATCTCAACGCGATGCTCGAGCAGCGCGTCGAAGAGCGCACGGCGCAGCTGAAGAAAACCGAGGATGCGCTGCGCCATGCGCAGAAAATGGAAGCGGTCGGGCAGTTGACGGGGGGCATCGCGCACGACTTCAACAATCTGCTGCAAGGCATCAGCGGGTCGATCGATCGCGCGCAACATCGCATCGCGGCGGACCGCAGAAGCGACGCCGAACGTTTCCTCAATACCGCGATGGAATGCGCCGAGCGCGCTGCCGCGCTGACGCATCGGTTGCTGGCGTTTTCACGCCGGCAGACGCTCGATCCGCGGCCGACCGACGTCAACCGGCTGATCGCCGGCATGGAGGAGCTGATCCGCCGCACGATGGGCCCGGCCATCGTGGTCGAGGTCGTCGGCGCCGGTGGATTGTGGGCAACCCAGGTCGATGCGCCGCAGCTGGAAAGCGCGCTGCTGAATCTGTGCATCAATGCGCGCGACGCCATGCCGGACGGCGGCCATCTCACCATCGAGACCGCCAACAAATGGCTCGACGAACGCGCCGCCGCCGAGCGCGACGTGCCGCCCGGCCAATACGTCTCGCTGTGCGTCACCGACAATGGCAGCGGCATGACGCCGGACATCGTGGCACGCGCGTTCGATCCGTTCTTCACGACCAAGCCGCTCGGCCAAGGTACCGGCCTCGGCCTTTCGATGATCTACGGCTTCGTGCGCCAGTCCGGTGGCCAGGTACGCATCTACACCGAAGTCGGCCATGGCACGACGATGTGTCTGTATCTGCCGCGGCATCTCGGCCAGATCGCCGAGACGGCGAACGGCAAACCGGAAGCCGTCGACAGCGGCTTCGGCGAAACCGTGCTCGTCGTCGAGGACGAGGCGAGCGTGCGCACGCTGATCGTCGAAGCACTCAGCGAGAACCACTACCACGTGCTGGAGGCCGGCGACGGCGCGTCTGCGCTCGCCGTTCTCGAGTCCGACAGGCGCATCGACCTGTTGATCACCGATGTCGGCCTGCCCGGCGGCATGAATGGGCGCCAGGTCGCCGATGCGGCGCGCAGGGCGCGGCAGACGCTCAAGGTGCTCTTCATCACCGGCTACGCGGAAAACGCCGTGGTCGGCAACGGCCATCTGGAACGCGGCATGGAAATCCTGACCAAGCCGTTCGCGCTGACGGCGCTCGGCAACAAGGTACGTCGCATGCTCGAGAGCTGAGCGCCGGCGCGCGCGCAGCGAACTCGGCTTCACACACCGACGCCCCTGCCGATACGTCGAGTGCGTCACTCGGACCAGTATCGAAACGACCTGTCGTGTCCGCGGCCGGCACGCACTACGGGTTCGCGCGGAACGGATATTTCTTGAAGATGTCGGTCACCGCCGCATCGATCGCCGGGCCCGGGTTGTCGCGCGTCTTGTCGGTGACGCGACCGACCGCGACGCCCTCCCACACCATTTGTTTGCGCGCCGCATCCACCAGGTCCACATTCAGCGTGCCCTGCGTGTATTGATCGACGCTGGTGTCGTAGGCATACGCCGGCCAGGGCGCGTAGAACGCAGAGCGTCGATAGCCGTAGTAGCCCCACATCGGCGTGGCGGCCGGCACTGGGTCGACCTGGATATTGTCCTGCAAACGTCCGCTGAAATTGACGAGCAGATCGGGATGCTGTTCGACCAGCCGATAGCCGCGCGCCTCGAGTTCGCGCGTGGTGGCGGCCTTCAGCCGCTGCGTGGTCAGGGTCGAATAGCCGCTGACGTCCGTGCCCAGCGGCGAGGCGAAGCCGAAGGTCTTGTAGGCGGAAAAATTCGTCGCATGGTCGTAGTCGGAGCGCACCTGTGGCCCGCTGACGCAGGCTGCGAGCAGGCTGAGCATCGAGAGGAAGAACACTTGGCTGAAGCGCTTCATTGCGTGACTCCTGGAGGCTCCGGAAACCGCACATTCGGTCCGGTCGATCCGTCACGCACGATACGGCAGGAACCCTCGTCGACCAAGCGCACCTGCGGATCGATGGTACCTGCTGATGACCGCAAGACATGGAGCCTGGGCTTCTTCTACGACAAGGGAGATTCGACTGACACGATCTGGACGGCGTGACGCTCGACCGCGCTGCCGCGACGCAGGTACGGTGCGCTGACGTGCGCTGAGGGGTTGGGCGAAGCGCCGCGCTGCCCAGAATGGCGCCGTTCCTCGCCTTGCCCATACGCGGGCCTCGTTGACGCCACCGCCGCGGCTTTCGATTCCGACGCGATGGAGTCAATAAGGTCGGCCGACGTCGCGCGTGGGACCATAAGGCGGCGTAAGAGCTGCCCGGGATGGGCCGCAGCCATCACGTTTTGCTGTGAGGCGTCGGCGACGGCGCACTCGTGTGCGCTTGGGGCGAGCGAACAGTCCAGTTGTCGCGGGAAAACGCGTTCGGGTGGCCGCACGACGGACACAGAGCATCGCTCGGAACGGTGTGCTGGCCGCTCGCATACGCGAATTGGGCGTGGCAACTGTTGCAGGTCACTGAATACATGGACGGCTCTCCACAGCGGCGCCGATGCACGCCCGCAACCGAGCTGGCAACGAGTATACGAGTTACTTCGTTTACTGGGTTATTCCGGGCAATTCGTCTACAACGCTCCCAGTGCACCTGGCATTCAGAAGCGGAGGCGCGATGATGAACACCTTGACCCGAGAACAACATGAAGGACGCACATATTGAAAAGGACGCGCCCCGCCCGGTGCGTGACGCCCTCCTCAAGGTCGACAGGGTACTCAGGGATCAGTTGAAGGTGGCGGCTGCGCTGGAGAAACGACTGCTGGTCGATATCACCGAAGAGGCCTTGCGCGAGTGGATGCGTCGCTTCAACGAGCGGCGCGAGGCGATGGGCGGCCGAATTTCCGAACTCGATCAACCTGCCTCGCTCGTGGGAACATGAGCAGCCATGCGCCGCTCGTACTACTACGTCATGCTGGTTGATCGCACGTGGTCGGTACGCTTCGAGCAACAGGTGCGCGCGGAGAAGTACGTGACGCTGATTGATGCGATCGATGCCGCGCGACTCTACGCCCGCGCGCGTTGGGAGACCCAGGGCCAGCCTTGCGGCGTCATCATCGAGGCCGCCGACGGTTCCAAGGTCATCGATGAGCTTCAGGGCGAGGACTCGTCGCATACCGATTAGCGCGGCGCTGTGGCGCAGGTGGCCGAATCGTCGAGATTTCGATGCGAGTCGCAGCCGCCGATAAAGGCGATGGCGTGACAATCTCTAGCGCGCTTAACGGTTGCCTCGGCGCATCGTCAGCATTCACAACGCATACACCCGCCGACGTTCACCGTGCGCCTCCCTCTCGTCCTCGCGAGAGACACAAGGAGACCGCTGATGAAACGTTCCTCTCTTCACGTGATGCTCTGTTGCCTGCTGTTCGGCGCCTCGGTCGCCGCGGCGCAAGACCATCCCCAGAAGAGCGCAGCCGCTACGGCTGCCGACGATACAGGCATCAACAAGCGTGATGCGTCCCACGCCAATACGACGCCGACGGACCAGCCGAACAACGCGGCGGACGTGAAATTCGCGGCCAGCGTGCGGCGCGCGATCGTCGATGACAAGTCGCTTTCCGTGAAGGCGCACAACGTCAAGCTCGTCGCCAGTTCCGGTGTCGTCACGCTGCGCGGCCCTGTCGCCAGTGCGGACGAGAAATCGAAAATCGAAAAGATCGTCAGCGCGGTCGCGGGCGTCACTCGCGTCGACAACCAACTCGATATCGCCCAGTAATCCAGACAAGGAGAATGTCCATGAAAGCTTCCGTCTATTGCACCGCCAAAACCCTTCCGCAGGCCGAGAACATCGTCGATGCGCTGAAGTCCGTCGGTTTCTCGAACGATTCGATCTCCGCGCTGATGCCGGATAAACGCACGACCAAGGATTTCGCGCACGAACACAACACGAAAGCGCCCGAAGGTGCTACGACCGGAGGTGTCGCCGGGCTTGGCGTCGGCGCAGCCGTTGGCTGGCTGGCCGGCATCGGCGCGCTGGCCATTCCGGGCATCGGCCCGTTCATCGCTGCAGGCCCCATCATGGCTGCGCTCGGCGGCGCCGCCGTCGGCACGGCGGCCGGCGGTCTGGTCGGCGGACTGATCGGCATGGGAATTCCCGAGTTCGAAGCGAAGCGGTACGACGCCAAGATCCGTGAGGGAAACATCCTGATTTCCGTCCACACCGAGGACTCCAAGCAGCGCGATGCCGCCAAGGAGATCTTCAAGCGCTTCGATGCGGACGACATTTCGACCGGCTCGGAAGCCAGCGCGAAATCTGCGTAGTTCGTCTCCCGCAATGAGGAAACGCCGGCTCAAGGCCGGCGTTTTCGTCAGTGACGGAAGTGCGGAGCAACTGCGTTCGACGCCGACATTGAAACGCCAGTTCGTCGATGGCTGAGACGAAGCGCGTGCACCCCGCCCCCGCTCCTTCCACATTCGCACGCTCGCATCGCGACGATCGCAGAGTGGCACGGGCGCATTCGGCTCACCATCCCCATCCCATCCCATCCCATCCCATCCCCATCCCAGACCGGGCAGCGGCTAAGCATCAGCACCTGGCTCAATCCACGTCGCCCGATGCAGGAAAGTTCGACAACTTCAACTGATGTGCCAGATGCACTGCGTTGGCGGCCAATTGACGTGTCGCTTTGGCAACGGCCCGCGGCGTATGCGGCAGATCGACATAGTTCTTGTCCCCCATCGCCTCGCCGACCCAATAAGTCACCGCGGTGGCCGGAATCGTGAACCCGACATCGTTCAGTGCCTGGAAGAGAGCGGCTGAAGCCGCATGCGCACCGTCTTCGTTCCCAACGATCGCACAGGCGGCGACTTTGCCGGCGGTCGGCAGACTGCCATCGCTGCGCTTCTCGTCGAGAAACGCGTCCATGCGCTCGCAGACTCGTTGCGCGAGCGAGGAATGGTGACCCATCCAGATCGGGGATCCCACCACGAGCACATCGGCATCGAGGATGCGTCTGCGAACTTCCGGCCAGTCATCCCCTTCGCCCTCGTTTGAAGACACGCCCGCCACGATGTTCAAATCGGCTATGCGAACGACATCGAACGACGCATCGAGCTTCACGAACTCCTCGCCCAGTTCGCCCAGCAATCGAGCCGTCGACGAGCGCCCGTGACTTCGCTTCAGCGAGCAGTTGAGAGCGATGACTCGAACGGACATGACAACTCCCTTGATGGCTGATCGCTGTGAGCCCGCGAAAACATGGACGAGCGTTGCGAGTAAAAGCGGCTGCGCCTGAACAAGACCCGAGGCCGCTTGTGCCATGAACATGACGTGTTCATCGGCCAAACGGCTAGATGCCAAGGTCGGCACGAGGACGTGGCGAGGACGTTGAAAATGCCACCATTCCTGCTCTTCGCGGCTCAGGCTGCGCGACAACCTCCACTGCACCACGTAAAACCAGCTAACGAACCCGAGAGGACCAGCCATGATTTCGAGCGATCCGCTGACCGACGATAGACTGACTCAAGATGCCGCGGCTGCAGCGGCGGCCACCGATGCGTACGCCGAATCAATCACGACGCCGCGTGGCTCTGCATTCGATCGGCTGGAAGAGGCCGCGGGGTTCGTGCAGGACGACCTCGAAGATGCATGGGAGCGTTCAAGGGAAATTTCGCGCAATGTCGGCGCGCTGTCGCGTGCCGTTGTTCGCAGTTCGCCCGTCGCTTCCCTCGCAGTCGCTTTCGGCGTTGGTTATGTGGTTTCGCTGTTGCGCGCACGCCGATGATAAGGACGCGAGCCGCCGGATGCGCGCTCGGTGTGTTGTATTGCGAGTCCGGAACGATCGATCCGGCGCAACGCACCGGCGCATTCGAGGCGACTCGGGATCGTGGCGGAGTTCAGTACCTACCCACGCACGTGCTTCGACACGGCAGGCCTCCGTTTTGCCGGGGCTTTGCTCACCACGTCTTTTTCCCCGCGGGCGCGGCCCTTAGCACCATCCATGCCGGCGCGTGATCGCTCGCATGCGCTTCGCCGCGCACCCACGTGTCCACGCCCGCTGATTGCAGCCGCGTTGCCAGCGTCTTGTTGAGCAGCAGATGATCGATGCGCAGGCCCGAGTTGGTCTGCCAATGGTTTCGGAAATAGTCCCAGAACGTATAGATTTTTTCGTCGGGAAAGCAGTGGCGCAAGCTGTCGACCCAGCCTTGCGCCAGCAAACGGGCGTATGCGTCGCGGCTTTCCGGCTGCAAGAGCGCATCCTTCAGCCAGGAGCGCGTGTTGTAGATGTCGGCGTCGGTGGGGACCACGTTGAAATCGCCAAGCAACGCCACCGGATGTCCGCTCGCGTGCAGCAAGGACGCATGCGAAATCAATCGCTCGAACCAGCTGAGCTTGTAGTCGAACTTGGGTCCCGGCTGCGGGTTGCCATTGGGCAGATACAGGCAGCCGACCAGGATGCCGCCCACGGCCGCTTCCAGATAACGGCTCTGCACGTCCTTGGCATCCCCCGGCAAACCACGGCGGCTTTCGATCGGGTCCGCTCCACGCGCCAGGATCGCAACACCATTCCAGGACGTCTGCCCGTGCCAAATCGCGCCGTAGCCCGCGTCGTTGATTTCCTGTCGCGGAAACTGCGCGTCGGTCGCCTTCAGCTCCTGCAGGCAGACGACGTCCGGACGTTCGCGCTCAAGCCAGCGCAGCAGGTTAGGCAGGCGTGCGCGGATGCCATTGATGTTGAACGTGGCAAGTTTCATCGTGGTCACTGATCGACTTCCTGCAAGGCAGACACGACTGGATCGTTGGCTCGAGCCGCGCATGATTGCGGCCGCGCGAACCAAGACATGGTTGTGCTCATGACGCGATCGCCTGGCTTAGGACCGCCCGCCGCTGCTCGGCGGCGTCCAAGAACGCCTGCATGAGAGGATCTGCGGGCAGCAATCGGGGATCGCTGCCATCGTGAAATTCCGGATGCCACTGCACGCCCAGCAGAAACGGTTTGCCCTCTTCGATGCCGGTGGACGTAATCGCTTCGACGACACCATCGTCGGCGCTTGCCTGCACGCGCAAGCCCTCGCCGAGCCGTTCCACCCCTTGGTGATGAATGGAGTTCACCCATGTCGCGGTGACGCCGCCGTACAGGGCAGACAGCCAGGACGTTGCTGGAATCGCCAGCGGGTGCACATGCTTGTCGTAGGCGTCGGAATGCACGTGCCAATTCGGCGTCACGCTGTCTGCGCGCAGGTCCTGGTGCAGGCTTCCACCGCAGGCGACATTGATCAGCTGCATGCCGCGGCAGATGCCGAAAACCGGCTTTTCGGCGGCGATGAATGCACGCAGCAAATCGAGCTCGAAGCGGTCGCGCGTCGCATCGACGGGGCCGACCGTATGCGAAGCGACCTCGCCATACGCACGCGGGTCGATGTCCGCTCCGCCTTGCAGGATCAGCCCATCCAGAGCGCTCACATAGTCGGCGATATCGATGTGCGAGCGTCTTATCAATGATTCGCGCTCGACGGTGGGCACCATGACGACCAGAGCGCCGAGTGCCATCACCCAGTGGGCAACCGACTGCTCCAGGTATTGCAGGGTCTTGCCGCGGAAGCCAAGTTCGCGCGGCACGTCGTGCAACAAGCGTGGAGAAAGGCCGATCAACAGTTTATTCGGTGTCTGCATGCGCTTCGTCTTGCACTGGATGCGGTTGATCATGCACTGGCGACGGCATGCAACCGGCAAGCGTGGTGGTGTGCAGCCAGTCGGTCACGTCGCGCAGAGCGTCGCGATGCACGGCGCCCGCCTCGCGCGGCATCGTAGTGCGCCAGTTGTTCATCAGCGCTCGTGCCGCGGACGAGAATTCCACGCAGGCCCTGCAGCAATGACACGGCGCCGAGCGCTTCGGCGTCGGGCATCACCAGTTCGAGCACGTCATCGAGCGCTTGCGCGAGCGGCACGCCCGCGGCTTGCGTCTCGCTGATGAACTGCACGGCCAGCCCGTAGCGTTGCGCGCGCCAGATATTTTCCTCGACGAGCCGTCGTGTCGACGTGCTGCGCTGCGTGCCGAGCTCGGGCCGGCGGATATGCGTGCAGACCAGGCACCGGAACAACGCAGCGAGCGCGAGGGAATCGTCCACTCGCGTACAGGCGTCGGCAACGCGGAGCTCCAGCGTCGGGAAATTCGGCGACGGCCGGATGATCCACCACAATTCGCTGGCGTCGTTGGCCGCGCCAGCGCGCACGAGGTGCTGCACGAACGCGGCGTAGTCGCGTTCGTCGTCAAAAAAGTCCGGAACGCCGCTGCGCGGCCACTCGGCCAACGAAGCCTGGCGGTAGCTCAGTAGGCCGGTCCGACGCCGGTTCCAAAACGGCGAGGACGTCGACAAGGCAAGGAACAAAGGCAGCCAGGGAACCATACGGTTCATCAACACGACGCGATCCATGTCGTCCGGAACCGCGACGTGAATGTGCAGACCGCAAACGACATCGCGCCGCCCGATGATCTGGAACGTTTCAACGAGGTGTTGATATCGCGCGACTTCCGTCGGCAGCTGACGCTGCCACAGTCCCAAAGGATGCGTGCTCGACGCAACGATGCCGAGATCGAACCCGGCCGCGATCTTAGCGACCGCTGCACGCAGGCCGCGCAGCTCGCGTGAGGCCTGCTCGTGCGTGTGGAATACCGGTGAAACGATCTCTATCTGTGCCTGCTTGAGTTCGTAAGCAACCCGGTCGCCCAATTGGCTGCGGCATGCCTTGACCAGCGCCTTCGGCACGCGCGCCGGCGGCAAGCGCGTGCGCAGATTCGTGAGGAAGAACTCCTCCTCGATACCGAATGTGTACC
>Ga0247776_10000045_pt1 | contig 38268 bp, 25 predicted proteins | sample UWRJL199509C5_FD_179912 | JGI IMG/M metagenome (GOLD analysis project Ga0247776, IMG submission 179912) | Plant litter microbial communities from Arlington Agricultural Research Station in Wisconsin, United States - UWRJ-L199-509C-5 | ecosystem: Environmental > Terrestrial > Plant litter >...
GCGGCGCTGTGAGTGTGCCCAACGTGAAACCGAGACCGAACGGCAGCTTGCCGGCGATCACGCCGACCTGACGCGAGCTGCGCCATTCCTCGATACCTTCGAGCAGTGGTTCGACGCTGTGTCCCATCAGCCAACGCCCGCCCGGCAACGCGGCGAGTCCGCGCGCCACCGAACTGCCACGCAGCGGCGGACCGATGCAGACGACGCGGCCGCGCGGCAGCTTGCGCATGCCGCGCGCAGCTTCGAGCGCGACCAGCGCGCCGAGGCTGTGCCCGACCAGATGCACCGCAGGCGCATCGATCGCGAGCATGCGTTCGCGCAGTCGCTCGACCGCCGGCGTGAAGCCGGCGAACACGCTGGCATAGTCCATCGTCTCGACGCCGTAGCCGGCCTGGTGCAGGCGCCGCGACAGATAGGTCAGCGTGATCCCGCGCATCCAGATGCCGTGCAGCAGGATCACGTGTTCGCCCGCTGCCGAAACCGCGCGCGGTTGACGCCGCGTGCGCGCGAGCGGCGCCGAGCGCAGCGCCGCGCGTTGCGGCGCCTGGCGGCGTGCGTTCACTTCTTCTCCGGCTCCACCACGCGCACGTGCAGCTCGGCGAGCTGCAGCGCGGGCACGGCAGAAGGCGCGGCCGTCATCAGATCTTGCGCGCTGGTCGTCTTCGGGAACGCAATGACGTCGCGGATCGATTCGGTGCCGACCATCAAGGCGGCGATGCGATCGATGCCGAAGGCGATGCCGCCGTGCGGCGGCGCACCGAATTTCAGCGCCTCGAGCAGGAAGCCGAACTTCGCCTGCGCTTCGTCCGCGCCGATGCCGAGCAGATCGAACACCGCGCTCTGCATGTCCGGGCGATGGATGCGGATCGAACCGCCGCCGATCTCATTGCCGTTGAGGACCATGTCGTAGCCGCGCGACACCGCGATCTTCGCGTTCGCCGTCAGATCGGCCACGTCGTCGACCTTCGGCGCGGTGAACGGATGGTGCAGGGCGACGTAGCGCTGCGCCTCGGCATCGTATTCGAACATCGGGAAATCGACGACCCAGAGCGGCTTCCATGCGTTCTCGACGAGACCGCGATCACGTCCGACCTTCAGGCGCAGCGCGCCCATGAAGTCCGACACCGTCTTGTAGGCGCCGGCGCCGAACAGCACGAGATCGCCGCTGTCCGCGCCGACCGCGTCGAGCAGGGCGGTCAGCGTGGCGTCGTCGAGGAATTTCGCGATCGGCGAATTGAGTCCTTCGCGCCCCTTCGCGCGATCGTCGACGCGGATCCAGGCAAGCCCCTTGGCGCCGTACCTGGCCGCGTGCAGGCCGAGCTCGTCGATCTGCTTGCGCGTCAGCTGGGCGCCGCCGGGCACGCGCAAGGCGGCGATGCGGCCGTCGGGGTCGTTGGCGGCGTCGGCGAACACCTTGAACTCGACCTGCCGCAACCGCTCGGCGACATCGACCAATTCGAGTGCGATGCGCAAATCGGGCTTGTCCGAGCCGTAGCGACGCATCGCCTCGGCGTAGGTCATGCGCGGGAACTGCGCATCCAGCTCGACGTCGACGACCGCCTTGAAGATCGCGCGGATCATGTCCTCGACGACATCCTGCACGTCGCGTTCCTCGACGAAGGCGAACTCCATGTCGAGCTGGGTGAATTCGGGCTGGCGGTCCGCGCGCAGGTCTTCGTCGCGGAAGCAGCGTGCGATCTGGTAGTAGCGGTCGAAGCCGGCCATCATCAGCAGCTGCTTGAACAGCTGCGGCGACTGCGGCAGCGCATAGAACTCGCCCGCATGCACGCGCGAGGGCACCAGATAGTCGCGTGCGCCTTCCGGCGTCGCCTTGGTCAGGATCGGTGTTTCGATGTCCTGGAAGCCGCGTTCGTCCAGGTGCCGGCGCAGCGCGGCGACGAGCCGCGTGCGCATGCGCATCGCTCGCTGCATGTCGGGCCGACGCAGATCGAGATAGCGATACTTGAGCTTGAGGTCTTCGTTGGTCGTCTCGTGCAGCACGAACGGCAGGTCGCGCGCGGCGTTGAGCACGTCGATGCGATCGGCCAGCACTTCGACGCGGCCGCTCTTCACGCGATCGTTGACGCTGACGCGACGGCGCACCGTGCCGCTGATGCGCAGGCAGTATTCGTAGCCGACTTCGCTGGCGGTCTTGAAGGCCGCCGCATTGTCTGGATCGATCACGACCTGGACCAGGCCTTCGTGGTCGCGCAGGTCGATGAAGATGACGCCGCCATGGTCGCGACGCGTGTCGACCCAGCCGCACAGAACGACCGCTTTGTCGAGCAGGGTCTCGTCGATGAGACCGCAATAATGTGTGCGCATGCAGATCCGCAGGGCGCCGTCAGTGGCGCGTTACAAGGCGCGGAATGCTACGGAGGAAGTTGCTGCACTGCAATGACGATGCAGCGCAAACCATACCCGCCTACGCGCGATGCCGTGAAAGACGATGCCCGCCGGAATGGCGGGCATCTCATGACTCACTATGCCGCGACCACTCCTCAACGCCAGCGACGATCGACGCGGAACTCCGCTTCGCAGCCCTGGTCGACCCAGATGCCGGCGCGATTCCAGCCCCAATTGCGGCCTTCGACGCATCGCGTCTTGGAAACCTGCCGCTGCACACGCACCGAGCTGCCGCGGCCGGTATCGACCTGGCACATGTTGTACTGGTAGTTGTTGCTCGCGCAGCGCAGCACGATCGCCTGATTCCAGTCTGCTCCCGGACGCCAGTCACCACCTGGGCCTGGGCCTGGACCTGGACCGGGACCGCCTGCCCAGCGGCGCTGTACGCGGAAGATCGCCTCGCAGCCCTGGTCGACCCAGATGCCGGCACGGTTCCAGCCCCAGTTGCGGCCTTCGACGCAACGCGTATCGGAAATCTGCCGCACGATATTGACGCGGCTGCCCTGCCCGGTGTCGACCTGACACAGGAAATAGCCATAGCCCTGGCTGGCGCAGCGAACATCGATATCGCGATCCCAGCCCGGCCCCGGCCGCCAGTCGCCGCCATACTGCGTCATGGCAGCCGCATCGATCGCTGCGGCCAGCTGAGGCGCCTGCTGCGCGGACGCGCTCGCCGCCGCCCCGATCGAAAACACAAAAGCAAACATCCCGCAAAGCCACTTGCTCATCGCGCTGCTCCCCGTTGGAAACCGGCGCAAGTCTAGACCATCCAGATGAATGCTCGGCATCAGCGACTGACGTCTACGCGTCCGTCGCACCGTCGGTCTTGGGCTTGGGCGTTGCCGCCGGCGTCTCGGTCTTCGGCGTGTCGGCCGACTCCGATTTGCTGTCCGTCTTCGCCGCCGGCGCGTCGTCCTTGCCGGCGAGGTTGCGCTTGGTGTCGCCATCTTTCTTGAAATCGGTTTCGTACCAGCCGCTGCCGGCCAGACGGAACGCCGGCGCGGTCAGCCGCCGCTTGATGGTTTCCTTGCCGCATTCGGGGCATACGGATGGATCGGGATCGGACAGTTTCTGCAGACGCTCGAAGCGGGCGTGGCAACTGCGGCATTCAAAATCGTAGATCGGCATCGGGTTTCCTCACAGCCCGGCGCGCCAGGGCCAGCGCACCGCGACGCGGACTATGCGGATATGTGCCCGGATTTCAAGCTCGGCCTGCATTGGCACTGCCTGCGTCGCAGTGCGAACGTGGCCGACCTTGGGCGCCAATCACCCTACCAGACGCGAAAACGCGCACGGCAGCCGTCGCTGACCCAAATCGAGCGGTCGTCGTAATCCCAGCTCTCGCCGCGTCGGCATGGCGCCTGCGAGAGCTGTTCGTCGATATGCACTTCATGTGTACCGCGCGGCAGGCCGCAGCGTTCGCGATCGCCGCCCTGGCTCTCGCAGGTGACGGTGCTGCCGCCGCCGTCGGCGGGATCGTGATCGTAGCCGCTGCCGGAATAGGAACGGCGATCGTCGTAACCGCGGCCGTCGTCGGCAAAGCGGCCCGAGCAGCCTTGATCGACCCACAGGCCTTCGCCGTCGACACCCCAGCTTTGATTTTCGATGCAGCGCGAATAGGACAATTGTTCGAGCAGCCGCGCGGAGCGCCAGCGGTTGCCGCAGCGCGTGAACGCGTGACCCTTGCTCGAGCATTCCATCTCGTCGCCGTCGCGCCTGCGGTCGCTGTCGCGATGGCGCCGCGGCGGAGCATCGCGATCGTCATAGACGCCGCGATCGACCAGCGCACCTTCGGCGAACTCGCCGGCGCAACCGCCGGAAACCCAGAGGTATCCGGTCTGCTGATTGAAGCCCCAGGTCTGCTTCTGCACGCAAGCGGTTTTCGACAGCTGCTTCACCAGGCCCGCACTGCGGAACGGCGTGTGGCACTCGGTGTACTTGTAGTCGTTCGAGCGGCACTCGATCGCGCCGGGGTCACGCGCGTGCGCGGCAAGCGGAAAGACGAGCAGTGCGGCTGCGAGCAGCAGGCAACGTGCAGACATGGCGGACTCCCCAAGGTCTCGATCCCCTGGCGAGAATATCACCGCCGCACACACCCCTCGCAGAGGAGGACCGCGGCACGTTTGCCGCGATCCTTGCCTGCCGATACAGGTCAACCGCGCAGGAATTGCAGCTTGCCGTGCTCGGCGTCGACCGCGACGGTATCGCCCGGCTGGAACTTGCCTTCGAGGATCTCGCGCGCGAGCGGATTCTCCAGCTGCTGTTGGATTGCCCGCTTCAGCGGACGCGCGCCATAGACCGGATCGAAACCGATGTTGCCGAGCAGGTCGAGCGCCTTTTCGCTCAGGCTCAGCTTCAACTGACGTTCGGCCAGACGCTTGGCCAGATAGTCGGTCTGGATGCGCGCGATCGCGCGAATCTGCTTCTTGTCGAGTGCGCGGAACACGACGATCTCGTCGAGGCGATTGATGAATTCCGGCCGGAAATGCGCCTGCACGACACCCATCACCGACGCCTTCATCTTCGTGTATTCCTCCTCGCTGTCGCCGGAGGCTTCCTGGATGTACTGCGAGCCGAGGTTCGAGGTCATCACGATGACGGTATTGCGGAAATCGACCGTGCGGCCCTGGCCATCCGTGAGGCGGCCGTCGTCGAGCACCTGCAGAAGGATGTTGAACACGTCGTGGTGCGCCTTTTCGACTTCATCGAGCAGGATCACGCTGTACGGACGACGACGCACGGCTTCGGTCAGATAACCGCCTTCCTCGTAGCCGACGTAGCCCGGCGGCGCGCCTATCAGGCGGCTGACCGAGTGCTTTTCCATGAACTCGCTCATGTCGATGCGCACCATCGCATCGCCGGAATCGAACAGGAATTCGGCGAGCGCCTTGCACAGCTCGGTCTTGCCGACGCCGGTCGGTCCGAGGAACAGGAACGAGCCGTTCGGCCGGTTCGGATCGGACAAGCCCGCGCGTGAACGCCGGATCGCATCGGCGACCGCGTGCACGGCCTCGTCCTGGCCGACGACGCGCTTGTGCAGTTCGTCTTCCATCTTGAGCAGCTTCTCGCGTTCGCCTTCGAGCATCTTGCTGACCGGAATGCCGGTCCAGCGCGCGACGACTTCGGCGATCTCTTCGGCGGTGACCTTGTCCTGCAGCAAGGTGAAACCCCTGGTTTCGGCTTCCTGCGCGGCTTTCAGCTGCTTTTCCAGTTCGGGAATCATGCCGTACTGGATTTCGCTCATCTTCGCGTAGTCCTGGCGGCGCTGCGCGGCTTCGAGATCGAGCTTGGCCTGCTCGATCTGCTCCTTGATCCTGGTCGCGCCCTGCAGCGTCGCCTTCTCCGATTTCCAGATTTCCTCGAGATCGGAATAGTCGCGCTCGAGCACGTCGATCTCCTTTTCGAGATCGGCCAGGCGCTGCTTCGATTCGCTGTCCTTCTCCTTCTTCAAGGCCTCGCGCTGGATCTTCAGCTGGATCAGGCGGCGTTCCTTGCGGTCGAGCTCCTCCGGCTTCGAATCGATCTCCATGCGGATGCGCGAAGCGGCCTCGTCCATCAGGTCGATCGCCTTGTCCGGCAGCTGGCGATCGGGGATGTAGCGGTTCGACAAGGTCGCCGCAGCGACGATCGCCGGGTCGGTGATTTCGACGCCATGATGCACCGCGTAACGTTCCTTCAAGCCGCGCAGGATCGCGATCGTGTCCTCGACGCTGGGCTCGCCGACGAAGACTTTCTGGAAGCGCCGCTCCAGCGCGGCGTCCTTCTCGATGTACTTGCGGTACTCGTCGAGCGTGGTCGCACCGATGCAGTGCAGCTCGCCGCGCGCGAGCGCGGGCTTGAGCATGTTGCCCGCATCCATCGATCCTTCGGCCTTGCCGGCACCGACCATCGTGTGCAGTTCGTCGATGAACAGGATGACCTGGCCTTCCTGCTTCGACAGGTCGTTCAGCACGCCCTTCAGGCGCTCTTCGAACTCGCCGCGGAATTTGGCGCCGGCGATCAGCGCGCCCATGTCGAGCGAGAGCACTCGTCGGTCGCGCAGCCCTTCAGGCACTTCGCCGTTGACGATGCGCTGCGCGAGTCCCTCGACGATCGCGGTCTTGCCGACGCCGGGTTCGCCGATCAGCACCGGATTGTTCTTGGTGCGCCGCTGCAGCACCTGGATCACGCGGCGGATTTCCTCGTCGCGGCCGATGACGGGATCGAGCTTGCCCTTCTCCGAACGCGCGGTCAGGTCGATCGTGTACTTTTCCAGGGACTGGCGCTGGTCCTCGGCATTTTCCGACTGTACTTTCTCGCCGCCGCGCATCTTCTCGATCGCCGCCTCGACGTTCGCCTTGGTCGCGCCGGCCGCTTTCAGCGCAGCACCGACTTCGCCCTTGTCGTCGAGCGCGGCGAGCACGAACAGCTCCGATGCGATGAACTGGTCACCGCGCTGCTGCGCCAGTTTGTCGGTCAGATTGAGCAGACGGTTGAGCTCGTTGGAGACATTGATATTGCCCTCCTGCCCGACGACCTTCGGCAGGCGCTCGAGCAGTTGGCCAATGCGCGTGCGCAGCGCCGGCACATTGACGCCAGCCTGTGCGAGCAAGGGCACGGTCGAGCCGCCCTGCTGCTCGAGCAGCGCGGCGAGCAGATGCGCCGGATCGAGCATGTTGTTGTCGCGTCCGACTGCAAGGCTCTGCGCATCGGCGAGCGCCTGCTGGAAACGCGACGTCAGTTTGTCCATTCGCATGACGGATGAGTCCTCCTGAAAGTCCGGCGCAATGCCCCGCACGCGCCGGCGAATGATCGAAAAGCTCGGGCGCAGACTGCGCCCGGATCTGCGCGAAATGGGTGGCGCCGAACCTTACTTCAAGCGGGACGGACGCTTGCGTTCGTCACCGAACCGCCACTGGACGGCCGCCAGCGGCATTCCAAAGAATTCGACCTGCTATCGCACCGCGGCGTGCGTGCGCCAGATCATGCTGGCGAAACGCCCGGTGTCGCGCTCGCGCCGATAAGAATAGAAGCGCGCATCGGTGAAGGTGTCGAAGCCGCCGCCGTGGATCGCGACGACGCCCGCCGCCGCCAATCGCCGCCGAGCCAGCGCGTAGAGATCGCAGCGCCAGTGGCCGGGCCGCGTCGCCGCGAACGCGGCCGCCGCGCCTGCCTCGCGTTCGACGAACGCGGCGCGCACTTCCTCGCCGACCTCGTAAGACACCGCCGCGATCGCCGGGCCGAGCCAGGCCGAGATGCGCGCCGCGGGCACCGCCATGCGCGCCAGCGTCGCCTCGATCACGCCCGCCGCAAGGCCGCGCCAGCCGGCGTGGGCAGCGGCGACCGCCGAGCCATCGTCCGCGCAAAACAGGATCGGCAGGCAATCGGCGGTCAGGATCGCCACAACGACATCGGCGCCGCGCGTGACCGCGGCATCGGCTTCGGGCTCGCACCCGGCCGGCGCATCGGCGGCGTGCACCTCGATTCCGTGGACCTGACGCAGCCAATGCGGTGCGGCTGGCAACGATAACCACTGTGCCAGCGCCGCACGGTTCGCCGCGACCGCGTCCGCATCGTCGCCGCTGCGCGCGCCGAGGTTGCAACGGTCAAACGGCGGCCCAGAGTGGCCCGGCAGATGGCGCGTCGTCACGACGGCTTGCACGCCTGCGAGGTGCGGCCACCCGGGCCGAATCCAGCCGTCGCCGCGCGCGGCCGGCATGGCGGTGTCGAGCGCCGCATTCATGCCGGATGCGCTTTCGCATCGACGCGCAAGGCGCTCAGCAGCGCCTCCATGTCGGCCGGCCGTTCCGCGTCGACCGCAACGGTCTTGCCGCTTTTCGGATGCAGGAATTCGAGCCGTTCGGCATGCAGGGCCTGGCGGCGGAACGCGCGCAGGGCATCGACGAGGTCGGGACTGGCGCCTTTTGGCAGTTTCAGCAGGCCGCCGTACTGCGGATCGCCGACCAGCGGGTGGCGCACGTATGCCATGTGCACGCGAATCTGGTGCGTCCTGCCCGTCTCCAGGCGGCACTCGACGAGGGTCATCGTGCGAAAGCGTTCGCGCACGCGGTAATGCGTGACCGCATCGCGCCCATCTTCGCGCACCGCCTGCTTCAGGCGATCGTGCGGATGCCGGCCGATCGCGGCGTCGACGCGGCCGCCGGCGACCATCGCGCCGTAGACGATCGCGGCGTATTGCCGATGGACTTCGCGCGCCGACAACTGCTCGACCAGCGAGGTATGCGCGCGCAAGGTGCGCGCGACCACCATCAGGCCGGAGGTGTCCTTGTCCAGCCGATGCACGATGCCGCCACGCGGGATCTCGGCGAGTTTCGGATCGTAGTGCAGCAGCGCATTCTGCAAGGTGCCCGCCGCATTGCCGGCTCCCGGGTGCACGACCAGACCGGCCGGCTTGTTGACCACCAGCACCTCGACATCTTCGTGGCGGATGTCCAGATCGATCGCTTCGGGCTGCGCGCCGATCTCGCGCTCCATGCGCACGCTCAGCGACACCTGCTCGCCGCCGCGCACGGTGTGGCGCGGTGCCGCGGTCGCACCGTCGAGCAGGGCTGCGCCGGACTTGATCCACGCGGTCAGGCGCGAGCGCGAATAGTCCGGGAACAGCTCGGCCAGCGCCTGATCGAAGCGGCGGCCGGCCATCTCGAAGGGAATGCTCGTATTCAGGCTGGATTCCGCTTCGTTCATGCTTGAGCCTCGAGGGGTGGCGCGTTTCCAGCGCGGGCGACGTTCGGGTTATGATCGTCGTTTGAAGCTTGCCGCGAACGGATCGACGATCCATCGAGCAGGCGGATCGCGTCCGGGACGCGCTGCCGGCCGATCGGTCCAGCGACGCAGCGGCAGCATCCACCATCCCTTCCATCATCGCAGAGCCTGCTATCCGCATGCGAGTCTCCCCCGGTTTCAAATTCGTCCTGCGTCTTGCCATCGTCGCGTTGTTCGTCACGCTGGCTGGCTGCTCGCTGTTCCATCGCGGCAAGAAGGGCGATCCTTTGGACACGCTGCCGGTCGAGGAGCTGTACCAGAAGGGCGTCGGCGTGCTCGACGACCAGAATTACGACTTCGCCTCGCGCATCTTCCAGCGCCTGGTCGCACGTTTTCCGTTCGGCCCCTACACCGAGCAGTCGCAGCTGAACTTGGCGTACGCGCAGTACAAGAACGACAAGCAGGACGATGCTTATTCCACCGTCAACCGCTTCATCAAGACCTATCCGACGCACCGGCACATCGACTACGCCTACTACCTGCGCGGCCTGATCAACTTCGACCGCTCGGCCGGCTTCCTCGAACGCTACGTCGGGCAGGATATGACCAAGCGCGATCAGGCCAATCAGCGCCAGTCGTTCGACGACTTCAGTGCGCTGCTGTCGCGCTACCCGCAGAGCCGCTACGTCGACGACGCGCGCCAGCGCATGATCTTCCTGCGCAACATGATGGCGCAGTCCGATCTCAACATCGCCTACTTCTATTTCAAGCGCAAAGCCTACGTCGCCGCGTCGGGCCGTGCGAAGACGATCATCGAGACCTATCCGCAGTCGCCGCAAAGCGGCGATGCGCTGGCGATCATGGTCGACAGCTACAAGGCACTCGGGCAGGACAAGCTCGCCGACGACGCCGAGCGCGTGCTCAAGCTGAATTATCCCGGACACCCTTTCTTCACGCACGACTGGCCGAATTACCGCTCGAACTGGTGGAAGCTGATTCCGCTGGTCAATCGCGGACAGTAAGCCACGCTTCGGACTGCCGCGCTCAGCGCCAGCCCGAGGTGATCGGATAGCGCCGCTCGCGCCCGAACGCGCGGCGCGAGACCTTCGGCCCCGGCGCCGCCTGGTGGCGCTTCCATTCGTTGATGCGCACCAGGCGCAGGACGTGGTCGACCACGGCTTCGGCAAAACCGGCGCGCACGATGTCGTCGCGCGACTGTTCCTGGTCCACGTAGCGGTACAGGATCGCATCGAGCACGTCGTAGGCCGGCAGCGAATCCTGGTCGGTCTGGTTCTCGCGCAGCTCCGCCGAAGGCGCCCGCTCGATCACCGCCGGCGGGATCACCGGCGCGCCGTCGACGGTATTGCGCCAGTTCGCCAGCGCATACACCTCGGTCTTGTAGAGATCCTTGATCGGCGCGTAGCCGCCGCACATGTCGCCGTAGATCGTCGCGTAGCCGACCGCGTATTCGCTCTTGTTGCCGGTCGTCAGCAGCAATCCGCCGAACTTGTTCGACAAGGCCATCAGCAGCGCGCCGCGGCTGCGCGACTGCAGGTTTTCCTCGGTGGCATCGGCAGCACGTCCGGCGAAGGCCGGCGCCAAGGCGTCGACGAATCCGTTGAACGGCGCCTCGATCGGAATCGTCAGCACCTCGACACCCGCCGCGCGCGCCTGTTCGTCGGCGAGATCGTTGCTGAGGCCGGAGGTGTAGCGCGAGGGCAGACGCACGCCGGAGACGTTGTGTGCGCCGAGCGCGTCGACCGCCAGCGCCAGCACGAGCGCGGAGTCGATGCCGCCGGACAAACCAATCCAGACCTTGTCGAAGCCGTTCTTCGCGCAATAGTCGCGCGTGCCGCGCACGATTGCGCGCCATGCCAGCGCTTCGCGGCTTTCGTCGACCTCGATCGGCCAGTCGAGCGGCGTGAAGGCGCGGCGCGGCGCGTCGTATTCGGCCAGCAGCCAGTGGTCTTCGAAGGCACGCGCGGGCGCATGGATGCGGCCGTCGCCGTCGGCAAGCACGGAGGCGCCATCGAACACCAGCGCATCCTGGCCGCCGACGACATTCAGATAGGCCAGCGCAACGCCGGTCTCGGCCACGCGCGCGGCGAGCAGCGCGTCACGCTGTGCATGCTTGTCGCGTTCGAATGGCGAGGCATTCGGCACCAGCACGAGTTCGGCGCCGGCATTGGCGGTGGCGGCCAGCGGCTCGGCGAACCAGAGGTCTTCGCAGATGACCAGACCCACCGGCACGCCCTTGAGCTCGAACACGCAGGCGCCGCCGTCCGGATCGACTTCGAAATAGCGGCGCTCGTCGAACACCGCGTAGTTGGGCAATTCGCGTTTGCGATAGGTCGCGGCGACCACGCCGTCGCGCAGCACGCTGGCCGCGTTGTAGACGACCGCACCGGCGGCTTGCGGCCAGCCGACCACGGCGACGATGCCGCGCGCGTGCCGCGCGACGCGCTGCAAGGCGGCCTCGCATTCGGCGAGGAAACTCGGCCGCATCAAGAGGTCTTCGGGCGGATATCCGCTCAGTGCGAGCTCCGGAAACAGCACGAGATCGGCACCGTGCACGTCGCGCGCCTCGACGATCATCGCGACGATGCGCTCGGCGTTGCGCGCGACCGCGCCGACCGGGAAATCGAATTGGGCGAGCGCGATCTTGAGAGTGGTCATGGCTGAGGCATGGGTTGCGCTGTACGCGGTCGACGGCATTCGCAGCCGCTGCTGCACGTGGCGCGCATTGTAGCGACTGCGTCGCGGTCCCGCCGCGGTACAACGTTTGCGCGGACGCGTCGCCATTGCGCCATCGAACGCCAACATCCCGACCTGCCGTTGAGCGACGAGCGCATCCTGTGCAGCAGCCGATCAGGCTGCGATCACACGAGCGGTATTCAACGCCCGCTTTCGGGCTGCCGCGGAATCGGATTGACGACCACGGTGACGATCGCCGTCGCGCTGCCGCCGCGGCCGTCGCTGATCGTGTAGGCGAAGCGGTCGGCACCGCTGAACTGCGTGCTCGGCGTATAGACGATCGCCTGGCCGCTGATGACCGCGCTGCCGCCGATCGGCGCGGTAACGCTGACGATGGCCAATGGATCGCCATCGGGATCGCTGTCGTTGTCGAGCACTGCGATCGTCGTCGCCGTCGCGAACGCAGTGGTCGCGGTGTCGTCGACGGCGACGGGCGGCCGATTCGGCGGAGCGACGACGGTCACCGTCACCGTGGCGGTCGCGCTGCCGCCGCGGCCGTCGCTGATCGTGTAGCTGAAGCGGTCGATTCCGGGCAGGCCGCGCGGAAACGGTGTGTACACCACGCTGTTGCCGGCGATCGCGACGGTGCCGGCCGCGGGCGCCGTCACGCTGGCGATCGCGAGCGGATCGCCGTCCGGGTCGCTGTCGTTGGCGAGCACGCCGATGGTGACCGCCTGTCCGACCTGCGTGGTCGCGGCGTCGTCGACGGCGACCGGCGGGCGATTCGGCGGCGGCGTGATCGCGACGACGACGTTCGCACTCGCGCGGCCGCCGCGGCCATCGCTGATCGTGTAGCTGAAACGGTCGATGGCGGCGCCCGCCGCGGTCGGCGTGTAGACGATGGTCGTGCCGGAAATCACCGCGCTGCCGGACGCCGGCGTCGTCACGCCGACGATCGAGAGCGCATCGCCGTCCGCATCGCTGTCGTTGGCGAGCACGGCAATCGTCACCGCCTGGCCGAGCGGCGTCGTTGCCGCGTCGTCGACGGCGACCGGCGCACGATCGGGCTGCGCGGCGACGGTCACGCTGACCGCGGCGGTTGCGCTGCCGCCGCGGCCATCATTGATCGTGTAGCGGAATGCATCGACGCCGACGAAACCTGCAGCCGGCGTGTACAGCACGCGGTTGCCCACTTTCGCCGCCGTACCGTGCAACGGTGCTGTGACCGATAGCAGACTCAACGCGTCGCCATCCGGGTCGCTGTCGTTGGCGAGCACGTCGATGCTCACGGCTTGTTCGAACGCCGTCGACGCCGCGTCGTCCTGCGCGACCGGTGCGCGATCCGGCCGCGGCGCGACCTGGATGGTGACCGTCGCTGACGCGCTGCCGCCGCGACCATCGCCGATCGTGTAGCTGAAATGATCGCTGCCGTCGAAACCCGGCGCCGGCGTGTAGACGAGTGCGCGGCCGGCGATCGCGACGCGGCCGCGCAGCGCGGCGCCGGCTTCGAGGATGTTCAAGGGATCGCCGTCGGCATCGCTATCGTTGGCGAGCACGTCGATCGTGATGGGCTGCCCGAACGACGTCGTTGCCGTGTCGTTGCGCGCAATCGGCGCCTGGTTCGTGCGCGCCGCGAGCGTCACGCTGACGGTGGCCGTCGCGCTGCCGCCGCGGCTGTCGCTGACGGTGTAGCGGAAACGGTCCGAGCCGGCATAGCCGGCACTCGGCGTGTAGACGATGTGCGTCCCACTGATCGCCGTCACGCCGTGCGCGGCCGCCGTGACCGCGCTGATCGCGAGCGGGTCGCCGTCCGGATCGCTGTCGTTGGCGAGCACGTCGATCGAAGCTGTCTGACCTTCGCTGACGCCGGCACTGTCATCATGCGCGATCGGAAAGCGATTGGAATACTGTTTCGGACCATGCGTGACCGTCGTCGTCTGCGAGCGGCGTACCTGGTAGGTATCGACGACGCGCGGGTGCGCGCTCGACGGATGCCCGAGCGCACGCGCGATCCAGGCCGGATCTTCGAGCTGGCCGGTCGGCACGAACGAGCCGCGACTGCCGAACTCGTAGCGCAGATAGACCGACAGACGATCATCGTCGCCCGCATCGAGACCGCCGTGCCGGCTGAGGTGTTCGCCGAGCGCCGACAGTCCCCAGCCGCGCGTGCCGAGCGGCGTGTCGAGTCCGATCGATACGGTATTGGCGTGCGCGCCGTCGCCGTGCTGCACGCTGGCGCCGCCGTGCACGCGCAGCGCCATCGGCTCGAACACGTGGCTGACCTGCAGGCCGAGTTCGGCGCCGTACGGCTTGCTGCCGAACAAGGTCTGCACCGCGGTAGTGTCGATCTGCGCGTAGCTGCCGATCGTGTCGGTGCCGGTCTGCGTGACGCTGCTCGTCGTGAGCAGGCCACCCGAATTGCGCGTGCTGCTGATGCCGCCGGCAAGGTAGGCATCGATCGCGAATTCGCGCCGCTCGATGCCGAAGCCGAGCGTCGCCTTGCGGTCGTGCTCGGCGTTCTGGTCGATCGCAAACGAGAGCCGCGCGATCGTTGCCGCCTCCGGATGCTCGCGCGCTTCGAGCGCACTCATGCCCCACAGCCAGTTGAAGTCGGTCTGGATGCCGCCGGCGCTGGCACGATCCCACCAGAGCTGGCCGATGACCGCGCGTTCGTTGCTGCGTGCAAACACGCCGAGCAGCTGGCCTTCGGTGCGGCCCTCGCCATTGATGCCGAGGGACACGCTGCCGTCGTTGCCGACGTAGCTCAGCGGCACGCTCGGGTCGAGTATCGACGGATTGCCGTCACCGTTCTGCTGCCACGGCGGCGCGGCCCACGCAAGCACGAACGGCGTCGCCAACAGCAACGCAGCAAGACGACGCATCCGGCAATCCCCTGACCCATCCGCGGCAGAGCCGCGTCCTTCGATGAATACGGTATCTCGTGCCGGAATGCGACATGCGCGCGGCGAAGCGCGCCATGAATGGTCACGATGCCCGTTGGCATCGTGACCGGGTCGTCAGAGCAGTCCGGCCAGAGTCTTGCCGAGATCGGCCGGCGACTTCACCGTCGTCACGCCGGCCTTTTCCAGTGCCGCGAACTTCGCCGCCGCCGTGCCCTTGCCGCCCGAGATGATCGCGCCGGCATGGCCCATGCGCTTGCCGGCCGGCGCCGAGGCGCCTGCGATGAATGCGACGACCGGCTTCTTCACGTATTCCTCGATGAACTCGGCCGCTTCTTCCTCGGCACTGCCGCCGATTTCGCCGACCATGATGATGCCTTCGGTCTGCGCATCGTCCTGGAACAGCTTGAGGCAGTCGATGAAGTTGAGTCCGTTGATCGGATCGCCGCCGATGCCGATGCAGGTGCTCTGGCCGAGGCCGACGTTGGTGGTCTGGAACACCGCTTCGTAGGTCAAGGTGCCGGAGCGCGACACGATGCCGACCTTGCCCGGCTTGTGGATGTGCCCCGGCATGATGCCGATCTTGCACTCGCCCGGGGTGATGATGCCGGGGCAGTTCGGCCCGATCAGCACCGTTTCCGGATAGTCCTTCAGCACGTTCTTGACGCGCAGCATGTCGAGCACCGGGATGCCTTCGGTGATCGTCACGATGATCTTCACGCCCGCATCGGCGGCTTCGAGAATTGCATCGGCCGCGAACGGCGGCGGCACGAAGATCATCGACGCATCCGCACCGGTGTCGTTCACCGCATCGAGCACGGTGTTGTAGACCGGCAGGCCGATGTGTTCGCTGCCGCCCTTGCCCGGCGTTACGCCGCCGACCAGCTTGGTGCCGTATTCCAGCGCCTGTTCGGAGTGGAACGTACCCTGCTGGCCGGTGAAGCCCTGGGTGATGACCTTGGTGTTCTTGTTGACCAAAACGCTCATGGGGTGTCCTTGAAATGTGTGCCCGCTGCGCCCTGCTCTTGTCGTCATTCCCGCGCGGGCGGGAATCCATTGTTTGCCTGTTTCAATGGATGCCCGCGTTCGCGGGCATGACGTCGGAAAGCTTGAAAGCTGCCGGCGACAAATGACGAATCAGGCGGCCTTGACCGACGCGACGGCTTTCTGCGCGGCGTCGTTGAGGTCGTCGGCCGGCGTAATCGCAAGTCCCGAGTTGGCCAGCAGCTCGCGTCCCTTCTCCACGTTGGTGCCCTGCAGGCGCACGATCACCGGAATCGTCAGGCCGACTTCCTTGACCGCGGCGATGATGCCTTCGGCGATCAGGTCGCAGCGCACGATACCGCCGAAGATGTTGACCAGGATCGCCTGCACCTTGTCCGACGACAGGATCAGCTTGAACGCCTCGGTGACGCGTTCCTTGGTCGCGCCGCCGCCGACATCGAGGAAGTTGGCCGGCTCGCCGCCGGCCAGCTTGATCACGTCCATCGTCGCCATCGCCAGGCCGGCGCCGTTGACCATGCAGCCGATGTTGCCGTCCATCGTCACGTAGTTGAGGTTGTGCTGGACGGCGGCCGCCTCGGCGGCGTCTTCCTGCGTCAGATCGCGCATCGCCGCGAGCTTGGCGTGGCGGAACTCCGCGTTGTCGTCGGAATTGACCTTGCCGTCGAGCGCCATAAGGTCGCCGGACGCGACGACCGCGAGCGGATTGAGCTCGACCAGGGCGAGATCCTGCTCGTTGAACAGCTTGTACAGGCCGAGCATGATCTTGGTCAGCTGGTTCGCCTGCTTCGCATTGAGGCCCATGTCGAACGCCAGGCGGCGGCACTCGTACGGCTGCAGGCCCTCGACGAAATTGACTTCGATCGTGTGAATGTCTTCCGGCGTCTCGCGCGCGACCTGCTCGATGTCGACGCCGCCCTGCGCCGAGGCGATGAAGGACACCGCCTTGCTGTCGCGATCGACCAGGATCGACAGGTACAGCTCCTTGACGATGTCGCTGGCATCGGTGACCAGCACCAAGTTGACCGGCAAGGCGCGGCCGCCGGACTGGTAGGTCTCCATCTTCTTGCCGAGCATGCCGGCCGCAGCCGCCTTGACGTCGTCCACCGACTTGCAGAACTTGACGCCGCCGGCCTTGCCGCGGCCGCCGGCGTGAATCTGCGCCTTGACCATCCATTGCTCGCCGCCGAGCGCCTTGGCGGCCTCGACCGCCTCTTCCGGCGTCGCCGCGATCTTGCCGGGCGGCACCGCGATGCCGTAGTCGGCGAACAATTCCTTGGCTTGGTATTCGTGGAAATTCATGCAGGCACCTTGGCGAGGGGACGCGCGAAGGCGGCGCAGGCAACACGCCGCAGCAGCGCAATCCGGAGGGCGGCGGCGCGATGCCGGCCGCGAACGGGCGCCTATTCTCGGGGAACGCCGGTGCGAAATCAAAGCAAGCCGGTCGCGCGGCCGGCATCGCGCACGCCATACAAGTGCAACACAGGCGTGCCGGCCGGCACGGCGCGACGGGTGGGAAAGCGCTAGTAGAATTGGCGCAGCCACACGGATCGCCCATGCCGCAAGCCCGATTTCCGCTCCGCCTGTTCTTTTTCGCCGCCGTGGCGATCGGCACCGCCCTGCTGCTCGGGCTCGTCGTGGCCACCTTGAACAGCCTGCTCGAGTTCTACCAGCGGCTCGCTGCAATGCCTTTGTGGCTGCGCCTGCCGCTGATCCTCGCCGGCACGCTGGCGCTGGTCGCGCTCGGCTGGCTGCTCTGGCGCATCGCACGGCCGGCCGGCAAAACATCGTTGAAGGCACCCATCCCGGTGTCGCGCAGCGAGGTCGACGCGCGCCTCGCGCTGCTGCGTCAGCGCAAGGCGGAAACCGCCGTCCTCGAGGCGGAGCTGGCCGAGCTCGATCGCCGCCGCGGCAGCGGCGAAGTCTACGTCGCGCTGTTCGGCGAAATCTCGACCGGCAAGTCCAGCTTGATCCGTGCGTTGGCGCCGACCGCCGCGCCGGAGATCGACGTGCGCGGCGGCACCACGCGCGCGGTTGCACACCACCGCGGCGAATTGGGCGACGGCCGCGTGCTGATCCTCGCCGACGTGCCGGGCAGCGCCGAAGTCGACGGCAAGATGCACGAACAACTGGCCCGCGACGAAGCGCTGCGCGCGCACGCCGTCGTCTATCTCACGGCAGCCGACCTGACCCGTGCTCAGGACGCCGAACTCGGCTGGCTGGCGAGCTTCGGCAAGCCGCTCGTGCTGGCATTGAACAAGGCCGATCTTTACGACGACGACGAACGCGCAGCGCTGCTGCAGCGCTTCGCGCAGCGCTGCGCCACACGGACGCGCGCGATCGTCGCGATCAGCGCCGGCGGCAACGAGCGCTACGAGCGCACCCTTCCCGACGGGCGCCGCGAGAAGGTCGAACGCGAACGCGTTGCCGAGATCGCCCCGTTGCTCGACGCGCTGGCCGAAGTCACGCGCGCCGGTGCCGACGGCTTGGAAGCGGGCCGCGAAGCCGCCGTGCTCGCCGAGGTCGGCCGTCGCGGCGACGAACTCGCGCGCGCGACGGCGGCACACGAGTCGGCCGAGACGGTGACCAAGTACACGCGCCGCGCCATCGTCGGTGCGATGGCTGCAGTCGCTCCGGGCAGCGACATCCTGATCCAGGGCGCGCTCGGCACCGCGCTGGTGCGCGAACTCGCGCGCATCCACGGCGTGCCGGTGCGCGAACTCGATGTCGAAGCCTTGCTGTCGCGCGTCGGCCTGAGCGTGCGCAACACGATGGCGATCGTGCTCGCGATCGCCGGCAACGCGCTGAAGGCGTTTCCCGGCCTCGGCACGCTCGGCGGCGGCGTTCTGCACGCGATCGCCTACGGCCTGGTATTCGACAGCCTCGGCAACGCGCTGGCGGCGACGCTGGCCGAGCACGCCACGCTGGACGCGGCCGATGTCGAAGCGCGCGTGCGCGCCCTGCTGGCCGAGCCGGCGCGCGAACGCGTCGAGCGCGTCGCCCGCATCGCGTTCGACGCCGCGCGCAGCCGCGCGCACGACGTCACGGATCGGTGACGATTCCTGGAAACACCGTTCATTCGGCCGCGCTAGCGCGAGCCGCGGCTTTTTGCCAAGCTGGCGGGCATGCGACGCGCTGAAGAAACGACTCATGTCCCTCCGTCCTGCAATTGCGTTTGCGCGAGTGCGCGACGATCGCGACGCGCGTCCAGCATCGATGCTCGCCTTCAACGGGGTCGTCGCTGGAGGAGCCTGAGTCATGCCGTGCTGATCGCGGCGCTGTTGGCGGCGCCTGGGCTCGCGAGCGCCGCGTCCGAGACCTACCGCTTCGATCCGGTCCACACGCAAGTCTGGTTCAGCGCCGATCACCAGCATTTCTCGCACCCGCTCGGCCGGCTGCGCGTGAAGGAAGGCTGGTTCCAGTTCGATGCGAAAGACTGGAGCGCGAGTCACGTCGACGTGACGATCGATCTTGCCGGCACCGACATGGGCGATGAGAAGTGGAGTGCGATGGTCAAGTCCGGTCAGTTCTTCGACGTCGAGCGCTGGCCGACCGCACGCTACATCAGCGGCAGCGTCGAGAAGAAAACCGACGGCACCGGCGTGATCCACGGCGATCTTTATTTCCGCGGCGAAAAGAAACCGGTCGATGTCGCCTTCACGCTCAACCGCATCGCCACCGATCCCTACCTGTTCAAGCAGAAGGCAGGCTTCTCGGCGACGGCGACGCTGCAGCGTTCGGTGTTCGGCATGAAACGCTACGCCGAGGTCGTCGGCGAGAACATCGCGCTGCGTTTCGAGATCGAAGGCATCCGCGACGGCGACGCGGCCAGATCCAGCACACAGGAAGGAAACGATGGCGCTCAAAAGTGATGCGACGCATTGGGGAAGCCTGGCCAAGTTTTTCCACTGGGCGGTCGTGCTGCTGATCCTGGTGCAGGCGACCGTCGGCCTCGTCATGGTCGAGCTGCCGAAGCGACCGGCCACGATCCCGGTCTATTCGTTCCACAAGTCGCTCGGACTGACGATCTTCGCGCTGGCGATCCTGCGCCTCCTCTGGCGCGCATTCGACCGCCGTCCGCACGAGGCCGCCGGCATTCCGCATTGGCAGGCGCTCGGCGCGCGCGCCGGCCACGCATTGCTGTATCTGCTGATCTTCGCGGTGCCGCTGTCGGGCTGGCTGTTCGATTCGGCCTCGAGCCTGCGCCCGCTGTACTGGTTCAACCTGATCCACGTTCCGAGCCTGGTCGAGAAGAACGATGCGATCAAGGCATTTGCCGAAGGCGCGCACGAGAGCTTGTTCTGGGTCCTCGCCGTGGTCGCTGCCGGACACGCGACGATGGCGCTGATCCATCACTTCCATCATCACAACGAGACGCTGCGGCGTATGCTGCCGGGGCGCTCGAACCCTTTGTCCTGATACAAGTCCGCTGATTCGAGGAGTACCGACCATGCTGCGCCCATTGATGCTGATCGCCCTGCTGCTGCCCGCCGCCGCCTTCGCCCGCGACTGGCAGGTCGACGGCGCCAAGAGCACGCTGAGCTTCAAGGGCAGCTACCAGGGCGAAGCGTTCGACGGCACGTTCAAGCGCTTCGATGCGACGATCGCCTACGACGCGGCGGATCTTGCGAAGTCGAAGTTCGACGTGACGATCGATCTGGCCAGCGCCGACACCGCCAACAGCGATCGCGACGATTCGCTGCACGGCTCGGATTTCTTCGACGTGAAGAAAACCCCGAAAGCGCATTTCGTCGCCGATTCGTTCGCCAAGGCCGCCGATGGCAGCGTCGAGGCGAAGGGCAAGCTGACGATCCGCGACAAGACGCAGCCGGTGACGCTGAAGGTCAAGTTCGCCGAGAAGGGCACTGCTGCCACGCTCGACGTCGACACCGTGCTGAAGCGCGCCGACTACGGCCTCGGTGCCGGCAAGGACTGGGCCGACGTCGGCGCCGACGTGCCCGTGCACGGTCACCTGACGCTCGCCGCCAAATAAGTGGAAGGTCCGCGCGCGCTCTGGCATCGCCTGCAGCAGCGCCTCGCGCGGCCCGCCGAGACGACGCGCGCGCATGCTGATGCGGCGGCGTCGCCGCGCGGCGATGCGCACAACCTGCAAGCCGCAGCGAGCCTGCGCGCACTGCTCGACGATCCGCAGATTCCGGCGAGTGTGCGCACCAGCCTGGCGACCGATTTCGCACGGCTGGAATCGATGCTCGGCCGGCTCGAACGCGGCGAACTGCACATCGCCGTGTTCGGACGCGTCAGCGTCGGCAAGTCCGCCCTCGCCAATGCCTTGCTCGGCGAGAACGCGTTCAGCGTCGGCGTGCTGCACGGTACGACGCGCGATGCGACGCAGCGGCTGTGGAAGAAAGTCGCCGGCAGCGGCGTGCACCTGATCGACACGCCGGGTATCGAAGAGCTCGATGGCGAGGCGCGCGAAAAGCTTGCGTTCGAAGTCGCCGCCGTCGCCGATCTGGTGATCTTCGTCGTTGACGGCGACATGACGCAGCGCGAACGCGATGCGCTGCAGCTGCTCGCACGCACCGAACGGCCCCTGCTGCTCGCCTTGAACAAGAGCGACCGCTACGGCGAGGACGAACGCGAACGTCTGCTCGAACGCGTGCGCGAGCATGCGCAGGGCCTCGTGCGCGCCGACGACGTCGTTTCGATCAGCGCACGGCCGGCGCCGCTCAAGCGCATCCGCGTGGCCGACGACGGCACCGAGCAGATCGAACTCGCCGAGTGCCTGCCCGATCTCGATGCGCTGCGCGAACGCCTGACCGCGGTGGTTGCCTACGAGGGCAAGACGCTGGCCGCGTTGAATGCGAGTCTGTTCGCGGGTCGCGTATCCGACCAGGTTGGCGCACGCATCGCCGAGGCGCGCCGCGATCTCGCCGCGAACGTAATCCGCCAGTACTGTCTCGCCAAGAGCGTCGCGGTGGCGCTGAATCCGATTCCCGTCGCCGACCTGCTCGCCGCGGGCGCGCTCGATGCGGCGCTGGTGATGCATCTTGGCCGCGTCTACGGCCTGCCGTTGACGAAGGCCGAGGCGAGTTCGCTGATCGTGGTGATCTCGGCCCAGCTCGCCGCGCTGATGGGCGCGATCTGGGGCGTGCATCTGGTCGCATCGGCGCTGAAAGGCCTCAGCGCAGGGTTCTCGACCGTGGTCACGGCCGGCGCGCAAGGCGCGCTGGCGTGGTATGCGACCGAACTGGTCGGGCGCGCCGCGGAGAAATATCTGGTCGCCGGCAAATCCTGGGGCGAGAAGGGACCCAAGCGCGTCGTCGCCGAGATCGTCGAAAGCCTCGATCGCGATTCGATCCTGCGCGAGGCACGCGCGGAAATCCTGAAGCGCCTGCGCAGCCGCGCGCCGGCCTGACGCGGGCCGCTTCACACGCACGAAATGTTCGGCACAGTAGAGTCGGCGCTACCGCGCACTTCGCGCGGCATCGGTTGAGCGGAGGTTCCCAACCATGAAATCGATCGCTGTTTTTCCGGTATTTCTCGGCAGCAGCCTCGCACTGCTCGGATTCGTTGCGTCTGCGTCCGCGCAAGACCTCGGCGCGCTCAAAGGCGCGGCGGGCGGCATGGATCTTTCTTCGCTTGCGTCGGGTAGCGCCGGCAACGCGGCCGGTGTCGTCGAGTTCTGCGTGAAGAACAACTTTCTCGGCGGCGATGCGGCAAGTTCGGTGCACGACCAGCTGATCGGCAAGGTCAGCGGCAGCGACGCCAGCGAGAATGACAAGGCCGATTACGCCGACGGCGCCAAGGGGCTGGTCAAGACCGGCGACGGCAAGAGCCTCGATCTCGGCAGTCTCGGCGGCGGCCAGCTGGGCGGTTTGAAGGACTCGCTGACCAAGAAGGCCTGCGCCAGCGTGCTCGATCATGCGAAGTCGTTTCTTTGATCGGTTGGAGTCGTTCCACGTGATTGGCGACGGCGGGACGGCATGTGTGCGTCCCGTTTGTCCGGTGCGCATCGATCGCACGAGTCCCTCTCGGGTCGTCGTTCGCGCGATCGCCGGAAGCGTCTTTTCTACCGGCGAAGCCGGCCGTCCACGCTTGCCGCAGGATCAAGATGGATTCCCGCTTTCGCGGGAATGACGGCGGACGTGGGGCCTGCTGCTGCGCTTCGCTGCTAGGGGCTGATGTGGATTGCTATCGCGCTTCGCTGTTAGAGCGGACGTGGCAGTGTTATAGCGCTTCCCTGCTACAGCATCGAGATGGATGGCTGCGCGCGCGAGGATGACGCATGTGGGATGCCACCAGCGCGACTGCGCCGACGTACTCGGACGAATGGGGCCTTCGCGCGAGCGACAGCAGGAGAAAGCCGCCACGCCGCCTGCGCTGACACTTCCGCTGCGAACTGCGATCATGCGGCGCTGATGAGTGCGGACGATAATGTCCGGCGCGTAGCGACGCATTACCACTGACCGGAGTTCCGCATGTCCGACCACTACGCCATCCGCCGCGATGTCGGCCCCTGGGCCCTGATGCTGACGGGACTGGGCTCGATCATCGGCTCCGGCTGGCTGTTCGGCGCGTGGCGCGCAGCGGGTCTGGCCGGTCCCGGCGCGGTCTGGGCCTGGGTCATCGGCGCGGCGATCATCATGACGATCGCGCTGACCTACGCCGAACTCGGCGCGATGTTTCCCGAATCCGGCGGCATGGTGCGTTACAGCCATTACTCGCACGGCTCGCTGGTCGGCTTCATCGGCGCGTGGGCGAACTGGATCGCGATCGTTTCGGTGATTCCGGTCGAGGCCGAAGCCTCGGTGCAGTACATGGCCTCGTGGAAGTGGCAGTGGGCCCAGGACCTGTACGTCCACATGCCGGACGGACACGGCGAACTCACCGAACCTGGGCTGGCGATCGCCGCGGTGCTGGTCATCGTGTACTTCCTGCTGAATTTCTGGAGCGTGAAGCTGTTCGCGCATTCGAACAGTGCGATCACCGTGTTCAAGCTGGTCGTGCCGGCCGCTACCGGTGTTGCATTGATCGCGAGCGGTTTCCACCCCGGCAATTTCGATGTCGGCATCCACGGCGATGCGCACGCGATCGACATTGCCGCGGTGCTGAGTGCTGTCGCGACGGCCGGCATCGTGTTCAGCTTCAATGGCTTCCAGAGCCCGGTCAATCTCGCCGGCGAGGCACGCAATCCGGGCAAGAGCATTCCGTTCGCGATCCTGGGTTCCATTGCGCTGGCGACGATCGTCTACGTGATCCTGCAGGTCGCCTACATCGGCGCGGTGCCGCCGGAGATGCTGGCCAAGGCCGGCTGGCACGGCATCGACTTCCGCTCGCCGTTCGCCGAACTGGCGGTCATCGTCAATCTGCATTGGCTCGCGATGCTGCTCTACGCCGATGCGTTCATCAGCCCGAGCGGCACCGGCATCACCTACACCGCAACGACCTCGCGCATGATCTACGGCATGGAGCGCAACGGCACCTTGCCGAAGGTCCTCGGCCGCCTGCATCCGAAGTACGGCGTGCCGCGCGCGGCGATGTGGCTGAACCTGGTGGTGTCGTTCCTGTTCCTGTTCTTCTTCCGCGGCTGGGGCACGCTCGCCGCGGTGATCTCGGTCGCGACGATCATTTCCTATCTGACCGGCCCGGTCAGCGCGATGACCTTACGCCGCACGGCACCCGATCTGCATCGCCCGCTGCGCCTGCGCGCACTGCCGGTGCTGGCGGCGCTGGCCTTCATCTTCGCGACGGAATTGTTGTACTGGGCGAAGTGGCCGCTGACCGGCGAGATCATCCTGCTGATGGTTGTCGCGCTGCCGGTGTACTTCTACTATCAGTTCCGTTGCAACTGGCGCGATTTCCGCCGCCAGCTGGATGGCGCGTGGTGGCTGATCGTCTACCTGCCGACGATCGCGTTGGTGTCGTATGCGGGCAGCGAACGCTTCGGCGGACACGGGTATGTCGCTTATGGCTGGGACCTGTTGTTGGTCGCCGTGGTCGGCCTGGTGTTCTATGTCTGGGGCGTCAGATCGGGCTGGCGTACGCCGTCGATCGAAGCCGCGCTCAGCGAAAAGCACTGACGCGGCGGCACGCTCGCGAGCTAGGGAATTCCCTAGCTAGGGGAACTCCCGATTGGACGAGGTGGCAGGAACTGGTCCACTGATCGGGCAGGTCCCCTTTCCCGTCGAGATCCGTCCATGTCAGCGATCGGTGCAGTCAGCAACACTCACGCGTTCAGCTCCGCTGCCGGCGGGGGCAACGAGTACACGGTGCAGCACGGCGACTCGCTGTCGCAGATCGCCGCGCAACACGGCGTGTCGGTGCACGATCTGCTGACCGCCAATCCGCAGATCAAGAATCCCGACCTGATCTATCCAGGTCAGCGTCTGACGATCAGCGGCGGCCACGCGCCGGCGGCGCACGCAGCGGCTGCGCAAGGCCCGCAGGCAGCGACGAGCGCCGCGACACCGGGGTCGCAGCAAGCGCGTATCAACGAAGCGATGGGATATTTCCAAAGCCAGGGCTGGACGCGCGCGCAAGCGGCCGGCATCGTCGGCAACCTGCAGGCGGAAAGTGGCGTCGACCCGAACCGCGGCCAGGATGGCGGCGGTCCGGGCTATGGTCTCGCACAGTGGGAAGGTCCGCGCCAAGCGGCGTTCAAGGCCTGGGCCGGCCACGACATCCACGGCTCGACATTCCAGGAACAATTGCAGTTCGTCCAGCATGAACTGACCACGACGGAAGCCGGTGCCGGCCGCGCGCTGAAAGGCGCGACGACGGCCGCCGATGCGGCGACGATCGTCTGCAACAAGTACGAGCGTCCCGGCGTTCCGCACCTCGACAACCGCATCGCGGATGCGCAGGCGATCTTCAACGGCGCCACGCCGACGGCGCCCGGTTCGAGCGGCAGCACGCCATCGGCGCCGTCGTCACCCTCGGCGCCGAAGCCCGCCGGCGGCAACTACACCGTGCGCAGCGGCGACACGCTCTCCGGCATCGCCGCCAGCCATGGCGTTTCGCTTGCGGCGCTGGAGGCGGCCAATCCGCAGATCAAGAATCCGAACCTGATCCACGCCGGCGAGACGGTGCATCTGCCCGGTGGCGCATCGGCCGCGAACGGCGGCGGCAGCAACTACACCGTACGCAGCGGCGACACCTTGTCCGCGATCGCCTCGCGCAACGGCGTCTCGCTGTCTGCACTGCTGGCGGCAAACCCGCAGATCAAGAATGCCAACCTGATCTATCCCGGCCAGACGGTGCATATTCCCGGCGCCTCGAAGAGCGCCGGCAGCGGTTCCCAGGCCGTCAATGGGCCGACGGCGTCGGCCCCGGTCAAAGGCAGCGACGCGGCCGCGCATGCGAAGCAGTATCTCGGCCGCTACGAATCCGATCTGCAGCGCGCCGGCGTGACCAAGCCCTGCGACACCAGCGAGTCCTGCGCGAACTTCGTCTCGTCGATGCTGCAGCAGTCCGGGCAGATCAATTTCCACACGCTCGGCGTCAGCGATCTCAACAACCGCCTGCGCGCGCAGGGCTGGCATCAGGTCAGCCTGGCCGATGCGAAGCCCGGCGATGTCTGGATCTGCAATGGTGCGCACGGCGAATCACATACCGAAATCGTCGCCAGCAACGACGGGCATGGGCATGTGACATTGATCGGTTCGAACAACCATCCCGATCGCAGCAACCAGCAGATCAACTACGACAGCTACTCGGCAAGTCTCTCCGGCTCGTTCATCCTGGCGCCGCCGTAAGCGGTCGCGAAGCGTTTCCGCCCGCACGGGGCGTGATGCGGGGTGCGGATAGGACGTCCGCGCCCCGTGTCGTTTGCGTCGAAGAACGCTAAGAATCGCAGTTCTGCCTGCCGACCATTGCGTCGGCGGCGAGCACTGGCCGAGTCAGGATGACTCGTTCGGCGTTTCGAACAGTGCCGGCGGAGCGCCGTATTGCTGCGCCCAGCCGATCCAGGCGACGTCGGTGGGGCCGACGCTGTAGGCCAGCACGCTCCAGCTCTCGCCTTGGCGCTGCAACAGCGCCGCATAGCTCGACGACTTGTGGCCGTGGGCTGCCGCGTCCGCATACCGCGTGTCGGCATAGTCGATCGTCTGTCCACCCGGCGACTGCATGCGAGCATGCAGGAACGCCCAGCTGCCCTGCACGTCGATCTGCTTGACCACGAACTGCACCGGTTTGCCGAGTTCGTCGGCAACGGGCTTGCGGGCCGCGTCGAGGATCGCCACGCGTTCGGCCGATCCGGTGGCCGGGCTGTGGGGCTTTTCCTGTGCCTGGGAAGGAGTGCTCATGCCGAGAACGCTCGCGAGTAGGGAGGGAAGCAGCGCGTTGCGCATACGAAGTCCAGTCGGCCTAACCCAGCCCGTCCGTCTGAAGCGCCGAAGCGGACGCGCTGCTTGCAGTATCCGCCGTCGACGCCGGAATCGGACCTCGGGAAAACCCGAGCCTGCAGCGCGTATCGGCCGTCTGCATCAAACCGGCACCGATTCCAGGAAGCGTGCCAGCGCGGCCCGATCGAACGGCCAATCGAGCTCGCGCCCGCTCGCATCCTCGCGCAAGACCGGCACGCGTGCGCCATACTGCGCTTCCAGTGCGGCATCGTCGTCGATCCAGCGACTGACGAAGTCCGGTGCGCCGGCAGTGGCAAGCACGGCCAGCGCCTGGTCGCACAGCTGGCAATCATCGCGCTGGTAGAGGGTCAGTGGCATACGATGCGCGGCCTCGATGAAGCGCTGTTCGACGAAGCACTAGAATAGCCGCCCCTGCGCGCGCATGTCGCGAAGGCGCCTCCTGCGCGCCGACCCATCTTCAGAAGGTTCAATCCATGGCTGTCAGCGTCTTCGACCTGTTCAAGATCGGCATCGGGCCGTCGTCCTCGCATACGGTCGGGCCGATGCGCGCGGCCGCCCGTTTCGTCGCGCGCTGGCTGGACGAGCCCGGCGTGCTCGACCGCGTCGTGCGCGTGCGCTGCGAACTGTTCGGCTCGCTCGCCTTGACCGGCCGCGGCCACGGCACCGACAAGGCGGTGCTGTGCGGTTTCGAGGGTGCGATGCCGGATTCGATCGATCCGGACGCGATCCCGGCCACCTTGAAGCGCATCCGCAGCGAAAAGAAGATGCGCCTCGGCGGCAGGCACGAGATCGCGTTCGACGAAAAGGCCGATCTCGTCTTCAACAAGCGCCAGAAACTGCCCTACCACTCGAACGGCATGCGCTTTTCCGCCTATGCGGCCGGCGACGAGCTATTGGCGACGCGCGACTACTACTCGGTCGGCGGCGGCTTCGTCGTCAATCAGGACGAAGCCGCCGAAGACCGCATCGTCGCCGATACCACGCCGCTGCCGTATCCGTTCCACAGCGGCGACGAACTGCTGGCGATCTGCGAGCAGAGCGGCAAGACGATCGCGCAGGTGATGCTCGCCAACGAAACGTCCTGGCGCTCCGAAGCGGAGATCCGCGCACGCCTGCTGACGATCTGGCACGCGATGCAGAGCTGCGTCGCACGCGGCACGCGTGAGAGCGGCACCCTGCCCGGCGGCCTGCACGTCAAGCGGCGCGCGCCGGCGATGCTCGCCGATTTGCGCGAACGGCCCGAGGCGGCGCTGCGCGATCCGCTGACGATCCTCGACTGGGTCAATCTCTACGCCCTCGCGGTCAACGAAGAAAACGCCGCCGGCGGCCGCGTCGTGACCGCGCCGACCAACGGCGCCGCCGGTATCGTGCCCGCGGTGCTGCACTACTACGAACGCTTCTGTCCGAACGCGAACGAGGACGGCATCATCGATTTCCTCTTGACCGCCGGCGCGATCGGCATCCTGTACAAGGAAAACGCATCGATCTCGGGCGCCGAGGTCGGCTGCCAGGGTGAAGTCGGCGTCGCCTGCTCGATGGCCGCCGGCGGCCTCGCCGCTGCGCTCGGCGGTACCGTCTACCAGGTCGAGAACGCCGCCGAGATCGGCATGGAACACAACCTCGGCCTCACCTGCGACCCGATCGGCGGCCTCGTGCAGATTCCCTGCATCGAGCGCAATGCGATGGGCTCGGTCAAGGCGATCAATGCCCAGCGCATGGCCGCGCGCAGCGACGGCAAGCACCGCGTCTCGCTCGACAAGGTCATCAAGACGATGCGCGAGACCGGCCGCGACATGAAGGACAAGTACAAGGAAACCTCGCGCGGCGGCCTCGCGGTCAACGTCATCGAGTGCTGAGACCGCGCCGTCTTCTCAGCCTCCGGGCCTAGGTCTGCCGACGCCTTGAACGCGCGGTTGAAACGGCCCGGGCCGGTTGTTACAAAGGACATGTGCGAACTGGCGCTTTTCGCTCGCTTAGCGCGTATAGGTCACTGGGCGGTTCCGCGCCGAAGCCCTGGGCTTCGACGACCGGTCGCCGGTCGCTTTCCCACCTGCGTTTTTCATCCGGCTGAGCCTCTCGAGTTCGGCCATCCACGATTACTGGGGATCACCGTAATGAAGAAGATGCTCACGTCGCGCCCGCATGTCGTCACCCGCAAGCGGCTGCTCGCGGCTCAAATCGGTGCGAGCCTCGCGCTGCTTTCCGCCGCTGCGGGCGCCGCCGACCTCGGCAATGTCGACGCGCTGTACCTGTCGCGGCAGCCAGCGCACGTCGCCGCTGCGCCCGTTCCGGCCGGCTATCACGCGACGCTGCAGAGCCAGCTCGGTATCCCGCAGTTCCTGAGCGCCGGCAAAGGCGTGGCGAATCTCGCCGGCTCGTTGCTGCTGGTCGACGACGCGACGCCGATCGCGCGCACCTATTTGAAGGCGGTTGCCGATACCTACCGCATCGACGCGGCGCAGATCGATGCGCTGACCGCCTACGACAAGCAGCGCCTGCGCAACGGCGCCGCGATCGTCCGCCTGCAGAACCGCGTCGACGGCATCGAGGTCTTTCGCGACAGCTTCAACGTACTGATTCACGCGGACGGTACCCTCGGGGTAATCAGTGGCTTCGCGTCCGACGCCAACGGCGATCCTTCGCTGCGCACGTTCGCACGCAATCCTGCGCAATCGATCGCCAGCGCGCTTGGCGATTTCCAATTCGACGCCGCCACCACGGCGTCCTCGTTGGCCGTCTCCGCCGAACGCGACGGCTATGCCTATTACTCGAGCACCGTGAGCGGCGCGAACGGCCAAACCCTGCTGCAGCCGGCACGCGTCAAGCCGGTGCTGTTCCGCCTGCCCGAAGGCCTGGTCGCGGCGCACTACATCGAAGTCGCGGTCGCTGCGGCGGACGGCCGCGAGCAGAGCAACTACTCATACGTGATTTCCGCGCAGGACGGGCGCCTGCTGTTCCGCAAGAACCTGACTTCCGACCTGACCGCGTTCAACTATCGCGTATGGGCCGACACCACCGCACCGTTCGAGCCGCTCGCCGGACCGCAGGGCCGCAATGGCAGCCCGCATCCGACCGGCCTGCCGGACGGTTATCAGGCGCCGTTGACCGCACCGAACCTGGTGACCCTGGTCAACGCGATCAGCGACCCGAACTCGGTTGCGATCAACGATCCGTGGCTGGCCGATTCAGCGACGGAGACCACCGGCAACAACGTCAACGCCTACGCCAACCTGACTGGCGGCGATGCCCTCAATGCGCCGGGCGACTACCGCGCCGATACGACGGCGGCGGCGACCTTCGATCGCAGCTACGACACCACGCAGGATCCGGCGGTCAGCACGGATCAGATCAAGGCCTCGGTCACGCAGCTGTTCTACATGAACAACTGGCTGCACGACTGGTATTACGACGTCGGTTTCGACGAAGCTGCCGGCAACGCGCAAGCCAGCAACTACGGCCGCGGCGGCGCGCAGAACGATGCCCTGCGCGCGCAGGGACAAGACGTCAGCGGCACCGACAATGCCAACATGACGACGCCGTCCGACGGCGGCACGCCGTTCATGCGCATGTACATCTTCAGCGGCCAGGGCGGCGAACGCATCACCTATTCCGGCGGCCTCAGCGGCGAGCCCGCCGGCGGCGTGGGTTCGGCTGGCTTCGGCCCGACCAATTTCGATCTCAGCAACGAACTCGTGCGGCCGGCACCGCTGGACGCCTGCGTGGCGTTGACGAACGCGGGAGACGTTGCCGGCAAGGTCGTGCTGGTCGACCGCGGCTCCTGCGATTTCAACGCGAAGGCGAAGAACGCGGAGACCGCCGGCGCGGCCGGCGTCATCATTGCGAACGTCGTCACCAGCACCAACCCCGACGATCCGCCGGGCATGGCGCCGAGCACGCCGCCGGTACCCGTTGCCATTGGCGTCTTGAGCATCAACTTCGCCGACGGCGAAATCGCCCGCGCGGCCGTGGCCAACGGCAGCGTGAATGGACACCTGGAGCGCGCCTCCGGTATCCGCCGCGACGGCACCATCGACGACGGCGTCATCGCGCACGAATGGGGTCACTACATCAGCAACCGGCTGGTCGGCAATGCGAACGGACTCAGCACCAACCAGGCCGCCGGCATGGGCGAAGGCTTCGGCGATTTCCACGCGATGCTGCTGCAGGTGCGCGCGGAAGACGCGCTGGTTACCGCGACACCGGATTTCACCGGTGTCTATTCGACCGCCGGCTACGTATCGTCGACCTACGTAACCCTGCCCGGACAGATCAACAACGGCTACTACTACGGCCTGCGTCGCTATCCGTATTCGATCGATTTCACCAAGAACCCGCTGACCTACCGCTACATCGTCGACGGCGTCCCACTGCCGAGCGATCCGCCGCCAGCCTTCGGCGCATCCGGCGGCTCGAACAGCGAGGTGCACGCGACCGGCGAGGTATGGGCGAACATGCTGTGGGGCTGCTACGCCTCGCTGCTGCGCGACAGCGATCGCCTGAGCTTCCTCGAAGCCCAGGACCGCATGAAGCGCTACATCGTCGCCGCCTACAAGATGATGCCGGATGCGCCGACCTTCATCGACGCGCGCGATGCGCTGCTCGGGGTGATCCAGTCGCAGAGTGCGCAGGATTACGCGTTGTGCGGCTCGGCGTTTGCGCAGCGCGGGCTTGGCGTGCGCGCGGTTGCGGGCGGTCCGGACGACAATTCAGGAGCGGTGGAGAGTTTTGTCGATTTCACGAGCGACGTGATTTTTGCGGATGGGTTCGAAGTCCTTTGAGCTCTCTAATCCTACATTCTGGACGGTAAGAGTAAGCATGGACTCTTACCGATTAGAAAAATGCCTGATATACCCGACGGATATCTATTTAATAGTTTTACAAAGGGTGATTGCCGCCCAAGTATTTTAAATATGTGCTTACTATAACGCTTTATCAACTGCGCAATAAAAAACGTCGGAATCTTTTCTGACACTCACAGAATATTCAAATCTAGTTCGACTCCCCTGCTTATGCCAAAGTACATATCCAGAATTGCTATCGATTTTGTTTCTAGCGAACAACTTACCATCGTCACCGTAAGGAACCGGAATCATATTTGTCAAGCCTATTCCATCATTGCGCAAGGCATCTCTCGTTAATCCTACTGCAATCGTGTCGTTAATTTCCATACCCTGCACGGCAGCATACATGCACACTCGCTCTCTGCTACATGCGCTTACTACGCAACTTATGAATAGCAATATGCAGACCCTATTTCTTCGGATACGCAAGGTTAATAGCGATTTCATCGTTCCACCCAGTCACTAGTGTGCGGGGCATGTGGGGTTTGGTCCGGAGTTCGCCCAATTACTGCAATTCCAATTAATTGTGCTTCCATCGCACGGCGAAATAGGGGCGTCGCAATGAAACTTCTTGTTCTCTGGCGAAACATCACGCTCTTCGCACGTTCCTGTTGGATCTGCTTCGTGAGGTATTGGATCGCCTTTCTTCAAGTGGTTGTTCGCGTGACCGTAGCAATCGGTATTTGGACCAGCACAGCAGACATACTGATGGTCGGGCGCTACCGCTCCATACCAAGAGTCTATAGGCCTGGAACAGACCCACATTTTCTCAAGACCGAGTGGGTCAATATAGCTTAATGGGTCTTGATCGACATATGCATAAAAATTCAGTCCCTTCGTCGAATTCATCGGATCTTCTGAGATGAATCTTTTCAAGACAGGGCTGTAATATCGAGCTCGGTAGTAATAGAGCCCGACTCCATCGTTTTCACGACCGGTGAATTGGTAAGGATTTGTGCTGCTCCCGGCCGCCTGAACTTCGCCATAGGGCTCGTAGGAGTAGGTCTGCTGAATCGTCCCAGTTGCGTCGGTCAGTCCGACTGTGCTGCCCAACGCATCCGTCAAGAAGTAACGGCGCCCTGAGCCTTCGGTGCGCGCATAACGCTCGTCTATGTTCAACCCCGTGAGGATTGGCCTCGGCGGTGTGGCCAACAACGGGTTGTCATTGACATCCTGCTCCTGAATGGCGTTGTGTCCGTCATAAAGGAAATTTGTAGTTACCACACCTTTTTTCTTTCCGATACGCCGCCCGAACGCGTCGTACTGAAAGCTGGCTATTGTCGTGCTGCCCTGTTGAATCTTGGTCAGGCGATGGCGCACATCGAACGTATACGTGTTCGCTACCGGCGTATTGTTGACGGTCGGGTCGCCGTTCGGGTCGTAGCTGATACCGAAACCGTTGGTCTGAGTCTGGCGATTGTTGAGATCGAAAAGGTTTGTACCCGTAGTGGCCGCCGGTAGAAAGTCCCCGCCAAAGCTTCCGGCACTGACGCGTTGGCCGCCCGGATCATAGGTATACAGAACGGTCGTGACGAAGCCGAGACCCCCGCTGCCAGTACCGAACGGCCCGTACGACATCGAACTGATCTGACTCGCTGCATCGTAGCTATAGCCCTGAGCGATGTTGCCCGGTAATGCAATGGTTGTGCGACGATCTGCATCATCGTACGTAAAGCTCACAGTCTCTGTACTTTGGACGATGGACGTCAGGCGATTCGCATCGTCGTAGGAATAAGTGATAGGCGACTGGCTCGCCGCCGTCATCTGCGTGCGTCGACTGGCGACATCGTAGATGTAGCCAACAGTCCCTTGCGGGGTCTGCTCCAGCGTGAGCCTGTCTAGACCATCATAAGTACGATTGATCGTGCCAGATACCGAGTCGTCGGCAAGCAGTAAACGATTGCCAGCATCGTAGCTCGTGGCGACAGTGCTGCCATCGGCGTAGGTCGTCAGCGTGCGTCGATCCAGCACATCGTATTGGTACTGCGTTTGCTGACTCTTGCGATCGACATAGGTCAACGCATTGCCCATGCCGTCGAACGTCCATGATTCCGATTGATTCAACGCATCGGTACGCGACGTACGGCGATTGCGACCATCGTAGGCGTATTGGGTTGTGCCGCCATTCGGATCAGTCACGCTGAGCAACTGGCCATTCGCATCGTAAGTCAGCGTGGCACTTTGGCCCATCGGATCGGTCGTAGTGACCTTTCGACCCATCGTATCGAAAGTCCACAAGGTCTTGCGACCAAGAGGATCGACTGTTCCAACGTTGCGGCCCAGTCCATCGATATAGAACGTTGTAGTTCTGTTCAAAGGCTCAGTCACGCTGCGCAGATCGCCGGTCGGGTCGTAGTTGAAACGAGTGGTATTCGACAGTGCGTCGGCGGCTGTGACCAGCTGGCCGGCTGAGTTGTAAGTATAGGTTCTTGAGTGCGACAACGGATCTGTCCACGACAACCGATTTCCCAGCGCGTCGTAAGTGAACGTGGTGATCTTGCCGCGCGGATCCGTATAGCTGGCCAAACGGCTGAACTGCGGCGTGTAGGTATAGCTTTCAACGACCAAATTCGCCGTCCCCGCCAGGCGCGTGCGCTGGGTGATATTGCCGACACCGTCGCGCTGAAACTCGGTACGCCGTCCGAGCGGATCGACAAGCGCGCTCAGAAGGCCGCTGGTGGGATCGCGCTCGTACGTCGTCGTCTGCGCCAACGACGTCCCGTAAGCGCGCGTGACCGACGCCTTGTAACCATGCGAGTCATACGTCACGCGTTTTATATGGCTGCGTGGATCGGTCACGTCCGTCTGCGTGACCTTGCCGGTACCATCGAGTGTGTATGCAAAGTGATACACCGCGCCATCGGCCAGGGTTTGCTGCGAGACGCGTCCATTCGCGTCGTACACGTTCGTGACGATCGTAACGCCTTTGCGGTTGGTGATCGTCAGCATCCGGCCGGCGCTGTCGTACGCGTAATCTTCGTGCAGGCTGTCGGGATAGGTGATCCGGGTGAGATAACCCGCCGCCGAATAGGTATAGCCCCAGGTACGTCCGGCGACATCCTCCATCTGCGTAATGCGGCTGGCGCTGTCGTAAGTGAAGTCGATGTAGCGGCCGCCGGCGGCGGTCAGCCGGGTGATCTGGCCGCTGCTGCGGCTGACCGTCACGGTATTGCCGACGCGATCCTGGATCGCATCCAGCGTGCCGTAAAGAGAAAATACGTAGCGTGTCCCGTTCTTTTTGGTGACGACGTACTTGCTCGGATTTTCATACGCAAGGATCGCGCCGTAAAAATCCGATGCCGAGTCGTTGTGTAGGGCAACGACCTCGGTGTAGCCCGTACCCGGCGATGTCCGGTTGAAACGGACGAAGGAGCCGTCCGGCAGGATAAGGTCATACTTCTGGTACTGCTGGCCGTTGAGGACTGGATCGCGCAGATACATAGCGTAACCGTGGTTCTGGCCGTAGCCAAACGCGCGCCCCGTCGGATCGCCGGGCCTGTAGGTACGCGTAACCTCGAGCGGGACGATTCCGCGCGCGCGAACGTCCTGCCGATCGAGGACGAATAGACCGCTTTTGCAGTCCACCGGGTCGCCGCCCGCTTCGGTGTTGGCACCGCCGTTTCCGTCGCCGGACCCGCTAGAGGGATCATCAGGAACGTTGGGCGGCGGATCGTTGCCGGCTGGCGGATCATTGCAATGACCGTCCGGCGGCGGCGCATCCGGTGGCGGCGGCGGATTGCCGGACGTGAACATGAAACCGATCGACTCGTATAAAGCGACGCCAGCGTCCGGCACCACCTGTGCGGCATCGTCCGTCACCTGGCCATTGCCATAGATCTGCCAGCCACGCGTATCCGTGTTGTACGACCAGAAGTTGACGCGAGTTCGGACTGCAAGTCCCGATTCGTTCGGGTAATGCACGGTGATGCCCGATGTCGTGCCGGGCGTCAGGCCTTGCACGATCATGCCACCCGGTTGCACGCCGACGAACACCGGTGCGTTTTCCGGGAACGGAAACGGCATGCGATCCAGCGGCATCGGCACCAGCGCGATCTTGGTGACGAGTTTTCCTTCGCGATCACGCAACACGGCGCCTTTCGGTATATGGATTTCCATGCCCGGCACGGTCGATGTGGTGACCACGGTATCGGCGGCTATCGGTGATGGCAGATCGACCCAATCGGACTGGATGATCTTCGGCAGGTAGATCGGCGCAACCTCGGTGTCCTTGCCGGCCTGGACATTGACGCCGATGACGAAGTAGCCGTATTGCGTCGTCGCGCCGTCGCCGGCGCTGCGACCGTCCACGATCAGCTCCTGCTGCCCAGGTCTGAGGCCAGTGAGCACGAACTCGCCGTCGTTGCCGGTCTGCGCGCTGATCGTGCCGATCGACACATTGACGTTTGCCAGCGGCAGATCGTTCTGGCGCAGCACGATACCGGTGACCGCCGTGCCGCGGGCGCGCACGGCGCGAGCCACGCCGCCGGGCGCCAGACTGAGCGGCGCCATCGCTTCATTGCGGCGCAACGCCAGCGCATCCGGCAATGGGCGGCCCGTACGCCAGTTCCCGTTGCGATTGATTGCGGACGGTTGCCAGCGCTCGTCGTCGGCCGTCGACGTATCACCGCGGACGATCGCCGAAGCGCCGACAGCAACCATTGACGACTTCCCTGCACTCGTCGAACGCAGGTATCCATTCTGCGTCGGCGTCGAATCGTCTGTTGTCGCTGCGTGCGTGGTCGCGTGAGGATCGGCCGGCGCGGCCGCAAGCGTCGCGGTGGTGAACCCCATCGCGGTCAACGGCACCGGCACGCCGTGTGCGTTGCTGACCCCTTTGACGAAGACGGTATAACGGGTCTGCGGAAACAGATCGCCGCGTGGAACTACTGAGACCGTTCGACCGTCGTCGAGCAGCGTGACAGCGGCAGCAACGGCCCCTGCCGGCCCCAGCAACGTCACGCTTTCGCCATTCAATGACTTCGCGTCGATCGGCACATTGAAACGCAACGACAGCCTGGCAGAAGGCGCTACATCGCTGGCACCATCGTGCGGCGATGCGCTCTCCAGCGAAGGCACGAGTGCAGCGGAGCTGGCTGCATCCAGGATCGACACCATTTGGGAGACCGAGCGCGCGCTCGACGTCGGCTCCGCCGCCGATGCGCCGAGCGGAAGCGTAGCTACCAACCCTGCCAGAAGAACGCCGAGCCACCCCGCTCTTTCCATCCGCTTCGTGCTCATCGCCGATCCCCTCGATGCGTGCCCGGAATTCCTAACCTGATAACGACGATCCGCTGGCGATTTCATAGCGTCCTCGTCACCGTCAACGTGGCCGCTGCTCCATACGATGGGTCCACGTACACCGTATAGGTTCCCGTCGCTGGGAGACTTGGCAGCGTGAAGGTGTAACTCGACGTCGGTGACGCGCTGCCCACGCTCGTGCCATCAGGCGCTCTGACCGTGATTGTTACGGCTTTGCCAGTGGGCGTCGTACTGATCGACGTTATCTGCAACGTGGCTGCCGTTCCCAATGTCCCAGCGAACGTTATTAGTTCGTTTTGACCCGAGCGAAGTGTGAGATTCAAGGGTGTGTTCGACACAAGCGTGCCTGTCGCATCCGCCGTCAGCGTTGCCGTCAGGCTCATCGTCGCCGCGCTGTTGGGCACCACCACGACGCTGTAGATGCCGGCGATCGCGCTCGGAATGTCGAACTCGCAGCCACCATTGCTCGTATAACAGTAGTTCGAGTCCTGATAGCTTCCATCCGGCTTGTACAGCGTCACGTTCGCGTACGTCACCGTCGCCGGCGTGAACGCTAGGTTGGTCAGTCCGAGCCCCAGGTTCTGACCCGCCGTCGCCGTGAACTGGAAGAAGATCGGTTGGCCCGTCGCACTCGTGCTGAGGTTCACCGCCGATCCGCCCGTCGCAACGCTCGATGTGCTCAACGTCGCCTGCAGCGTCGCCGAGGCTCCGTAGTTCGGATCGATGAACACCGCATACGTGCCCGTCACCGGCAGGCTCGGCAGGTTGATCGCCGCGCCTCCATTGGAGACCGATACCGTCGTGCCGACCTGAGTCCCGTCCGGCCTCAGCACCTTCACCGACATCGACGCCGCCGTCGGCGTCGTCACTGCATTGCCGATCACGATACCGACAGTTTGGCCGGCCGTGCCGCTGAAGGTCGGACGGCCGTTCTGACCGGCGCGCAAGGTCAAGCTCAAGGGCGTGTTCGGCGCCAGCGTACCCACCGCATCCGCCGTCAACGTCGCCGTCAAGCTCATCGTCGCCGCGCTGTTGGGCACCACCACGACGCTGTAGATGCCGGCGATCGCGCTCGGAATGTCGAACTCGCAGCCACCATTGCTCGTATAACAGTAGTTCGAGTCCTGATAGCTTCCATCC
>Ga0247776_10000046_pt1 | contig 37531 bp, 40 predicted proteins | sample UWRJL199509C5_FD_179912 | JGI IMG/M metagenome (GOLD analysis project Ga0247776, IMG submission 179912) | Plant litter microbial communities from Arlington Agricultural Research Station in Wisconsin, United States - UWRJ-L199-509C-5 | ecosystem: Environmental > Terrestrial > Plant litter >...
CGCTGCGTGTAGTGATAGGGATTGACCAACGCGAGCAACAGCGCCTGCACATAGATCATGCGTGCACTCGCGCCGCCGGCATGCGCCGCGTCCTCGACCGCGCGCTCGTCCAGCCGCACCGAGGCCATGAAGCGATAGACATCGTGCAAGGTCTGCCAGGCTCCCGAGGGCGGCGTCTGGTAGAGCAGGTAGGCCTTGACCAGGTGTTCGTGGCCATGCAGCAAGGCACGCGTTCCGGCCAGCGCAACCTGCTTGCTGCGCAGGAAACCGACCGCGCCGTTCGGCGCGCACAGGTCGATCAGCGCGATCCGGTAGCCGAGCGCCAGCTCGCGCTGGAACTGCAGCGCGAGCTCGCCCAAGCCGGCCTTCGAGGCCGGCAGCGGGAAGGTCGAGCCGAGAATCTGCCGCTCGGTCGATGCGGCCAGCTGCAGCGCCGGCGTGCGCAGGATCTCCAGCGCGTCCAGTCGCTGCACCGCATCGACGCGCTGGCGGTTCAGCTGCTGCAGCCCTTCCAGCAATCGCTTCGCCGCGCTGGCGAAGTTCGCCATCGGCAGCGCCTGCACCCAGGCGCGCAGCGCGCGCGCTTCGCTGGCGAATGCGCCCGTGCCCGGTGCATGACGCTCGGGCAAGGCACTGGTCAGGCGGCGATAGGCTTCGCTCACGGGTTCTGCCGGTTCGCGGCGGCGGTGTCGCGCAGAAGTATAGAACGCGCGTCGCCGGCCCGTGCACGCCATGAAACGGACGCGGCGCTGCCGCTACACTCGCTGCATGAGTGCCACGCCGCAAAGCAAGAATTCCACATTGCGCCTGCTCGCCGGGCAGGCGTTCAGCCGCGCCGCCGGCGCGCCGCTGGTCGAGGGCAATACGGTCGAACTGCTGGTCGACATCCGAGCCAACTACGACGCATGGCTGAATGCGATCCGCGCGGCGCAGCACGCGATCCTGTTCGAGAACTACATCTTCCGCGACGATGCGCTCGGCCATGAATTTCTCGACGCCCTGGTGGCACGCGCCGAAGCCGGCGTGAAGGTCTGCGTGCTGCGCGACTGGCTCGGCTGCCTCGGCCAGTCCTCGACGCGCTTCTGGAAGCCCTTGATCGCAGCCGGCGGCGAAGTGCGCGTGTACAACCCGCCGCGCTTCGCCAGTCCGTTCGGCTGGCTCTCGCGCGATCACCGCAAGCTGCTGGTGGTCGACAACACGATCGGCTTCATCGGCGGCATCTGCGTCAGCGCCAAATGGCTCGGCGACGCGGCGAAAAACATCGAGCCCTGGCGCGACACCGCGGTCGCCGTGCGCGGCCCGGCGCTGCGCGACCTGATCCATGCGTTCGCCGATGTCTGGGCGCAGCTCGGCGAGGCGCTGTCCGACGCGATCCTGCAGGCCAGCGATCATTGCCTGCCGGCCGGCCAAGTCGATCTGCGCGTCGTCGCCGCCGTGCCGAACACGGCCGGCCTGTATCGCCTCGACCAGCTGATCGCCGGCATGGCGCAGACCAACCTATGGCTGACCGACGCGTATTTCGTCGGCGTCGCGCCGTATGTGCAGGCCTTGGTCGCCGCCGCTCGCGACGGCGTCGACGTGCGGCTGCTGGTGCCGGGCACCAGCGACATCCCGGCCGTCGGTGCGCTCTCGCGTGCCGGTTATCGGCCGCTGCTCGAGGCGGGCGTGCGCGTGTTCGAATGGAACGGTTCGATGCTGCATGCGAAAACCGCGGTCGCCGACGGCCGCTGGGCGCGTGTCGGCTCGACCAATCTGAACATCGCCAGTTGGATCGGCAACTGCGAGATCGATGTCGCTATCGAGGACGAAGCCTTCGCGCGCCGGATGGAACAGCAATACCGCGACGATCTGGAGAACGCGACCGAGATCGTGCTGAAGATGTCGCGGCGCGCGCGCAAGTCGGCACGCTCCGCCGGCACCCGCGCGGCCGACGGCCGCCCCCTGCCACGCGCGCAGGGCGGCAGTTCGGGACGTGCTGCGGCCGGCGCGTTGCGCCTGGCCAACTCGATCGGCGCGGCGATCTCGAACCGACGCGTGCTCGGCCGTGCCGAAGCGGGGCCGCTGCTCGCAGCCGGTGTCGCCCTGTGCGTCGCGGCGGCGCTGGCGGCGGTGTGGCCGCGTCTGATCGCCTGGCCGTTGGCCTTGCTCGGCCTGTGGATCGGCGCCAGCCTGATCGCGCGTTACGTCAGCGTGCGCAAGCAGAAGGATTGAAAGCGCGCATGTAGATCTGCCGCGCGTTCAGCCACTACGCGCGTCGAGCAACGGCTGCAGCGAAAGGCGCCAGATGTTTTCGTTGCCATTGTCCCATGCCTGCAAGCGCGCGAGATCCTGCTCTGCCTGCGCGTGTGTGCGCGGAAACGTCGTCGGCTGACTGCACGTGCTGCTGAAATACAAAGTGCGGCGATCGGCGCCCAGATGGACGCCCCAGGCATCGTTGCGCGCATTGATGCTGTCGCCGAGATCGACCGGCGTGCCCCAGGCATCGCCGTCGCGGAACGCGATGAAGAGACGGTCGTGCGCTGGATTCGACGGCGTATTCGCATCGAACACGAGGAACGACTCGTCCGGCGCGATCGCCGGATCGAGTTCATGAGTACCCGGCGCCTGCAAGACCACGTGTGCAGGTTCCAGGTAGCGGCCGTCGCGATACTGCGCGCGCAGCAGATGGAACTCGCCCGTCGCTGCGTCCGCTTGCTGGTAGTACAGGCTGCCGTCGCCGGCGATGCTCGGTGCGTAGGTCTTCGGACTGCGATTGATCGCGTCGGGCAGGCGCACGGGATCGCTCCAGCCCTCGCCGTCGCGTTCGACACGCCAGAGATTGCCGGCATCGCGCAGCGTCGAGTCGCCCGCCGGCGCCGGCCGGCTCGACGCGAAAACAAGGAACGAACCATCCGGCGCCATCGCGGGATCGTGATCCAGCCATTGCCCGGAGAAATCGGCGATCGACGGCGTCGACCAGGCGCCGTGCACGTGATGCGAGACCAGGATCTGCGCATTCGGCCATTGCGCGCGGTCGAAGTAGACCGTATCGCCGTCGGGTGCGAACGCGGCGCAATCCTCCTTCGCCGGACCGGCGATGACGCCGGGGGCGAATACCTCGGGATTGCCGAGCGCCGGCCACGCCGCATCCGCGGACATCGACGCGATCAATACGGCGCAGGTGGCGCCGCGAACGAACCAGTTGCCGGCCATCGGTAAGCCCACGGATTCGCGGCGAGCGCAGCGAGCGCGCGCGCAAGGACATCGGATGCACACACTAGCGATTGCAGCGTCCGCGATGGACGTGCCATCAGTCACGCGCGCGCCTGCGCGTCGAAGTTGCCGCTCCCGGCACGATGGCGCACACTTCGATACGCCCTCGCGCGCCCGCAACAAAGCCGCCGGCCCCAGCTCGCCTGACCCATGCCCGATTTCGACGACAACCCGATCGCCGCGCGCGAGGTCTACACGCCCTCCGCGCTGACGCGCTTCGTGCGCGACCTGCTGGAAGACACGCTGCCGCTGATCTGGATCGAAGGCGAGATTTCCAATTTCGCCAAGCCAGCCTCGGGCCATCTGTATTTCACCCTGAAAGATGCCGGCGCACAGGTGCGCTGTGCGATGTTCAAGCCGAAGAGCACCTGGCTGCGCTTCAAGCCGGGCGATGGCTTGCGCGTGACGGCGCGCGCGCGGGTCAGCCTGTATGAGGCACGCGGCGAGTTCCAACTGATCGTCGAGTCGCTCGAGGAGGCCGGCGAAGGCGCTCTGCAGCGCGCCTTCGAACAGCTCAAAGCCAAGCTCGCCGCCGAAGGTCTGTTCGAGGCGTCCACCAAGCGCGCGATTCCGCGCTGGCCGCGCCGCATCGGCGTGATCACCTCGCCGACCGGCGCCGCCGTGCGCGACGTGCTCAGCGTGATCGCGCGGCGCTTCGCGCTGGCCGAGGTCGACATCCTGCCAGTGCCGGTGCAAGGCAAGGAGGCGCCGCCGGCAATCGCGCGCATGCTCGAAGCCGCCTCGAAGGCACGGCGTCACGATGTGCTGCTGCTGACCCGCGGCGGCGGTTCGCTGGAAGACCTGTGGGCGTTCAACGACGAAGCCGTCGCGCGCGCGATCCGCGCCAGCACGATTCCGGTCGTCAGCGCGGTCGGTCACGAGATCGATTTCAGCATCGCCGATTTCGCCGCCGACCTGCGCGCGCCGACCCCATCCGCCGCGGCCGAGTTGCTGGTGCCGGACCAGCGCGAAATCGAGCGTACGCTGCAACGCGAACTCGCGCGCCTGCGCCAGCGCATGCACCGCATGCTCGAAGCGCGCGCGCAGCGACTCGACCACCTGCTGGCGCGCATCCAGTCGCAACGCCCGCAGGCGCGCTTGGCACGTGCGCGCGAGCGTCTGCTCGGCTTGCAGCGGCGCCTGCTCGAGCGTGCCGTCGGAGCGCGCGAGCGTCGCAGTTCGCGCGTCCTGCAGTGGCGCACGCGCCTGCTCGCGCAGCACCCGGCGGTGCGGCTCGCGCGCGATGCGACGCACGCGGGCGCGCTCGACGAGCGTCTGCGCAGCACGATCGTGCGTACATTGGAACGCCGCCGCGCGCGCCTCGGCGAACTCGCGCGCACGCTGCATGCAGTCAGCCCGCTGGCGACGCTGGATCGCGGCTACGCTATCCTGCTCGAACGCGATTCGGGGCGCGTCGTGCGGTCGGCGGCGCAGATCGCGCCGGACTCGAACCTGCGCGCGCGCCTGGCCGATGGCGAGATCGTGCTGCGCGTCGCCGACGAATAGTCGCCGCCCGCACGCCTGCGTCCGCAGCGCGATGCGCCACGCCGCTGCAGGCTAATGAAAATCGTTAGCCCCGAATACGGACTCCCGCGATGCGCCGGGCGCCGCGCGCGCCCAGACTCGAACGCACATGGAAACCGGCCACGGCTGGTGAGTGCTTCCAGGTCCGCGGCTTTCCATGGCCGCCGGCCCGTCAGATCGAGGTAATGCGCCATGAAATGGGAAACCCCACAGGCTGTCGACACGCGCTTCGGCTTCGAAATCACGATGTACATTTCGACCCGCTGAACGCAACGCTCGCGGCGCGCCGTCAGACGCGCCAGCGCGTCTTCGGCGCGCCGATTTCTTTACTGATACCCAAACTCTGACGCCGGCCATGCGCATCCACGTACTCGGCTCCGCCGCCGGCGGCGGCTTTCCGCAATGGAACTGCAACTGCCGCCAATGCAGCGGCGTCAGAGATGGCTCGATCAACGCGCGCGCGCGCACGCAGTCATCCCTGGCGATCAGCGGCAACGAGGTCGACTGGCTGCTCTGCAATGCGTCGCCGGACATCCTGACCCAGCTGCGCGCGTTTCCGGAGTTGCAGCCGGCACGTGCGATCCGCGACACGGCCATCCGCGCAATCCTTTTGATGGATGCGCAGATAGACCACGTGACCGGCCTGTACATGCTGCGCGAACATCGCCGGCCGCTGGAAATCTGGTGCACGAAACCGGTACGCGAGGATCTCGAACGCGGCAATCCGCTGTTTGCGCTGCTGAAACACTATTGCGGCGTCGACTGGCGTCCGATCGCGCTCGACGGGGCAGCCTTTGGGATTTCCTCCGTGCCGGGCCTGCGCTTCACGGCACTGCCGTTGCTCAGCAACGCGCCGCCGTATTCGCCGCATCGCGACCATCCGGTGCCGGGCGACAACATCGGCCTCGTCGTCGAGAACCTCGACGACGGCAAGCGCCTGTTCTATGCGCCAGGACTCGGCGAGATCGAACCGCCGATCGAAGCGGCGATGCGCGGCGCGCACTGCGTCATGGTCGATGGCACCTGCTGGACCGACGATGAAATGATTGCGCTGAGCCTATCGAAGAAGCGCGCACGCGACATGGGTCACCGCGCGATCAGCGGCGCCGGCGGCATGCTCGAATGGCTCAAGGATCTGCCCGCATCGACACGGCGCATCCTGATCCACATCAACAATACGAATCCGGTGCTCGACGAGAACGGCGCAGAGCATGCGCAACTCACCGCCGCCCGCATCGAGCTCGCCTACGACGGCATGGACTTCCGCTTATGACCGCACGAGCATGGAATCGCGAGGAATTCGAGACGAAGCTGCGCGAGAAAGGCGCCGCCTACCATATCCATCATCCGTTCAACCGCATGCTCAACGAAGGGCGCGCCAACCCTGCGCAGATTCGTGGCTGGGTGGCGAATCGCTACTATTACCAGATCTCGATTCCGATCAAGGATGCCGCGATCCTGTCGAACTGCCCGGACCGCGCGGTGCGGCGCGAATGGGTGCAGCGCATCCTCGATCACGACGGCTACGGCGATGATCCCGGCGGCATCGAAGCCTGGGCTCGGCTCGGCCTCGCCACCGGCCTCACGCGCGAGGAAATCGAGGACCAGCGCCATGTGATTCCCGCGCTGCGTTTCGCGATCGATGCCTACGTGAACTTCGCGCGGCGCGCGCCCTGGCAGGAAGCGGTGTGCTCGTCGCTGACCGAGCTGTTCGCGCCGAAGATCCACAAGGAACGTCTGGCGAACTGGCCGGAGTTTTATCCGTGGATCGACAGCGAAGGGCTGCAGTATTTTCGCAACCGCCTCTCGCAGGCGCGCCGCGACGTCGAGCAGGGACTGGAAGTCACGCTGGACTATTTCCGCACGCCCGAGCAGCAGCAGCGCGCGCTCGACACGCTGCAGTTCAAGCTCGACATCCTGTGGACGATGAACGATGCGATGACGCTGAAATACGGCGTCACGGAGGCCGCATGAACGACACAGCATCGAGCGATACGGTCGATATCGGCGTCGCCAGCGTGCCGCGCGTCGGCCGCGGTTTCCGCCTGCAGTGGGAACCGGTGCAGGATGCCTACGTGCTGCTGTATCCGGAAGGCATGGTCAAGCTCAACGGCAGCGCCGGCGAGATCCTGTCGCGCTGCGATGGCGTCAAATCCGTCGCGATCCTGGTCGGAGAACTCGAAGCGCGCTTCGGGCAAGGCGGACTCGAGCGCGACGTGATCGCGTTTCTCGATCTCGCACGTGCGCAGCGCTGGGTGGAGATCGCATGAATGCTCTCGTCAATCCGGCAGCGCCGATGCCGCCGGGCCCGCCGCTGTGGCTGCTCGCCGAACTGACCTACGAGTGCCCGCTGCATTGCGTGTTCTGCTACAACCCGGTCGATTTCGCCAAGCGCGAAGACGAGCTGTCGACCGACGACTGGCTGCGCGTGCTCGGCGAAGCGCGTGCGCTCGGCGCCGTGCAATGCGGTTTCTCCGGCGGCGAGCCGCTGCAGCGCAAGGATCTGGAAATCCTCGTCGCCGAAGCGCACCGGCTCGGCTACTACACCAACCTGATCACGTCGGGCATCGGTCTCAACGAGACGCGCATCGCCGCGCTGCAGCGCGCCGGGCTCGATCACATCCAGCTGTCGTTCCAGGACTCGACGCGCGAAGTGAACGACTTCCTGTCCTCGACGCGCACGTTCGATCTCAAGCGCAAGGCGGCCGAACTGATCAAGGCGTACGGCTACGAGATGGTGATGAACTGCGTGATCCATCGCATGAACATCGATCACATCGACCGCATCATCGAGCTGGCGGTGGAGATCGAAGCCGATTATCTGGAACTGGCCAACACGCAGTTTTATTCCTGGGCGCATATCAACCGCGACCAGCTGCTGCCGACGCGCGAGCAGCTGACGCGCGCCGAGGCGATCACCAACGAGTGGCGCGCCAGGCTCGGCAAGAAGATGAAGCTGTTCTTCGTCGTGCCGGACTATTACGAATCGCGCCCGAAGAAATGCATGAACGGCTGGGGCAGCGTATTCCTGACGATCGCTCCGGATGGGGTCGCCCTGCCTTGCCACACCGCGCGCATGCTGCCGGGCCTCGCGTTTCCGAACGTGCGCGAAATGAGCGTGCGCGCGATCTGGCAGGATTCCGAAGGCTTCAACCGCTACCGCGGTACGAGCTGGATGAAGGAGCCGTGCTCGAGCTGTCCGGAGCGCGAGAAGGATTTCGGCGGCTGCCGCTGTCAGGCCTTCATGCTGGCGAACGATCCAAGCCTGGCCGATCCGGTCTGCGACAAGTCGCCTCATCACGCCGATTTGCTCGCGACGGTCGCGCGCGCGCAGGTGCCGCGCGACGAGGTCGCCGCACTTCCGCTCATATTCCGCGGGCGCAAGGAATCACTGAAGCTCGAGCGGCAGTTCTGAGCGCGCTGCGATGAGCGCAGCGAGCGACCTGGCGGATTTGCATGCTCTGATTGGCGCGCCGGTCGAACCGGTGCGCTTCAAGGCGCACGATCTCGATCCATCGACCAACCCGCTCGATGATCTAGACACGTTCGTCAACGCACGCTGGCGTGCGAATCATCCGCTGCCACCCGATCGCAGCAGCTGGGACTGCTTCACGATCCTGCATGAGCGCTCGCTGCAGATCCAGGCGGAGATTGCGTTCGTCGCCAGCGCGGCGGACGAACGCAGCGACGCCGAGCGCGTCGTCGGCGACTTGTGGGCCAGCGGCATGCGCGCGACGGACGATTCGGCGGCGCGACGCCTGCGTGAGGAACTGCAGCGCATCGAAGCGCTCGAAACGCCTACGGCGATCGCTGCCTACCTGTGCGAACGACACGCACGTGGCTGGCCGCTGCTGTTCGCTTTCGATGTCGAGGCCGACTTCGACGATCCACGCGCGAACATCGCATGTATCCGTCAGGCGGGTCTCGGCCTTCCGGATTGCAGCCATTATCTCGACGCGGGTGCGGTCGCATTGCGCGAAGCCTATGCCGTGCATATCGCTGCGCTGCTGCAGTGGCAGGGCTTCGCGGCGCCGCACGCAAACGAACGGGCGAGGGCCGTGCTTGCGTTGGAAACGCGCCTCGCTGCGGTATCGACGCCGCGCCGGACGCTCGCGCGCGACATCGAACAACGTCAGCGGCGCGTCGCACTGGCCGACGCGGACCGTTACGGCGGCCCGTTTTCGTGGAGCGCCTTCTTCACCGCGCAAAATGTCGCGCCGCCGGTACATTTCTCGCTCGCGATGCCGGCGTTCCATGCCGAATGGGCGGCGCTGCTCGTCGGGACGACGCCCGAGAGCTGGCGCGCCTACTTCAGCGTTCACACGATCGACAGCCTCGCTGCAGCTATCGGCGGCGAACTCGCGCAGCTGCAACACCACTTCTACGGCGACATCCTGCGCGGACAGAAGCAGCCGAAACCGCGTTGGAAGCAGGTACTCGAAACGATCAATGCGCATGCGGGCGACGCGCTCGGCGAACTGTATGTCACGCGCACGTTTTCGCCGGCGGCCAGGCAGCGCGCCGACGATCTCGCGGTCCGGCTGCGCCGTTCGTTGCGCACGCGCATCGATGCGCTCGACTGGATGAGCGATGCGACGAAGACGCGCGCGCTGTGCAAGCTCGACGCGCTGCGCGTGAAGATCGGTCATCCCTTGCAATGGCGCGACTGGTCCGCGCTCCCGACTACGGACGAGGATTGGCTCGGCAATCTGCTCGCGCTGCGCGCGTTCGACCACCGTCGGATGCTGGCGAAACTCGGGCGCCCGGTCGACGCCGACGAATGGAGCATGCCGCCGCAGACCGTCAACGCCGGCTACGATCCGCAGCGCAACGAAGTGGTGTTCCCGGCCGCGATCCTGCAGCCGCCGTTCTTCGACGCCGACGCCGACGACGCGCTGAACTACGGCGGCATCGGCGCGGTCATCGCGCACGAGATGACCCACGCGTTCGACGACCAGGGCAGCCGTTTCGGCCCTGACGGACGCTTCGAAAACTGGTGGAGCGAACTCGATCGCGAACGCTTCGACGCCGCCGCGCAGCGGCTGGTCGATATGTTCGACGCGATGACGATCGCCGGCGGCGAGCACGTCGACGGACGCCTCACGCTGGGCGAGAACATCGCCGATTTCGGCGGGCTGGCGATCGCCTGCGACGCGTTGGGCCTCACCCTCGCCGACGACCGGACTGCAGACCCGATGCTCGATGGCTACGACCAGCGCCAGCGCTTCTTCCTCGCTTGGGCGACGCTCTGGCGTCAGAACCTCGCGCCGGCCGAGGCGCGCACGCGATTGCGCGTCGACCCGCACGCGCCGGCCGCGTTGCGTGCGAACGCGGCGCCGTCGAACATGGCGGAATTTGCGCAGGCGTTTGCGTCGGCGCGCGACGGCGGCCTGCCCCGCACGAACGAGCGGCACGTGCGCGTGTGGTGAATTTCGCGGGCGCGCGGCGTTGTTGGTGCCTGGTATTTCCTGGTCCGTGCTCGCCGACTGCGACGTCATTGCCGTGGAAGCGGGAGGCGCTTATCGGCAGCGAATACCGGTCATCCACCGGCTGCTGGCAACGCTTCGAGATGGATTCCCGCTTGCGCGGGAATGACGTCGACAGGGTTGTACGGTCGTAAGGCCGAGGGGCGCGCGCGCCAAGGATGGCGCGGCTGATCGATTCCGCAAGCGCACGCGGCCATGCTTGGTCGAGGTTCAGCGGCTCACTCGCTGTCGAAGTTCAGCGATTCACCCGCTGGCGCGACCCTCAATCGTCGTCCCACAGCGACGCTTTCTTCGCCCCCGACGACGCGCGTTTCGCCGGCGCGTCGCCCGCGGCTATCGCGCGCCATACCGCGAGCGCATCGCGCGTGACTGCGACATCATGCACGCGCACGATCATCGCGCCCCGCTGCACGGCGATCAGCGCCGCGGCTGCCGAGCCCGCTGCACGATCGGCAGGGCTCGTCTGCCCGGTCAAGCTGCCGATCATCGCCTTGCGCGAAAGTCCGACCATCACGGGCGCAAGTTCGGGAAAGCGCTCGAGTCCGCGCAGCAGCGCCAGATTGTGCTCGAGCGTCTTGCCGAAGCCGAAGCCGGGATCGATCAGGATCTTCTTCTTGTCGATGCCGGCCATCTGCGCGGCGAACAGGCGCTCGGCGAGAAAACGATGCACGTCGGCGACGACGTCGTCGTAATCGGGTGCGTCCTGCATCGTGCGCGGCTCGCCTTGCATATGCATCAGGCAGACCGGCACGCCGAGGGCGGCGGCGGCGTCGAGAGCGCCCGCGCGGCGCAGCGCATGGACGTCGTTGATCAGTCCGGCGCCGGCGGCGACCGCGGCGCGCATGACGTCGGGCTTCGACGTGTCGATCGAGAGCGGCACCGATGTCTGCTGCGCCAGCGCGGCGATGACCGGCACGACGCGCGCAATCTCCTCGTCGACGCCGATCGCATCCGCACCGGGCCGGGTCGATTCGCCGCCGATGTCGAGCAGGTCCGCGCCCTGCTCGACCAGGCTCATCGCATGCGCGATCGCCTGCGGCGCATCGATGAAGCGGCCGCCATCGGAGAACGAATCCGCGGTGACGTTGACGATGCCGCAGATGCGCGCGCGATCCAGCGCGAGCGCGCGGCCGTTGCAATCGAGTGTCGTGAAGATCAAGGCGTCTGCGCCTGCTCGAAACCGTCGCTGAAGATTCGATCGAGAACCTCGGTGACGATCTGCACGGTATCGTTGGCCGCGTTCGCGTCGGTACCGTTCGCGTCGATCGAAATCGTGGCGGTCAGCGTACCGGCGACGCTCGGGCCGACGAGCGCGCTGATCGTCAACGGTGCCGCAACGGCGCCGGACGGCAATGCGGCGGCGTAGTCGCAGCCGACGATGTCGCGGCGGGGCACGCAGGTCCAGTCGCCGCCGCCGAATCCGGCGAATGTGGTGCCGGCGGGCAGCGCGAGCGTCGCCTTCACGGCGGTCGCGGCAGCGGGGCCTGCATCGGCCGCCTCGATCGCGTAGACCAGGGTCTGGCCAGGCGCGACCGGATTCGGCGCCGCGGTCGCGCTGACACTCATGTCGGTCTGTTCCGCATCGCGGCAGTTGTAGCACACCAGTGCGAAATCCTGATCGGTATCGTCGCCACTGTTCGGCAGCCCGTCGGAATTGATGTCGGCAGCGAGTACCTCGATCGCCACCGCGCCGCCGTGCTGCGCCGGCTGCAGGAATACGGCCTCGGTATTGTTCTTCGTATCGGCGCTGCCGCCGGCGACCGACCAGCCGTCGTTGTCGAGCGCATTGCCGAGGTAGGTCGTGGCGCCTGCGACGACGCGCAGATCGAGATCGTTGTTCCACGCCGGCGTCGAACCGCCGAGGCCGTGGCCGGGCGCGTCGGTCCACACCAGCATGATGCGGATCGGCTGCGACGGATCATCGGCCTGGTAGCTATGTGTCCATGCCTCGCCGGTGTTGTCGAACACGGTCGTCTGGTCGACGTACTGCACGCTCTGCGGCGGTGCGAGGACCGGATCGATCTGCAGGCGTCCCCAGCCCTGCTTGCTGTCGAACAGATGCGTCATCACATGGCCGTCGGCATCGAGATGCCCGGTCAGATTCTTCGCCACCGCGGTGAATGCAGCCTTGATCAAGGCCGGGCTCGGATCGTTGCCGAAAACTCCCCGGTAGTACTGCACGAACAGCGCCGAAGCGCCGGTCACGTGCGGCGAGGCCATGCTGGTGCCGCACATCAATTCGTAGCCGGTCGCACTTGCCGAGGAATCGACGTCGCAACCGGGTGCGACCAGTGCCGGAATGCTGCGGCCGTCGAGCGCAGGACCGTGCGCGCTGTTCGACGACAGATCGTCGATGTCCGGGTTTTGCAGGGTCGGCGAATCCTGCAGCCAGGTCGAGCCGATGGTGAAGAGATTCTTGCCTTCGTCTGGCGTGCCCTGCGAACTGGTGCCGCCGTCGCCATTCATGAAGGACAGCACGTAGTGCAGCGGCTGGTCACCCGCGCCAGCGGGATCGGCATCGCGCACACCGACGTCGACCTGACGCGTATCGTCGTCGTAACCGAGCGCAATGCCCGACGGGCCCCAGCTGTTGCCGGACATCACCGCATGGTTGCCGACCGAATCGGTCATCAGCTTCAACATGCCGCCGGCCTGCGTGAACGTCGGATCGTAAAGCTGCTCGATCAGGTTCGCGCCAGGCGCCATGCCTAGGCCGCGCAGGAATCCATTCGACGTGCTCACGCCCGAACTGCCGTCCGCGGCGATGATGCCCGCCGTGTGCGTGCCGTGAGGATCGCTCGCCGAACCGCCGCAAGTGTCGCCGCTGCAGGCCAGCATGCGATGGACCAGGTCCGGGTGCGTGTCGAAAATGCCGCCGTCGACATCGGCGACGATTACACCAGCGCCGTCGACGCCGATGCCCTGCAGATAGGCAAGGAAGCCCGGGAACGCGAAGTGGTCGCCGTCGACGTTGCCGGCGCTGACCTGGTCGCTCATTTCCCCACGCAGTCCGCCGTCCTTCGGCACCGGCTGGAGGCTGTAGACGCCGGCGACCGCGGCGATCTGCGCGAAGCTCGTGCCTGCCGCGCGCAAGCGGATGGAAACGAAGTGACGGTCGATGAGGCGTGTTCCGATGATGTCCGCGCCAAGCGTCCGGAGCGCCGCTTCGACATCGTCCGCGCCGCGATAGATCGTCGCGCGCGCCTCGATCGTGGCGGCCCCGAGTGCACGCCAGCGCGGCAGAACCCGGTACGCGGGCAGGAAATCGCCGCTCCAGCGCGCTGCACTGCGCTTCGCGGCGCCTGCAAGCGCAGCGCGGCTGCCCCACACCACGTAGGTGAATGGCGCGATGTACTGCACGGGTTCGACCCCGGCAGCGCGCAGCTGATCGAGCGCGGACTGCCGCAGGGGGCCCGTGTACTGGATCAGGCGCAGATCCTTGTCGTCGTCGCGCGACGCTGCCAGGCGATCCCAACCGGCCGCAGGCAATGGCGGCGTCAGCCGCGGGTCGAAGCGCAGACCGCCGAGATCGAGCACGAACGGCTCATCCGGCACGGCCACCGCCAAGCCGGCTTCGCGCAGGCGTTCGAGCTGCTGCGGATCGATGGCGAGCCATTGAAAGCGGCCGTAGTCCGACGCGCTGACGGCGCCGAGCGTGTGCTGAAGCATTGCCTGCGTGGCATCGACGCGTACCCAGGCCGTTCCCGGCGGGTTGTCCGCGGCCGGCACAGCGGCGGCAGCGGCCGTCAGGACGAGTGATAGAAAGATCCGTCGAATTCGCATGCAAAGCTCCCCGTCGACAAACGACCTCGGCGCCGTAAGGGCGCCCGCGACGGGAAACCATGTCTCCTGGATTCGGATCGACCAGCGCTTCCCCGCCGGCATGCCGTGCGTCGCAACGCATGGCAACCGAACGATACGCCATTGCACCCTCGACGGGTACGCGGCGATCGGCGGCTTGGGGAGTGTGTCAGAGGCCGCAGTCGGTTTGCACCGGCGCGCGGCCTAGCAGGGCTCAGCCTTGGCGGTCGGTGTCGTCCAGCTGCACGCGCGGCTGCGTCGCCGGGCCGCCGATCGGGCTTTCGCCGCGGCTGCCGCCATTGCCGCCGGAGCGCGGCTTCGGATCGCGCCAATCCTTCGGCGGACCCGGTTCGCGGCCGGCCATGATCAGCGCGATCTGATCGCGATCGATCGTCTCGTACTGCAGCAGCGCCTGCGCCATGTTCTCGAGCTTGTCGGCATGGGTCTGCAGAATTTCGCGAGCGCGCTTGTAGGCGCGATCGATGACACCGCGCACGACCTCGTCGATCTTGCGCGCGGTTTCCTCGGAGACGTGCTTGTGCTGCGTCACCGAACGGCCGAGGAAGACTTCGTCTTCTTCGTCGGTGTAGGTCATCGGGCCGAGTTCTTCCGAAAGACCATACTTGGTGACCATGTCGCGCGCGAGCTGGGTCGCTCGCTGGATGTCGTTGGAGGCGCCGGTGGTGACCTTGTCGTCGCCGAAGATCAGCTCCTCGGCGACGCGTCCGCCATAGAGGCTGGCCAGGCGGCTCTCGAGCGAAGTCTTCGAATGGCTGTAGCGGTCCGTTTCCGGCAGGAACATGGTCACGCCGAGCGCGCGGCCACGCGGAATGATCGTCACCTTGTGCACCGGATCGTGCTCCGGCACCGACAGGCCGACGATCGCATGGCCGGCTTCGTGGTACGCGGTCAGTTTCTTCTCGTCGTCGCTCATGATCATCGAGCGGCGCTCGGCGCCCATCATGATCTTGTCCTTGGCGCGCTCGAAATGATCCATGCGCACGTCGCGCGAGTTCTCGCGCGCGGCGAACAGCGCCGCCTCGTTGACGAGGTTGGCGAGGTCGGCACCGGAGAAGCCCGGCGTGCCGCGCGCGATCGTCAGAGGCTCGACGTCGTTCGACATCGGCACCTTGCGCATGTGAACTTTGAGGATCTGCTCGCGGCCCTTCACGTCCGGCAGCGGGACCACGACCTGGCGGTCGAAGCGGCCAGGGCGCAGCAGCGCCGGATCGAGCACGTCGGGGCGGTTCGTCGCGGCGATCACGATGACGCCCTCGCTGCCCTCGAAGCCGTCCATCTCGACCAGCAGCTGGTTCAAGGTCTGCTCGCGCTCGTCGTGACCACCGCCGAGACCGGCGCCGCGATGGCGGCCGACCGCATCGATTTCGTCGATGAAGATGATGCACGGCGCATGCTTCTTCGCCTGCTCGAACATGTCGCGCACACGCGCAGCGCCGACGCCGACGAACATCTCGACGAAGTCGGAACCGGAAATCGAGAAGAACGGCACTTTCGCTTCGCCGGCGATCGCCTTGGCGAGCAGGGTCTTGCCGGTGCCCGGCGAGCCGACCATCAGCACGCCGCGCGGAATCTTGCCGCCGAGCTTGGTGAACTTGGACGGATCGCGCAGGAACTCGACCAGCTCGCTGACTTCCTCTTTCGCCTCGTCGCAGCCGGCGACGTCGGCGAAGGTGATCTTGATCTGATCCTCGCCCTGCAGCTTCGCGCGCGAGCGTCCGAACGACATCGCGCCGCGGCCGCCGGCACCGGCCTGCATCTGGCGCATGAAATAGATCAGCAGCCCGATGAAGATCAGGATCGGCACCCAGTCGAACAGGATGCGCAGGAACGGATTGAGACTCTCGGCCGGCAGCTGGCGCGTTTCGACGTTCGCCTTGGCGAGCAAGTCATACAGACGGTTGTTGCCGTCGATCGGTACCACCGTCGACACCGATGTACCGTCCTTCAGCTTGGCATTGGCCTTCATAGGATTGTCGGCGATCAGCGTTACCGAGGCGATGCCACCATTGCCGACCTGCTGCGTGAACTCCGAAAACGGCACATCCGACGGTTGCGTCGTGCGCGGATTGAAGCTCTGGAATACCGTCAGCAGGACGATCGCGATGATCACCCAGAGCAGCAGATTCTTGACCATATCGTTCATGGATTGCGCCTGATCACTTCTTCCAGCTAGCCGCGCTTGCCAACGGCCAGCGCATACACTTCCGGACTTCTCGCCCGCGAAGCTTTCGGTTTACGGATGCTGACGCGCTCGTAGCCTGTGCGCAAGCGCCGTACGAATTCGTCGAAACCCTCGCCCTGGAACAGCTTGGTCAGGAACGCGCCGCCTTTGCGCAGGTGCGCGGCGGCGAATTCCTCGGCCAGCTCGACCAGATGCATCGAGCGGGGCTGGTCCACGGCGTTCATGCCGCTGAGATTGGGGGCCATGTCGGAAAGGACAAGATCGACCGGCACTTCGCCGAGGGCCTGGCGCAGCTGTTGCAGCACGGCGTCCTCGCGAAAATCGCCATGGATGAATTCGACGCCGCCGATGCCCTGCATCGGCAGGATGTCCAGCGCGATCACGCGCCCCTTGTCGCCGAGCCGCTCGCGCGCCACCTGCGACCAACTGCCGGGCGCGGCACCCAAGTCGACGATGACCATGCCCGGCTTGAGCAGGCGGTCGCGCTCGATCAGCTCCTCCAGCTTGAACACCGCGCGCGAACGCCAGCCCTCGGCCTGTGCGCGCTTCACGTAGGGGTCGCTGAAATGTTCCTGCAGCCAGCGGGTGCTGGATTTGCTACGCGGCATGGTCCTGCACGCGACCGAAGGCCCGCCATCGAGAAGAGGAGTGATCGTGCATGATACCCTGCACGGCCTGCGCCGCCGTGCGCGGCCCGTCTCCATTCGGTTTTCGTTCATGCCTCCAATCAATACCCGGCCGCCCAAGGGCGCCCGCCCGCGACCTGCCACCAAGCGCGGCAGCGGCCGCCCGCCCTCCGCCAGCATCCGCGCCAGAAACCAGCGTGAAAAAGCCGCGCCGGTCGACCGCCGCCCGCGCCGCGTGGCTCCGGCGCGCGTGGAAGCCGCCCCGCGCCCGCTGAGCGCCTCACAGAAGCGCTATCTGCGCGGCCTCGCGCACGATCTGAAGGCGGTCGTCCTGGTCGGCCAGAAAGGCATCACGCCGGCCCTGCTGCAGGAATTGTCCGGCGCGCTGGACTACCACGAACTGATCAAGGTCAAACTCGCCGACGACGACCGCGAGGCACGCGCCGCCTCGATCGAAGCGATCGTCGAACACTCCGGCGCCGAACTGGTGCAGACGATCGGCAAGGTCGCCTGCTTCTACAAGCGCAATCCGGACAAGGCGCAGTTCACCCTGCCGAAGTAGCGTTCGACGTCATGCAATTCACCCAGGATCTGCCCGAAGGCTATCTGTATTTCCGCGCGTCGGGAACCGACTCGGTCACCATCGTCGACCGCGTGGTCACGCGCAGTTTCCTGCTGGCGCCGGACCGGCTGGTGGAAGACTGGCCGGTGACGAGCGCCGATCAGTTCGATCTGGCCGCCGTCGACGCGATCGCGGCGCTGAATCCCGAAGTCGTGCTGCTCGGCACCGGTGCGCGTCAGGTCTTCCCGCCGCGCGAGGCGCAGGTCGCGCTGCTGCGCCGGCGCATCGGCGTCGAAGTCATGGACAACGCCGCGGCGTGCCGCACCTACAATCTGCTCGCCGGCGAAGGCCGCCGCGTCGTCGCGGCGATCATGCTCGCTTAGCCGCTGCGCCGCGTCGCTCGGCCAGCCGGAAAGCACGCGGCGAGACGCCGAAAGCCGTCTTGAACGCGCGGCTGAAATGCGCCGGATCGTTGAAGCCGCAGCGCCAGGCGTTTCGAAGACGCAGTCGCGGTCGTGCAGCGGATCGATGAAATCCGCCCGGCAGCGTTGCAGCCGCCGGCGCAGGACATAGCGCATCAACGAGCTGCCTTCCCCCTCGAACAGCCGGTTGATGTAGCGCGAGGAAAGACCGACGCGCGCGCGACGACGGCAGCCGACAGCAACGAATCACCCAGGCACTCCTCGACCAGCGCCTTGACCGCGAGCAGCGATTGTTCGCTGCTGCGGCTGAGTTCGTGGCGCCGCGGGCCAAGCGCGGCGAGGCTCAACGCGAGCAGGTCGAGCGCATGCGCGGACAACGCGGCCGACTCGCGCACGCCGAGCCACGGCGTCTGCCGGGCCGACATCCGAATGAAGTTGGATGCGACGGCGCCGAGTCCGCGGCGTCCCGGAATACGGCGGGCAGTGAGCGAGTCGAGTCCGGCCACGCGCTCCCTCAGCAGGCAGCGCGGGATCACGATCAGCTTGGCGAACGCGTGCGGGCAGCCGACGCGATGCCAGCGCGTCGCGTCGTAGAGCGTCATGTCGCCGGGTTGCAGGTAGGTTCGCGCCCATCCTGCTGCAGCCGGTACTGGCCGGACAGCAGGATCACCGCGAAATAGGCGTCCTGCCCGACGAGCTGCGGCTCCTGCCGGCGGCGCGTCAGCGATATCGCGTGCGAGCGGATCGACGACAGCTGCAGATCACGCCACGGCGTGATCGTCATTTCCTTGAACAGGCTGCCGTCGCCCGGTGGCGTTATGTCGACATTGGCGTATCCGCGGCCGATGACTTCACGCAACCATTCTCAGCGGCGCGCGGGCTGCACGTCGGCGGTGGACAGCGTGATCGTCCGTGCGGCGGTCACGCCATCCGCTTCATCCTGCGACGCTGCGACTGTGCCCATGCCGACCTCGCGCGATTCCGGATGCCTACCATCCGCGCCAGGTCCGTTGCGGTCAGCTGCTCGTTCCTCCTGGTGCATTCCACCTTCTACAAGCGTGGCGGATGATCAACGCACCGCCGCGATCAGGACATCGGGATCATGCACAGCAATCCCGGCCATGCGCGCAATGTCGTGCTGCTCCGCGGCGCGTGCTTGTGGATCGTCGCAGCGCTGATCCTTGCCTGTGCATGGTCGGCCTCGGCTTCAATGTTGCGCCGCTCGGCGAAATCTTCCCAGGCAAGTTCACCCGCGTGCGTCAGGCGCATATCGATTTGCTGCTGATGAGCGCCCTCATCCTCGGCTTCTACGCAGCGCGCATCCCGCTGCCCTGGCATGTGCGTTGGGCGATGGTGATCGGCGCGTTTACCAACTCGAGCCTGTTCCTCCTGACGGCCATCTTTCCTTCGCTCGAGCCGGGAGCGGCATCGCAGGGCTTGTTCGCTTCGACGTTCTCGGTCTACGAAGTGTCCAGCCTGGCGCTGACCCGCTATGGCTTCGGCCGCGCCGCGATGATCATCCTGCGCACGACGTTTCGCATCGTCAACTGAGTCGACCCTCGCGCAGCGACGAGCGCCTTTGCTCAGCCGCCCCGCTCAGCCGGCATCCGCGCGCGGATTGCGATCGTCGTTGGCGAGCTTGCGCAGGCGGCGCAGGCCGTCTTCCTGGATCTGCCGCGCGCGCTCGCGCGAGATGCCGAGGTCGCGGCCGATCTCGGCGAGCGACTGCACCGGCGTGCCGTCGAGGCCGAAACGCCGCTGCAGCACGATGCGCTGGCGCTCGCCGAGCTCGCCGATCCACTGGCCGAGGCGTTCGCTGCTGATCGCCGCGTTGGCGTTGCCCGCGCTTTCCTCGGTTTCCTGGATGTGCCCGATCAACGCGCGCTCGCCGGCTTCGATCGCTGCATCGAGCGAACCGACGCGCTCGCTGACGCGAAACAGTTCGGCAACGTCCTGCACGCTCTTGCCGATCGCCGCGGCAATCTGTTCCAGACTCGGCGGTGTGCCGAGACGCGCGGACAGCTCGCGCTCCGCGCGCAACATCTGTGCGAGTTCGCGCAGCACGTGCTGCGGCAGGCGCACGGTGCGGCCGTGGTTCATCACCGCCGACTGCACCGCATCGCGAATCCACCACACCGCATACGTGGAGAAACGCAGCCGCCGCGCCGGGTCGAATTTCTCCACGGCGCGGATCAGGCCGAGATTGCCTTCGGCGATCAGATCCATCAGCGCGACGCCGCGACCGACATAGGGCCGTGCCACCGTGACGACGAGGCGCAGGTTCGCCTCGATCATGCGCCGGCGCGCCTCGCCGTCACCGCCTTGGATGCGTTCGGCGAGCGACCATTCCGTCGCCGCGTCGAGCAGCGGCGTCAGGCCGATTTCGTTCAAGTACGCATTCGCGGAACTGCGCGCTTCCTCGTCGTGCGGCTCGATCGCATCGACCAGATCGAGGATGTCTTCGGGCGGCGAGTCGGAGGCGGGAGGGATCGACGAAGTCACCGGTGAAGCTTAACGCCGCGCTGCCTGCTTAGACACCGCCGCGACGATTCGGTCCAGCCGATCAGCGTCGCGGCAGGTAGTCGACCGGATTGGCCGGCTTGCCGTTCTTGCGGATCTCGAAGTGCAGCGAGTCGCGGCTGGCGCTGCTCGATCCCATCTCGGCGATGACCTGTCCGGATTTCACATGATCGCCTTCCTTGACCAGACGCTTGCGGTTGTGGCCGTAGGCGGAAAGGAAGCCCGGACTGTGCTTGACGATGATCAGTTCGCCGTAGCCGATCAGACCGTTGCCGCTGTAGACGACGGTGCCGTCCGCTGCGGCGCGCACCGGATCGCCGGCTTTGCCCGCGATATCGATGCCTTGCTTGGTCTGGTCGCCGGACACGAAACCGCCGATGACCTGTCCGTCGGCCGGCCAGCGCCAGGCGACATCGCCGGAAACGTTCGCACTCTGCAGCGGTGGCGGCACGACCGCCGCAGCGGGCGCGGCGGCATCGACCGGCTTCGACGCAGGCGCGGACGCGAGCGGCGGCGGCGGCGACGTGATGGGCGGGGCGGCCGTCACCGCAGTGGGCGGCGGCGTGGCAACCGCCGGCTTTTCCATGACGTCCTCGAACGGCGGCGGATTCGATCCAGACGGATTCGATCCAGTGGGTTTTGCCACCGCAGACGGCGCCGCGGCCACGGCAGGTGCCGAGGCAGCCGGGCGTGAAGATGCCGGGCCCGCGGCTACGGGCCGGCTGGCGCCGCTCTGGGACTTTGCGGCGAGGCGCAAATCCTGCCCGGCGAAGATCGTGTAAGGCGCGCCGATGCCGTTCCAACCGGCCAGATCGCGATAGTCCACGCCGTGCCGGAACGCGATGCTGTACAGCGTATCGCCGCGCTGCACCTTGTAGGTACCGCCGCCCGGTTGCGCTGCCGGTTTGCCCTCGGCACGCGGCGGCGGCGCGCTGCGCGGCGCGTCGAGGCTGCGATCCTCGACCGGCGCCGGTCCGGTCGAGGCACAGCCGGCGAGCGTTAATACCGCGACCAGCGTTGCAATTTGCCGAAAGGTAAAATATCGTTCCATAACAATATTTTATCTGATGAACTTGAAGTAGATGATAGCAGCCGCGATCAAGATCACGATGGCCCATCCGATCCATTCGATCCAGCGATGCAGCGCCGCTTCGGCGCGCTTGCCGCCCAAGCGGATGACGCCGGCCAGCAGGAACACGCGCTTGCCGCGACCGACCAGCATGCCGGCCACGAACGGCAGCAGCGGCATGCCGACGATGCCGGAGGCCCAGGTAAAGATCTTCAGCGGCACCGGCACGAAGCCGGCCAGCACCAGTATCCAGAACGCGTTCCATGGATGCGCCGTGACTTCGCCGCCGAGCCGGGCAACCAGTTCCTCGATGCGTGGCAGCCAGCCGATATCGGCCAGCACGGGCCGCAGCGCGTCGAACGCATAGTGGCCGAGTGCATAGCCGACCAAGGCGCCGAGCATCGAGCAGACCAGACTGACCGTCGCGTAGCGCGCCCAACGCCGCGCCTGCGCCAGCACCATCGGCGCCAGCATGATCTCCGGCGCGACAGGAAAGATGATCGCTTCGACGAAGCTGAGCACGCCGAGGTAAAGTTCCGCCTTCGGATGCGCAGCCCACTTCAGCGCGCGCTCGTAAAGCGGCCGGAACAAATTCATCGTGCGGACTCCCCGGTTGCCGGCTCGATGCTCACCCGGTGCCCCCGAGCAGGGGCACGAAGCTGACCGCACCGAGTGATTCGCGCACCCAGCCGTTTTCGTCGGCGCGCACGCGCAGCAGCGTCTGCCGGCCGGCCGGGCCGACCGGCGCGACGAGGCAGCCGTCCGGCGCGAGCTGGTCGAGCAAGGCGGTTTCGAGCTCGGTGCCGGCGGCGGTCAGAATGATCGCATCGAACGGCGCCTCCTCCGGCCAGCCGAGACGGCCGTCCGCATGACGTGAGCGCACGTTCGAGATCGCCAGCTTGCGAAACAGCCGGCGCGCGTTGCGCAGCAGCTCGTCGATGCGTTCGAGCGTGTAGACCTGCTCGACCAGCTGCGCGAGCACCGCGCATTGATAGCCCGAACCGGTGCCGACTTCGAGCACGCGCCGCGGCAGCTTCGCCTCGATCAGCGCGGCGGTCATCCGCGCGACGACCCATGGCTGCGAAATCGTCTGGCCCTGGCCGATCGGTAGTGCCGTGTCTTCGTAGGCGCGCGAGGCGAGCGCCTCGTCGATGAACAGATGGCGCGGCAACTGGCGTATTACGTCGAGCACGCGGCGGTCGTGGATGCCTTCGGCGATCAGACGTTCGATCAGGCGATCGCGCGCGCGCTGCGAGGTCATGCCGAGCCCTCGCGTCGCCGGGTCGCGCCGTGAGAACAAACTCATGCGGTGACACTCACGCCGTTCTGCCTCATGCGGCGTCGCCGAGGCCCGGTTGCAACGCGGCCACCCAGCCGCCGACCTTTTCCAGCGCCTGGTAGCGCGTCAGGTCGACATGGATCGGCGTGATCGACACGTAGCCATCGCGCACCGCATTGAAGTCCGTTCCCGGACCGTCGTCCGCGGCCTCGCCGGGCGGACCGATCCAATAGATCGGCCGACCGCGCGGATCGGTCTGCGCGACGCACGGTGCCGAGCGATGGCGCTTGCCGAGGCGCGTCACCGCCAGCCCGCGGATCTCTCGCCAGGGCCGATCGGGCACGTTCACATTGAGAATCGTATCCGCCGGCAGCGGATCGATCAGCAGGCGGCGCATCAGCAGCAGCACGGCATCGGCGGCGCTGTCGTAGTGCGTTCCCTTGTGGTCCCTGGTCGCCAGCGACACCGCGATCGCCGGCAGGCCGAGGAAGCGCCCTTCCATCGCGGCCGAAACGGTGCCGGAATAGATCACGTCGTCGCCGAGATTGGCCGAATTGTTGATACCGGAAACGACGATGTCCGGTTCGTGATCGAGCAGCCCGGACAAGGCCAGATGCACGCAGTCGGTCGGTGTTCCGGCGACGCGCCAGCGGCCGTCGTCCTGCCGGACCGCGCGGATCGGCTGGTCCAGGGTCAGCGAATTGCTGGCGCCGGAGCGGTCGCGGTCGGGCGCGACGACGGTGACGTCGCCGACCGCGGCCAGCCGATCGGCGAGCACGCGGATGCCCGGTGCGTCGACACCATCATCATTGCTGACCAGTACTCGCATGCGGCTTCCTGCGCGGTGCCCGCCGCACGCCCCGATGCGTGGCATCGGTCGCGGCGGGCAGCGGGGTGTGGACGCAGAATGATAGCGGATTCATCCCATCGACCGCAGTCGCACGGCACCCGCGAACCTTGCGACCGCGACCGGCTTGACGTTTCTGCTAGCCTCCCGGCATGAGCTCGAACAAGGACATGCCGGACGACGCGCGCCTGTTTCGCGAAGCGATCGGCCGCGTGCGTCCGCTGAAGGAATCCCCGATTGCGGCACCGACCGTCGTGCGGCCGGCACCGGTGCCGACGCAGGCGCTGCTCGACGAAGCACGCGTGCGCGACGAACTGCTGACGCATCCGTTCGACGCCGCCCTGCTCGAAGGCGGCGACGAGATCGCTTATCTCAAGGACGGCCAGCAGAAGCGCCTGCTGCAGCGGCTGCGCCGCGGCCAGTTCAGCGTGCGCGCCGAGATCGATCTGCACGAGATGACCAGCGCCGTCGCGCGCGAGGCGATCCGCCAGTTCCTCGACGAGAGCCGGCGCAACGGCGAGCTGTGCGTGCGCATCGTGCACGGCAAGGGCCTGCGCTCGAAGGCGCACGGTCCGGTGCTGAAACAGCTGACCGACTCGCTGCTGCGGCATCGTGCCGACGTGCTCGCATTCACCTCGGCGCGTCCCGCGCAGGGCGGTACCGGCGCAGTCATCGTGCTGCTGCAGCGCGCTTGAGCTCAGCCGTCGTTGTTCTTCATCGGGCGTGCACGCGGATAGTTGACCCAGACCACCGTCGCGCCGCGCTGCCACGCCCATTGATTGACCGCGGCGATCTTGCCCGCATCGACATCGCTGACCATGGCGCCGTCGTGGCCACGCACGATGCGCTGTGAGGTTCCCGCACACGCCGACAAGCCGAGGCAGACGACGATTGCCGCACTGATGATCGCTGGCGATTTCATGACGACCTCCCGCAGAGACGCGGAACGACGCGACGATCGCATCGGCCGCAGCGCCACTATAGGCGTCTGGGCAAGACCGCGCAGCGCATTGGTCGCCGGAATCGGGCGTTTGGCCGTATCAGGCCACCGTGGCCTGCCAATCGCACAATTCCCGCAACATCGTCGTCGCAAACGATCCGGCGCCGAGGCGGAAATCGAGCGCCAGCACGTTGTCGGACGGCCAGGCGTGCGCGAGGTCGTCGATCGGCAGGCGCAGCGAACGGCGTTCCTGATTCAAGCCGACCCGCTGCAGGCCATTAGTGAGCGTGACAAGCGATTCGGCGGCGGCCCACTCCAGCGCGCGCACCGCTGACGTGCTGCGCAGTTCGCCGGCGCCCCACAACGGGCCGGTAGGATGGATATCGCGTTCGGTCAGGCGCCGCGCAAGCTCGTCGTTGAACGCTTCGGGGCCGAAGATCGCGTGCGAGCCGGCGAGCATCCAGACTTCGCCATCCAGCGCGCCGTCCCAATCGCCGCGCTGGACGCGACCGGCCAATACCGCGTTGAACACTTCCGAACGCGCAGCCGACAGCGCAAAACTGCGCTGGTGACGCGGCATGCGGCGGCCGCCGAACAGGGCCTCGGCCAGCGCAAGATTCTGCCCGTCGCGCCCGAAACGCTGTTCGCCGAAATAGTTCGGTACGCCGCGCGTGCGGATCGTCTCGATGCGTTCCTCGGCCACGGCGCGATCGCCCTGCAGATCTCGCAGGCGGATCCGGAAGCGATTGCCGCGATGCGCGCCGCGCTTCAGCTTGCGATCGTGCCGCGTCGCCGACAGCACGTTCACGCCGGGAATCGCGAGCGCTTTCCAGTCCGGATCGGCGCGGCCCGGCATCTGCACGGTGAATGCCTGACGGGTGACGGCGTGGCGGTCCTTGAGCCCGGCAAAACCGACCGCCATCGGTGCGACACCGGCCGCATCGGCGAGCTGGCGCGCGACCCATTCGGTATTCGCGCCGGTTTTCTCGATCCACAGAAACGCGTGCTCGCCCTGCCCGCCGGGTTCGAAGCCGAGGATTTCCTCGACCTCGAAATCGGCAGGCACCGCGCGCAGCCTGCCCGTCAGCGGCGGGCCGCCATGCGCATACGGCAGGCTGTCGCTCACGAGCGCGGATCCAGCTCGACCCGGCTGACCAGTTCACGCACCGCCGGATCGTCCGCACCCACCGTCACCGCGGCGCGCCGACGCTGCAGCAAAACGACCGCGAACGCGGCGATGCCTTCGCCGCGCCCGGTGAACCCGAGCGTCTCGCTGGTCGTCGCCTTCACGCTGACATCGCCGATGTCGCAGCCGAGGTCTACCGCGAGATTGCGCCGCATCGCCTCCACGTGCGGCGCGATCTTCGGCCGCTCGCACACGATCGTCAGGTCGGCGTTCGCCAGCGTGTAGCCGCGCTCGGTCATCAAGGTCGCGCAGTGCAACAGAAGATGGCGGCTGTTGACGTCCTTCCAGCGCGGGTCGCTCGGCGGGAAATGGATGCCGATGTCGCCGAGCGCGAGCGCGCCGAGCAAGGCATCGCACAACGCGTGGATGACGACGTCGCCGTCGGAATGCGCGACCAGACCGCGCTCGTGCGGAATCGCGACCCCGGCGAGCACGACGTGGTCGCCGGGGCCGAACGCGTGGATGTCGATGCCTTGTCCGATGCGCATTGGGGAGCCGGGATTCGGGATTGGGGATTGGGAATTCGGAAAAGCGGGTCTTGATTGAGCCGGTGTCGATGAAGGTTGGATGTGCGGGGATCACGGACAGGCGTTTGGATTTTCCAAATCCCCAATCCCCAATCCCGATTCCCGGCTCAACAGATACTCCGCCAAAGCCAGGTCCGCCGGCGTCGTCACCTTGATATTGCTCTCGTCGCCTTCGACCAGCAAAGGGTGCCTGCCGATGCGCTCCATCGCCATCGCCTCGTCGGTGATCGCGACACCGTCGCGTTCGGCTTGCGCGAGCGCCGTGGTCAGCTCGCCGCGGCGGAACATTTGCGGCGTCAAGGCGCGCCAGCGCGCTTCGCGCGGTTCGGTCGCCACGACACGTGCCTGCGCGTCGCCGAGTTTCAACGTATCGCGCAGCGGAGCCGCCAGCAGCGCGCCGCCCGCTTTGCCGCCGGCGTCGATCAGGCGTTCGATATCCTGCGTGCGTACGCACGGCCGCGCCGCATCGTGCACGAGCACGAAGGCATCGTCGGCGACTTCCGGCGGCAACGCGCGCAAGCCGGCCAGCACCGAGCCGCTGCGCTCGCCCGCGCCGCTCGTGGTCAACAGCGGCTTGTCAGTCAGCGCGCGCACGCCGGACCAATGCGGATCGTCGGCCGCCAGCACGAGCATCAGCCCCGCGATGCTTTCGCAGGCGGTCAGCCGCTGCAGCGTCCAATGCAACAGCGGTCTGCCGGCCAGCACGACATACTGCTTCGGCAGCTCGCCGCCGAAACGCGCGCCACGGCCCGCAGCGGGCACCACGCACCACAAGCGCTCAGTGGCCGCCATCGGCCTTGTCGTCTTCGCCGCTTTTGTCGGCGTTCTGGTCGACGACCTGATAGAACGTCTCGCCCGGCTTCAGCAGGCCGAGCTCGGAGCGCGCGCGCTCCTCGATCGCCTCGTCGCCGTGCTTGAGATCCTCGACCTCGGCCGACAAGGTCTCGTTGCGTGCTTTGAGCTTTGCGTTCTCGCCTTTCTGCGCGGCCACCTGATCGCGCAGCCGCCACACTTCGTGCAGACCGCCCTGCCCGGTCCACAGGCGTACCTGCAGAGCGATCAGCAGGATCAACAGGATCAGGGCGACGTAGCGCAGCACGCGCGTGCCGCCTCAGCCTTTGAAGTGCGGAAGATTCGGGAACGCATCCTTGCCCGCATAGCGCGCGGAAGCTCCCAGCGCTTCCTCGATGCGCAGCAGCTGGTTGTACTTGGCGACGCGGTCGGAGCGGCACAGCGAACCGGTCTTGATCTGCGTCGCCGTGGTCGCGACCGCGAGATCGGCGATCGTGGTGTCCTCGGTTTCGCCGGAGCGATGCGAGATGATCGCGGCATACTTCGCCGTGTCGGCCATCGCGATCGCATCCAGCGTCTCGGTCAGCGTGCCGATCTGGTTGACCTTGATCAGGATCGCGTTGGCGATGTGCTTGTCGATGCCTTCCTTGAAGATCTCCGTGTTGGTGACGAACAGGTCGTCGCCGACCAGCTGCACGCTCTGGCCGAGCTTGTCGGTCAGTTTCTTCCAGCCGTCCCAATCGCCTTCGGCCATGCCGTCTTCGATCGTGAGGATCGGATACTTCGCGCACCAGCCGGCGTAGAACTCGATCAGCTGTTCCGGCGACAGCACCTTGCCTTCGCCGTCGAGGTGATAGGCGCCATCTTTGAAGAATTCCGAGCTGGCGACGTCGAGGCCAAGATAGATTTCGGAGCCGATCTTGTAGCCGGCCTTGTCGACCGCCGCGAGGATCGTCTCGATCGCTTCCTCGTTGGACTTGAGGTCCGGTGCGAAGCCGCCCTCGTCGCCGACCGCGGTGGCGAGGCCGCGCCCCTTCAGCACCGACTTCAGCGCATGGAAGATCTCCACGCCCGCACGCAGCGCCTCGGCGAAAGTCGGCAGGCCGACCGGCAGCACCATGAATTCCTGCATGTCGACGTTGTTGTCCGCATGCGCGCCGCCGTTGATGATGTTCATCATCGGCACCGGCAGACGTGCCGCACGCGAGCCGGCCAGGTGTTTCCACAGCGGCTGGCGATGCGCTGCCGCGAGCGCATGCGCGTTCGCCAGCGAGACGCCGAGCAGCGCATTCGCGCCGAGCTTGCCCTTGTTCGGCGTGCCGTCGAGCGCGATCAGTTTCTCGTCGAGGCCACGCTGGTCGTTCGCATCGAAACCCTTCAACGCGGCGGCGATCACCGTATTGACGTTGGCGACGGCGTTGCGCACGCCCTTGCCGAGATAACGCGTCTTGTCGCCGTCGCGCAGTTCGACCGCTTCGCGCGAACCGGTCGAGGCGCCGCTCGGTACCAGCGCGCGACCGAACGAGCCGTCGGCGAGCGTGACTTCGGATTCGAGGGTGGGATTGCCGCGCGAGTCGAGGATTTCGCGGGCGTGGATGGTGGCGATGCTGGTCATTGGATACTCATCGGGAGGACACGAGAAAATCGGCAACCGGTTCGAGCTTCACCGGCGTGAAGTTTTCGGCGACGGCTTCGCGCATGCGAGCATCGGCAAGCTCATCGACCGGTTGCAGGAATGCATTGGCGAAGACATCGGCACTCGGCCACTGCGCATAGCCGTACCAGAGGCCATCGTCGCCTTTGTGCAGCCGCGAGCCCAACGACCCGCGCTCTTCACGCAGACGCGCGGTGATGCTCGACCATGCCTCGACGAATTGATCGTCGCTGCCGGGGTGCACGCGCCAGCGATACAGCACGATCACGCGAGGCAGGGGCGCCGTCATGCCTGTTCGATGAATCCGGAGCGCTTGCCGATGCGATCGAGCTCGATCAGCGTTTCCAGCAGCGCCGCCATCTTCCCCAGCGGCCACGCGTTCGGCCCGTCGCTGAGCGCCGTGTCCGGATCCGGATGCGTCTCCATGAAAATTCCGGCGATACCGACCGCGACCGCAGCGCGCGACAGCACCGGCACGAACTCGCGCTGGCCGCCGGACTTCCCATCCGCTCCGCCGGGCAGCTGCACCGAGTGCGTCGCGTCGAACACGACCGGGCAGCCGGTGTCGCGCATGACGCTGAGCGAACGCATGTCGGAGACCAGGTTGTTGTAGCCGAAGCTAGCGCCGCGCTCGCACACCATGATCTGCTCGTTGCCGCTCGCCTTCGCCTTTGCCGCGACGTGCTTCATTTCCCACGGACTGAGAAATTGGCCCTTCTTGATGTTGACCGGTTTGCCGGCGCTGGCGACGTTGTGGATGAAATCGGTCTGGCGGCACAGGAAAGCCGGTGTCTGCAGCACATCGACGACGGCGGCGACTTCGTTCAACGGCGTGTACTCGTGCACGTCGGTCAGCACCGGCACACCGATCTGGCGCTTGACCTCGGCCAGGACCTTGAGTCCTTCCTCCAGTCCCGGTCCGCGAAAGCTGGTGCCGGAGGTGCGGTTCGCCTTGTCGAAACTCGATTTGAAGATGAAAGGGATGCCGAGTTTGCCGGTGATTTCCTTCAGCGTACCGGCCGTGTCGAGCTGCAGCTGCATCGACTCGATGACGCAGGGGCCGGCGATCAGGAACAGGGGTTGATCGAGGCCAACGTCGAAACCGCAGAGCTTCATGGACATACCTTTGCGATCGTCCCTGATCGCGAACGCCTGAAGCGGCCATCCATGGCCGCACTTTTCACCAAGAGCTCGATTCTCTCCAGGCTGCCGCCGCTCTGCATGCTCACACCACCGCCTCGGCCAGCCGCGGTGCCTCGCGCATCGCTTTCTGCTCGCGCGCGGCGCGCACGAAACCCATGAACAGCGCATGGCCGTCGCGCGGCGTCGAGGTGAATTCCGGGTGGAACTGGCAGGCGACGAACCACGGATGGTTCGGCAGCTCGATCATCTCGACGAGCAGGTCGTCCATCGACTTGCCGGCGATGATCAGGCCGAGGTCCTCGAACTGCTGGCGATAGCGGTTGTTGAATTCGTAGCGGTGGCGATGACGCTCGCGGATCACGTCCTGGCCGTACAGCTCGCGCGACACGGTGCCCGCCTTGAGGCGGCATTCCTGCGCGCCGAGGCGCATCGTGCCGCCCTTGTCCGAGGCTTCGTCGCGCTTTTCAACGTCGCCCGAGCCGGTCGTCCATTCGGTGATCAGCGCGATCACCGGATGCGCGGCGCTGCGATCGTTCTCGCTCGAATTGGCGCCTTCGAGTCCGGCAATGTTGCGCGCGAAGTCGGTGACCGCCGCATGCATGCCGTAGCAGATGCCGAAATACGGCACCTTCTGCTCACGCGCATAGCGCGCTGCGGCGATCTTGCCTTCGAAGCCGCGCTTGCCGAAGCCGCCGGGCACCAGGATGCCATCGGCGTCCTTGAGCAGCTCGGCGCCGCGGCGCTCGATCTCTTCGGACTCGACCCAGCGCAGATTGACGCGCGTGCGCTGCTTCAGGCCGCCGTGACGCAGCGCCTCGCCGAGCGACTTGTAGGCATCCTTGTGCTCGACGTACTTGCCGACGATCGCGATGTTGACCTCGCCGTGCGGATGCTCGGCCGCCTCGACCGTGCGGTCCCACTCCGACAGGTCGACCGGCTTGGCGTTCAGGCGCAGCTTGTCGATGACGATCTCGTCGAGCTTCTGCGCATGCAGCCACTGCGGCAGCTGATAGATGATGTCGACGTCGACCGCGCTGATGACGGCTTTTTCCGGCACGTTGGTGAACAACGCGATCTTGCGCCGGTCCGACTGCGGCAGCGGCTGCTCGCAGCGGCACAGCAGCACGTCCGGCTGGATACCGATCGAGCGCAGTTCCTTCACCGAATGCTGGGTCGGCTTGGTCTTGATCTCGCCGGCGGCCTTGATGTACGGCACCAGCGTCAGGTGCATGAACATCGCGGCCTCGGCGCCGTGCTCGATGCGGATCTGGCGGATCGCCTCGAGGAACGGCAGCGACTCGATGTCGCCGACGGTGCCGCCGATCTCGACCAGGGCGACGTCGTAGCCCTGCGTCGCTTCGTAGATGCGGTGCTTGATCTCGTCGGTGATGTGCGGGATGACCTGCACGGTCGCGCCGAGGTAGTCGCCGCGGCGCTCCTTGGCGATCACGCTCTCGTAGATCTTGCCGGTCGTGATGGAATTCTTGCCGGTCAGGCGCGTGCGCACGAAGCGCTCGTAGTGACCGAGGTCGAGGTCGGTCTCGGCGCCGTCGTCGGTGACGTAGACCTCGCCATGTTGGAACGGGCTCATCGTGCCCGGATCGACATTGATGTACGGATCGAGCTTCATCATCGTAACGCGCAGGCCGCGCGCTTCGAGAATGGCAGCCAGCGACGCGGCGGCGATGCCCTTGCCTAGCGAGGACACCACGCCGCCGGTCACGAAAATCAGGGGGGTCATGGGGCGAAAACCATCCGCTGGAAATCGCTATTCTAACGGCTCGCCGCGACGCTCGCGAGTCGATCCGCAGGATTTTTCGCACGAGCGCGTCATTCGGCCGGTTCGGATTTCAAGGGCACGCTCTTCGGCGCCCGCTCCGGCGCCAGTTGCCAGAAAATCCAGGCCGAAGCGGCCGTGACCAGGCCGACGCAGACGAAGGTCGCGTGGAACGCCGGCAGCACAGCGACGCCGCGCTCGGAACCGAACAGCTCGGTGAAGGCCGCGAGCAGGCCGCTCGCCGTGGCGACGCCGAGACTCATCGACAGCATCATGACCATCGACAGCAGGCTGTTGCCGCCGCTGGCGAGGTCGCCCTCGAGGTCGCGCAGAGTGACGGTGTTCATCGCGGTGAACTGCAGCGAATTGACCATGCCGAAGAACGCCAGCTGCACGATGCGCAGCCACATCGGCTGCTCGGGCGAGATCAGCGCGAAGCTCGCCATCGCGAGCCCGACCAGGATCGTATTGCCGAGCAGCACGCGGCGATAGCCGAACTCCTTGACCAGCGGCACCACGGCGCGCTTGGACACCATCCCGGCCAGCGCGACCGGAATCATCATCAGGCCGGCATCGAACGGACTGTAGCCGAGGCTGACCTGCAGCAGCAGCGGAATCAGGAACGGCATGCTGCCGCTGCCGATGCGCGAGAACAGATTGCCGAGCACACCGACACGGAAGGTGTGCACGCCGAACAGGGCGAGCGAGAACAGCGGATGCTTCACGCGCGTCGCATGCAGCCAGTAGGCGACGAAGCTGGCCATGCCGAAGATCAGCAGCAACAGCACGCTGGCGTGATGCAGGCCGAGTTCGGACAGGCCGTCGAGCGACAGCGAAATGGCGATCATGCTGAAGGACAGCATCAGATAGCCGCCGAGATCGAAGCGCGCCACGTTGCTGCGCGCGTCCGGCATGAAGCGCAAGGTCGCCGCCGCGGCGAGCACGCCGACCGGCAGGTTGATCAGGAAAATCCAATGCCAGGATACCGCCTGTACCAGCCAGCCGCCGAGGGTCGGGCCGATCAGCGGCCCGATCAGGCCGGGCAACGTGACGAAACTCATCGCGCGCAGGAAATCGCCGCGGGGAAACGAGCGCAGCACCGAGAGCCGCCCCACCGGCAGCAGCATCGCCCCGCCGATACCCTGCACGACGCGCGAGCCGACCAGTTCGGTCAGCGTGCGCGAACTGGCGCACAGCAGCGAGCCGAAGGTGAATAGCACGATCGCCATGAAAAAAATGCGCCGAGTGCCGAACCGGTCGGCCAGCCAGCCCGAGGCCGGGATCAGCATGGCCATCGTCAGCGCGTAGGCAATGACGACCGATTGCATGCGCAGCGGACTCTCATGCAACCCGGCCGCCATCGACGGCAGCGCGGTGTTGACGATGGTCGAGTCCAGCATCTGCATGAACACGCCGACGGCGACGAGCCAGAGCAGGGCGCGGGAAGGCTTTTCGGCGGCGGTCGGCGCAGTCATCGCCGCGCAGTCTACGGGGTCGGCGCCGCCCGGTGCGAGGAACACGGCGTCGCCGTCCTGCTCGACAGCAGCAACGCCTGCACGGCCGTCCGGCATTCGACGACCGCGTCCTTGCCGCTTGCTCGCCGGTATCAGTGATCCCGTTTGGTGTCCGCAGCCGCGCGCTCGTCGTCGTCGCTGACCGGAACGATCTCCCTGACCGTCACCTCGCCGGTCGCAGGGTTGAATTTCGGATCGTAAGGATTGTCGCTCTCGTGCAGCTGCCGGTAGGCAATCGAACCGTCGGTTGCGCCGCCGCCCGCGATGCCGGCGGCCGTTTGGGTGATCGAATTGGCGACGTGCTTGGGCGTGGCCGGATCATTGAAGTTCCCACCGATCATGCTCCGCTGTCCAACCGATAGCTCGCCGGTGCCGCCGCCAAGATGCGAACGGTGGCCGAATTGCGCACCTCCGCCCAGCGGCGCTTGGCGCGATAGAGCGCGACGTCATCGGCATGCGCGAGGTTCAACTCCCGCCATATCGCATTGGCCTGGACGAACTCCTCCGCGCTGACTTCCGCACAGGCGGCTCCGCGCGCGTCCACGTATTTTTTTTCGCCGCGCTCAGCGGCCAGCGCAAACCACGCCATCGCCGCGGCCGGTCGACCGGGACGCCGCCCCGCCCTTGAAATAGATCACGCCGAGGTTGTACTCGGCCGGCCTGTAGCCCCACGAGGCCGCAACCTGATAGCGGTCGATGGCATAGCGGAAGTCGTTCTGACGGACCGCCTGCACACCCCGGGGCGAAAAAAAAACGCCGGGTTTGGCGCTGTTGGCCGGATCGGGCGCGGACCGGACATGCGAAGCGGAACTGTTCGTCAGCATGAAATCGATTGCGAAAAGGCCGCGGGGGCAGACACCGAAGCGGCGATCGACGCGACGAGAAGCCAAAGGCAAGGACGAGCGATCGCATGATGTTTATCCCCCCGAGGAATCGCTCAAAAAAAATAACATACGTTCGTCTTCGTACGTTATCAATCGTCACTACCCGTCGACCTCGTTTCGCGCGCCGGCTCCGCGCAGCGGTCGGCACCGACGGCGCGCTGACGCCATCAGCGTATCGCAGAGGTAACGCGGCCTGCCCCGCGCAGCCTCTATACTGGAGCGCTACGGATGGATCGCCTCGAGGAAGCACCCCACGCATGAGCAGTCGCTACAACGCCGCCGACATCGAAGTCCTTTCCGGCCTGGACCCGGTGAAGCGCCGGCCCGGCATGTACACCGACACCTCGCGGCCGAACCATCTGGCGCAGGAAGTCATCGACAACTCGGTCGACGAGGCGCTCGCCGGTCACGCCAAGACGATCGAAGTCACCGTGCACGCGGACGGTTCGGTCGAAGTCAGCGACGACGGCCGCGGCATGCCGGTGGATATCCATCCGGAAGAAGGCATTCCCGGCGTCGAGCTGATCCTCACGCGCCTGCATGCGGGCGGCAAATTCTCCAACCGCAACTACCAGTTCTCCGGTGGCTTGCATGGCGTCGGCGTGTCGGTGGTCAACGCATTGTCGCAGCGCGTCGAAGTCAGCATCCGCCGCGACGGCCAGATCTACCGCATGAACTTCAAGGACGGCGACCGCGCCAGCAACCTCAGCGTGGTCGGCACGGTGCCGAAGAAGCAGACCGGAACGACCTTGCGCTTCTGGCCCGACCCGAAATATTTCGACACGCCGAAGATCCTGCTCTCGCGCCTGAAACACGTGCTGCGCGCCAAGGCGGTGCTGTGCGCCGGTTTGACCGTGCGCCTGACCGACGAGGCGAGCGGCGAGAAGATCGAGTGGTATTACGAAGACGGCCTGCGCGACTATCTGCGCTCGATGCTCGGCGACGCCGAACGCCTGCCGGCGGACCTGTATGTCGGGCATCACCAACGCGACAACGGCGCGGTCGAGTTCGCCGTCGCCTGGCTGGTCGAAGGCGAGTTGACCCAGGAAAGCTATGTCAACCTGATCCCGACCGCGCAGGGCGGCACGCACGTGAACGGCCTGCGTTCGGGCCTCACCAATGCGCTGCGCGAGTTCTGCGAGTTCCGCAACCTGCTGCCGCGCGGCATCAAGCTAGCGCCGGAAGACGTCTGGGACCGCCTCAGCTTCGTACTGTCGCTGAAGATCAGCGATCCGCAGTTTTCCGGCCAGACCAAGGAGCGCTTGTCCTCGCGCGATGCGGCCGGTTTCGTCGAGAACGCGGTGCACGATGGCTTCTCGCTGTACCTCAATCAGCACGTCGACATCGGCGAGAAGATCGCGCAGCTGGCGATCGAACGCGCGACGCTGCGTTTGAAGGCCGAAAAGCAGATCGTGCGCAAGAAGATCACGCAAGGCCCTGCCCTGCCCGGCAAGCTCGCCGATTGCGCATCGAGCGATCTGTCGCGCACCGAGCTGTTCCTGGTCGAAGGCGATTCGGCCGGCGGCAGCGCCAAGCAGGCACGCGACAAAGACTTCCAGGCGATCCTGCCGTTGCGCGGCAAGATCCTGAACACCTGGGAAGTCGAATCCGGTTCAGTGCTCGCCTCGGAAGAAGTGCACAACCTTGCGATCGCGATCGGCTGCGATCCGGGCAAGGACGATATCTCCGGTCTGCGCTACGGCAAGGTCGTCATCCTCGCCGATGCCGATTCCGACGGCCTGCACATCGCCACGCTGTTGACGGCGCTGTTCCTCAAGCATTTTCCCAGGCTCGTGCGCGAAGGCCATGCGTTCGTCGCGATGCCGCCGCTGTTCCGCGTCGATGTCGGCAAGCAGGTGTTCTACTGCCTCGATGAAGCCGAGCGCGATGCGATGCTGGAAAAGATCGAGCGCGAGAAGATCAAAGGCGCCGTCAGCGTGACGCGCTTCAAAGGCCTCGGCGAGATGAACCCTTCGCAGTTGCGCGAATCGACGATCCATCCGGACACGCGCCGCCTCGTGCAGCTGACCATCGGCAACGTAGAGGACGGCGACGACGGCACGCGCAAGCTGATGGACATGCTGCTGTCGAAGAAGCGCGCCGCCGATCGCAAGGAATGGCTGGAGACGAAGGGGGATCTGGCTTCGCTGGAGGTTTGAACGTCGTATTCCGCGTCGCGACCGACGTCGTCGTCCTCAGCGATACGAAGTCGGAAGATTGCAGCGGTAGCGCGGCCGCGCTATCCTTACAGCGAAGTAAGGAGCGCTGGATGACTACTGCAACCTTGACCAGCAAGGGTCAGATCACCATTCCGGCCGCCGTGCGCGAAGCCCTGCGCGTCGAGGCCGGGGATCGCGTCGAATTCGTCGAAGTCGCGCCGGGCCGCTACGAATTCATCGCCGCAACCGGCTCGGTGCGCGCGTTGAAAGGACTGTTCGGCAAGCCGGCCAAGACGGTTTCCATCGAGCAGATGAACGCCGCCATCGCCAAACGTGGCGCTTCGGCGCGGTGATCGGGCTCGATACCAATGTCCTCGTGCGCTACATCATGCAGGACGACGCGGCGCAAGCGGCCCGTGCCGCGCGCGTCATGGATGCGTTGACATCGGACGAGCCCGCCTTGATCACCCTGATTTCGGTGGTCGAGCTCGTCTGGGTGCTCGACGCCTGCTACGACCTCGATCGGAGGCAGATCGTCACGGCGCTGGAGACCGTGCTGCGCACGAAGGAACTGCGCGTCGAACGTGCGGAACAGATCTGGCAGGCGCTGCGCAGCTTCCGCGACGGCCGGGGCGACTTCACCGATTGCCTGATCGAACGTTGTGCGTCTGCCGAAGGGTGCGAGCGCATGCTGACATTCGATCGCGCGGCGGCGAAGCATGCGGGAATGACGCTGATTGCCTGAAGGCGTGCGCGGCGCGCCACTCGAATTTGGCGCGGTCGATGCGCCGGCTCACGCCGCCGCCAGATACCGGCTCGGCGCCACGCCGACCACGCGCTTGAACATCGTCGCGAACGCCGAAGCGCTCTCGTAGCCGAGGTCGAACGCCAGCGGCGTGATCGCCTCGCCGGCCGCCAGGCGTGGCAGCGCGGCGAAGATCGCCGCCTGCCGGCACCAGTTGGTGAAGCTGACGCCGGTCTCGGCGCGGAAGCGACGCGTGAACGTGCGCCGGCTCATCGCGAGATCGCCGCACCAGTCATCGATCGTTTCGTGCGGTGACGGGTTCTCGAGGTAGGCGCGACAGCGCTTCGCCAGCCGCGCGTCGGCCGGAAACGGAATGTCCAGCGGCAGCACCGGTGCGCGCTCGATCTCAAGCACGATCAAGGAAAAGATCAGATCGCTGCGCGACCCCTTGCCGGCATCGAGCGGCAGGTCGGCGGTTTCGAGCAGCAGTTCGCGCAGCAGCGGAGAAATCGCGACGACGCGGCAATCGGACGGCAGCGCGCTGCCGATGCCGGGCTCGACGTAGACGCTGCGCGTGCTGACATGCACCAGAGCATGCACCTCGTGCGCCATGCCGGCC